>Ga0207648_10005086_pt1 | contig 13327 bp, 11 predicted proteins | sample KBSMisM32_FD_184310 | JGI IMG/M metagenome (GOLD analysis project Ga0207648, IMG submission 184310) | Miscanthus rhizosphere microbial communities from Kellogg Biological Station, Michigan, USA - KBS Miscanthus M3-2 (SPAdes) (version 2) | ecosystem: Host-associated > Plants > Roots >...
GGAGAACAACGCCTCGCGTTCGGACGCGGACAGGGTTCCGGTGGCATACCCGCCCAAAAGTTTGCGGACATCCTCGCGGTTCATCGTCGGGCCTCCCAGTCTCCGCCCATTGCGTCGAGAAGGTTCTTGCGGCAGCGGTGATCCCACGTGTAAATGGTGTTGATCGCGCCCGCTCCCATGATCTTCTGTATCTCCGGAAACGATCTTCCTTCCAGCTTCAACCGCAGCAATTCCTTGCAGCGGTCGCCCAGGCCGCTCATGGCCTTCACCAGCCGTTCGCGCAATTCGCGCCGTTCCACGAGATCTGCCGGACTCGCGCTCAGATCCGGTAACGGCAGGTCCGTCACCGAAACCTGGGTATATTCGCCGTGGCGAGCCGCCTTGCGCCGTTCACAGGCGCTCGGCCCCCGCGAGCGAGGCGTCCTCGAGCTGGGCGGGGACCCGACCGGTGACCGTGGTGCCCGCCGGCCCGCTTCGGACGTCGAGCGAGCCCTCCAGCGCGTCCACCCGATCCTGGATGATCTGCAGGCCCATCCCGCGCGCCGTCCGATCGACGTCGAACCCCGGGCCGGCATCGGTGATCTCGAAGAGGAGATCGTCGCCGTCGAGCGCGAGTCGAACGGTGGTGTGTGCGTTGCCCGCGTGGCGGAGCACGTTCTGGATCGCCTGCAGGCAGCAGAAGTACGCGCATGCTTCCACGTCGGCGTCGAACCGTCGTCCCGCGATGTTCGGGTCGATCTCGACCGTCGTCACCGCCCCCACCTTGCGGATGTGCGCCCGCAGCGCAGCCTCGATCCCTTGATCCGCCAGGAGAGGCGGGAAGATCCCTCGCGCGAGGTCCCGGAGCTCCTCCAGCGTGGCGTTCGCCCGTTCGACGAGCGGGTCGAGGTCACCCGGAGCGCGGACGGTCCCGAGACGACGTCCGATGTCGAGCAGCTGTCGCTCCGGTCCCTCCTGGATGTCACGTTGGAGCCCGCGACGCTGCGCGTCGCGGGCGGTCACCAAGCGCTCACGTGAGACCCGCAGGGCCGCCGCTTGCACATCGAGCTCGCGCAACCGGATGCCCAACTCCTCGGTCAGTCGCACGTTGTGCAGCGCGAGCCCGGCCTGTGCTCCGAGGTCGGTGAGCAGGCGCTCCTCCGCCGGCGTGAGCGGTTCGTTCCGGGGCTTGCGCACCATGAGATCTCCCACCGGGACGCCGTGGTAGGCGATCGGGATCGTCCAGGGCTCACCGGCGCGGGGGTCGTCCTCTGGTTCCCCCCAACGCTCGAGACGCTCCGAGCCGTCGGGCAGCTGCACGCGGACCGTGGCGCTGGTCGCGCCCACTCCGCGTCCGGCGGCCTCGGCCATCTGCGGCAGCACCTGCTCGGTGGACAGCGTGTCGGCGACCCGCGCCGAGAATCCCGCCATGACCTCATACGGCGTGGCGCGCTCCCCGTAGACGAGCCGGTTCGCCAGGCGTTGTGCGCGCTCGCGCAGCGGCTGGAACAGGACCGCGACGATCGCCGTCGCCGCGATCGAGAGGACGTGGTTCGAGGCCGACCCCGAGATCGTCCCGATCCCGACGACGATCGCGACGTATACCGCGGTGATCGACGCCCCCAGGATCGCGATCACGATCGCCTTCGAGATGACGAGGTCGATGTCATAGAGGCGGTACCGCAGGATCGCGATCCCGGCGGCGATCGGCACCGCTGGCGCGAGCATCGCGAAGACGATCGCGGGCCCGTCGGGGATGAGGATCAGTCCGATCAGCAACCCGACGACGACGAGGACGGCCGAGGCTGCGATCCACTTCATCTGCGCGCGTTCCTCCCCCGCGGAACGCCGATACCGGATCACGATCGTCACCGCCGACGCGGCGAACACGACCAACGACAGGGTGCTCGCGGCGTTGTACCACGCGTCGATCGTCGGCTGCGCGAACACCTGCAACGGGTGGTCGATCGTCGGGAAGTTGGAACGGAACAGCGCGGACGTGCCCAGCCACGGCACGATGACCAACGCGGCGGCGGTCGCGACGGTCGCCCACACGAGCCATCGCCACCGCGGCAACGGACGCCCGGTGGGGAACAGCTGCAAGATCACGAAGAAGACCATCGAGACGGCGATCGATCCCTGGAAGAACCAGGCGGCCCACGGACCGCCGGGCAGGCCTCGGCCGGGAGCCGCGTTCGCGTAGGCGGCCGCGAGCTCGGTGATCGGCGTGCTGAGGCCGAGGGCGACGAACAGCGGCCCGAGCGAGCCGCCGGCGCGGCGATGCCACAGCAACGCGCCCACGGCGGCGGCGGCCACTGACAGCGGCACCCACACGATCGGCTCCCAGGAGCGTTCGAGCACCGCCGCCCCGACGAGCAGCGCGACCGCGACGGTCGGGATCGCGAAGGCCACGAGCCGCCTCACGGGGCGCTCCGTCCGTCCATCGGCACCCGGCCGCTCACCGTGGTGCCTTCGCCTGGTGTCGAGGCGACGGTCGCGTCCCCGCCGAAAACCGCCAGCCGATCGCGGATCCCATCCAGCCCGGTTCCCTTCCCGGTGCCGGCCGGGTCGAACCCGACGCCGTCGTCGGCGACCGTGAAGGCGAGCGCCCCGGCCTGCTCGCGGAGCGTGATCACGATGCTCGCCGCTCCGGCGTACTTCGCGGCGTTCTGGAGCGCCTCCAGCGCCGAGAAGTAGACGGCCGCCTCGATGTCGATCGGGTGACGACCCAGGCCATCCGCCTCCAGGCGCACGGGCAGTTCGCTCCGGACGTACTGCGCGGCAAGCGCCGCGGCGAGACCCTGCTCTTCGAGCAGCGGTGGGTAGATCCCGAGCGACAAGGACCGCAGCGTGTCGAGCGCGGCGTCGATCTCGCCGCGTATCTCGGTCAGCATCAGCCGGCCGCGTTGCGGATCCGCGCCGATCGCCGCCTTGGCGAGGCGCAACTTGACGGCGAGGGCGACGAGGTGCTGTTGCGCGCCGTCGTGGATGTTGCGCTCGAGCCTGCGGCGTTCCTCGTCCTGGGCGGCGACGATCCGCTGCCGCGACGCGCGCAGCTCGGCGGCTTGCACGGCGATCTGATCCAAACGCGCCTCGAGGTCGGCGGTCAGGCGCGCGTTCGCCAGCACGAGTCCCGCTTGGTCCGCGAGGCGATCGACCAGCTCGGCCTCGCCGGTGGTCAGCGGCTCGGCCGCGGGTTTCGTGACGGCGATCGCGCCGAGCAGCTCGCCGCGATGCCGGACCGCCGCCACGTGATCTCCTGCGATCGCGGGCACGGTCTCGCCGTCGATCGGCCACACCGTCGTGCCCTCGGCGTCCAGGGGCCACGATGCCGCGAGGTGGAGCTCATCGCCGAGCCGCAGCCAGACCTCGGAGCGTTCGGCCGTCGTCCCCTCGGCGATGACGCGCGCGATCCGAGGCAGGACGTCGTCACTCGCGTACGTCTCGCCGACGCGCTCGCCGAACCGCGCGAGCACCTCGTAGGGCGTGGCTCGCCGCCCGTACACGAGGCGATTCGCGAAGCGGTTCGCTCGGGTTCGGACCGGCTCGAACGCGATCGCGACGAGGGCGGTCGCCGCGATCCGCAAGCCCAGGCTCTCCGAGATGATCGCCCCGAGTCCAACGACGATCGCCACGTAGACGCCGGAGATGAAGACGGCGAGGACGCCGACCACGATCGTCCGGCGGATCACGACGTCGATGTCGTACAGGCGGTACTTCAAGATCGCGATCCCGATCGAGACCGGGATCAACATCAGGACGAACCCTTGGATCGCGTCGGCGAGCCCACCGCTGCCGTGCTCGACCGGGAACCCGAACCACACGAGCGTGACCGCGCCCGCGAGCATGAGCCAGCGGATCTGCTCGCGCTCGTCGCCCTGGGAGCGGCGGTAGCGCACGACGAGCGAGGCGACGGTCGCGCCGATGAACCCGAGCATCACGAACGAGATCCAGATCCTCGCCGCGTCGAAGAACGGGACCAGGCCCGGTGGGGCGTACGGGTTCGGGATATGCCGGTTGGAGACGTCGGTGTAGTCGTGGCCTTCGAGGGCGACCGCGATCGACCACAGTGCGATCGTGATCGCGATCCCCCACGCGACGGGTCGCCACCGGGGCGACGGAAGGTGCCCGTCCGGGAACAGCAGGAACGGGAACGTCAGCAGGGCCGCGAACGGGATGATCCATGCCCAGTTCGTGAGCCAGGTGAGGAACGTCGTGAGGGCACCCGGCTCGGCGCGATGGAGCCAGGAGGCGATCAGCCCGAACAGCAGTCCGACGTTCACCCAGATGCCGAGGTAGATCCATCCGATGGGGTTGCGGGGGCGCCGCAGCGCCACGATCAGCCCGACGACGCCGATCGCGGTGAACGCTGCGCCCTGCGAGATCTCCGAGAGGTCGACGGTGTGCGCGGCCGTATCCAGCGCGATCGAGAGCGCCAGGCACAGCGCGCCGACGATCCAGAGCGACCAGGCCAGCCGTCGCATCGTCCGCTTCGCGAGCGAACGCCGATCGTGCGCGTCGACATCCATACAGGTCCGATGGTGGCAGCGTCGCGCTCGGCCACCAAGGGGGGGTCCGCCACCCTTCCACGTGTGCTGGCACCACCGACGAACCGTGGTGCCCTCCGGCTCGTTGCTGCAGGTCAGCGGGCCTATCGTGCTCGCAGAGACAGGAGGCGATCAGAGATGGCGACGATCGTGGTCGGTACCGATACCTCCGCTGCGGCGGATCTGGCGGTCGATGAGGCTGGACGGCTCGCGCGCGCCCAGAGCGCGGACCTCGTGGTGCTCCTCGTGCGACCCGAAGGCGACCTCCGCGCGGTCGTAGACCCGAGCCGCGCGGCCGACCCACAACGGCACCTGGATCATCTGGTCCAGCGGTTCCCCGATGTGGCGGTTCGCGGGCGGATCGAGCAGGGCGACCCGGCGGAACGGATCTGCGAGGTCGCGAACGAGCTCCGGGCCGACACGATCGTGGTCGGCAACCGCGGGACGCGGGGTTCGTGGTGGCGCGTGAAGGACAGCGTGCCGAACCTCGTGCTTCGCCACGCGCCGTGCAGCGTCTACATCGTGGACACGAGGCGCGCGCAGTGAGGTCAGGCGAGCTCGGTCTCGCGCAGGAACGCGAGCACCGCCATCACGCGGCGATGCACGTCGGGCTCCTCGGTGAGGCCGAGCTTGTGGAACATCGAGTTGATGTGCTTCTCGACGGCTCGATCGGTCAGGAACAGCGCCTTGGCGATCGACGCGTTGTTCATCCCCTGGGCCATCAGCGAGAGCACCTCGCGCTCCCGATCGGTGAGCTGCCCGAGCGGGGAGTGTGCGAGCCTGTCCTTCGCCGCGACGAGCGACTCCACGACCTTCGGATCCAAAACGCTGCCGCCTCGCGAGACCTCCTGCAGCGCGCGGATGACCTCGTCGACGTCGGCGACCCGCTCCTTCAGGAGGTAGCCGAGCCCGGCGGCCCCGTCCTTCAGCAGGTCGTAGACGTAGGCCTCGTCCGCGTACTGGGAGAGCACGACGACGCCGGTCTCGGGGTGCTCGGCGCGGATCTGTCGGGCGGCGCGGATGCCCTCGTCGGTCCCGGTCGGCGGCATCCGGATGTCCGTGAGCACCGCGTCGGGCGTGAGATCGGCGACCGCGGTGAGGAGCTCATCGAACGACGTGGCGGTGCCGATCACGTCGACGTCGGTCGCCTCGTGCAGGAGCGCCGCCGTTCCCTCCCGCACGAGGTAGTTATCCTCGGCGAACACGATCCGCAGCACGGGCGCATCGTACACGGGGAGCTACGCGCGACATGACGATCCGAGTGGTGCTCGGCGAGGACAACGTGCTGGTCCGCGAGGGTGTGCGCGCGCTGCTCGACTCCTACGACGACATCGAGGTGGTGGGTGTCGCCGCCGACGCGCCGTCGCTCCTCACCGCCGCCGAGGAGCACGTGCCCGACGTCGTCGTGACCGACATCAAGATGCCTCCCTCGTTCCAGCTCGAGGGCATCGATTGCGCGCACACGATCCGCGAGCATCACCCCGATACCGGCGTGGTCGTCCTGTCGGCGCACGACGATGCCGAGTACGCGGTGGCGCTGCTCGGCGAGGGACACAGCGGCCTCGCGTACCTCCTGAAGGATCGGATCGCGCAGGGCGACGAACTCGTGCGCGCGATCCACGAGGTGCACGCAGGCGGCAGCGTCGTGGATCCGTCGATCGCGGAGCGGCTGACCGGCAGCCAACACGCGGACGAGCAGGACCGGCGTGTGCTCGACATGATGGCGCAGGGGCTCGGTTACCAGGAGATGGCGGCGGCGCTCAACACCACGGAGGAAGCCGTCGACCGGCGTGTCACCGATCTGTTCCAACGGATGGCCGGCGGTGGATCCTCCGGCGGGGTCGACGATCTGAAGCGGCTGCATGCCGCCGTGGTGCAGAGTTCGGCGCGTGCCGAGACGCTGAGCTTCTACGTTCCGCAGCAGGTCGTCGCGGGGCTCGAGCTCGACGCGAGCATCGCGGAGCAGCGAGAGCTCGAGGTCACGGTGCTGTTCAGCGACATCCGAGGGTTCTCGACGTTGTCCGAACGTCTCGGCGCCCGCGAGATCGCCGAGGTGGTCGGCCGGCATCTGCGGGCCATGGCCGAGGTGGTCGCCGCCAACGGGGGGACGATCGACAAGTTCCAAGGCGACGCGGTCATGGCGGTGTTCGGCGCGCCGGCGCCGATCGAGGACCATGCCCGGTGCGCCGTCCGCTGCGCGCTCGAGATGCAGGCGCGCCAGACGGAGCTCAACTCGACCGGCTGGGGCGTCGACGGCGTCGAGCGCCTCGACGTCGGGATCGGCCTGAACACCGGCATCGTGATGGCCGGCGCGATCGGCGGCGGGGGCCGGTTGGAGTACACGGTGATCGGTGATGCGGTGAACATCGCGCAGCGGCTGCAGTCCGAGGCATCGGGCGGCGAGATCGTCGCGTCGGCGAGCACGGTCGAGGCGGCTGCGGTGGAGGACGCCGAGCTGATCGGATCGCGCGCGGTCAAGGGCCGCGAGGAGCCCGTCGAGGTCTTCCGGATCCTCCCGTCGGGCCGATGAACGTCCGCGACGACACGTTGCGCCGCCTCGCGTGGCTGGTCTTCGGGCTGAGCGTGCTCGGGCTCATCGCCGGCATCGCCATGGATGTCTCCAGCACCGGGGGAGACCCGCTCTTCGCGGTGATCGTCTTCTCGTTCCCGACGATGGGGTTCATCGTGCTGAACCGGAAGCCCAGGACGGTCCTCGGCTGGTTGATGCTGTCGATGGGCGTCGCCTTCGCGCTGCCATTCGGGTCGTACGCGAACTACGCCCTGAACGGGCCGTACGCCCCGCTCCCCGGCGCAGGGATCGCTCTCGCGTTGGAAGGGCCTGTGTGGGTGCCGTTCATCGGCATCTCCGGTTTCCTCCTCCTGCTGTTCCCTGACGGGCACCTGCCGACCCGGAGGTGGCGTTGGTTCGCGTGGTTGTGCGGCATCGGCCTCGTCGTCCTGTCGCTGACGATCGTCTTCTACCCGGGGACGTTCGAGGACTCCGGATACCCGAACGTCGTGAACCCGTTCGGGCTGTCCCTCCTCGGGAAGATCGGTGACTCGGTCTTCACCTTGGCCGCGTTCGCACCGCTCACGGTCGTTGGCGGCGCGGTTGCGGTGATCCGACGTCTTCGCCGCACCACCGATCCCGTCCAGCGCCAGCAACTCCGCTGGCTCGCGTGGTCCGCCGCCGTGATCGCCTCGTCCTACGTGCTCGCGTTCTTCCCGCAGGCGATCTTCCACGCTGCCCCCGGGTCGAGCTGGGAGAACTGGCTCGGCACGTTCGCCGTGATGACCTTCATCCTCATCCCGATCACGATCGGGATCTCCGTGTTGAAGTACCGCCTCTACGAGATCGACGTCGTGATCCGCAAGACCGTCGTCTTCGCCGTGCTCGGAGCGTCCATCGCAGTCGTCTACTTCGCTCTCGTCGCCGGGATCGGCGTGCTCGTCGGCACTCGCTCCAGCGCGCTCGCGTCAGGGATCGCCGCGGCGGTCGTGGCGATCGCGTTCCAACCGGCACGGCGGTGGGCGCGACGAGCCGCGGATCGCGTCGTGTACGGGGGTCGTGCTACGCCCTACGAAGTACTCACGGAGTTCGGCGAGAACCTCGCCGACACGTACGGCGCCGAGGACGTGCTGCCGCGGCTGGCTCGCGTGCTCGGTGAGGGCGTGGGCGCCGAACGGGCTCGGGTGTGGCTCGGCGACGGTTCCGCGCGGCGGCTCGTCGCCACGTGGGAGGCCGGCGAGCGGGCCGACGGTGAGGACGACCTGCTCGAGGACGTGCGGCACCAAGGGCAGATCCTTGGGGCGCTGTCGGTGCGGATGCCGGCGAACGACCCGATCGACGACTCCCGCGCTCGTCTGGTCACCGACCTCGCAGCACAGGCTGGTCTCGTCATGCGCAACGCCAGTCTCGTCGAGGATCTCCGCGAGTCACGGCGGCGGCTCGTCGCTGCGCAGGACCTCGAGCGCCGGAAGCTGGAGCGCAACATCCACGACGGCGCGCAGCAGCAGCTCGTCGCGCTGGCGGTGAAGCTCCGCCTCGCACAGTCGCTGATCGTCCGTGACCCCGACAGGGCGGAAGCCCTGCTCACCGAGCTGCTGAGCGAATCGAACCGTGCCCTGGACGATCTGCGCGACCTCGCGCGCGGCATCTACCCGCCGTTGCTCGCTGACAAGGGCCTCGCCGCCGCGCTCGAGGCGCAGGCAGCCCGATCGCCGGTCCCGACCACCGTGGCGTCCGACGGCGTCGGCCGATACCCGCAGGAGATCGAGGCGGCCGCGTACTTCTCGTGCCTGGAAGCGTTGCAGAACATCGCGAAGTACGCGGACGCGCGAGCCGTCTCGATCACGCTGGCGACGTCGGACGGTCGACTGGTGTTCCGGATCGCCGACGACGGTGTCGGCTTCGATCCTGCGGCGACGGGATACGGGACCGGCCTGCTCGGGATCGCCGATCGTCTCGCGGTGCTGGACGGCTCGCTGCTCGTCGACTCATCGCCCGGCCAAGGCACCCGCATCATCGGGTCGTTGCCCGTTCCCGCCGAGGATGCGAGGGTAGCCGAGCCCGAACCGGCGATCGCGCTCCCACCGATCGTGGCGGCCGATCCCGCCTCGTGAGGAGGACCCATGGACGAGCCACAGCCCTCGGTCGTGCCCGGTCCGAAGGTGATCGCGTTCCGCATCATCGCGGGCCTCTTCGGTGCGCTGTCGATCATCTCCTCGATCGGGTTCGCGATCCCCGCGCTCACGAACGAGGAAGACAAGATGCACTCGTTCCACCTGCTCGCCGCGCTTCCCGTGTTCGTGCTCGTGACCGGGTTGGCGATGATCGTGCTCGTGCTGCGACCGACCGACGTCACGGCGTTGCGGGTCGCATGGGCCGTCACGATCGGCACCGTGATCGCGTCGATCATCGGCGAGGACTTCGTCTCGGGCTCGTACTACGTCGCGCCCATCGTGCTCGTGTTGCTGACGATCCTCTCGCCGGCGCGCGGAGAGCTCCTCCGGTTCGGGTCGCCGATGATCGCCCTGTTGTCGCTCGCGATCCTCGCGGCGATCCCGGCGATCGTCTATGCATGGGACAACGCGCGCATCCAGACCCTGATCGATCCGATGAACGACCCGAGCGGCCACTGGAAGTTCCATCACTGGACCGGGATCGCCGGCACCGCGCTCGCCCTCGTGCTGGTCGGCGTGGTCGTGGCCTTCCGCAGTCCCGGCGACCGGATGTGGATCTGGGCGATCGGGCTGGCGACGATGCTGTTCGGCGCGGCCGGCGTGATCTTCGCCGACGAGGTGCGATACCCCTCGACGATCGGCACCCTCTGGGGGCTCCTCGTGGTCTTCGCCGGGCTCGTCGCCATCGCCGTCGCCGAGCTCGCCGACCGGGCACGAGCCGAGGCGCCAGGGTGAGCGCTCCACGGTCCGTCAAGCGGCCGAAGGGCTTGCGTCGTCTCGAGCGGTGGATCGTCGGCGTGGGCATGGGCGTGATCGCCTTCACCCTCGAGAAGATCGTGCTGCGCTCCGTCAAGAAGAAGGAGCCGGACGTCATCGCCCCGAAGCCGACCACGCTCACCTCCAAGGGTGGCGAGGTCGACCTCGACGATCTGATGGGGTGAGCGCCGCGCTTACAGCGTGTGGTCGCGGCGGTCGCGCACGAGGTCCATCAGCAACCCGATCGTGAACACCAGCCCGATCGCGCCGAGGCTGACCGGGAGCCATGCCTCTTTGGCGTCTGCGGTGATCGCCGCACCGAGCAGCGATGCCGCGGCGACGAGACCGATCGCCAGGCGCCGCCCGGCCCGCCGCACGGTTCGCTCGAGCGACGCGGCGCGGAAGTTCACCTCGAGCTTCTGACCGGGCCGGGCGCCGATCAGGCGCTCGACCGCCTCGATGACGCGCAACCCGCGCACCTTGAACCGCTGGAGCTGATAGAAGAGCGCCTTCGGATCGATCTTGGCGCCCATCCCGGTCAGTACGTTGCGCATCAGGAAGTTGCCTGCCACGTCGAACGGATCAACCGTCGGATCCAGCTGGGACGCGGCGAGCTGCATCTGTGCGAGCGCCTTCGCCGTGAGTGTCAGCGACGCGGGCAACGGGACGCCGTAGCGCAGCGAGATCTCCGTCATCTCTTGGAGCACGGGCCCGAGCTGGATGTCCTTGATCGAGGCGCCGCGATACTTCGCCATGAGCTGACCGATCTCGCCCTGGAACGCGTCGACGTCGAGGTCGCTGCGATCGATCGCGCCCGACATCATCAGGCTCACGTCGGTGAGGAAGCCGACGTCGTCCTGCCAGAACGCCATCAGCAGCAGCATCATCGACTCCCGCAGCTCCGGCCCGACCTCACCGGCCATCCCGAGATCGAGGAAGTACAGCCGGTCCTCGTCGGGCTGCCACATGAGGTTCCCCGGGTGCGGATCGGCGTGGAAGAACCCGTCGACCATGACCTGCTTGTAGAAGGACTCGAGCAGCTGCTTGGCGGCGAGCGACCGCACCGGTCCCTCCGGCGCGATCGAGATCGGCCCGCCGCCCACGTCGCCCATGACCAGCAGCCGACCGGTCGAGAAATCCGTGTAGAGCACGGGGACCGCGAGCCGATCGAACGAGGCGATCACCTCGCCCATCCGTTGGACGTTGCGCGCTTCATTGCGGAAGTCGAGCTCGCGGTGCAGCGACACCGAGAGGTGTTCGAACACCGCCTTGAGGTCGATCACCTGCTTCAGCCCCGGTCGGTCGCCCGCCTTCTCTGCGAACACCTCGAGCAGCGCGAGGTCCTGTTCGATCAGCTCGCGCGCGTCGGGCCGCTGCACCTTCACGACGGCCCTGGCGCCGTTCGCGAGTACGGCCCGGTGCACCTCGGCGATCGTGCCGGCGGCGAGCGGCTCGGGGTCGACGTGATCGAAGACGTCCTCCCACGGCACGCCGAGCTCCTGCTCCATCACCCGCACGACCTGTTCCTCGGACAGCGGCGGCACGTTCTCCTGCAGCTGCGCAAGCTCGGTGATGAACTCGGGCGGCAGCAGGTCGGGGCGCGTCGAGAGGATCTGGCCGATCTTGCAGAACGTCGGGCCGAGCTCCTCGAGTGCCTCGCGCATGCGTTTGGCGCTGCGCGCTCGGCCGATCGTTCCCTCGTCATCGGGGCGGCCGAATACCTCCTTCAGCCCGTGCTTCGCGAAGACAGTCGCGATCTTCGAACCGCGTGCCATGAGGTGCGGCTCCGTCTCGGCGATCGGCGCACCCGAACGCAGCACCGAGGCGGCCGAGGGCGCGGGGACCGCGGTCGTGACGCCATCGGTGGTGTTCACGATGATCACGGTGCAGCGCGCGTTGTGGCTGATCCGGTTCGGCACGTTGCCGAGCAGGAACTCCTTGCGCCCCGCCATGCCGGCGTTCCCGACGACGAGCACGTCGATCTTCGCGTCCTCGGCCGAGGCGACGATCGCCATCGCCGGATCGAGATCGACGACGACGTGGGAGCGTCCTCGCGGCCCGGCCAGTCGCTCGGCTTCGGCCTGCAGCGCCTCGGCGGCGGCGGCGGCCCTGGTGCGCTCCGCGGCCCCGAACTCGGTGTCGGATGGGCTCGTCGGCACGATCACTTGCACGAGGTGGAGCTCGGCGTCGAAGCGATCGGCGAAGTCGGTGGCCCACCCGACGGCGCGCGAGGCTGTCTGCGAGAGGTCGGTGCCGACCATGACACGCGAGATCGGGCCGGTGCCGAGGCCGATGGCGTCCGTCATGGGCGCATATTGACGGTTCTGAGCCGGTGTCGGAAGGGTGGCGGCCTCCACGGTGGTCCGTGGTGCTCGCACACCGCTGTATCCTGAGCCCTCCGCCGGAGTAGCTCAGGGGTAGAGCAACCGCCTCGTAAGTGGTAGGTCGGGGGTTCGAATCCCCCCTCCGGCTCCGACCGCCTCGGTTGCCGCCGGGCACCGTGCTTGCGAGAATCCGCCCCGATGAAGGTCGCCCGCCGCGCCACGACCGTCGCTACCGGCGCCGTCACGTTCCTCGTGCTGACCGCCACCGCTGCCGCGGCGCAGAGCCACATCCTTCCCACGGTCACGCCCGTGCGCACCGATGGCGGCTGGATCTACTGGCTCGGCTGGCTGAGCATGGGCCTCGGTGTGCTCGTCTTCCTGTTGCTGATCACCCTGTACATGCGTCGCGCGCCCAGGTTCGCGAAGGACGAAGACGAAGCGCGGGTCGTGCGAGCCGATCGAGTGATCCCCGGCCGCCAGCCACCCCGGAGGCTGGTGGATGTGACGCAGGCCGTGCCGGTCGTCGCGCAACCACCCCCGGTGGTTGCCGCTGTGCCGGCTGCGGTCGCCGCACCTGCCGCGGCCGTTCCCGCAGCGGCCGCTCCTGTGACAGAGGCGCCCGCCACGGCAGCACCTCCCGCGGAAGCGGCACCCGAGACAGCTGCCCCAGCGCCGGCTGCCGCAGCGCCTGCGGCCCCTGCCGCCGCACCGCAGGCGGCCCCCGCGCCGCCTGCGGAGCGGGTCGAGGTCACCATGGACCAAGCCGTCTACGAGAAGACCCTCGAGGAACTGCTCGCAGGGGGCGCCGACCGGCGGATCGCCGAGGGCAAGGCCAAGCGCGCCGGCATGATCGCGGCGCGCAAGGCGGCCGAGGGCTAGGCGCCGCTCGCGTGGGCTCTGACCCCGCCGTCGAGCTCGATTGGTCGCTGGGATCGCAAGCGGCTCGCCTCGCCGACTGGGATGCCGCGCTGCGGACCGGTCGCACGATCTCCGGTTCGGGTCCGAAGGTGTCGCACCCCGATCGCGGGGTGATCCGCG
>Ga0207648_10005089_pt1 | contig 13321 bp, 10 predicted proteins | sample KBSMisM32_FD_184310 | JGI IMG/M metagenome (GOLD analysis project Ga0207648, IMG submission 184310) | Miscanthus rhizosphere microbial communities from Kellogg Biological Station, Michigan, USA - KBS Miscanthus M3-2 (SPAdes) (version 2) | ecosystem: Host-associated > Plants > Roots >...
GTGCAAGGCGGCGTTCGAGAAGACGAGATCGAGCGGCGCGTCCGACTCCCACGCCCCGATGTCGCCCTTCTCGAATCGGACGCCGTTTCCGGCGAGCGGCCGCGCCTTCTCGAGCATCGCCTCGGAGGAGTCGAGGCCGATCGTCTCGGCGGCGCCCGTGGCCCGGTGGAGCTCGCGCGTCAGTTCACCCGCTCCGCAGCCCAGGTCCACCGCGCGCCCGCCGGGAATCGGCGCGAGGAGCGCGAGAAGGTCGTGGAAGGGCCGGCGGCGCTCGGCGGCGAAGCGCGCGTAGACGTCGGGGTTCCAGCCGTCGGGCTTCTCGCTCAATACCGCACGCTCTCCAGGAACAGCCCCGATGGCGGGGCGGTCCATTTCGCAGGCTCGGCCGACTTCGTGCGCAGGAGCCTCTCGACGCCGGCCGCGTCGAGATTTCCGCGTCCGACCTCGGCGAGCGTTCCCGCGAGACGCCGGACCATCTTCCAGAGAAAGTGCGAGGCCGTGATGCGGAAGTGGATCTCGTGCGGCCCGTCCAGTACCTCGCTCTTCTCGACGACGACGATCGTCGACTCCTGGCCCTCGGGGTTCTCGCAGAAGGACGCGAAGTCGTGGCGGCCCTCGAGGAGCCTCGCGGCCTGGCGCATCGCGGAGGCGTCGAGCCGGTCCCTGACCCACCAGACCAGCCGCTTATCGAAGGCGGTGCGACGCCGGGAGATGCGGTAAAGGTAGGTCCGCGACTTCGCGTCGTGCCGCGCATGGAAGCGGGGCGCCGCGGGCTCGGCGGCCACCACGTTGACGTCGAAGGGCAGGACGTCGTTCAGCTTCCACGCCAGGTCGGCCGCCGGCATCGCGCGCCGCGCCTTGAGGTGCGCGACCTGGGCGAGCGCATGGACGCCGGCGTCGGTCCGCCCCGCTCCGCCCAGGCTCGCGTCCTCGCCCAGGACCTCCCGCGCCGCGTGCAGCAGGACGGCCTGCACGGTCTTGTCCGTGTTCTTCTGGGACTGCCAGCCGCGATAGCGCGTGCCGTCGTACTCGATCGTCAATTTCCACGTGGGCACGGCCGGGAGTCTATCGGGATAATCGACGCCGCTTGACTGAGAACGGACGCATTCCTCCGCTCGGTCCCGGAGAGCGCGACACGGTCGTGAACGGTGTGCGATGGCGCTCGCGCGAGATCGAGGGCCGCGACGATCCCACCGTCGTTTTCGTTCATGGCCATCTGGCGGCCTCCGCCAGCTGGAAGGAAGTCCTCGGCACGGTCGCGCCCGGACGGCAGGCCATCGCGGTGGACCTCCCGGGATTCGGCTACTCCGACCGGCCCTGGCCGTTCGACTACACCGTCGCGGGCGAGGCCGCGGCGGTGCTCGGGTTCCTCGACGCGCGCGGAATCGGCCGGTTCGTCCTGATCGGAAACTCTCTCGGCGGCACGACGGCCATGTGGCTCGCGGCGGAGCATCCCGAGCGCGTCGCCGCGCTCGTGCTCGTGGCGCCCGCAACCGCCTCCTCGACCATCCCGTGGCCGGTGCACATTCTGCGCGCCCCGCTGCTTGGCGAGCTCGCTCTGGGACTGTCGACGCGCGGCTCGGTCGCGTTCGGCCTCCGTCACAAGATCTACGCGCGCGCAGAGAACGTCGCCGAGGAGCGTGTCGACGACGCCTGGCTTCCCTTGACGATTCCGGGCACGCGGCGCGCCGCGCTCGCGGCGATTCGGGCCGATCCGCGCCGCTACGCCGGCCTGGAGACGCGCGTGCGCGTGCCGACGCTCATCGTCTGGGGCCGTGAGGACCGCCTGCTTCCGGTCCGCCACGCGGAGGCGCTCGCTGCCCGGATGCCCGGAGCGCGCCTCGTGATTCTGTCCGACGCGGGCCACCTGCCTCAACGCGAGGTGCCCCGCGAGTTCTCCGAGGCGGTCGTGTCGTTCCTGGGCCGGGAAATCGAGAGCGTCTAGCGCGTCAGCGCCCGCAGCGCGACTGGACGCGCGCGGTGATCTCGCGGGCGTCCGGCGGTCCCTCGCCGAGACCCAGCGTGTGGAGGGCCTCGTGGATGAGGATGTTCGCCGCGTCGCCGGTACGGCCGCGCGCCAGTGCCGCGAACTGCTCGCCGCAGACGTGGACGGCGCGGCTGCCGGGATTCGTCCACGCCACGATCTGGCGATCCGAGCACGGCGCCGAGGCGCCGCCGTCGTAGAAGAGCACCCAGCCGAGGTAGCCGGGCATCGCCTGTCCGGTCGCGGCGAGATTCTGCCCGAGCGGACGCCCGGCGGAGTCCGAGAAGTCCTCCAGGATCTCCTGGCACCGGCTGTCCGAGAGCTTGCGCGCGGCCTCCTCGAGCGCGGGAGTCAGGTCGTGGAGGAGCCGCCGGTCGATCGAGAAGACGGGAACGATGGGATGAATGCCCGCCGGAGCGGCGAGGCTCGTCTCGGCGGACGTCGGTTCGGAAAGCACGAATTCGATGACGGCGAAAAGGGCGGCGAGGATCGACCGGAGAGTGAGACGCTGCGGCAGCGCTTCCATCGAACCGCTCCCGCGGGGGAGCGCGCGAGACCGGGAATTCCCGGGGCGGCTCCTCCGCTATCTGTCGCGAAGACGGTCGCGCACGCGAGCCTCCCGGGTCTTGAGAACCGAATTCGAATTTGCTGACTTTTTCTTGAGAGACGCGAGGTGCTCATGGGCATCCAATTCGGCGAGCACACGTTCGACGGAGTGCGGCGCGAGGTGCGGCGCGGCGCCGAGGGAATCCACCTCTCGCCCAAGGGATTCGAGCTGCTGCGGCTGCTCATCGAAGCGCGGCCGCGCGCGCTCTCGAAGGACGAGCTGATCGAGCGCCTGTGGCCCGGGGCCTTCGTCTCCGAAGCGAGTCTCGCGGGCCTCGTCACCGAAATCCGGCGCGCCGTCCGCGAGGACGCGCGAGAGCCGCGCCACCTGCGCACCGTGCACGGTTTCGGCTATGCCTTCTCGGACGGAGGCGTCGCGCCGGCGGACGAGGACGCCGTTTTTCGCATCGTGTGGGGAGCGCGCGAGGTGCCGCTCGCGGCCGGCGAAAACGTGCTCGGCCGCGATCCCGACTGCGCGATTCCCATCGACGACGCGACGGTCTCCCGCCATCACGCGCGGATCGTGATCGTGGGCGGCGACGCCGCGCTCGAGGACCTGGGCAGCAAGAACGGCACGTGGCTGCGGGGCGCGCGCCTCTCGGGATCGGTGGCGCTGCGCGACGGCGACGCGATCCGCGTCGGCCCCGCGGCGCTCGTGTTCCGGCGCTACGCGGCGGGCGGATCGACGCAGACGCAGATGTAGGGGCGGCGCGCCAGGACTCCGGCGCCGCTCCGTCCCCGGAAAGCGCGCTGCGATCCTCGGGATTCGCGCGGTCGTCAGGATCATCGGAACCGGTCCTCGGCGGATCCGTATGCTGCTGATGGTCCGCGTCGAACGCGGGCCGCAAAGCGTTCGAACGCATGACGCTGTCGGCTGGATCCCGGCTGGGCCCCTACGAGCTGCTCGCGCCGCTCGGCGCGGGCGGAATGGGCGTCGTCTGGAGGGCGCGCGACACGCGGCTCCAGCGCGAAGTCGCGATCAAGGCGCTGCCCGTGCCGTTCCGCGCGGATCCCGGACGGCTCGCGCGCTTCGAGGACGAGGCGCGCGCCGCCTCCGCGCTCAACCACCCCAACATCGTCACGATCCACGAGATCGGCGAGACCCGCGAGGGCCCGTTTCTCGTGATGGAGCTCGTCGAGGGACGGACGCTCCGCGAGCTGCTCTACGCCGGAGCGCTGCCGGCCCGCAAGGCGGTGGGCCTCGCCGCGCAGCTCGCGGACGCGCTCGCACGCGCCCACGAGGCCGGCATCGTCCACCGCGACCTCAAGCCCGAGAACGTGATGGTGAGCCGGGAAGGATTCGCCAAGATCCTCGACTTCGGCCTGGCGAAGTTCGACCACGGAGAGACCGGCGCGGGGGAGAGTCGGTGCGACGCGACGCTCACCGAGGAGAACCGTGAGCGCCCGATCGTCGGCACGGCGGGTTACATGTCGCCGGAGCAGGCGAGCGGGCAGCGCGTGGACTTCCCGTCGGATCAGTTCGCATTCGGCGCGGTCGTCTACGAGATGGTCAGCGGGAAACGCGCCTTCCACCGCGCGACGCGCGCCGAGACCCTGACGGCGATCATCCGCGAGGAGCCGGAGCCGCTCGCCGCCGTGGACTCGCAGGTCCCGATGCCCCTGCGATGGATCGTCGCGCGGTGCCTGTCGAAGGCCCCGGAGGAGCGCTACGCCGCGACGCGGGACCTGGCGCGCGATCTCCAGAACGTGCGCGATCACCTCTCGCAGATCGACCGGTCCGGAGAGGGCCCGCGGTCCTCCGTGGCGGCCCCGCGGCGTCCGCGCCTGCGCCTCTCGGGCTCCGTCGCCGTCGCGGTCGCCGGGCTCGTCGCGGCGGCGTACTTCCTGGGCGCCAACGTTCCCGCACGAGGCTCTCCCTCCTTCCAGCGGCTCACGTTCCGCGACGGCACGGTGTGGTCGGGACGGTTCGGTCCCGACGCCCGCTCCGTGGCCTACGCCGCCGCCTGGAGCGGCGGCCCCATCCGCGTCTACAGCGCGCGGCCCGAGACGCCCGAGTCCTCGGCGGTACCGCTCCCGCCCGCGAGCCTGCTCGCGCTGTCGCCGTCGGGAGAGATCGCGGTCTCGCTCGACGCGAGGCCCTCCGGCGCGTTCACGACGACGGGAACTCTCGCGCGCTCGACTCTGAACGGCGGCGCGACGCGGGAGGTGATGGAGGGCGTGCAGGCCGCCGACTACGCGCCGGACGGCGCCGGCCTCGCCGTTCTGCGGACGGCCGACGGGAGGAGCCGCCTGGAGTTCCCGATCGGCCGCGTGCTGTACGAGACGGCGTCGGGTTACCTGAGCCATCCGCGCGTCTCGCCGCGCGGCGATCTCGTCGCCTTCCTGGAGCATCCGATGCGGGGAAGCGACGCCGGCTCCGTCGCGGTCGTCGGCGCCGGCGGCGTGCCGCGCATCCTGTCCCAGGGATGGACGACGGTGCGCGGCCTCGCGTGGTCACCCGACGGCGGGGAAGTCTGGTTCACCGCCGCCTCCGTCGGCGGCTCGCGCGCGCTCCATGCGGTCTCGCTCTCGGGCCGGCGACGCCTGGTGCTCCGCGTTCCGGGCGCGCTCACGCTGCACGACGTGTCGCGCGACGGGCGGGTCCTCCTGGCCCAGGAGCACGCGCGAGAGGGCATCGCGGGCGTCTCGCCCGGAGACAAGACCGAGCGCGACCTCTCCTGGCACGACTGGTCCCGGCCCGTGGACCTGACCGCGGACGGCACGACGGTTCTCTTCGACGAAACGGGCGAGGGCGGCGGCGCCTCGTATGCCGTCTACCTGCGCGCGACCGACGAGTCGCCCGCGGTCCGGCTGGGCGAGGGCCATGCGCTCGCGCTCTCGCCCGACGGCCGGTGGGCGCTGTCGACGCCGCAGTCGGAGCCCGCGCAGCTCGTGCTGCTGCCGACCGGCGCGGGCACGCCGCGAGGGATTCCGACCGGGGCCTTCGACGCCGTGCTCCGCGCGGCCTTCCTCCCGGGAGGCGAGCGCCTCGTCCTCTCCGCCAACGAGCCGGGGCGCGCGCTGCGGCTCTACGTGCAGCCGGCCGACGGCGGGGCGCCGCGCGCCATCACTCCCGAGAACGTGGGCGCGGAGTGGGCCGTCTCGCCGGACGGCCTCCGGGTCGCGGCGGTCGACGCGAGGGGCGCGCTCGTTTCGTACCCGGTCGACGGCGACGGCGACGGCGACGGCGACGGCGACGGCGAGCCCGAGCCCATCCCCGGAGCAGCCGCCGGAGACTCGCCCGTGCGCTTCTCGCCCGAGGGCCGCTCGCTCTACGTGCTCGCGCGGGGCGACGGCGCCGCGTGCGCGGTCGACCGCCTGGACCTGGCGACCGGACGGCGCGAGCACTGGAAGGCGATCCTGCCGCCCGATCCCGTCGGCGTCTACGGGATCCCCCGGCTGCTTCTCTCGGCGGACGGCGGGTCCTACGTGTACGCCTACGTCCGGCTGCTCGACGACCTCTACCTGGTCGACGGGCTGCGGTGACGCGGCTTCTCGCGCGTCACCGGCACCACGAAGCGCACGCGTTCGAGGAAGCGGTACAGGGTAGCCGCGATCGCTAAGCGGGTCCGGCGGCGGCTGAAGTTGACGAACTGGCCCGACTCGGGAAGGACCCGATCGGCGGGAGGCGTGCGGCCCCAGTCGTCGACCCGCATCGCGTCCGTCGGCCGTCCTAGGCGATCACGCCGAGGCGCTTGCCCTCGGCGCACTCGTAGCCCGGGAAGACTCGGTCGAGCGCCGTCACGCGCAGGCGCTTCGCGAGGACCTCCGCGAAGACGTCGCGGAAGTCGGTCGTCACCGCGAGGTCGCGGTTCTCGTAGAGGTGAGAGGAGTCGAGGCCCGGCCACTTGCCGTAGACCTTGCCGCCCGCGACGCCGCCGCCGAGCAGCATCATGACGTTGGCGTGGCCGTGGTCCGTGCCGCGGTTGCCGTTCTCGCGGACGGTCCGGCCGAACTCCGACATCGTCACGAGCGTGACGTCGGCCATGCGCGAGCCCAAGTCCTGGGCGAACGCCGCGATCGCCTGTCCGAAGTCGCGCAGCCGGTTGGCGAGCTGGCCGTTGCCGCCGCCCTCCGCGGCGTGGGTGTCCCAGCCGCCCACGTCGGTGAACGCGACCTCGAGCCCCACGTCGGACTTGATGAGCTGGGCAATCTGTCGGAGTGCGTTCCCGAGGGGTCCGCGCGGATAGGCGGCGCCGTTCGCCACGGGGATGTTCGCCGGGTCCGCGGAGCGCACGAGGTGCACGGCCTCGAAGGACTCGCGCGCGGTCGCCTGGAGCGTCCCGGCCACGGCGCCCTCGTACATCGACTCGAAGGACTCGGACAGCGGCTCGGAGGCCTGGCCCGCGCGGATCCCGAATCCCGCCAGGCTCGTCATCGCGATCGCGGAGGAGCCCGACAGGATGCGCGGCATCCCGGGCGTCATCGCCACCGCGCGCAGAGGCGAGCCGGCGCTTCCGGTCTTCGGCGCGCCGAGCGCGCGCGCGAGGAACCCGTCCGGCGTGGACTTCGAGCCCGGCGTGCCCGACTCCATGAAGTCCTGCGCGTCGAAGTGCGAGCGCGTCGCGTCGGGGCTGCCGACCGCATGGACGAACGCCGCGGAGCGGTCGCGGAAGTGGGGGATCAGCGGCGCGAGGGACGGGTGCAGTCCGAAGAAGCCGTCGAGGTCGAGCGCCGAATTGGCGGCTCCCGAGCCCGGCCGGGGGACGGCGATCGACGGGCGGGCGTCGTAGTAGACCTTCTCGCCGTACGGCACGAGGAGGTTCAACCCGTCCACGGCGCCGCGCTGAAAGACCGCGACGAGGACGCGCTTCGAGGAGTTGCCCGGGAGCGTGCTCGCCTGCGCCATGCGGACGAAGACGTTGGGAAGCAGGCCTCCGGCGATGATCGAGAGACCCGAAGACTTCAGGAACAGGCGGCGGTCGAAGGGGGCCATGTCTACTGCCTCTGGAATTCCGGGCTGCCGAGGAGAAGTCCGGCGACGAGCGTCGACGGCTCGGCGCCCTCGCCTCCGTCGGCGACCCGCTGGGTGATGGTCGTGAGCGTGTCCTCGGAGATGTCGGTTCCGATCAGCCAGTGCGCCGCGGAGTCGACGCCCCGTCCCGGCGACGCGCCCGCGAGCTTGACGATGCCGGGGTCGGCGGTCGTACCGGGGAGGCGGCCCTGCGCCAGCGCGAGCGCGAAGTTGAGGCGCGCGAGAAGCGAGCCCGAGGACACCCACGCGTCCGCGGTGTCGGAGTAGCCGGTCGGCGGCTGGCAGAGGTAGAGCGGCTCGCCCATGTCGGCGATCTTCGAGGCGATCGCCCGGCCGTCCGTCGCGCCGCCCACCGCGCGCAGCGCGGAGACGACGTACTCGAACGGCGACTTGATCTTGGAGCGGTAGTACCGCGGGTCGAAGAACTCGGGGGACGTGACGATCGCGCGGACCGTGTCGCGCAGGTCGCCGCCGTTGGCGAGGAAGCGCCGGGCGACTCGATCCACGAGCTCCTTCGGCGGATCGTCGGCCACGAGGCGCTGGCAGAGCTGGTAGGCGATGTGATGAGCCGTCGCGGGGTGGTGCGCGAGCATCGCGATGGCCCGCTCGCCCTCGGCGATGCCGAGCGGCGCGAACGAGACCCCGAGAAGCGTCTTCGTCCCGGCGTCGTGCGCGGCCGCGCGGAAGACGAACTCCCCCGGGGCCTCGGCCGGGCGCATCATCGCTCCGCGGCCACGGCCGAAGCCGCGTCCGCCCGCCGCCGCCTGCGCGCCCTCTCTCCGGGGAAGCCCGATGGACCAGCCCGTCAGGATCCGGGCGAGCTCGGTGACGTCCTTCTGGGTGTAGCCCCCGTCGACGCCGAGGGTGTGCAGCTCCATCAGCTCGCGCGCGTAGTTCTCGTTGAGGCCTCGAGGGGCTCCTGCGGTCCCCGCCGCGCTCGCCGCGCGGGCGCGCTGGAAGGGCCGGTGATCTTCGTCGGCCACCGAGCGGGCGTTGTCCAGGTAGAAGAGCATCGCCGGCGACTTGGCCGTGGCCTGCAGCAGCTGCTCGAAGGTGCCCCAGATGTGCGGGCGTACCGTGTCGCGCTCGAAGGAGACGATGGCGAAGCGGTCCTGGCCCTTGTTGGCGTAGACGTTGAAGTGGTTCATCCAGAAGTCGACCATGACCTCGTTGAGCTGCCGTTCGGACTCGGATGCGCGCAGGATCCGCGCGGCGGTGAGCTCCTCCAGGATCCGCTTCGGCCGCTGCTCGGGCGGGATCAGCTCGCGCGCCTTCGCGACCTCGGCCTCGGTCGCCTCGCCGTCGTCGGCCTTGGCGTTCGCCGCGCGCTCGGCCTTGATCTTCCGGCGCGCCTCGAGCAGCGGGACCTCGAAGTTGGCGATGATCTGGGCGTTCGACATCGCCAGCGCCGGGTAGTTCGATGCCGAGAGCCGCGCCTCGACGCGGCCGTCCGGGATGCGCTCGGGATGGAGCTGTTCCTCGACGTAGGAGGAGACGCCGCTTTGGACGACGCGGTCGACGTCGCCGGGACGCGGTCCGAACGACAGGCGGTTCAGGACGTGGAGCGCCTGCTCGCGCGGAGTCAGCGCGTCCGTGCGCGCCGCCGTCAGCGCGGCGACGATCAGCGAGGCGATCGCGAGCCCGCCGACGACGATCGCCAGGCGGGCGAGGCGAGAGCGGGAGCGGGAGCGGGACACCGGGAATCGCATGAGCACCTCGGAGAATTGGACGAGTCGGAGCGGATGCGGATTACGTCCCGGCGGGAGGCCGATGCATGGGATTAAGTCGCGTGACTGGAATGTTAAGATGAGCTTCCATGGTCGAGCGCGCCGGGTATTCCGATGAGTGCGGCGTCTTCGGCGTCAGCGACTCGGAAGACGCCGCCAATCTCGCCTACCTGGGCCTCTACGCCCTGCAGCATAGGGGCCAGGAGTCGGCCGGCATCGCCTCGCTCCACGGGGGCAAGATCCACGTCGAGAGGGAGATGGGCTACGTCGCCGACGTCTTCGACGAGTCCCGCCTCTCGCGCCTGCCCGGGAAGACCGCGATCGGCCACGTCCGCTACTCGACGGCCGGTGCCTCCCTCCTGATCAACGCCCAGCCCATCGTCTTCGCCACCGGGCGCGGCCCCCTGGCGCTGGGCCACAACGGCAACCTCGTGAACGCGCGGGAGATCCGCTCCTCCCTGGAGGCGAGCGGGGCCCTCTTCACGACGACGTCCGACTCGGAGGTCATCCTCCACCTGATCGCCCGGTCCAAGTCGCCGACCCTGGCGGGCGCCATCGCGGAGGCCCTCCTGGAGGTCCGCGGGGCCTACTCGATCGTGATCCTGTCGCAGGAAGGGATCTTCGCGGCGCGCGACCCCAACGGGGTCCGCCCGCTGTCGCTGGGCGTGCGCGAGGGCTCGCCCGTGGTCGCCTCGGAGACGTGCGCGTTCGACCTGATCGGCGCGCGCTACGAGCGGGACGTCGAGCCGGGGGAGATCGTGAAGCTCTCGCTCGACGGGACGGTCACCTCGCACCGCTTCGCCTTCCCGATCTCGACGCCGTGCGTGTTCGAGCACGTCTACTTCGCCCGGCCGGACTCCATGGTCTTCGGCCGGAGCGTGGCGGCCTCGCGGCAGGGCTTCGGGCGGAAGCTGGCGAGGGAGCACCCGGCGAAGGCCGACGTCGTCGTCCCCGTGCCCGACTCGGGCATGTACGCGGCCCTGGGCTACGCCGAGGAAAGCGGCATCCCGTTCGCACTCGGCCTCGTCCGCAATCACTACGTCGGGCGCACGTTCATCGAGCCCAAGCAGGCGATCCGCCACTTCGGCGTCAAGGTCAAGCTCAACCCGGTCCGCGAGATCGTGGAAGGCAAGCGCATCGTGCTCGTCGACGACTCGATCGTCCGGGGCACGACCTCGCGCAAGATCGTCCGGATGCTCCGCGAGGCCGGGGCGCGCGAGGTGCACGTGCGCGTCTCCTCGCCGCCGACGATGAACACCTGCCACTACGGGATCGACACGCCGACGCGCGGCGAGCTGATCGCCGCGAACCAGTCGGTCGAGGAGATCCAACACTTCATCGAGGCCGACAGCCTGGGCTACCTCTCGGTCGAGGGCATGCTCGCGGCGTTCGGGCGCCCGCAGCAGGCGACCTGTACGGCCTGCTTCACGGGGATCTACCCCGTCGAGATCGAGGAAGAGGAGCGCGAGAAGGAACACGCGCTCGACGCGACGTAGCGCGAAACCTCGCGTGAGCGGAACGCTTCTGCTCGCTACCACGATCGCCTTCCGGGGCGCGACCCTCATCGACGGGACCGGCGCTCCCGCGCGGGAGAACTCCCTGATCGTCGTGACGGACGGGCGGGTCGCGTCGGTCGGCGCGGCCACGCCGAAGGCGCTCGCCGCGTTGCCGCCCGGGACGAAGGTCGTCGCCGCCGAGGGCAAGTGGATCGTCCCCGGCCTGATCGACGCGCACGTCCACGCCGAGTCCGACGACGACCTGAAGACCATGCTGTCGTGGGGCGTGACGTCGGTCCGGCTGATGGCGGAGGACGCGGCCGCCTCGCAGAAGACGGCCGCGGATGCGCGGACGCGCTCCGACGTCCCCGACGTCTCGCCCGCGGCGCCGATCTTCACGGCGAAGGGCGGCTGGTGGGACCAGGGCGAGCCGCCCGACGCAAACCTCGACCGCTATCCGGCCACGCCCGAGGCGGCCCGCGCCTCGGTCCGCAAGGCGAAGGCGCTCGGATCCGCCGAGATCAAGATCATGCTCGACGACATGGCGTGGTGCCGCTCGCCGAAGCCGGCGCTCGTGAAGGTGCCGCCGGCCGTGCTCGACGCGCTCATCGGCGAGGCGCGGGCCCAGGGGATGCGCGCCACCGTCCACGCGCCGAACCTCGAGGACGCGAAGGCGGCCATCGCGGCCGGGGCCACGGCGCTCGCGCACTCGGTGATCGACCCCCTCGACGACGCCACGATCGCCGCGATGAAGGCGCGCCCGGTCTTCTATCTCACGACGCTCGACATCTTCGAGTTCCTCGCCGACACGCGCGACTTCGTGGAGCGCGTCCTCTCGGACCCGATGGCGCTGCGGCGCCTGCCCTCCGACGTCGCGACGCGCTACCGCGCCGTGGACTACGCCGAGACGTACCGCGAGCGCTATCCGAACTACGAGTTCATCCGCCGGAGGCTCCCCGTGCTGGCGGACAACGTCCGGCGGCTCCGCGCCGCCGGCGTGCCCGTCGCGCTCGGCACGGACATGTGGGCGTTCGCCGGCCTCGGCGTGTCGATCGAGATGGACTGCCTCGCGCGCGCCGGGGTCCCCCCGCTCGAGGTGATCCGCGCCGCGAGCCAGACCGCGGCGCGTTCGCTCGGCCTCGACGCCGATCGCGGCACGCTCCAGACCGGCAAGCGGGCGGACCTCCTGATCCTCACCGCCGACCCGCTGCGCGACGTCAAGAACGTCCGCGCCATCGACGCGATCTACAAGAACGGCGAACCGGCCAGCCCATGAGCCCGCATCCCACGGTCGCGGCTTGAGGATCCGTTCCGCGGCGCTTCTCCTTGTCGTCGCCGCGGCTTCGGTCGTCCTCTTCCTCGTCTCGCGCGGCCTCTGGTCGGATCCGCTGATCGACTCCGGCCGGGAGTGGATCGTGCCCGACGCCCTGTCGCGCGGCGCGCTGCTTTACCGCGACGTCGCGTACTGGTTCGGGCCGTTCACGCCCTATCTCCACGCCGCGTTTTTCGCCGTCCTCGGCTCGAGCTTCACGACGCTCGTGGCGGCGGGGGCGGTCGGCGCGGCCGCGGCCCTCGCCGCGCTGTTCCTCGCGCTGCGGCGCGCCGCCGGCGCGGAGACCGGCGCTCGCGAACAGGCGCTGCTCTGGACCGCGCTCGCGATCCCCGCGCTCGTCTTCATGCCGAACGCGGGCGGAGCGCTCCTCGGGATGGGCTTCCGGATCTGGCACGCCGCGACGTTCGCACTCCTCGGAATCGTGGCCGCGAGTGGGGCGGCCCAAGAACGCGGTGTCGCGAGCAGAGCCCGGAATGCGTGGGGACCTTTCGCCGCGGGCGCGCTCGCGGCGCTCTCCGGCCTCTGTCGGACCGAGTGGGGGCTCGCGGCGTTCTCCGCCGTGGTCCTCGTGCTCCTTCGCGCCGGCCGCCCGGGCGGGAAGGCCTTCCGCGACCTCGCCGTGGCGGCGGCGGGCTTCGTGCTCGTCTTCGGCGGCGCCTGGGGCTTCTTCCTCCTCCGCGTAGGCTGGGCGGGGCTCGCGGACCAGCCCGTCTTCCTGTGGAACATTCCCGAGGAGACGCGCGGACACGTGGGGCTCGCGGGGCTGCGGTCCTGGCGGACCGGAATCTGGAGCCTCTTCTATTCGGCGGCGGTCTGGCTCGGGATCGCCGCCGCGATCGCGCTCGTCGCGCTCGGGCGTGGCGAGACGCCGCCGCAGCGCGAGGCGTTTCGCCGGCGCGTCCTCGGGCTCGGGGCGGCGCTGGCCGTCGCGGCGCTGTGCGCGGCGATGGGCGCGGTGCCCGGCCCGGTCCTCTTCGGCGCCGCCCCGCTGATCTGCCTCGCCGGCCTGATCGCCGGGTGGCGGGACGGCACGGGCAAGCCCGGAGGCGCGGCCCTGGCCGGGCTCGGCTGGATGGGCCTCCTCTCGTTGCACCGTCGGGTCTTCTTCCTGGACGACGCGCCGTATGTCGCGCCGCCGCTCCTCTTCACGTTCGCGTGCGCCGGTGCGCTGCTCGCGCGGGCGGCCGCGCGCGAAGCGTC
>Ga0207648_10005090_pt1 | contig 13320 bp, 23 predicted proteins | sample KBSMisM32_FD_184310 | JGI IMG/M metagenome (GOLD analysis project Ga0207648, IMG submission 184310) | Miscanthus rhizosphere microbial communities from Kellogg Biological Station, Michigan, USA - KBS Miscanthus M3-2 (SPAdes) (version 2) | ecosystem: Host-associated > Plants > Roots >...
CAGGGTCGTGCATGAAGAAGAACTGCACATCGTCGTCGAGGTCGATCAACACCGTGTCACTGCCGTCGACGATTCGCGTTCTGCCGCTGGTGAACGGCCGGATCGTGCCTTCGGTGACAAGAGCGCCGCTACTGTCGAAGATCCCAGTCATGCCGCTGTACGGCAGGTTCGCCGGGTTGACGAGCCGTACCCGGTGCTCGCCGTTAGGAAGGTTACGGACCTCATCGGGCGTCATCAGATCGTCCTGAACAGTTCAGTCATACCCTCCGGGTCCGAGTTCACCTGCGACAGGTCAATCGTCTTGTCGCACAGCTTCGGCATCGTGTTCCGCAACGCCGACCCGCCGATCTGGATGCCGTACACGGTGATCCCGAACTTCTCACGGGCCTCCCGGAACGTCTCCACGAACGTGTCAGGCACACTGCAGTCGTCGTCGGTGACGAACACAATGTCAGGCTTCGGACGCCCGTTCGCGGCAGCATCCTCGATGATGTTCATGGCCCTACCGAGCGGGCCGGTGTACTCCGTGCCGCCGCAGTAGAAGTGCTCCACGAACTGCTGGATCCGTTCGATCGGTGCCTCACCACCCGGGAAGTCGAGTTGCCAGTGAGAACCGGCCGACGAGAACCCGATGTACGTGAAGTCCCGCTTCCCGCGTCGAGCCTGGTCGACCAGCGACATACCGATCGCCTTCGACCACATCTCCCGGGAGTTGCCTTCCTTGTCAACGACCGCACCCATCGAACCCGACTCGTCGCAGACCAGCAGGATCGGGCCCTTGCCCATGTTGCCGGGGCCGCGCTTCACCCACTGCATCAGCGACGACGACGCGTACCCGAGCCAGAACAGGTCCTCTGTTTCCGGCATCGCCATCTTCTTCATCTCATCGGGCAGGAGACTGTTCAGGTCCCGCCCCAGTTCGACGTCGAAGATTTCCTGCGGGACGATCTTCACCTTGCGGCGACGTTCCGCGTCGGCGTACTCCCGGAACTGGCCGATGAGGTTGCCGAGCTTCTTCATTTTCCCGTGGTTCAGCTTGGCGGTGAGCGCCTGCCGTTCCGCGAACGACATCTGCTTCAGTGCGCCACCGGAGTACCCGTAGCCGGACGCGTGGTCTTCCTCGGCCTTCAGTTCCTGCCCTGCGGCGTGTGCCGAGTTCTGCAACTGCTGCGCCGCCTGCTGTGTCGCCTGCGCCTGCTGCGCCTGCGCGGCGGCGACAGCGGCGGCGGCAGCCTGCGCCTGCTGGAGGGACTGCTGGAGGGACTCCTGCGCCGCCGTGACCTGTTGTGTGTCACTGCCGGGCTGTTGTGCGTCCTGGCCCTGCTGCTGCGCCTGCTGGAGGTCCTGTAGCGCCTTCTGCAGTTCCTCCATCGCCGCCTTACGCTGCTCGCGGGCCTCCTTGGTCTGCCGGAACGCCTCCTTCATGTCGTCCTCCATGGACAGCATGGTGAACGCGGTGGCGTACTCGTCGTACGCCGTCTCCTTCCGCAGTTCATCGAACTCCGGGGTGCCGTGCATGTTGGAGAACATTTCGTGGTTCGCGTCGTACCCGTCCTTCATCGAACGGACGTCCTCGAACTCGGGGTCGCCGGAGTGGAGGAGGTTGAACAGGTCCTGGTACGCCGGGTTCACGTAGTCGAACTCGTTGGCGACGTTCTTGATGCTCTTGGGGAGCGCCGGGACCTGCTGCTTGAGCATGTCGTAGGTGAGGTCGTCGAACGAGTCGTGCTGGACTGAGTTCTCGTTGGTCTGGTCCGGGATCTCCGGCTCCGTATTCCAACGGAAGTCCTCAGCCTCCTTCATCAACTTGTCCAAGTATTCGGACATCACGTGCCTTTCTTTCGGTGTGAACGTGCGTTGTGGATGTTGGGGGTGGTGGCCGGTGTGCACCGACCACCACCATCCCAAAGTACACCCAGATTAGGTGGGCTGTCCCCCGTCGCCCTTCCCGATCTTCGTCTTCACGGCCGCCTCAGCCATCGCCTCGTCCTGCTCGAAGCAGACGATGTACATGTTCTTCAACGTCTCCCGGTGCAGGTCCGACACCTCCCGGAACTTCGGGATCGTGCGGCCCTTCGCGTCGTCCAGCAGCTTGTCCAGGTCAGTCCTGGTCTGCGCCAGCTTGGAGTTGACCTCCTTCGCGTACGCCGCCTTCTCCGGGATCGCCTTGTCCTTCCGGTCAGTCACGCCCTGCGCGATCTCCCGGATCTGATCCCGAGCCGTCATCAGCCGGTCGACGTACGGGTTCGACGCCGCCACAGCAAGCCGTTCCACCTTCTCGATCTGCGGGACGGTGTCCCACAACGTGAACCGCAGCGATGACAGGTCGTCCTCGTAGATCGTGTCCCGACCCGACAGGTACGCCCTAGCCTGCAGAGCACGAAGCGACGCCTTCCAGCGCCGGTCCGACGGCCGAATGTGGTCCTTGCCGAGTTCGGCCCGCATCTTCAGCAGACCCTTCATCGCCTCGGTGTCGATCTGCACCGTCGGGACCTCGTTGTCGATCGCCTCCTGCAGATCCTTCCAGTCGACCTGCGTGGCGACCTGCATACTGGTCGCCTGAAGCATCGACGCGAAGTTCCGCTTGTCCTTCAGGTAGTCCACGACCACCCGGAACAGCAGCCGGTCGTACAGCGCCGCCGACTCATCCGAGTCGTCGGTGATGAGTTCGTTCGACGCCGAGAACGTCGAGTACAGCGGGATCGGGTGCACCGAACGGCCACTGTTGTCGACCTCGTGACGGACACGCTCGTTCAGAGCCGCCAGGATGTCGTGGCCCAGGATCGGGGACATCTTCCCGATCTCATCTATGAACGCGAAGTTCACGTCGGTGATGAACCCTGTCCGCTTCCTGATCCGGTCACCCGTGGTACGAAGCGCAACCAGGTCGATCGGACCCAGCACCGCCTCATCCGAACGGGTCTTGGACATGGCGCACTCGAAGTACGACGCGCCGGTGATCGCGGACACGAACGTCCGGATCATGAGTGACTTGCCGGTTCCGGGCGGACCCAGGATGAAGGAGTGTTCCTTGCAGAGAACCTGCAGGAACAGCACCTCGATCGCGTCCTCCCGTTCCGGGAAGATCGCGTTCAACTCGTCCTGCAGCGTGTTGAGCTGCTTCACGAGTGCCGCGTTGACGGTCATGTGTGTACCCCTTTGGTACTAGTAGTGGATGGTGATTCGGTGTTGAGGAACGCCTCAACGTCCGTCAGAGACGGAAACTTGGCGGGCAATTTCTCGCCCAGGTGGATGTCGTACACGTACTGGTGGCCCTGGTCTTCGTCGTCGACCCAACAGTCTGGGCTGTCGTCGATGGGGGCCACGTAGTACTGGTGTCCCCATCCGTCGGTGTGCCGGTCGGTTTTTTCTGTGACGTCTTGGATTCGGACGACGGTGCCGACCCGGATGTAGTGGTACTGGCCTTCCACTTGGTCGTCGAGACCGTACTCATCCACCAGTTCCGACCCGGAGGTGACGATCACAATGTCGCCGATCTGGTACTTGGACATGACTCATTCACCTCTTTCGCTTGCGTTGCCACTCGCGGTTGTACGCCTTCCGGCATGGTGTACAGCCACGTGCTCCGTTCGGCTGAACGGTGTACGTGCCGCCACACTTCGGGCAACACGTCTTCCGGGCGTGCCGAGCTGACGTTCCGGTACCACGGAGCAGGTTCTCTCGGAGCGTGACATCTTCCAGGTGGTCAGGGTTGACGCAGTGTCGGACCCGACACAGGTGGTCGATCGTGCCCACTGGTTCATGGCCATGCGCCAGAGTGAACGACACCCGATGCACCAGCACCTGTCGACGTGTGTTGTCGACCGTGCTGCCAATTCGGAATAGTCCGTAACCGACACCATTCGTGGCTCCGGTCCACAACCAACAGGTGTCCGTCTTGTCCACATGGGACCAGAACCGGTCAACATCTCGGGAACTCGTCAAGCTGGTCGAACGTGCACTGCGACGGGTCAAGGTCGCTCCTGATGCCACGGTAGACGGGGAAACGCAACTGGTTGGTGCCTGTTTTGTTCAGGGCTTCGATCTCCACAACCAGGATCTGTCCGGCGTCTAGGAGTTTCTTCAACTCCCAAATCTCTGCGTGGGTGAACCCGGTACCGACCGCACCACAAGATGTGACCGTCCCGTCGGAGGTGATGAGCGCGAGGTTCATCTTCCCGAAGTGTGCCCGCGACCCGGTGCCAGGCTCGTAGCCCGAGACCAGACAGGTGAGCCTTCGGGTCGTCTTGAACTTCACCCACGATTTCGAGCGGGCACCGAACTGGTACCTGCTCAGGCTGGGCATGACGTTCTTTGCGATGACGCCTTCCAGCCCAGCTTCCCGCGTGTGCTGAAGGAAGTCGGATTCGCCGGACATTGGTGTGCCCACGAACGGAACATTGTCAGGTAGGTCCGACAGAAACTGGTTGAGAGCATACCGACGTGGGTGCCACCCGTATTCGTGCCAGGCGGGCCAGTCGAACGCATGGAACTTGACGGGAACACGTGTTGACGCCGCGAGTGCGGCGGCCGGACTGGCTTGCTTGTCCCGTGTCAGGGTGTCCTCGAACCGGCCGGTGTCACAGACGATCTCGCCGTCCAACCAGACGGGCAGGTCGAAATACTGTTCGGCTGCTGTCACAAGTTCGGGGAACTTGTAGGTGACGTTCACGCCGTTGCGGTTCATGATCGTCGCCCGGCTGCCGTCCCAGAAGAAGAACGCCCGCACCCCGTCCATTTTCAGGTCGAAAATGTGGGTGGCTGTCAGGCTCTGAATGTCGATTGCTCGTCGTCCACCGGCGCTGGTGGACGGTGTGGCGAGCATGGGTCTGGCGGATAGGTCAAACACTGTCCGGCCCGTCCTTCTCGAATACGTTTTGCCAGGGGTCGTCCTCGGGTGCGAGGACTGGGGTGTTGAGGAACGCCTCCACCTCGTCGAGGGTTTGCGGTCGGGCCGTCGTCTTGAAGGCGACGAGCAGGGCTTCCAGGTTCTCCTGGGTGACCCACACCGACGCTGACGCATAGTCGTCCTCTTGGTCGCGGGTGATGGTGACGACGAATCCGCTGCTGTCTGGGTGTACGTCGTTTCGTTGGTCGACCAGTTCCATCTTGTCGCCGTCCTTGTCGACCATCGACCACACGACGTTCGGCTCGTTCATGTCAGTACGACGAGGTGAGTGTGACGAGCAGCCGGTCCCGCAGGTCGAGGACCACGAACTGGGCCAAGCTGGGGAACGCCTCGTAGTGGTGTTTGCACCACAGCAGGTCATGTTCCGCCACCTCGTCGGTGGCGTGACGGCCGAGCGGATGCCGGGTCTTGACGTGCGCCTCAGCACCGCATCTGTCGCACCTGTCGTGCTCGCGAACGAGTGTTTCCGTCACATTTGTGTCTTCGACTTCAGGTGGGGTCTCCTGAACCTCGGGGGGAGGTTCGGCTTGCATAGTGCTCACGGTCAGGTCCTTCCGGTTGGGTTGAGGAACGCTTCGATCGCGGTGGGGTCGTTGATGTCGGGGACCGGTGCGGGTTCCAGGATCGACGTGTGGACGTACATCCATCCGTAGTCGACTGGTTCTTCGCCCTTGCGCGTGTATTCCAGGGCGATGGGCCATTCGACCTTGATGTCGCCGTCGGAGTCGGGGTCCCCGTCGGTGACGGTGCCGACCATGCCGGTGTAGAACTGGTCGTACGGTGGCGAAACGCTGTCGGGGCCGATCGTCAGATGGTCCCCGCCGACGACGTACTCGTTGGCGGCCAGGACCACCAGGTCGTCCCGGTTGAAGGTGTCCATCAGTCTGCGTCCTCCTAGGGTTTGTTGAGCCAGTGTTCGATGGTTTCGGGTGTCCAGTCGACGCACGGGACCAGGTAGCACTTGTTGATGCTGGTGGTGTCCTGCAGGTTGTTTGAGACGAGGACAGGCTCGTCCCATCGCACCATGTAGCAGTCCCGAGAGTGGGCCAGGCCCATGATGGTGCCGACGTGCCCCCAAAACTCCTTCAGCAGGTCACCGGTGAGCGGCTCGAAGTGCACTCGGTCGCCGACGTTGAAGTTCACGGCTACTCCTCGTGCATCTCCACGACACGCCAAGTGGTAGCGGTCGCCATATGTGTGGACACCTGTCGCCACGACGTGGTCCAGCCGTTGATGAGCCACTTGCTGCGCTGCTTCGTGTAGACGTTGACCATCGGATACGGATACGTTTCCTCTGGCCGGTTCTTCTCGACGATGATGTAGGTGCCGTTCGGGTAGGTGTCCTCGGGCCGGTTCTTGATGGCTTCGATCCGGTCGCGCAGGTCGACGAGGTCCCTCTCGTTCCGTTTGATGTACCCCTCCACCACTTTGACCTGGCGTTCGTATTCGTCGATCATTGTTACGTCGTCTTCGTCCATTGCTGCGTTCATGGCCTCTCTCTCTTGTCTACGGTGGGCCTCTGCCGTTGCGATCTGGCGTTTGAGGTCCTTCATTCGGCGATTGTCAACGTCGTCGACCCCGTCGTTGAGCTTGAGCGTGGGCATGGTGTTTCCCTCTCGGTATGGGCCAAGCACTTCGTCGGCTGGTCGGGTGACGTTGAGGGCCTTGGTGAAGTAGTTGCGCCAGTACACGCCGGTGTCGACGGTGTCTGGTTCGCCGTAAGACTCGTCGTACTCGTCGTCGTCGGGTGCGTCAACGAAAGGGTCGTCGTCGTCGTCGAGAATCGTCACGGTGTGCTCCCTTCGATTTCGGATTTGATGGCCGCCCAATGCTCGACCCATTCGACACGTGTGCCGAACATGACGCCGATATCCTCCGGCTCAATGTTCAGCCGGTCGTCATCCTCAGGTCCGTCGAACCAGGGCACCAACGCACGGTTAACCCATTGCCGACCGACACGCACACCGGCAGCCATGATGTTCACGTACCGTTTCTGGCGGCCGATGCGGTCGGTGTGTGCACGGAGACACTTGTCGCACACGTTGATGACGATTTCCTCGCCCTGGAACGAGTCCCAGAACGTTGACCCGTAGTGGCCGTACGTCTGGAACTCGGTGCCCTTACTGGGCTGGTTGTCGACGTCGGCGACGGTGTTCTGCAGGACGGTGCCGCAGACGATGCATGGAAGCATCGCATCAGTGCTCACGACGAGATCCGTCCCTCGGGTGAGCAGCCGACGTAGATGGGTCCGACCCATCCGGCGACGTACCCGGACGGCAGGTCGAACCGTGCGTGGAAGGTGTCGGCGTCGAACGGCACGTGGTACCTGTCGCACAGGTCCCGCAGCGCAGCCTCTTGTTCCTCAGTCATCAGTACCGGCTCCTCAGGTAGTTGTAGTCCTGCCGTGCGTCGTTGTAGGTGTCGTACCGGTAGCCGGTGACCACACCGTCGGTGTTGCGGGTGACGACGTATGTGCCCACCCGGGGCCAGTCGGTGACGTGTTCACGGAACGCGTCGTACATGGTGCCCGGCGAGGCGGCCAGGTCCTGACGGTTGATTTCGATGAGCGCGACTTCCAGCTCCGTCTCACCCTGCCCGTTGCTGATCTGGAACGACTCGTTGGCCCAGCCGTCGTCGGCGAACACCTGAAGTGTGCGGGCGATCGGGTCTGGGGTGTGTGAACTGGCGTTGCGGTACCAGTCGTTGGTGTTGAACATGCCGTGCTCCTACATCGGGTCGTAGGTGACTTGGTGTTGGCCGGTGCCGGGCAACGCGTTGTATGCGTCGCACACGGCGGCCTGGGAGTCGTCGCAGTAGCCTGCGCCTTCCTCAACCATCCATTCGATCGCGTCGTGAAGGCGTACAAGTTCTGGTGACATGCTGTTCTCCTGTTCAGTTGATGTACCTAGAGGCTGGTCATGTGCTCCCACGACACGTTCAGGTGTCGCCAGATAGCGCCGCAGTAGCACTCACTGACGGAGTAGCAGCCCGTCGCCGACTGGCCCGAGTAGGACCACTTGTGGCCCTTCACGTGGTCGTTGGACAGGTTGAAGTTCCGGAACCTGTCGCCGGTGACGTAGTGGAAGTGCGCGGCGTCCATGTAGGAACGATCTGCCTGCATGGTGGGTTCGAGGTCGAACAGGGTGCCGAGGAAGTGTCCCCACTGGTCCCACGTGGCCGCCTTGTCGGGGCCGCCGTTCTGCCGTCGTGGCGAGTTGCCGGTGAGGATGACGTCGAACGCGTGGTCACGTTTGCGTGAACCGTGGGAGTTGAAGCGGGTGAAGTCCACGTGTGCCAGCTTGGCGGCCATGTAGAACTGTGACCGTTCCAGGTGGTCGGTGTGGATCCTCACTTGCTTCCCCTGACGGGGGTCACGGACGTGTACTTGAGGACACTGCGGGTCCGCTTCTCGGTCCACACACGGTTCTCCCGGTTCACCCGAACCTGGTTCGGGTTAGGAACTTTCGGCATGGTGTTTCCTTTCGGTTCGTAGGGTCACAGACTGCACCGGGCCGACCACCACAGCGGGCCGGTGCAGTGTGTGACCCCACGCATCCGCTTCCCGGTTTTGGTGGGTGAGGCGTAGTCGCCGGGGGGTCATGCGTGGTGTCAACGTGTGTTCAGGCTTTGTCCTTCAGGTTCGCGGGGTCCCACACGATGAGTGCGAGTAGGACGATGATGGGTGCGACGGTGACGATGATGGTGCCGACCATGGGTCAGTTCCTTCCGTAGTAGTCGAGGTGTTCGCTGACCCGCCGTGACCGTTCCTGCCGGTCAATTTCGCGGACGGTACGCAACTGGCCGTACGTGTAGATGGCACCGCCGACCCCCATCAGAGCGAGGGTGAGGATGACCCATCGGAGTGCCCACACGACGGTGAACAGGTCGTCCATCACGCCCTCCCACAGTTCGGGCAGGTGTCCGTGATGTCACGGGTGATGACGGACCGTTTGCAGAAATTGCAGTCCCAGTCGCACATGTCGTCGGGTACGGCGGCGTCTCGAAGGTCGTTCATGTGGTCGACGTACCACTCGTCGTACAGGTGTGGCAGGTTCCTGACCCGCCACATCTCCACGTCTGCGTGGGTGATGGTGACACCCGTTGTCGGGCGACGGGGTGTGCGTTCCGACGTGAGGTCTGGTGGTTTCGGTGCTTCCACGTAGCCGTGTTGGGTGAGGTACGTGGTGGTGCGTGCTGGGAGCGGCACTTTCCGGGTGTCCGGCGTGTTGTACATGTCGCCGGAGTCTTGCCAGTGTGCGAGGTTCCTAGCAGCCCCGTGGCTGTAGGCGGGCATCACGTTTTTCCTTTCGGTGGTGGTGTGAACACGTGTTTGCGTGTCCCTGGCGCCGGACGGCAGTTCGACCTGCCGCCCGGCTCCCACTGGGGGCGTTCGTGGGCAACGTGTGGGTTGACGGAGTGTGTGCACCCACTCCGGGACACTCCCCTCGGCTGACCTATGCCTAGGTCCCTGGGTGTGCAGTCGCTTATCGTCCCCGGCTACCTCGCGTGTCCCACTTCCGCCGCGCCGGACGGGCTTTTTACGTCACAGCCAGGACGACCCTCACGTGTGGCAAATCCATGCCCTCTTTACGTGTCCGCGTTCAGCAGAGCCTCAGGTGTTGGCTCACAATTTCCCAGAGCTGAGATCACAACGATCCGCCCGTACGGGAGCAACGCTTATGGAGTTGTGGTGTAGCCGAAACAATTTGGAGCCCATCTCCGAGCCGACCCGTATTTGTTCACCCCCCGAGTCGCCCAATAGGCATTGTGGGGGCACAATCGCAGGATCTGATTTCCCTCCTTCCTGCGTGTGACAGTGGCGCGGCCCTGCCAGGTCTACGGGTTAGCCATATACCCGTACGCCGACCTCCCGAGAAACGGACACGTGATGTGTCCGCTGGTTTACGCGCCCTCGCCAGGTCTCGAACCTGGACAGCCCATGCCTAGGCCGTTGCCCAGACTCATCATCGGCAGAGGCATCGGCCATAGAGTCCGAGGGCGAACTGTGGACGCGACTCCACAGCCCAAAGAACCCTTGTGGCCGTCAGCCACAAGGGTTCGCGCGTGGATGCGTGAGGTTTAACCCCCACGCACCCTGTAGCCGCTCTCATGCGGCTACGTGTTGGATCAGGCCGACTCCTCCTTGGTGTCGGCGTCGAGCTTGTCCAGCAGCCCCTGAAGGACAGGGTTGTCGGCAGCGGCAGCGGCCACCATCGACTGCTGCTTCGCCTGCTGCGCCAGCGCCTTCTCGGCCGCCTTCTGCGCGGCCGTGGCAACGGCCGTCTGGACCTTGATGCGTGCCTTCTGCTTGGCCGTGGTCTCCACGTCCGTGAAGTGCAGCGACACCGTGTAGGCACGGCCGTCCTTCCCCTGGAAGGGGAGACCCATCACGTCGAGACCGTGGCGTCCGGTGGACTCCGTGGTCTGGAACGGGTGGGACTTGATGACGTGGTTGAAAAACTCCACGCCGTGGCCGCTGAGGTCAGCCTTGACGGAGGTTTCCGCCTGGTTGATCTCAGCCTGGATTGCGGCCAACTGCGCCTGCAGTTCGGCCAGGTTCTGCTCAGCCATGGCTGATTCCTTCCGGGTTTTCCCACACGCACTTGTTGCGTGTGGGCGGTGGCACAGCCTCATGAGAGGCAGGCTGCACTATCGCCCGAACGGACGTTCACAGAACCAATCCAATTTTCCCCGTGACCCTTCCTGGAGTGACCTCACGGGGGGCGTGAGGTCACCAGGTTCTACACCCGGAGGCCGTCGAGCACAGCAGACTTGCCGTAGACGGCCTCAGCCTGCTCGTGGCAGCGTTCCTCGTATGTAGAAACACCGAACTCGGTCATGGACTGCACGAACGGCTCAATGGGGCCATCCTCAGTGAGGATTTTCCCACGCCGACCTGTGGGGTTGCCTTGGTCGTCGAGACCGAAGTCTGACGCCCGGTACTGCGCCCGGGTCTGGTACCAGGTTGTTCCCTGGTACGTGCCGACCTGGCACTGCACCTTCGTGTAGGCAGCACCTTGCACACGGGTAACCGTGTAGATCGAGTTCCGTGTCTGAAGCACCATGACGTAGTGCATGGGGTTCCCCTTTCCTAGGTTGGACTCCAGGAAGGGCCACGGAGAATCTGCGCCGGAAATTTCCCACACGGCCTACGTGTGGGCTGGATTTTTCCCAGCGCCTTGCGTGTAGACAGAGCTCTGGCGTAGCCATAGCCCGGTCAGGGGTCCGGCTGGACCGAACCGGACCGGCGCGGATGGACCGAACCGGACCGGAGCAGCCGGACCGGACCGGACCGGCCGCTAACGGCCGACCGGACCGCCGTAGCAGCCGGACACAACTAGGTACCAACGACCGGCCCGCCGTGCTCACCGGACCGGACCGGCCGCCGAAAGGCAGCCGGACCGACCGGAGCAACCGACCGACACAACTAGGTACCGACCGGCTCGCCGCCGTGCTCACTGACCGGACCGACCGCCAAGAAGGCAGCCGTGCCAGCCAGCCAGCCACCGGAGCAGCAAGCCGAACACTTCCAGGTACCGGGCAGCCTGCCGCCGTGCTCGCAGCCGGACCCCGGACCTAGACCACCCCTAGACCACCGATCACCGGACCCCGGTAGCCGGTACCTACCTAGGTCACCCCTTCCATCAACGGACGTTGACGAGGTAGGGTCGGCCTACGGCCGGAGCAAAACAAGCCCCGGCACCCAACCGAAAGGACTCGCACCATGCGAGCAATCAGCAGCACTCTCAGGCTCGTCACACAGGAGACAGTCGACCGAGCCAACGCCCTTGCCGACGAGTACCCGGAGGCCTACCGGGCAGCCCGGCAGACCATCGAAACACGGGCCCAGCAACACACCGACCCTTCCGAAGTCGCCGCCCTGGCGTTTCTGCTACTGCCGTCCTTCGTCCCCACCGGGCAGGAGCACCACCGCAGCGCATGGCGAAACGCCGCATGGAGAGCAGTCAACCGATGCGCCGCCGTCGTCGCCGCCACACACAACGGAGAAGCAGTCGACCCGGCAGACCTCGCCGACGACAGCAAAACGGTCCTTCCGACGTACGCCCCGGACCCGGCAGCGGCCTACAGCACCGGAGCACTGGACCGGATCGCAGCCGCCTTGCTCGCACTGGACGACGAGCACCGCGAGCCGATGCGCCTCGCCGCCGTCAACATGCGTCACGGTCAGCGGACCCTGACCACGAGAGAGACGAGCAGCACCGAGCGCCGCAAGATCGCCGCAGCCGTCCGGTACCTGTCCGCCCACCGAGCCCGCATCGAACGCCCCGCAGACGAGGCATGGACCCCCAGCGCCGACTGGACAGACGCCGCACCCCTCGCCGACCGGATCGCAGCCCGCTCGCACGACTGGACCCCCGGCACCGTCCAAGGGTCACGCCGCACCGGACCGCAGCCCGTCGGCCCCACCGTGACCGTCAACAGCCGCTCACGGATCGCCGCCGACGGCCCGCAGGTCACGATTCCCCCGGAGCGAATCGCCGCAGCCGACGCACGCCGCACCGCCCAGGAGACCGCCCTCACAGCGGCCCACGGACGGCCCGCCCACCTCGCAGCCAAGAGCCAGGAGGCCCGCTCCCGTGGCCTCTACCGGGCAGCGGCCCGCCTCGCACACCGGGCACTGATCGCCGCCGAGATCGCCCCGACCCAACGCCTCGCACCGGCAGCCGACCTCACCACGGGCACCCTTGCCGCCGAAACCGGAGAGCGGACCGTCACAGTCCGCCCCGTCGTCGACTGGACGGACGGCACCGAGACGCCGCTACCGGACCCGTCCAACCTCCGAGAGCGGATCACCCTCGCAACCCGGCAGGAGGCCCGCCCGGCAGGTCACACGCTCGGTCGCCGCACCCCGCTCCCAGTCGCCCACCGCCCCGCCCAAGTCGAGGACTGGCAGACCCCCGGAGGCACCGCGCGGCCCCTCGCATCCCCCACGGTCAGCGAGCGGCTGATGGACACGGGCACCCCCGGAACGGAGGTCACTCGGATACGGGTCACGGCACTCAACGGCACCGACCGAACCGACCGGTACGCCGCCAACGGACACGCCGCAGTCGAGGCGACACGGCCCCTGACCACGGCAGCCGAGCGCCGCGCACTCTCCACCGCACTCGGAACCCCTGCCGCCGTCATCACCACACCAGCCGGTATCCGCACCGCCCCCGGCATGGACCCGGCAGCCGCCGCACTTGCCGACCGCATCGCAGCCGCACCGCGCCACGGCGCACCGCGCAAGGCCTCCAGCCGCAAGCGCACCGGAGCAGGCTCCACCGGCCCAACGGTCCCCGCGCGCCTCACCCGCTAACCCCACGCCGCGCCGCACCACGCGCCTACCGCCCGCCCAACCCCCCCCTTACCCCGGGGGTTGGGCGGGCGGACCACCCACTAACGGC
>Ga0207648_10005093_pt1 | contig 13318 bp, 10 predicted proteins | sample KBSMisM32_FD_184310 | JGI IMG/M metagenome (GOLD analysis project Ga0207648, IMG submission 184310) | Miscanthus rhizosphere microbial communities from Kellogg Biological Station, Michigan, USA - KBS Miscanthus M3-2 (SPAdes) (version 2) | ecosystem: Host-associated > Plants > Roots >...
TGACGAAGGTACGATTCACGCCTGGCTGGACGGCGCGCTGAGCGCCGACGAGGCGGCGCGTGTGGAAGCGCACGTCAAGGATTGTCAGCAGTGCGAGGCGGCGGTCGCTGAAGCGCGCGGTTTCATCGCTGCCTCGTCGCGGATTCTGACTGCGCTCGATGATGCACCGCGCGGAGTGATTCCCGCTGCGGCGCCCCAGAGGCGCATCGATCCAATGGTATGGAGAATCGCAGCCACCGTCCTGGTGGTGGCTACGGGGACGTTCGTCGTTCTGAACTCCCGGTCTTCAGGCTACCGCTCGGTCAGCGGAGTTGTCACTGCAACCGCCAGGCAGCAAGACGAAGCGACGTCGGCGCCCTCTACTGCCGATTCGGCAATCCCAACGACACCGGATGCAAATGAGGCTGCGGGCGCGAACAGTCCTGCCGCTCCAACCGTCTCCGCGCCATCAGTGGAAAGGAGAGCCAAGGCCGGCCCCGGTGCAGTAAGTGGCGTTGCTGGTGGAGTCGCGTCGCGGCAGAGTGTGGCTGGATTGAGTCGAGTTGCGCCGCGCCGCGCCGATGTCGCACAAAGCGTTGATCCCGCGAAGACGCCGACCCGGGAACGGGGCTTCTCCGCTGCTGCGCCCACGCCTGTACCGGCGCCACCGCCAGCGGTCGCGTCGCAAAGGTCGGAAGAATCGAGGGTAGCGGAGACAGCTGGCCTGTCCGCGAAGATGGATGCCGCAGCCGAGGCACCGGCAGCTCTTCGTATCGTCGGCAGACCGCGGGCGATCGGTCAGACAATCACGTTGTACGAGGTGACACCGGGCGATACCGTGACTCTGGTGGAACCGATGAACGTAGAGCTGAACGCACCAGTAGTCACCGGCTTGAGCAGTCAAGTGCCTGCGGATGGAAAACGAGCGCGAGCTGTCGATAAGACGACAGCGGCTGCAGGCGCTCAGGCTGCAGCACCGACCGCGGCCCCCGCGGCGCCACCTCGCGCGCCGACCAGCCCATCGTTCGCAGAAGGAGCGAACGGGAAGAATACTCTGACGTGGACGGACCCCAGGACGGGTTTGACAAATCAGCTGACGGGGCGCCACACTCGCGCCGAGCTCGAACAGATTCTAAGCAGAATCGAACGTGTTAAAGCTGCCGCGGCAGACTCAGCAAGAAAGCGCTAGCTGCTCGCGTCCTGCAGGGCCATTCCCATAGAGTGATAGCCCTTGTCGACGTAGATCACCGTACCGGTGATTCCGGCAGCGAGCGGACTCGAGAGGAACGCGGCCGCTTTGCCGACATCGTCAGCCTGCAACGGATCGGTGAGCGGAGAGTTGGCAGCGCAGTATTCCACCATCTTCTCGATTATTCCGATCGCGCTCGCTGCGCGTGATGCGAGCGGGCCAGCCGAGATGGTGTTGACGCGCACGCCGTACTTCCGTCCTGCCTCGAACGCCAAGACGCGGGTATCGCTCTCGAGGGCCGCCTTCGCCGAAGACATCCCGCCGCCATAGCCGGGAATTACACGCTCGCTCGCCATATAGGTGAGTGACAGAAAAGATCCGCCTTTGCGCATCAATGGTCCGAGCCGCGAAACCATCGAGATGAGTGAGTACGCACTGACGCTGACAGCGGTGAGATAGCCGGAACGACTCGTATCGAGCAGAGGTTTCTTCACCTCCGGCCCGTTCGCCAGCGAGTGAATCACGATATCGAGTGAATCCTTGCCGAAATCGGATTCGATGCGCTGCACCAGACCGTCGATGCTGAAATCGCCGTTGTCCTTGTATCGCTTGTTCGACCTGATGTCTTCCGGTGCGTCGTTCAGCGTGTCATACGCGGCATCCAGCGGATATACTTTTTCGAACTGAAGCAGCTGACCGCTCGACAACTTGCGGGATTCATCCATCTTCCCGCGCTCGAGCAGGTTGGTGAAGATGTTGAGGGCCGGTGGCCAGGTGCCTACCGAAACCGTTGCACCCGCTTCCGCGAGTGCCTTGGCGATGGCGAAGCCGAATCCGGCATCATCAGCGACGCCGGCTACAAGCGCGCGTTTGCCGGTGAGATCGATGCTGAGCATGCAAAGTTATATCGCGCCTCCGCCCGCGATTTACAAGGGGTCAGCGATTTGCATTTCAGTGAAGCAACTACTGGAATCCTGACGTAACGAATCCTGACGTAACCGAGAGGACGTTCGCTTGTCTGGAAAGAGCCTTCGTGCTGCAGTTCTGCTCTGGTCGCTACTTGGCACAGCAAGTGTCGGTAACGCCCAGGTTCAGGACACGATCTACGAGAAAACGCCGCTGTTTGAGGCGAAGGACGCTCTGCTGATCGGTGTCTTCGCGATCGGGACTGCGGCGGTGGCGCCGATCGACCTGGAAATCGCATCGAGGCTCCAGTATCCCGGTACGCAGGAGAACAGATTCCTCAAATACTCCGCGACGGGATTTCGCATCCTCGGCGATCCCGGCTCCCTGATTACAAGCATCGGCATTTATGTAATCGGACGTATTGACAACCAGCCGCGAGTCCAGGCGCTCGGATTGCACAGCGCCGAATCGATCCTCCTCGGCGGTGCCATCGGTGGGGCAATCAAGGTGCTGGCGGGCAGACAGCGGCCTTATGTGGACATCAAGAATCCTCATAGTTTCCAGTTGGGGCGGGGCTTCAGCGGCGACGAGTATCGATCGTTCCCCTCCGGTCACACGATTGCGGCATTCGCTTTCGCCTCGTCGCTGACGCGGGAGACGCAGTTCTGGTGGCCACACGCAGGATTCTGGATCGGAACTGTTTTCTATGGCGGCGCAGGGATGGTCGGACTTTCGCGCATGTACAACAACATGCACTGGGCGAGCGATGTAGTCGCCGGCGCAGCGATCGGGACTATCGTTGGGCTCAAGGTTGTGAAATACACGCACTCGCATCCGGATGGCCGGATCGACAACAACCTGATCAAACCAAAGAAATCCTCGATCCAGTTCAACCCGGTTCTGTACTCGATCAAGTTTTGAGATGTCGGTCTTCCGGGGTGACCTGTGCAGCTGAATGGCATTTTCATTCTGGCAGAGCTGCCGGAAGGAGTCGGTGACCGCATCCGCGAGATCAATGAGCGCTACGATCCGAAGCTGGCACGCTACAAACCTCCTCACATAACCCTCGCCGGATCATCGGGCGCAGGTCCGATCCCGCCAGCGGTGGACGTCGAGGAAATGCGCAGCCGGCTGGAGCCGATCGCGAATACGACCGCTCCCATCAAGCTGCAATTCAAGGTGCCCCACCGCTTCATGCAGACCGACATCATCGTACTTCCAATCGATCCACACGGTCCGATAAGGGTTCTGCATGACCGCATCGTCACGAGCGGGCTCAAGTTTACCCGGGCGCGGTACACTTTTAGCCCACACTGTACGTTGAGTCTCTATCCGTCGCTCGACCGGAAGTCGATCGACGAGCTGCTCAGTACCCGAATTCCGGAGCCGTTCGTGATAAGCGCAATCCAGCTCTATCACACGCGTGATCCGCAACCTTCACGTAAGCTGCTAGAGCTGCCCCTCGCCGGTGGACATAAGAAAGCTTGAAGTCGCATGGCGACGCCTGTGGATGCGCGTGCTGGGATCGATGTTGCCCGGACCCGAGGACACTTCGCTGCCGAAACCGGTGAACTCCGATTGTCGAGTGCTGTTCATTCGATATGAGCGCATCGGCGACATGATCATGGCGACTTCGGTGATTCGGAATATTGCCGAGTCGCTTCCCGGCAAGAAGGTGGACGTGTTGGCAACCCCGACGACCGCGCCCGTTCTCGAGGGCAATCCTTATGTCGGCAATGTTCTGACGCTCGACCGCCAGTCGTTTCGCAGTTACGGCGATCTCATGAAACGTCTCCGGCGTGAGCGCTACACGGTCATGGTGGACGGCAGAATCAACAATCCGCCGATCTTTACATCGACCCCGTTATTGATGTACGCGGGGCGAGCACCATACCGGATTGGCGCGCGCGGTGATGTCAAGCCGCATATCTACAACGTGCGTGTGCCCGAATGGAATCGGGTGGATCACTACATGGAAGGATCGAAGCACCTGGCCGTTCCGTTCGGTGTCGATCCCGCCAGCGTCGACTGGCAGCCGGAGATTTTTCTCGCGGCTGACGAACGCGGCTGGGCCGAAGACCGTTGGAAAGAGGCGACCGATCTGGTCGCTGGAACTAATGGCGAGTCAGCGGGCAGCACGAAGAGACTGCTGGTGAATCTTTCGGCGTCGGAGCCCAAGCGGCGGTGGCCGGACGGAAAGTTCATCGCCACGCTGGAGGCCGCACGAGCGCAAGCGCCGCGAATGCCGATCATCGTGATCGGACTGCCGTCGGAGTGGGAGAGCGTCAGCAACGTTGCGTCGCAGGTAGAAGGACTGGGGGTGCAGACGCCAAAGCTGCGTGACGCGTTCGCGCTGGTCGGCACGTCGGATATCGTATTCACTCCCGACACAAGCATCTCGCATGCGGCTTCAGCGTTCCGGAAACCGGCGTTGGTGTTGCTCAAGCGAGAACACAAACCCTACGCGCCCTGGAATACGCCGGGTGAAATAATCGCGTGGAACGAGGCCGAGATTCATCAGCTGCCTTATGAAAGGGTTAGCAGCGCGCTTGGCAAGTTATTGGCGGCTTTTGGGCGTTAACTCGCTGCGGGTGAAGATCGTCTAACGGGGTATAAGTATTGGTAGCTGCGTCACAGACCCCAACCCGTTTTGCACATGTTTCGCCCTTTGCGATCGACGCTACTGCTTGTTGCGCCTTTCCTGATTGCCAATCCCGCAAGCGCTCAGCACTCGCACGATCACAGCGATAGCTCCGCGCATCATTCTACAGCTGGCGCCAATGTCGGTGCCGCAACCGACTGGCGCTCGGTGGCGATGGCAAAGCACATGGCATATTCGACGGCGCGACCGCTGACGCAAGCCGATTCCGTTCGCGCGGCGAATGTCATCAACGAACTACGTCAGGCAATAGCGAAATACCAGGATGTAAAAGTCGCCGAGGCGGATGGCTACAAGATGTTCGCGCCCCAGCTCAAGAATCAGCCGCAGTACCATTTCACGAAAGGCTGGAACGCGATCCGAAATCAGTGGGGGTTCGATCCTGCGCGTCCGACATCCCTTCTATATAAGAAGGATGCAAACGGTCAGTTTCACCTGATTGGCGCGATGTACACCGCGTCGCGTCGTACATCCGAAGATGACCTCAATGAGCGCGTTCCCCTGAGCGTCGCGCGATGGCACCGACACATCAACTGGTGCATTCCAAAAACCAATGCCAAGGATCGCTGGTTCGAGACGAAGGACGGCCGCCCGATTTTCGGCCCACTCGGCGTGTCGACGAAAGAGGAATGTGAGGCAGCGAAGGGCCGTTTCATTCCGCAAGCGTTCGGATGGATGCTGCACGCCAACACATTTGCGGGCAACGATCTCGAGTCGATCTGGCATGACGACCACATGGACCACGATCACGCCATGATGGATCCGAAGCGCCCGGACTAACCCTAAGGACGCTACTTCAGAGGTTTTTCGAAGGCGAGCCCACTGCCGAACACGAGTACCCAACCGGCAGGCTCGACGTCGTTCTTGAGGCGATAGGCGGCGTCGAGCCTCAGAGCGCCAGCGACGGATGGCAGGCGGATGGAGCCGAAGCGGAAGCCGGCGCCGAAGTCTGTCCCGGTGCGCTTCGCCGATCCGTTGTACCAGGCACCGCCGTGATCAGCGAAGCCGGCGACAGCGACGCTGACAAGGTTCGCGATGTTGAGCATGATCAACCACCTGTATTCGCCCATGGTGACGAAGCTCCTGTCACCGGTGAAGGCGTGATTGGGGAACGCCCTCGGTCCTCGACTGAGGCCAAGGTCGAACTCCTGGCCGGGTACCGGGTTTTTCGACCAGCCCCCGTCGGCATGGAGAATGAGAGAGTGGCGCGGCAGCGGTGCCAGAAACCCCGTGACATCCACGGTTACGGTTCCCGAGTCGAGTCCGTCGGGCCCAATCATGGAGCTTCCGACACTGCCGAGCGTGACGAACCCTCGTGAGAAATTGCCGGCGGTCTTGAGATTGAACAACGGTCCGAATCCAGTATGGCCATAGCCCCACTGTCCCGGTGCGAAGCTCGATCCGACGCGTATTGTCGTGCTGAGATCGATGTCCTCGATGGGCCCAAGATTCCGGTATTCCTTGACGGCCGCAAAATCGGCGCGATCCCATTCCAGGTAACTGAAGAGCGCGGCCGTTTCCGTTCTTCCCATCGAACTCGACAGAGCGAGCGGTGCGAAGTCGTCCCGCCGGTATTGGGCGTCGAAGGCGATCCTCAGGTAGCCTCGGTCGCCGGCGTTGAGCGCGCGTCCGATGCTGGCTCGGCCGATGGCATAGCGGCGCTTGAGCGTGTCACTCGCCGTGTGCTCACCACTGAAGTATCGCAGCACGTCTCCGGCGAACACCTCGCCGGTAATGAAAGCGGACTTGGGTGCGGAAAGCGAAAGGAACGGGAACGCGACGCCGAGGCTGTCGTGACGGCCGTCTGAAAAGTTTTCGAGAACACCGGCGAGCGTTATCCGGTCGGCGAGAATGCGGGGTGCAGAAACGGCGAGCTTCTTGGTGGTGCGATCCGGCTCATGGCGATAGCTGACCAGGACGCCGATCAATCGGCCGAGTAGATTCTCCTCTCGTAGACCGAAGCCCCAAATTGCCTGACTGCCAGAGCTCTTGTAGCTCACGAACGGTTTTGTGGTCCAGGCGTCCTGAGTGCGGATCGTGACGACGAGTCCACTGTCGCGTGTGGTGTCGAGCGCTACGGTGCTGAAGACGCCCAGCTTCCTGAGATTTCGGACGGTCTCCGCCCCCCGGGCAGAGTCGTAAGGCTGGCCAACGGAAAGCAGCGACTCGCGCCGGATCACGTTCTCCTGTGTATTGATGTGCAGCTTGTTCGCGCCTCGCGCGTACCAGGCGCTCGATTCAGTGGTGTCAAATACATCGCTGCGGTACAGATCGATCCGGGTGATCGGGTCGGCGAGGCCGGCTGCCTGTTGCGCGGCGCTTGTCACGGACTGCGCTCCGACCGGAATCGCGGGACCGCATGCAGCAACGATTGCGAATATCAGTGCCACGCTGCGACCGGCCCGCGTCGTTGGCAACGGCGTGGGCAATCTCATATGAGCCGGCGAATCCAGCGGGCGAGGTCGTGCTTGAATTTCGACACTGGCGGCTGGGCTTTGTCGAGATCAGCCTGGGTTTCCAGCCACGTCGCGCGCGCGACGAGATACACGTAGTCGGCGATCCCGGCCAACGCAGCGTCGCCGGATATCACAGCCAGCACCTCGCCGTTCTCCATGAGGGATCGATCATCCTGATTCTGTGATCCGATGCTGAGGTAGATGACCTGCGCATCCCGTTGGGCCGGGGTGCGTGCTCTGAGGTATGGGGCGAGCGCGGCCACCTGCCCGAATGACTGCTCGGGATCGGCGAGTGAATCCGTGGACCCGCCCGCCAGGAACTCGGCGCGCTCTTTCGCCCGCGCGCGCAGCGTTGCGAGCAAGACCTCGTTCCACTGCGGGAGTGGGAGGATCTTTTCGACAAACTCACGCGAAACATAGAACTGGCTCTTGAGATGCAGCTTCGGTTTAATGGTGCTGTCCGTCGGCGCGGCTCCGGAGGGAAAGTGCCCGATGGCACCCAGCATCCGATCCGGGTTCTCCATTAAGTCGTAAAGGCCGGGCTGAAATGGGAATACGTCCCTGATGAATCGATTTCGCTTCACGCCTTCACTGAACTCTCTGACGCGTTGTGGGAAGTCCCGCGTGCCGACTTCGCCCTCGTACAAACCGACGTGGAGCGCGCCGCCCGCTGACGCGATCTGCGCGTGAAAAATCGTCGCAATGGAAATCAGCGCGGAGAAAATGTCGTGCTGCAGCGAGAACTGCGGCCATGCATCCTTCCCGTAAGGAGCATTGTTGATCCCCGGCCCGATGGCCATGATCTGACACCCGCGCAGAGCAGCGCCGACGAGCATCGAACCCCACGCGAAGCTGCTCCATTGCGAATCCGGAACGACGACGCGGGTGCCGGGAGGCATCAGCGTGTAGAGTATTGCCTTGACGACGGACGCGGCCTTGTCGTCGTAGCCGGTCATGCTGTTGACGGGCATGACGCGTCCAGTCCAGCCGGCTCGAACGAGGGAATCGACCCTGGCTTCGTAGTCCGCCGGCAGCGGACGCGGGCGCAGACTGAGAGGAATCTGATCCGGCTTGAATCCCTGACCGACGAGTAGATCGCGGGCGTATTGTTTGAGCGGAAGCATCGCCGGACCGTACACTTCGAGGGTCCTGTCCTCCCACGCTCCCTCAGCGTACTGCTCACCGACGCCCTGACCGGTGAAAATTCCGACGCCTCGCGCGGGATCTTCTTCGGTGATATCGAAGAACGCAATCTTGCGATGATCGCGCAGAAAATCGTCGCCCAGTGCCAGGGTTAGATCTCGGGTGCGGAACCGTCCTGGGAAAGACGGATCGCCGGGATTGGTGATGTTGACGTGCACGCTCACCAGGTTTCTCAGCCAGTCCTGGCCGCGTTTTTTCGCCTCGGCCTGTAATCGCGGAGATGCCGCAACGGCGGCGCGCAGCTCGGCAACTGCTGCTTTCGTACGCTGATCGACAGCGCTCGCCTTTGATCCAAATTCGAGATCGCGAACCAGTGGATCCCGGAGGAGCTCGAGCCAGAACCGACCGTGCTGAAGCTCGTAGTACCATTCGTCGAGGAAAATCAGAAAAGTCGGAATGCGACCGGTCTGGTCGAACGCACGCACAGCGCGGGTGAGTGCCGGCAGGTACCCGTTGAGCACGAGATGCGCACTGATGGTGTCGGGCTCGTCTGCGCTCGGGCCGCCCTTGATGTCGTGGATCCAGAGCACGTGATAATCGCGCGCCAGCCTAATCGTCCGAATCAGCTCGCCGGCGAAGCGCTCGTTGGCCAGGTAGGTGACCGAGTTCCCGCGGGTAAACGGCGCGGCCATCACCTTCTCGACAATGGCGTCGATCTGAGACTGTGTAGCATGGTCCTGCGGCCGAAGGGCCAGCTGAAATGGGATCCAGATCAGACGGCTGTCATGCCACCGCTTGTGATCCTCCGAGAATGCGGCTTTGACGATCTCGGTGAGCGCGACGTACGTGCCTATGACATCGGCTCGGTGAGCGGCGGGGACGAGTGGCGAATTGTGAGTCCAGGCGGCGAACACGTCGACCGAAGGATCGATGTATTTCTGAAGAACGTCGTCACTTCTGAACCAGCCGAACCGTCGATTGGAGCGGGCGAGAACATGGTTGAACAAAGTGGTACGAGCCTGGGCGGCGACCGTATCAGCGGCGGTACTCCCGGGTTGCACGCCCAACGCCGTTGCGAAAGCGAGGTCGATCTGCCGATGGTAGTAGGCTACTTCGGCGGCGTAGGTGTGTCCGTCTGGAAAATCCGCACTGCGCACCTCCATGCCCCGCCTCAGGGTGACCGCCTTCTCGGTGAATTCAGCAGCTGTTAGTGCGTTGGTGAGGGGAGTCGTGAGAAAGTCGATCCTCATTGCGGAGGCGCGCGCGCGCGCCATGATCGCGGCGATTTCCGGTGCCGCAGTAGCTTTTCTTATCGGGTATTGCGTCGGAGCTGACGCTCCTGGTAGTGGGGGAGGAACGCGATAGGCGAAATGCGCGGGCCGTGTCTTTCCGGCCCAGGGCTGGAAGAGCGGGATGGTGAGGCCGAAGTAGTACGAGTGACGCCGTCCCGGGAGCCATTCGAACCGCATCTGGCTTCCGGTTCGAAAAAATCCTCCGCGCAGAATCGGATCTTCGAAGCGCAGGATGAAGTCGTGGGTTCCATCGCGAAATGAAAAATCCTCGCCAAATGCCAGGCGCATCGCGCGAACCGTAAGCAGAGCGCGCATTCCCCCGTCGCCATCGCCCGTCATTTTTCCAGCGTAGCCTTCTATCGCAAAACCGAGCATTCCCGCGGAGGGCTGGATGAGGTCGCGATACACCCCCAGTAATGCTTCGCCGGCGACTTCCGCGTGTTGAGTGCGCCGGTCGGAGCCGACCAAGCCCCCCGCATACCAGTGGTAGCGGGTAGGGAAGCCCATCGACGTGATGGGAGCGAGAGAGTCGGGAGCCGCCTGGATCTGCCCCGCAGCGATACCAGGTCCGGCAATTGTCAGGAAGAGAATGCCACGCGCAATGCACGTGGCAGTGGCTCGAGCGATCACTGTTGGACGCAGCCCGGGAGAATATGGTCGAGAATGTCCGGCGGGGCGTGTTATCAACCATTGCACTTTGGGGCAGTACTGGGCCTTTGTTGCGATAAATTTCCCGGATGCCTCCGCAATTCATCTATGTAATGAAGGATCTGCGCAAAGTCGTCCCGCCTTCGCGGGAGATTTTGCGCGGGATCTGGTTGTCTTTTTATCCCGGCGCGAAGATCGGCGTCCTCGGCGCCAACGGCGCGGGTAAGTCGTCGCTGCTGCGCATCATGGCCGGCGTCGACCACGATTTTCAGGGCGAAGCGTGGCCTCACGAAGGAACGCGTATCGGCTATTTGTCCCAGGAGCCGCAGCTCGATGCGACGAAGAACGTAAAGGAAAACGTCGACGTCGCGGTGAAGCCGATCAAAGACCTTCTCCGGAAATTCGAGGAGATCTCGAACAAATTCGCCGAGCCGATGTCAGACGATCAGATGACGAAGCTGCTCGATCAGCAAGCCAAGGTTCAGGAGAGGATCGACGCCATCAACGCCTGGGACATCGATCGCAAGATCGAGATTGCGATGGACGCATTGCGTCTTCCGCCCGCTGATGCAGACGTGTCGACGCTGTCGGGTGGTGAACGCCGTCGCGTCGCGCTCTGTCGTACGCTGCTCGAGGAGCCGGATATGCTGCTGCTCGACGAGCCAACGAACCATCTCGATGCCGAATCAGTTGCCTGGCTCGAGAGATACCTCGCCGAGTTTCCGGGGACGGTAGTGGCCGTAACTCACGATCGTTATTTCCTCGACAACGTTGCGGGCTGGATCCTCGAGCTGGATCGCGGCGCCGGGATCCCGTACGAGGGAAACTACAGCTCGTGGCTCGAGCAAAAGCGGACCCGACTGGCGCAGGAGGAAAAACAGGCATCGGCGCGACAGCGCACCCTCGAGCGTGAGCTGGAGTGGGTACGCATGTCACCACGCGCAAGGCAGACCAAGAGCAAAGCGCGCATCCAGAAGTACGAGGAGCTGGCGACTGCCGCGGAAGGCGAGAAGGTGATGCAGAATGAGATCGTCATTCCGCCTCCGGCGCGACTGGGCAATGATGTCGTGATCGCGAAGGGTCTGAAGAAGGCTTACGGTGACAAGGTTCTGTTCGATGATCTGTCGTTCTCGCTGCCACGCGGCGGAATCGTCGGCATCATCGGCCCGAACGGCGCCGGCAAGACGACCCTGTTCAGGATGATAGTAGGAACGGAGAACGCTGACGGCGGATCGCTGGTGGTCGGTGATACGGTGCAGCTTGCCTACGTGGATCAGTCGCGCGAACTGAACAACGCAAATACGGTCTATAAAGAAGTGAGCGAAGGCAGCGACATCATCATGGTCGGCAAGCGCGAGATGCAGACGCGCGCGTACCTGGCGCAGCTCAACTTCAAAGGGGCAGATCAGCAGAAGAAGGTCGGAGATCTATCCGGTGGGGAGAGGAACCGTCTGCACCTGGCAAAGCTTCTGAAATCAGGCGGCAATCTGCTGCTGCTGGACGAGCCGACTAATGACCTCGATGTCGACACGCTGCGCGCGCTGGAGGAAGCACTGGTTGATTTCCCTGGCTGCGCTGTAGTGATCTCGCACGATCGCTGGTTCCTCGATCGCATCGCGACGCATATCCTGGCGTTCGAGGGGAATTCGGAAACGGTTTGGTTCGAGGGGAACTACCAGAGCTACATCGAAGATCTCAAGAAGCGAAAGGGTCCCGATGCGGACCAACCGCACCGCATCGCTTACAAGAGGCTCGTGCGTGCGTAGCCGGATATTGCGTGATCCGGCGGCGCTGGCACTGGCGGTGTCACTGGCCGTTGCTGCGTGCTCCTCGAAAGACTCAGGATCTGCGGCACCAGATACCGGTCAAGCGATCACAAATACCGCTGCTGCGCCCGCCACACTCGCTGATTCGCTGGCGGCTGTCTGCCCCGACTCTGGAAGTCGCGGCTCGGTCCAGGTGGCCTGGCCCGATTCAAACGAAGCCGAAACGGGGATCGGATTCAAGCTTCTTGGTGATGGTGCGGGACCGGGCGTCGTTCTCTGTCGCAGTGTGATTTATGCCGACGGCGATACGCTTTTGTCTCTCATGGGCGAGCCAGGCTCTGTTTCGGAACGAAACGGATTCGCGGTGATCGATTCGACGGTGACCCAGATTCCCGCTTATCGCCACCATGGTGTCCCGTATGTGGCGGTACGGCCATTCGCGCGCCATCGCCGAGCTGTGTACCTCGAAAGCGGACAACCTATGGACGCCATTGTCTGGCCGAGAGAAGCGCTTCGGCATCTCAAAGCAGCCGGCCTCACCCAGGGCAGAGCGTACCGGACAGCGGTGCGCGAAGGATTTGTACCGGACTAGAGCGACGCGCATAACGCTTCTTGCAACGCCGGGCTGCGACCGGCAGGATTGTCACTTCACCCATCCGTCAGTGGAGTCCCCATGCGCCCATTGAGTTGGCTCGGCGTGCTTCTCATCATCGCCGGCATCGTCGTTGTAGCGATGCGAGGAATACCGTACACCAAGAGTAAGAATGAAGTAGAGGTGGGCCCGCTTAAAGTCACGGCGCAGGAACGTGGACTGGTTCCACCCATTGTCGGCATTGGAGCAATCGTGATCGGCGGAGTGCTCGTCTTCGCAGGTCGCAAGCGCCCGGGCTGAGATGCTCCTTGCAGCATTCGTTGCCGCGGTAGCGTTGCAGGACTCGGCCGTCTACGACGGTCGAACGAAGCGCATAAATGTCGACATCCCACGAATCGATACCGTCGTCGAGATCGACGGCAATCTCGACGATCCGGTGTGGCGGAGAGCTGCGCGACTCACCGGCTTCTCTCAGTATCAGCCCGTGGATGGACTGCCGGCAATTGAGCCGACCGAGGTTCTGACATTTTATGCCGGCGATGCCATCTACTTCGGCATCAAGGCGCGCGAAATCCACGGCAACGTCGTACGCGCAACGCACGCCAATCGCGACAATATCGACAGCGAGGATCAGATACAGATTCTCCTCGACACGGACAACTCGCGGCAGATCTCGTTTCTATTCGGC
>Ga0207648_10005098_pt1 | contig 13311 bp, 13 predicted proteins | sample KBSMisM32_FD_184310 | JGI IMG/M metagenome (GOLD analysis project Ga0207648, IMG submission 184310) | Miscanthus rhizosphere microbial communities from Kellogg Biological Station, Michigan, USA - KBS Miscanthus M3-2 (SPAdes) (version 2) | ecosystem: Host-associated > Plants > Roots >...
GATCGTGTCGATCAGGCTGATTTTCCAGTCGGCGATGCGGCTGCCGACGATCTCGATGGCGGGCAGCGCGTATGCCGTCGCCGCGATCACGTCGGTCAGCATCAGGCCGTCGCGGTCGAGGTCGCGCTCGAGCACGATCGCGACCTCGGCCTCGACCTTGGGCTGCAGCAGGCGCGACCAGGGAATCGGCTCGCCGTCGGCGAACGCCATGTCGTCGAACAGCATGCCGAAGTCGGGCTGGTCGACGCCGAGCTGCTTCTGCACGGCGACCGACGTCAGACCGATCTTGCGGCCGACGATGCGCCGACCGCCGGCGACGGCGCGTTCGGTGACGCGCGCCTGGACCCGATAGGCCGCGGCGACGTCGCCGGGTGGCAGCAGGTCCTTGATCGGCGCGCGCGGCGTGCGGGTGCGGGCCGCGTCGATCAGCGCCGAGGCGACCTCGTCGATCAGGGAAGACATCGGATCGGGATTGGACGTCATGCGCGCTCGCCGTTGGGTTGAAGAAGGTCGCGTCCGCGAACCCTACATCTGGATGTTGCCCTTCTTGATCACCGGGCCCCATTGCGCGATGTCGTCGAGGATGATCTTCGCGAGCCCTTCGGGCGTGCTGCTGCGCGCTTCAACGTTGCGCTCCGCGAAGAACTTCTGCACGTCGGGCCGCGCGACCGCGCCGACGATCGCGGCGTTCAGCTTCGCGACGATGTCGTCGGGCGTGCCCTTCGGCGCGAACACCGCGAACCAGCTGTAGCTGCGAAACCCGGGCAGCACCTCGGCCACCGTCGGCACACCGGGAGCAACCGGGGAAGGCTGCGGCGTCGCGATCGCGAGGTAGCGCACCTTGCCGGCACGCTGCAGCGCCGCGCCGTCGAGGCCGGTGACGAACGCCGCCTGGACCTGGCCGCCTGCGAATGCCGACATCAACGGGGCGCCGCCGTTGTACGGGATGTGCACCAGATTCAGGCCGGCGAGTTGCTTGAAGTATTCGGCCGTGACGTGCGAGAACGAACCCTGTCCGACCGAGCCGATGTTCAGCTTGCCGTCCTGCTGCTTCGCGTAGGCGATGAAATCCTGCAGGGTTTTCGCCGGGCTGTCGGCCGGCACCGCGAAGAACATCGGCGTGAGCGCGACCAGCGCGACCGGTCGGAGATCGTTGATCGGATCGTATGGAACCGGCCGCATCAACTGGATCAGCGCGTTCGGGCCGTTGTTGCCGAACACCAGGGTGTAGCCGTCGGGTGGCGCGCCGACGGCGATCTCGGTTCCGATCGTGCCGCCGGCGCCCGGCTTGTTGTCGATCACGAGCTGTTGTCCAAGGCTCTCGCTCAGAGCCGGCTGCAGCACGCGAGCGAGCTGGTCGGTCGTGCCGCCGGCGGCATAAGGGACGACCACGCGAATCGGCTTGGTCGGATACGGGTCCGCCGCCAGCGCGCCGCCCGGCAGCAGCACCGCGACGGCGCCCGCGAACGTGGCGTGAACGAGCAGACGACGGGTGGCGTGTCTCATGGGCGGTGACCTCGAAGGGCGGCGGCAGCCGTATCCGGCATGCGCATGATTTCCAAATTGGTAGGGCCAGATTGGCGCGACGATGATAGAACGAACAGAGTCGCTGTCAACGCCGACAACCACGACCGCACCGTGGCCGCGGACATGGCCGCGGGTCGGCGCATTCGCCGCGGCGGTTCACCCGCGTGCGCCGAGCCAGTGCAGCGCGTTGCCGGACAGAAGCAGGTGCCGCGTCTCGTCGTCGAGCGCGAGGCCCTCGATGCGGCCGACCGGATCGGCGTCGGCGATCGCGAACGGATAGTCGGACCCGACCATCACTTGCGTCCTCCCGAAGCGCTCGATCAGCTGGCGCAGGGCGGTGTCTTCGTAGACGAGGCTGTCGACCCAGAAGCGGCGCGCCGCCTCGAGCGGGTCGGTGGCGACGCTGTCGCGCAATGCCGGAAAGGTATTCCACGCATGGCGCAGCCGCGGCAACAGCGTGCTCAACGTGCCGCCGCCGTGGCTGAATGCGATCCGCAGCTGCGGGTGACGCTCGAGCGTCCCGGATGTGAGCAGCGATGCGGCCGCGAGGCCGGTCTCGCCGGGGAAGGCGAGCACCTGCTGGAGCAGCGGCGGACCGACGAGACGCTCCATGCCGCACGGTCGCAGCGGGTGGACGAAGATCGCCGCGCCGAGCCGTTCGGCCGCGGCGAAGAACGGGTCGAGCGCCCGATCGCCGAGCACGACGCCGTCGATGTTGGTCCCGATCTCGACGCCCGCCAGGCCGAGTGCGCCCATCAGGTGCTCGAGCTCCGCGATCGCCCGATCGACGTCCTGCAGCGGCACCGCGCCGAGCCCGAAGAAGCGGTCGGGTTCGCGCGCGACCATCGCGGCGATCTGCTCGTTCAGGTAGCGTGTCAGCGCGGCGCCGTCCGCGCCGCCGAGCCAGTACGAGAGCAGCTCCGGCATGGGTGAGAGCACCTGCCGGTCGACCCGCAGGCGATCCATGTCGGCGCTGCGCCGGGCCGTGTCCCACGCGGTCTCGGGGACCGTCCGATAGACCTTGCCCGACAGCATCACGTGGCGGTGGCAGGGCTGGGCCGGAACCATCGAAGGCCAGGCCACGTTCACCGTGCTGCTCGTGTAGGGCGGAAAGTTCTCGGGGACGATGTGGGTGTGGATGTCGATCGCCGAACAGCCGCAGTCGCTCATGAGTGGACCTACCAGTTTTGGTCGATACTATGCCGATCGAACGACGTGTCAATGAAGCGCACCCCGCTGCGGCGGAGGCCAGGAGTCCCTCGTGAACGATCGTCTGCCCGCCGTCCGACCTTCCGCCGACGCGGCGGCGCGCGACGCCGGGCTCGGCGACCACACGTCGAACCACATCGTCCGTTCGATCCTCGGCTACCTGCAGGAGCGCAATCTGCAGCCGGGCGACCGGCTGCCGTCGGAGCGCGCACTCGCCGAGAAGCTCGGTGTCGGCCGCAACGCGCTGCGCGAAGCGCTGGCGACGCTGACGACCCTGCGCGTCGTCGAGGCACGGCCGAACTCCGGCATCTACCTGCGCCGCGTCTCGACCGAGAGCAGCTTCGAGACGCTGGTGCTGCTCGCCGACATGGGTTCCACCCCGACGCCGACCGAGATCGCCGAGACGGTCGAGGTGAGGGCGGCGCTCGAGCTGGTCGCCGTCCGCCTGGCCTGCACGCGGCGCGATGACGACGACCTTAAGCGCCTGCGCGCGATCATCGAGCAGACCGAGCGGGTGCTGCGCGAGCGCGGCAACATCTCCGAGGACGACACCGCCTTCCACCTCGCGCTGGTCGGCGCGTCGCACAACAGCGTGCTGGTCCGGGTGCTGAACGCGTTCTACCGGATGACCGCGTTGCGCCGCAAGGCGGTGTTCGCGAGCCGCGAGCATGGCCGTGCGTCGGCACGCGATCACCGCAAGCTGGTCGACGCGATCGAGCGGCGCGACATCGACCAGGCCCAGGAGCTGATCCGGCGCCACATGGAGCGCGCGCGCAATTACTGGAAGGAAATCCTCGGTCCCGACTGAGCCTTTTGGTTGACGGGGCCGGCGGTCCGCCGCTATATTGGTCCTACCAGATTGGCGGGCCGCCGGATTGTGCATCGACCGGACCCGCCGCGAGGAAACACCATGAAGCGTGACCCGATCCCCTCCGCGCTCGATTGGGCGATCGTCGACGACCGCGAGCGCGGCGTCTTTCGCGTCAACCGCAGGGTCTTCACCGACGACGCCGTCTTCGAGCGCGAGCGCCGGCAGATCTTCGAGCGCTGCTGGCTGTATGCCGCGCACGAATCGGAGCTGGCGGCGAACAGCTCGTTCATCTCACGCGTGGTCGGCGGCCTGCCGCTGATCCTGAATCGCGACCGCGGCGGCGGGCTGCACGTCTTCTTCAATTCATGTCCGCATCGCGGTGCGATGGTCTGCCGCGAGCCGCAGGGCCGCGCGCGCAATTTCACCTGTCCGTACCACGGCTGGGTCTTCAGCGACGAAGGGCGCGCGATCCATCGCCCGCTGCCGGAGTCGTACTCGCCGGCCTGCACGCAGGACGAGAGCCTGAACCTGCGACCGGTGCCGCGCTTCGAGGTGTTCGCCGGGTTCATCTTCGTCAACTACGCGACCGACGGTCCTTCGCTGCCCGACTACCTCGCCGATGCCGGCGACTACCTGCGCATGATCGCCGAGCAGGACGAGGACGGCATGGTGATCGTCGGCGGCGCGCAGAGCTACAGCGCGCGCGCGAACTGGAAGCTGCTGCAGGAGAACAGCGCCGACGGCTACCACGCCGAAACCACGCACTCGACCTACTTCGAGTACATCCGCAACCGCGAAGGCACGGTCAGGAACAACTTCGGCAAGGGCTTCGGGCGCGTGCGCAACCTCGGCAACGGCCATGCGGTGTCGGAGTCGGTCAACGGCACGCCGTGGGGAAGGCCGCTGGCCCGGCCGATGGAGTCGTTCGCGCAGGACATCAAGGACGCGATGGAGGCGGCGCGCCTGCAGCTGGTCGCGCGACTCGGCGAGGAGCGCGGCAACTTCATCTGCCACAGCGACCGCAACCTGCTGATCTTTCCGAACCTCGTCGTCAACGACATCATGGGACTGACCGTGCGCACCTATTGCCCGGTGTCGCCGGGCTACTTCGAGGTCAACGCGTGGGCGCTCGCGCCGAAGAACGAGGCGCCGCTCTTGCGCGAGCTGCGGCTGAAGAACTACCTCGAATTCCTCGGGCCGGCCGGCTTCGCGACGCCGGACGATCAGGAAATGCTTGAGCTCTGCCAACGTGCCTATGCGACCGCGCGCTTCGTCGAGTGGAACGACCTGTCGCGCGGCATGCTGACCGAGGATGCGCCGGCGCCCGCCAAGCAGGACGAGCTGCAGATGCGCACGTTCTGGCGGCGCTGGAAGGAACTGATGTCGGCCGACGAGAAGGTGGCGGCATGAGCGCCGGTCCGGCCGTCCCGAAGGGCGCTCGCACCCCAGTGCGAAGCACGGAGGTCACCCAATGAGCGCCGGCACCGCGGCGCGGCTTCGCCCCGAAGCGGAGATCGCAAGCGGATCGACACACGTCGCTTCGCGCGCCGAAGTCGAGGACTTCCTGTACCACGAGGCCGCGTTGCTCGACGCCTGGAAGGTCGCCGAGTGGGCGGCGCTCTTCACCGACGACGGCGAGTACATGATCCCGCCGACCGACGATCCGCACGCCGACCCGAAGAAGACGCTGTTCCTGGTCTACGACGATCGGCACCGCCTGGCCGAGCGCGGCAAGCGCCTGATGAACAAGGCCGCGCATGCCGAGTTTCCGCACTCGCGCACCGTGCATCAGTATGCGAACGTGCGCGTGTCGGAAGGCGAGGGCGGCGAGACGCTCGCGCGCTGCGCGTTCAGCGTCGTGCGCAGCAAGGGACCGATCACCGAAACGTATCCGGGCCACATGCTGTTTCGCCTGGTGCGGATCGACGGTGCGCTCCGCATCCGCCTGAAGCGGGCCGAGCTTGCGCTCGAGGTGCTGCGGCCGCACGGCAAGGTGAGCATCATCCTGTGACCGCCGCAGAAGCTCAGGGCGCGCGCCGCAGCGCGATCGTCACCGGCGTCGGCATGGGCATCGGCGGCGTCGGCCGCGCGATCGCCGCGCGGCTCGCCGCTGACGGCTACTCGCTGATGATGGCCGATGCCGACCCGCGCGTCGCCGAGGTCGCCGCCGAGATCGCGAAGCAGGCTGGAAGCACCGAGCACCTCGCGACCTACACCGGCGACCTGTCGGTCGAGCAGAACGTGCAGGCGCTGGTCGATCAAACGATGGCGGCGTTCGGCCGCATCGACGTCCTCGTCAACAACGCCGGCAGCGGCGTGATCCGGCCGTTCCTCGAGCACGACGAGGCGTCCCTCACGCAGACCCTGCAGCGCAACCTGTGGACCACGCTGTGGTGCTGCCACAAGGCGCTGCCGCACATGGTCGCGGCCAACCACGGCCGTATCGTCAACATCGGCGCCGACTCGCTGCGCACCGGCATTCCGCAGCATGCCGGCTACAACGCCGCGAAGGGCGGCGTGATCGGCCTGATGGTCGGGCTCGCGAAGGAGTTCGCCGGGTACGACATCACGGTCAACACCGTGTCGCCGTGCGTCGTCAACACCGAGCGGCATCGGGCGCGCATGAAGGACGACCCCAAGCTCGCCGAGGCGTTCGTGCAGGTGGTGCCGAAAGGCCGCGGCGTCGAGATCGAGGAGGTCTGCGACATGGTCGCGTTCCTGGCACGCCGCGAGTCCGGCTTCATGACCGGGCAGGACATCAGCCTGAACGGCGGCAGCGCGATGCCCTGACGGGCGCCGCTGCGCATCGCATCGAGGAGATACGCAAATGATCCGGTTCCGACGGCTCGGCTACCTGGCGCTCAACGTCCGCGACCTCGAGCGCTCGTCGAAGTTCTACGAGACGACGGTCGGCCTGCAGAAGGTCGAGGGTCCGGACGCCGACGTGCGCTACTTCCGCTGCAGCGACAAGCACCACGACCTCGCGTTCTACCGAGGCGAGCCGGGCCTGAAGCGGATCGGTTTCGAGCTCGAGTCGGCGCGCGAATTCGAGCCCCTGCGCGCCGCGCTGCATGCTGCCGGCCGGCCGTTCACCGACATTCCGCAAGCCGACCGCATCGCGATGGCGACCGGACCCGGCGTGCGCACGCAGGAGCCGGTGACCGGCTGCACGCTCGACTTCTACGCGACGATGGGGCCGTCGAGCGCGCCGCCGTACCGCACGACCGTCGCCCACATCCTGCGCCTCGGCCACCTGGTGCTGAAGTCGACCGACTTCGACGCATCGGTCGCCTACTTCACCGACGTGCTGAACTTCAAGGTCTCGGACTCGATCGACCATCGGGTCACGTTCCTGCGCTGCTTCCCGAGCCCGTACCACCACTCGATCGGCATCGGCAACACGACGAACGGCAGCGGCCTGCACCACGTCGCGCTGATGGTCAACGACGCCGACGACATCGGCCGCTCGTACTGGCGACTGCAGCGCGAGAACGTGCCGATCGTGCACGGGCCCGGCCGGCACCTGCCGTCGGGCAGCATGTTCCTGTACTACCTCGACCCGGACGGCCTGACGATCGAGTACACGTTCGGGATGGAAGAGTTTCCCGAGGTCGAGCCGCGCGAGCCGCGCCTGTTGCCGCCGGTGCCCGAATCGAACGACATCTGGGCCTCGCGCCTCGACCCGCGCAAGGCCGCGGTCGGCACGATCGAGCAGGCGCCGATCCCGGCATCCTCCCACTGACGTTTTCTTTTTCGACCCGAGTGCCCATGACAACCGACTACAACAGCATCTGGACCGACCTGCAGGGCGTCGCCTTCGAGCAGACGTATGTCGACGTCGACGGCGTGCGCACGCGCTACCTGCGCGCCGGCCGCAAGGGCGCGCCGGCGCTGATCTTCATCCACGGCACCGGCGGGCATGCCGAGGCCTACGTACGCAACCTCGCCGCGCACGGCGAGCACTTCGACGTCTACGCGATCGACATGCTCGGCCACGGCTTCACCGGCAAGCCCGATCGGCCGTACCTGATCGACGACTACGTCGCCCATCTGCGCGGCTTTCTCGACAAGATGGGACTCGATCGCGCGTCGCTGTCCGGCGAGTCGCTCGGCGGCTGGGTCGCGGCCCACTTCGCGGTCGTGCACCCGGAGCGGGTCGCCAAGCTCGTGCTCAACACCGCGAGCGGCGACAAGGTCAACCGCGAGGCGCTCGCCCGGCTGCGCGTGCTCTCGGTCGAGGCGATCGAGGACCCGTCGTACGAGCGCATCAAGGGCCGCCTCGAATGGCTGATGTACGACAAGTCGAAGGTCACCGACGACCTGGTCGCGAGCCGCCGGGTGATCTATGCGCAGCCGTCGATGAAGCGGGCGATCCACCACATCCTCGCGCTGCACACGCCCGAGGCGCGCGAGAAGTACGCGATCAAGCCCGAGCAGTGGAAGGCGTTGCGGGCGCCGACCCTGGTGCTCTGGACCGATCACGACCCGACCGCGACGGTCGAGGTCGGCCAGCAGCTTGCCGATTCGATCCCCGGTGCGCAATTCGTCGTGATGAAGGACTGCGGGCACTGGCCGCAGTTCGAGGACGCGGACACGTTCAACCGCATCCACATCGAATTCCTGCGCAATGGCTGAGGTGGCGATGAACGAAGACGCATCGGGCTGGCGGCCGGTCTGCAGCACCGGCGACGTCGAGATCGGCGCGCCGCGCCGCGTCGAGACCGAAGGTTTGCCGCCGCTCGCGGTGTTCCAGCTCGAGGACGGCTACTTCGTCACCGACGACACCTGCACGCACGGCGAGGCGTCGTTGTGCGACGGCTTCGTCGAGGGCGACGAGATCGAGTGCCCGTTCCACTCCGGCAAGTTCTGCGTGAAGGACGGGCGGGCGACCGCGTTTCCGGCGGTCGACCCGATCCGCGCCTATCCGACGCGGGTGATCGACCACACCGTGTGGATCGCAGTCGGCGACACCGGCGCGACCTGACCGCGCCGCCACGGTCGCGCCGGCTTGCACAGCGCCGCGTCAAGGCGGAGGCCGTCCCGTCGGCCGGCAATCGTTGCGTCAGCGCGGCGCTGCAGGCGCCGATCCGCCGTCGGCAAACAGCGCCCGCAACCGCGCCCTCAGCAGCTTGCCGGTCGGTGAGCGCGGCAGGCTCTCGATCGACCGCACGTCGGCCGGCTGCTTGTAGCGCCCGAGCTCTGCCGCGCAGCGCTGCCGGACCGCGGCAATCAATTCCTCGGCTGCCGCCGCGTGATCGCGCCCCGCGACGATGAACGCGACCGGCCGCTCGCCGAAGCGCGCGTCCGGCACGCCGACGACGGCGCAGTCCCAGACGCCGGGTGTCGCGCGGATCACGCGCTCGATCTCCTGCGGGTAGATGTTGACCCCGCCCGAGATGATCATGTCGTCCTGGCGGTCGGTCAGGTACAGGTAGCCGTCGGCATCGACGTGGCCGATGTCGCCGAAGGTCTGCCAGCCGTTCGGGTGAGTGCGCGCCGCGGTCTTTTCGGGCGCCTTGTAGTACGCGAACGGCACGCTGCCCGAGAACGTGATCAGGCCGGTCTCCCCCGGCGGCAGCTCGGCGCCGTCGGCATCGACGATGTGCAGCACGCCCTTGCGGGCACGGCCGACCGAGCCGGGCCGCTGCTGCGCCTCGACCGAATCGATCAGCGTCAGCCCGACGCCTTCGCTGCCCGAGTAGTACTCCAGCAGGATCGGTCCCCACCAGTCGATCATCGCCCGCTTCAGCGCGGGCGGGCAGGGTGCTGCGCCGTGCACCGCGCAGGCGTGCGACGGCGCCTCGAACGATGAACGGCGCGGCGCCGGCAGCTCGAGCAGGCGCTGGAACATCGCGGGCACCCACTGGCTGTGCGTGATGGCCTCGCGCTCGATCAGGTCGAGCGCGCCTTCGGCGTCGAAGCGGTCCATCACGTGCACGGTGCCGCCGCCGGCCGTGACCGCGAGCGCGAAGCGCAACGGCGCCGCGTGATAGAGCGGCGCCGTCGACAGGTAGCGGCGATCGCCGCCGGCCAGCCCGAACAGCGCGTGCAGGTCGGCCGCGAACGCCGGCGTGCCGCGGAAGTCGGCCGGCGGCAGCGGCCGGAACACGCCCTTCGGCGCGCCGGTCGTGCCCGACGTGTAGACCATCAGCGCGCCCGGCGGCTCGTCGACATGCGGCTCCGCCGACGCGGCAGCGAGCAGCGGTTCGAGCGCGGCATGGCCGTCGATCGGTCCGCGCAGCGAGAGCCAGTGCAGCGGCCGTTGCGCGCCTGCAGGCAGCGCAGCCGCGATCGCGTGGTGCGCCGCGTCGGCGAACAGCACCTGCGCATCGCAGTCGTCGACGAGATAGGCGACCTCGGGCGCGGCCAGCGAGGTCGCGATCGGCGTCAGGTACAGGCCGCAGCGATAGGCCGCCCATGCGATCGCGAGCGCTTCCGGCCGGTTGCCGATCAGCGACGCGACATGCTCGCCGCGCCGCAGCCCGAGGGAACGCAGCACGCCGGCGATCCGGTTCGCGAGCGCCTCGAGCTCGGCGTAGGTCAGGCGTTCCGATCCGCAGACCAGAGCGGGATGGTCGGGCGTCGCGGTCGCGTGAAGGCGCAGCGTGTTCGCGTCGACAGCGCTGGCGGTCATGCGGTCATGGTGCGCGGTCATGCCGTCATTCTGAGACGCGACGCGACGCGACGCGACGGGACGCGCCTCGACTTCGACCTCGACCTCGACCTTCGAGCCAGGTGTCCGCTCACCCCGTGCTGCGCTGCGCCTTCTCCTGCGCCGCCTTCGCGCGCACCGTCTGCTTCGCGTCGGCCCAGTCCTGCGGCGTCAGTGCGCCGAGCTCGGCAAACGTGCTCGGCGACGCGAGGTGGTGCCCGCCATCGATCGCGATGTTCTGCCCGGTGATGTAGTCGCAGCCGTCGGCCTGCAGGAACATCAGCAGGTTGCAGAGCTCGTCCATCCGGCCGAAGCGGCCGAGCGGCACCTTCTCCGCCGACGCCGCGCCGACGTTCGCCTTCGGGATCGGCGCCAGCTTCTCCCATGCGCTCTCGGTCGGGAACGGCCCCGGCGCGACCGCATTGACGCGGATGTTGTGGCGCCCCCATTCGACCGCGAGCGACATCGTCATCGCGTGCACCGCGGTCTTTGCCATCGCCGACGGCAGCACGTAGGCCGACCCGGTCCAGACCCAGGTGACGAGCATGCTGACGACCGAGCCGGGCAGCCCTTCGGCGATCCAGCGCCGGCCGCAGGCGAGCGTCGCATAGAGCGCGCCGTCCATCACCGTCGAGCGCACCGCCTCGAAGCCGCGCGGGCTGATCTCGACCGACGGCGAGATGAAGTTCGCCGCCGCGTTGTTGACGAGGCCGGTCAGCGGCCCCTGCTGCCAGACGTCGGCGACCATCGAATCGACCTGCTCGGCGCTGCGCACGTCGCAGATGCGGTACGCCACGCCGCCGCCGTGCGCGGCCGTGCGCTGGAGCTCGTCGACCGCCTGCTGCAGCACGGCCTCGCGCCGGCCGCAGATCGTGACGGCCGCGCCGTGCGCGGCGAAGCTGCGCGCGAGCTCCTTGCCGAGCCCGGTGCCGCCGCCGGTGACGAGGATGCGCTTGCCCTGCAACGCGTCGTCGCGCAGCGGACTGCGGATCGGATCTGCCATCGAATCTCTCCTGCTGCGCGCGCTTCGCGAGCCGTCGCTTCAGACCGGGTTGATGCCGGCGACGCTGTTCAGCCGGTCGCTGCGCCGGTGGTGCTCGGCGAACATCTTGCGGCCGATGATGTGCTTCATGATCTCGATCGAGCCGCCGGCGATCTTGACGATGCGCGCATCGGCGTACGCGCGCGCAATCGGGTACTCCCACATGTAGCCCCAGCCGCCGAACAGCTGCAGGCACTCGTCGACGACCTTGCAGTGCAGGTTGCTGAGCCACATCTTGGCCATCGCGGCGTCGACCGCGTCGAGCTCGCCGCGCATGAACATCGCGATGCAGGTGTCGACGAACTGGCGGCCGACGACCGCTTCGGTCTGCAGCTCGGCGAGCTTGAACTGGGTGTTCTGGAAGTCGGCGATCGTCTTGCCGAACGCCTTGCGCTGCGACGTGTAGTCGACGGTCCAGCCGATCACGGTCTCGGCGACCGTGGCCGAGCGGATCGCCTGCGCGAGGCGCTCTTGCGCGAGCTTGGTCATCATCAGCTCGAAGCCCTTGCCTTCCTCGCCGAGCATCGCCGAGGCCGGCACGCGGACCTCGTCGAAGAAGAGCTCCGACGTGTCCTGCGCCTTCAGGCCGAGCTTGTGCAGGTTCCTGCCGCGCCGGAAGCCGGGCAGCGCGGTGTCGACCAGGAACAGGGTGACGCCCTTCGCGCCGGCCGAACTGTCGGTCTTGGTCGCGAGCACGATCACGTCGCAGAGCTGGCCGTTCGAGATGAAGACCTTCTGGCCCGAGATCACGTAATCGTCGCCGTCGCGCACCGCCTTGGTCTTGATCGCCTTCAGGTCGGAGCCGGCGTGCGGCTCGGTCATGCCGAGCGAGCCGATCGCCTCGCCGGTCACCATCTTCGGCAGCCAGCGCTTCTTCTGCGCCTCGCTGCCGAAGCTCGCGATGTAGGTCGCGACGAGGTCGCAGTGGATCAGGAAGCCGGGGCCGGTGAAGCCGGAGCGCGCGATCTCCTCGAACACGACGACGTCGAACAGGTAGTCGGCGCCGATGCCGCCGTAGCGCTCCGGCACCGTGCAGCACAGCATGCCGGCGGCGCCGGCCTTCAGCCACAGTTCGCGGGAGACGACGCCCGATTCCTCCCAGGCCGCGTGGTGCGGCGCGATCTCCCGCTCGATGAAGCGCCGGACCGTGTCGCGAAACGCTTCATGGTCCTCGTTGAACAGGGTGCGCTTGAACACAAGGTTTCCTTCGGATTCGGAATCGCGGACTTCGACGGCGGCCTTGGCGGCGCCCTAGTACGACTTCGGCTGGTCCAGCACCTTCTCGGCGATGAACGACAGGATCATCTGCTCGGTGACCGGCGCGATGCGCGTGATCGTCACCTCGCGCAGCAGCCGCTCGACGTGGTACTCCTTCGCATAGCCGAAGCCGCCGTGCGTGAGCACCGCCTGCAGGCAGGCGTCGTAGCCGGCGCGCGCACCGAGGAACTTTGCGGCGTTCGCCTCGGCTCCGCACGGCTGGCGCTGGTCGTACAGCCAGGCGCCCTTCATCGTCATCGCCCAGGCCGCCTCGAGCGCCATCCAGCGCTCGGCGAGCGGGTGCTGGATGCCCTGGTTCTGGCCGATCGGGCGGCCGAAGACGACGCGCTCGCGCGCGTACTTGGCGGCGCGGCGCAGCGCATCCTGGCCGATCGCGATCGCTTCCGCGGCGACCAGCAGCCGCTCGGGATTGAGGCTGTGCAGGATGTACGAGAAGCCCTTGCCCTCCTCGCCGATGCGGTCGCCTTCCGGAATGAAGAGGTCGTCGATGAAGATCGCATTCGAGTCGACCGCCTTGCGGCCCATCTTCGCGATCCGGTGCACCTCGATCTTCGAGCGGTCGAGGTCGGTGTAGAAGATCGTGATGCCGTCGGTCGGCCGTGCGCAGTCCTCGAGCTTCGTCGTGCGCGTCAGCAGCATCACCTTGCTCGCGACCTGCGCGGTCGAGGTCCAGACCTTCTGGCCGTGCACGCGGTAGCCGCCCGGCACCTTCTGCGCGAAGGTCTTGATCGCGGTCGTGTTGAGGCCGGCATCGGGCTCGGTGAAGCCGAAGCAGCACTAGTCCTTGCCTTC
>Ga0207648_10005100_pt1 | contig 13307 bp, 15 predicted proteins | sample KBSMisM32_FD_184310 | JGI IMG/M metagenome (GOLD analysis project Ga0207648, IMG submission 184310) | Miscanthus rhizosphere microbial communities from Kellogg Biological Station, Michigan, USA - KBS Miscanthus M3-2 (SPAdes) (version 2) | ecosystem: Host-associated > Plants > Roots >...
CCGCCTTCGGCGACGACGATCTCGGCGTTCAAATCCGCGACCTGCTGGGCGAGGCTGTTGGCGTCGGCCGCCTGTCCCTGGAGCCGCGCGTCCACGTCCGCCTGAAGGCCACCGAGCTGGCCGCGGAGGTCCTTGAACCAGTTGGCGACGCCTTCACCATCCTGGAAGACAGCATCCCGCCGCCCTTCAACGTGCTGGCGAACGACACGGTCGGCGGCGTGCTGATCAGCGATCCGACGACCGTGACGGTCACGATGGTGTCGCTGCCGACGCTCGGCACGGCGACGGTCACCGGGGGAGCGATCGTCTACCGGCCGAATCTGAACGCGTTCGGGACCGACAGCATCCTCTACACGGTCACCAACGCGGCTGGTGTGTCCGACGTCGCGGTGGTGACGATCACGATCACCAACGTGAACGACCCGCCGGTCGCGGTTGACGACCTCGGCCTCACCGGTGTCGGCAACCTTCCGTTCACCATGAACCTCCTCGCCAACGACACCGATCCTGACGGGGCGGCGGATCTCACCGGCCCGACCGCCGGCGTGAATATCCTCACCGCGCGCAACGATGCGACCGGGGCGACGGTGCCCTTCACGGTGAGCGGCGGCGTGCTGACGTTCACCGCGGCGGCCGGGAACTACACGTTCACGTATAGGGCGCGAGACGTCGGTGGTCTGCTCTCGCTCAATACGGCGACCGTGAAGGTGGCCCTGGCGGGCGGCGAGACGCTGCTCATCACGAGAGCCGACTTCACCGCGAACAAGCGCCGGTGGCGCATCGACGGCACGAGCAGCGTCTCGGCGCCGAACGAGACGGTGTTCATCAGCTACGCCGACGGCGTGTTCGCCGACGGGACGTCCGCGGTCGGGTTCCTGGTGGCCAGCACGACGGTGACTGCCGGGCTGTTCACGGTGGACATGACCCTGGCGGGCGCCAACGACCCGCGCAACCCCGCCGGCACCGCGTTCCGCGTGAGGCCGACGCTGCTGAAGGCAATCTCGAGCGTGGGCGGCAGCTCGCCGACGACGCCGATTACCATCAGGTAAACATCATCGGCGCGCGCCGGGGCCTTCACCCCGGCGCGCGCCGAATCCCGGATCCCTAATCGCTAATCGTCGATCCCTAATCGTCAATCCCCAATCCTCTCAATCCGCAATCCCCAATCCTCAATCCTCAATCCTCATTCGTCGATCCACAATCGACGAATGCCCCATCCCATTCCGTCCCTTGAAAAGATAGCGCCCCAGGATTCGCGTTACCGGGCCGTCGTCGACAAGCGCTTCAACAAGCGCTTCACCGGCAGCCCCGACTGTGTGTACGTGGCGGCGTCGAACGCCGACGTCGTCGCGGCGGTGCAGGCCGCGGTGGACGCGGGGCTCCGGCTCGCGGTCACGAGCGGCGGGCACTGCCTCGAGGGCTTCGTCAGCGACCCCGAGGTCCGCGTCCTAGTCGACGTGTCGGCGATGAAGCGCATCGAGTACGACCCGGCCATGCGTGCGATCGCGGTGGAATGCGGCGCGACGGTGGGGGAGACGTTCAAGGCGCTCTTCGACGGATGGGGCCTCGTCATTCCGCTCGGCGAGTACCCGGGCATCGGCATGGGCGGGCACGTGGCCGGTGGCGCGTTCGGTTTCCTGTGCCGGCAACTCGGGCTGGCTGCGGACTATCTTTTCGGCGTGGAAGTGGTCACCGTCAACGAGCGCGGGCGCGCGGAGATCGTGAGAGCGACGCGCGAGACGACGGATCCCCATCGGGAGCTGTGGTGGGCGCACACCGGCGGCGGCGCCGGGAACTTCGGCGTGATCACCCGCTACTGGTTCCGCGCGACGGACGCTGCCGGCACGGAGCCGGCCACGCTGCTGCCGCGTGCGCCGGACTCGATCGCGACGTTCAAGGCCGAATGGAACTGGAGCGACATCGATCGGCCGGCATTTCTGCGGCTGCTCCAGAACCACGGCACATGGTCCGAACAGCACAGCCGTCCCGATGACGCCGCGACGTCGTTGTGGACTTTGCTGGAGGTCCATCGGCAGCAGTTCGGCAAGATCGTGATCCGCGGCCTGAGCACCGCCGGCGATCAGGCCGAGCGGCAAATCGACGAGTACCTGGCGGCGGTGAGCGCCGGGATCCGCGCGCCCGGCGCGCGCGAAGGGGCGCGGCTGTCGTGGCTCGACTTCGCGCTGAACCCGTTTCCCGACCTGTTCGGCGGGCCGCCGGGAGGGGTCAGCGTCAAGGTGAAGGACGCGCTGTTGAAGCGGCGGTTCACCGATCGGCAGATCGCGATCGCGCACGAGCATCTGACGTCCACCGATCGGAACGTCATGGGCGGCATGCTCGGCCTGGCCACCTACGGCGGTCGCGTCAACGCCGTGGCGCCCGATCGAACGGCGTCGGCCCAGCGCAGCGCGATCTTCGATGCCGCGTGTACCACCGGCTGGATCGATCCGCGCGAGGCCGAGGAGAACCTCGGCTGGGTGAGGGCCTTCTACCGGGATCTCTTTGCGGACTCCGGCGGCGTACCGGTCCCCGGCGAGGCGTACGACGGGGCCCTCATCAACCATCCCGACACCGACGTCGCGGATCCTGCCTGGAACAAGTCAGCGGTACCCTGGCAGACGCTGTACTACCAGGGGAACTACCCGCGCCTGCAGCGCGTCAAGGCGCGCTGGGATCCGCGGAACGTGTTCCGGCATGCGCTCTCCGTGCGAGTCTGAAGTACGCTTCGCCATCTCGTGGTGGCAGTGAAAGGAACCTACATGGCTACTCGACATGCGGTGCTCGTGGTTGTCGTATTGCTCGCGGCGATGGCGCATGTGGATGCGCAGCGTGAAGGGGGCGCAGGCGCCGCCGGCGAACGGTTCGTCGGCGTCTGGTCCGGCTCGTGGGACGGCGGCGGCGGTGCCGGCGGCGGCTTCGAGCTCACGCTCGAACGCGACAAGGACAAAGGCCTCACCGGCAAGGTGGCGGTGACCGGGGAGCCGACCTACAACGCGACCTTCACGTCGGTGACGTTCGACGGCGCGAAGATGACGGCGAAGTACGACTTCCCTCCAGAGCCGGCAGCCGAGGTGGTGCTCACGGCGACGTTCGAGGGCAACGGTGCGACCGGCGGGTGGTTGCTGCGCGAGAAGGGCAGTAGCGGCGAAGTCTCCAGCGGCAGCTGGAAAGTCACGCGGAAGGAGAAGTAGACGGTTAACGGTTAACGGTTAACGGTTAACGGTTAACGGTTAACGGTTAACGGTTAACGGTTAACGGTTAACGGCCAACGGTTAACGGCCAACGGTTAACGGCCAACGGTTAACGGTCAACGCTGACAGACGGGACAGAAGAAGGTCGAGCGCCCCGCCTGCGTCCGTCGCCGGATCGTGCCGCCACAGCGGGCCCGGCGGCAGCGCTCCGCCTCCCTGTCGTAGACGCGGAAGCGATCGTCGCGGTACGACGGCGACGACTGGCGTGCGATCGCTTCGCTGAGGACCTGCTTGATCGCGGCGGCCAGTCGAACCGCCGGCTCGCGCGGCGCCCCGGAGCGGGTCGCGATGGTCGACGCCGCGCGCTGCGGCGACAGGCGCGCGACGTGCAGCGCCTCGGCCGCGTAGATGTTGCCGAGGCCGGCGACGACGCGCTGATCGAGCAGGGCGACCTTCAGCGGCGTCTTCCGTCCGCGGACCGCGCGCGCCAGCGCGGCGGCGTCGAATTCCGGCGACAGGGGCTCGGGTCCGAGCGTGCCGAGCACGGGATGCTCCGGCAGCGTGTCGGTAGCGATCAGGTCCATGAAGCCGAAGCGCCGCGGATCGCTGAAGGTCACGATCGCGCCGGACGACATGTAGAAGACCACGTGATCGTGGCGCCCGTCGCGCGGCGCATCGTGCGCGCGGCCGACGTCGAACCAGCCCGACATGCCGAGGTGCATCAGCAGCGTCTCCTGCGACGACAGCGGCAGCACCAGGTACTTCGCGCGGCGCTCGACGGCGAGGACCGTCTGCCCGGTCAGTCGCGCGGCGAACCGCCGCGGAAACGGCGCGCGCAGGTCCGGCCGGCGGACGATCACGCGATCGAACCGCCTGTTCGCCATCGCCGGCTCGAGACGCCGGCGCACGCTCTCGACTTCGGGAAGCTCGGGCACGTGGTGGCAGCCGCTAGCGGCGATAGGCCTTCACGATCGCGATCGGCGGATCGAGCGACTCCGGCCCGTACGCGCCGCGCTGTCCGGTCGGCGACGCCTGGATCGCCTTGACGACGTCCATGCCGCGGATGACGCGTCCGAAGACGGCGAACCCCTGGCCGTCGGGGTTGCGGCGGCCTCCGAAATCCATCTCCGGCTGATCGCCGATGGCAATCGAGAACGACGCCGTCGCCGTATCGGGACCGTTCCTGGCCATCGACACGGCGCCGTCGAGGTGCTTCAGCCCGGTCACGCTCGTCCGCTCGAGCGGCACGGGCGGGAACTGCTCGCGGCGCCGTTCCGGGTCGATCTGGAACTGGATCACCTGGATCTCGACGTCGTGCCTGACCGTGTTGTCCGGCCGCACGGCTCGATTGATCCGTCCGCCGTCGTAGAACCTGCCGTCGACGTACTTGAGGAAGTTGGCCGCCGTCAGCGGTGCGTGTGCGCCGTCCACCGCGATCTCGATCGTCCCCTTGCCCGTCTCGAAGACGACGATCGCGGACGGCGGCGCCGCCGCGTTCGGCGCGGGCGGCTGCCACGCGGCGGCGAGCAGCAGCAGGATGAGCGTCCACGGGGTCATGTGTCCACAGCTATAGCACATCCCGCGACCGTGATTGTAGCTGCTCCAGGACTCACGACGCCGTGCTTCGAGACGCGGCACACCGGTGCTTGCGGCGTGCGGATCAACAGGAGAGCAGGAGGAATGGGAGAACGAAACCCAAAAGATCTCCCTTACCTCTTTATCTCCTGTTTTTTCACCCGCTGCAGTTACCGGACTGCTGCACTTCGGAGCGATCCGCTGCAACCACCAGAGCCGTCGCAGTGACCGGAGCTCTACGCCGCGCCACGCGCCCTCGGGTTGAGCAGCATCCACGACGTGCCGAACTTGTCTCTCAACATCGCAAACCGGTGAGCGAAGAACGTCTCTTCCATCTTCATGAAGATCTGTCCTCCATCGGTCAGCAGGGCGTAGAGGCGCTCAGCCTCCGCGATGGTGTCGACCGTCAGCGAAAGATACGCGCTGCGCATCGGCTGGAAGCGATCGGGTGGAATGTCGGCGCCGAGCAGTTCGGTGCCGCCGAGCGACATGCGGGCATGGAGGACCGCATGCTCCCAGCCCTTGGGCACCTGCTGCGGGTTCGGCTGCTCCCCATGCCGCATCAGCATCGTCACCTTCCCGCCGAGGTGCTGCTCGTAGAACCGGAAGGCCTGCTCGCAGTTGCCGCCGTAGTTGAGGTAGGTGTGCAGTTGCATACTCGATTAGACCGTGCCGGCCGGCGGAAATCATCGGTCCGGTTCGTTGTGATTAAATTTCCGGGTGGCTCAGCTTCCGCGGGTGATCCGTCGCCGTTCAGCGATTTCGGGGTGGGGCGTCTACGCGCTCCATGCCATCGAAGAAGACACGCACATCGTCGAGTACAAGGGAGAGCTGGTGAGGCAGGCCGAGGCCTGGCGGCGGGAGCAGCGCTACCTGCCGCGGCAGCGCATCTGGATCTTCAACATCGACGAGCGCTGGGCGCGCGACGCGGCCTTCGGCGGCAACATCGCGCGCTACATCAACCACGCGTGCCGCCCGAACTGCTACGTCGACGTCGACGGGCGCACGATCTGGATCCGCGCGTCGCGCCGCATCCGCGCCGGCGAGGAGCTGACCTACGACTACAACACGGACGGCGAGGCGAACATCCCGTGCCGCTGCCGCCCGCGCTGCCGCCGCATGCTCTAGCGAGGTCACGTGCCCGCATTCACCGATGACATGAAACGCGTTGTCGAGGAGCAGCGCCTCGGCTTCGTCGCAACGGTCTGCCCGGACGGCACGCCGAACCTGTCGCCGAAGGGGACGACGGCGGTGTGGGACGACGAGCACCTGGTGTTCGCCAACATCCGATCGCCGGGAACCATCGCCAACCTGCGCGCCAACCCCGGGGTCGAAGTCAACGTCGTCGATCCCTTTCTTCGCAAGGGATACCGGTTCAAGGGCATCGCCTCGGTGCTCGACTCGGGGCCGCTCTACGAGCAGGCGAAGGCGTTCTACCAGGCCCGCGGATCGGTGGTGAGCATGATTCGCGAGATCGTCTTGATCCGCGTCGACAGCGCGCAGCCCGTCGATTCGCCCGCCTACGACCTCGGGATGACCGAGGACCAGGTTCGCGAGCGGTGGGAACGGCATTTCGAGTCGCTTCGAGCCGCCGGTTCGGGCCCCGGCCGCGGCGATCTGTACGACGCGTGAGCCGGACCTGCATGTTCTGACAGGTGGAACGACGCCGCGCGGATGCTATGGTCGGGCCGGTTCCGCCCAGCTTGCGCAGGAGGCGTCAGATGAGAAGGAAGAACGCACTGTCGCGGGCCGTGGCCGCTCTGTTCGCCGTGGGGTTTGCCGTGTCCATGGCCGCCCAGGAGAAGCAGAAGCCCACGGTCCAGATCCCTCAACCCGGCGTGCCCCAGGTCATGACCCTGGAAGGCCAGTACGTGCGCGCGGCCTACAACAACGAAGGCTACGTCATCCTTGGCTACCGCACCGCCAATCAATCCGTCGGCGACGAGTGGCTGCTGCTCGAAGTGGGGGCGACGCTGCGCGACGGCGTGCGGCGCTTCAACCTGACCCGTGAAGCGATCTCGCTCGAGACGTCCGATGGGACCAAGGTGCCGCTCCCGACCATCGAAGAGTACCGCCAGGTCGATCTCCGCGCGCTCGATCGCCGTGCCAGCGTGGTCAGGGACTCGATCAACTATTTCCCGCCGACGGCGTCGCAGGCGTGCCGGATCGGCTTCTTCGCCGAGACCGGCAGCGCGGCGATGGCGTGGAACCAGGTCGAGCTGGATCCGATGCGCGCCTGCCTCGGCCGGCTGTACTTCAAGGTGCCCGGCGGCATCAAGTACGGCCAGTACTGGCTCGACGTCAAATTCGCCGACAGCCTCGTGCGGGTGCCGTTCAGGATCCTGACGAAGGAAGAGGACAAGCTTCTGTCCAAGAACTACAAGGACATCCGCAAGCAAGTGCAAGCGGCGTTCGCACCGAAGAAGAAGACGACCTGATCGCCGGATGCCCGATACCGCCGAGCGCTGCCGCGCGTTCCGTCGCCTTCACGAGTCCGGCTGCTTCGTGATGCCGAACCCCTGGGACCCGGGCAGCGCGCGGGCCATCGCGCGGCTCGGGTTTCCCGCGCTCGCGACCACGAGCGCGGGCTTCGCCTGGACGCGCGGCAGGCGCGACAACCACGTCACGCTCGACGAAGCGCTCGAGCACATGCGCGAGATCGCCGGCAGCGTCGAGGTGCCGGTGAACGCGGACTTCGAAGGCGGCTTCGCGGTGGAGCCGGCCGAGGTCGCCGCGAACGTGCGCCGCGCCGCCGGCACCGGCGTGGCCGGCCTGTCGATCGAGGACTCGACGGGCGATCCCGCACATCCGCTCTTCGAGTTCGCACTCGCGGTGGAGCGGGTGGGCGCCGCCCGCCGCGCCATCGACGACAGCGGCGCCGCCGTCCTTCTCACCGGCCGATCCGAAGGCTTCATCAGCGGACGTCCCGATCTCGGCGAGACGATCCGCCGCCTCGTGGCCTACGCCGCCGCAGGCGCCGACTGCCTCTACGCTCCCGGGGTCCGCGATCTCAACGGCATCGCCGCCATCGTCAGCGCCGTCGCGCCGAAGCCGGTGAACGTGCTGTGCGTGCCCGGACGATCGGTGCGCGAGCTGGCGGAAGTGGGGGTGCGGCGCATCAGCGTGGGCAGCGGCCTGGCGCGGGTCGCATGGGCCGCCGCCCTGGCGGCCGCACAGGAGGTCGCCCGAGACGGCACCTTCACGGCCATCGGCGCCGCCGGCACCCACGCCGACATCGATCGCCTGTTCGACGCGGTCTGACGTATCCTCGTCCTTGAGGTTATTCGAGAAAGGACGCAGCGCAGATGATCGACGTCTACAACAACGAGACCAACCAGCTGATCGGATCGATTACCGAGGCCGATCTCAAGGTCCTCGCCGACCATCTCGAAGAGGAATCGTTGGAAGACCAGGACTATTACATCGACCAGGCGACGATCGACGTGATTGGCGACGGCCAGGCCACCGAGCACCTGCTGGGGGTGCTGCGCAAGGCGCTCGGCTCGTCGGACGGCGTCGAAATCCGCTGGGAGCGCCGTTAGCGCAGCTCAGCGCTTCCTCGACGAGACGACGAGGAGCACGATCCCGCCGGCGATCGCTGCCGCGCCGAGCACGGGCGGCAGCGGGATCGTCTCCCGGGTTTTGGTCGAGGCCTGCAACGGGCCGAGATCGACCACTTTCTTTTCCCTCGTGTAGCTGACCCCTCCGTAGGCGAGGGAGATGACGCCCAGGACGATCAGCACGACTGCGGCGATCTTCATGGCTGCATCGTAACCTGAACGGGAGGAGACGCGCGCGAGCGCCGCGACCGCGCCTAGAGCTGCACCACCTCTCCCGTCCGCACCGACCGATCGGCGGCGAGCACGATGCGCAGCGTCGTGACGGCGTCCCGCTGGTGCGCGGCGAGATCGAGATCGTCGTGAATCGCCCGCAGCAGGAAGCGCTGCTCGCGCTCGCACAGCTCGTCGTGCGACGGCTCGTCTGCCGTGGACAGGCGCTCGTCGCCGCGCGCTAACGTGCCGTCCGCGGCAAGCTCGGCGTGGTGCACGAGCAGCTGGCTGGTCTGCGTGTGCGCGTTGACATCGTCGGATCGCGCCGGCTCGGCCGCCGCGGCAAGGACGATCGAGACGGATCCTTTCGGGCCGATGACATCCTTCACGAAGTAGGCCGTCTCGCTCATCATCGGGCCCCAGCCCGCTTCGTACCACCCGACCGATCCGTCGTCGAAGACGACCTGCAACTGGCCGTAGTTGTACATGCCGGGCCGCAGATCGCCGGTCAGCCGCGTCCCGATCGCGTGCACGCGGCGCGGGCGCGCGCTGGTGATCTGGCACCAGACGTCCACGTAGTGCACGCCGCAGTCGACGATCGGCGAGAGGCTGTCCATCAGCCGCTGGTGCGTCACCCACTGCGGGCCGCTGGACTGCTGGTTCAGGTTCATGCGGAACACCAGCGGGCTCCCCAGCGTGCGGGCGATCTCGATGAACCGCACCCATGACGGGTGGTGGCGGAGGATGTAGCCGACGACCAGCTTGCGGCGCGTGCGCGAAGCCGTCTCGACCACGCGTTCGCCGTCCTCGACCGTCTCCGCGATCGGCTTCTCCAGAAACACGTGCGCGCCGGCGTCCATCGCGCGGATGGCGAACGCCGCGTGCGTATCGGGAAAGGTGTTGATCGAGACGACGTCGGGGCTGACCGCGGCAAGGGCTTCGTCGAACGAGGTGAACCTGAGCGCACCGGCGAGGAATGGCGGCAGCGCCAGCCCCGCAACGCCGCGGGAGCACACCCCCGCCACCTCGAACCCGGGAATGCGCGCATAGGCGCGCGCATGGCTCAGCCCCATGTGGCCGAGGCCGACGACCAGCACCCGCAGCGGACCGTTGGTCACGCTGCCATCCTACCGGACCCGCTTCTCCGTCTCCCACTGTCCGTCGCGATTGAGGATGGCCACCGACGTCACGACGCCCGCGGCGTCGCGTGTGAACTTGATCTGGGCCTGCGGAACCTCGGCCAGCGTGAACGTGTCGGCGCCAGTTGCCACCATCTCGAGCGGCGGGCCGCCGTCCCGCTGCAGCAGCAGCTTGCCATTCTCGACGCGAATCACGCGGCTGCCGTAACGGCCGGTGAAGTCGTCCGGCGATGCGGCCGCGCGGGCGCTCGAGGCGGCTGCGCGCGCCTGATCGTCGAGCACGATCGGATCCGCGCTCGCGCGCGCGAGGCGCAGCCGGGCGTTGCGCTGATCGAGCGTGATCGCGAACTGGCTCAGCACACGGCCGCCGACGATCGGCTCGGTGGGAAAGTCGGGCGGTAATGGACGGACCGACGCGGCGGGGCGCGGAAAGACGTATCGCCCGATCCGGATGTCGCCGGCGATCGTGCCGGCCTTGACGTCGGCTTCCGGAATGGCGGCGCCGCGCGCGCGGCCGACGATGCGCAGCTCGCCGTCGAAGGGCACGCCTTTCGCCGATTCCGGCGTGAACCCGAAGCCGCCGGTCGATCGCGTGTCGAGCACGCCCGAATACGGCTTTCCGGCGATGGTCAGGGGCATCCCCCAGAACGGCCCGACGTGGGTGAGAGCGAGGATCGACTGGCCGTCCGCGGCGGGGAGCGCGCCGCGCTCGAAGCGCGCCCGCCGGTTCGGGTAGTCGATCGTCAGCAGCAGGTCGCGATAGAGCGGAAGCCCGAGCACGCCGTCGATGTTGGCCTGCGCCACGCGCCGGGCCACGGCCGGCATGCCGGCGAAGTGCGCGCCGCCGATGTCGATCGTGTCGAGGCGATACGCCGGGTACTCGTCGGTCCCTCCGGCGCGCTTCAGCGACAGCCGCCCGGCGAGATCGGGGGAGATCACCATGAAGTTCGCCCCCGTTTCGATCCCGAAGCGGAACGGCCCTTGCCCGTTGACGCGGACCTCGACGATCGGGAGGTTCGACTCGAGCGTCAGCGGGACGTCGACGACGCCGGAGAGCTCGACACGTTCGGGCGGTGAGCTGTCGGGCGTGTACTCCTGCGCGCGCACGAGCTCCGCCGTAGCGAGCGTGAAGACGACCAGGGTGGCGGCGAGGCAATCGCGTGTCATGCCCGCATCCTACGCGCGCGGCGCGCGTCGAGTGTTAATGGCGCGTTATCGTTTTGTGAAGGATGTAAAATCCGGTCGTCGATGAGCACACCCGAGGTCTGGCTGCGCGGTCCCGTCGAGAACGTCCCGCCTCTTCTGCAGCCCGTGGCCCACGCGCTCCTGCAGTGCCGCGAAGAGATCGAGGCGCACGTGTCGCCGTTGACGGCGGCGGAGCTGTGGCGGGCGCCGCACCGCGGAGCATCGGTCGGCTATCACCTGCGCCACGCCGCCGGCAGCCTCGACCGCCTGTTCACCTACGCGCGCGGCGCGCGGCTCTCGGACGCGCAGCGCCAGGTCCTGGAGCAGGAATCGCAGCCCGATCCCGACCTGACCGCCGACGATCTCCTCGCCGCGTTCGACGCGACGGTCGAGCGCGCCCTCGACCAGTTGCGCGAGACCCGCGAGACAACACTGACGCAGGCGCGTGCCGTCGGCCGCGCGCAGCTGCCGTCCACGGTCATCGGGCTGCTCTTTCATGCCGCCGAACACACGCAGCGGCATGCGGGACAGATCGCGACTACGGTGAAGATGCTGTGATGACCAGGATGATCCGGACGGCGTGCATGGTGTGGACCCTGGCGATCGCCGCCGGGCTGGCCGGCGCGGGCGCGCAGCAGGCGCCGACGTCGCACGCGCCGGTGTTCCCCGGCTGGTATGCCGACCCCGAAGCCCACGTCTTCGCCGGCGAGTACTGGATCTACCCGACGTATTCGGCGCCCTATGACGAGCAGACGTTCATGGACGCTTTCTCGTCCACCGATCTCGTCACCTGGAAGAAGCACCCGCGCATTCTCGACGTCGCCAACGTCAGCTGGGCGAAGCGCGCGGTGTGGGCGCCGTCGGTGGTCGAGAAGGACGGCTGGTACTACATCTTTTTCGGCGCCAACGACATCCAGAAGGACTCCGAGACCGGCGGCATCGGCGTCGCGCGCGCGAAGCAGCCCGACGGCCCGTTCCAGGACCTGCTCGGGCGCCCGCTGATCGACGCGTTCCACAACGGCGCGCAGCCGATCGATCCGTTCGTCTTCAAGGATCGCGACGGCGCCTGGTACATCGTCTACGGCGGCTGGAAGCACTGCAACATCGCGCGGCTCAAGGACGACTTCACCGCGATCGCCCCCCTTCCCGACGGCACGCTCTACAAGGAGATCACGCCCGAGGGGTACGTCGAAGGCCCCTACGTGCTGCAGAAGGACGGGAAGTACTACTTCATGTGGTCCGAAGGGGGCTGGACGGGACCGAACTACGCCGTGGCCTACGCGATCGGATCCTCGCCGTTCGGCCCGTTCAAGCGGATCGGGAAGATCCTCGAGCAGGATCCCACCGTCGCGACCGGCGCGGGGCACCACTCGGTGCTGCGCTCGCCCTCGTCCGGCAAGTGGTACATCGTCTATCACCGGCGGCCGCTCGACGATCGCGGCCGCGACCACCGCGTCGTCTGCATCGACGAGATGCAGTTCGACGCCGACGGTCTCATCAAGCCGGTGAAAATCACCCGCGACGGCGTGGCCCGCGATCCGGTCCGCTAGGCCCAGCGCTCGCGAAGAGCGCAGGATTCGCCGCGGCATGCGGCAGTTGTCCCATACGGCTAACTGCGGCATGTGGAAAACAGGAGATCAAGAGCTCAGGAGATCAGGAGTGTGTTTTGTTATTCATTCTTCCTGATCTCCTTATCTCCTTGTCTCCTGTCGCTCCACACCTCGCGATAACCGGCAAGCCGCGACCCGCACCATACCCCGCGCGTCCGGGCGCAGCATCGCTCACCCGGATCGCCACGAATTGCCGATAGCGATCAGAACGGCTTGAACGCCGGCGACCCGAAGCGCGGAAGCATCAGCAGCTGGTAAAGGGGATAGGCGTAGGCGACCGCCACCAGCACGACTGCGACGACGGTCCACAACCCGTAGCGATCCCAGATGCCGGGCCCTCCAGGCTCGACGAGCGGGACGGCGAACTCGAACGCCGGCGCCTCGATCCGCTTTCCCGTGGCCCACGTGCCGACGACGACCGTGAGGAAGCAGAGCGCGCTCAGGAAGAGCAGCACGCCGCCGACCGCGGCCACCTGGGTCAGGGCATGCCACGGCGCCCCCTGGTCGCCGGTCAGCGCCGCGCTGTAGACCCGCCGCGGCAGTCCGCGCATGCCGGCGATGTGGTACGCGGTGCTGAAGAGGGTCATGCCGCCGAACCACAGGTACGGCTGGACGCGCGCGAGCGCGGCGAACCGCAGGTCGCGTCCGGTCAGGCGCGGCAGCAGCCAGTAGGTCGCCCCCATGAAGGTCAGCGCCACGGTCGTGCCGAGCGTGACGTGGAAGTGCCCCATGATCCACGCGGTGTTGTGCACCATCGCGTTCATCGCGTAGGCCGCGTTGATCGCGCCGCCGAAGCCGCCGAAGACGAACGCGATCATGGAGAGCGCCACCGACGAG
>Ga0207648_10005101_pt1 | contig 13303 bp, 8 predicted proteins | sample KBSMisM32_FD_184310 | JGI IMG/M metagenome (GOLD analysis project Ga0207648, IMG submission 184310) | Miscanthus rhizosphere microbial communities from Kellogg Biological Station, Michigan, USA - KBS Miscanthus M3-2 (SPAdes) (version 2) | ecosystem: Host-associated > Plants > Roots > Rhizosphere...
CCCGGTGGGCGGCTCGCCTTGGTAGAGGACGGCCACGTCGACGTCGCTCAGCGAATTAGCCGTCCCGCGGGCGACGCTGCCGAAGAGGTAGGCCGCCGCCAGGCCATGCTCCTCGGCAGCTCCCTCGAGGAATGTGCGCAGCGCGGCCGTGAGGGTCTCCGGCGACATGGCGCGCAGTATACCGTGGCCCAGGCGTCCCATCGGCTTGGCCGGAAAAGGGATTGTCCCCGGCTTCCTCGATCGAGGCACAGCGTCGCCCGAGGCTCGCCCGGCGCCTTGGTTCGCACCCATAGAGATGGACGAATTTCTTCGCGGACGAAGGGGCATGCATGGCGACCATCGCGCTGATCCGGCTGGCATCTATCCGGTGGAGCATCACCCTGCCTGTTCTCAGGATACCGGACCCTTAAGTTCAGCTCGCCATCTCTTTTTTAAGAGTCTCTTCGTCCACCATGCCGGGGCGGAATTTGCCGTTGAAGAGGAAGGTGGGCGTGCCATCGATCCCGGCCTTATGCGCCAGATCGATACTGGCTTTGAGCGTCTTTTCAATTCCGGGATCGGCCATGTCGGCCTTGAGCTTGCCCACATCCATGCCGGCCTTGGCGGCCTCGGCATAGATATCGTCTTCGGCGATGGAATCTTCCTTGCCGAGAAGCGCGAAATGAAAATCCATATAACGGTCAGGCTGATGCCGGGCTGCCAGCGAAGCCTTCGCCGCCAGGATGGCGCTTTCGCCATGCAATTGCTTGATGGGAAATTCGATAAAAGAGAAGCGGGTATCGTTCTTGTGCGCTTCGTAGAATTTCTTCACCGCCGGCAGCGAGGCGCGGCAATAGGGGCAGTCATAATCGTAGAATTCCACCAGACTCGTCTTGGCATCGGCTGGACCGGTGACAAAAGCGATTTTGGGATCGAAAAACGCGGCCTGGCCGAGTTTTTTCATCGCCGCTTCCTGCGCGGCTTTCTGCTTCTGATCATCCATCGCCTGAGCTGCGCCCATCATGGCCGGCATCAGCTCCGGATGGGTCATTAGATAAGTCTGCATCTGGCGGTCGTTGATGGGAACAAATCCGTTCCGGGCCAGGCTCAGCACAATCGCCACCCCCAGCAGCGCCCCTCCGACAGCTCCCGCCAAAACCAGGGTAACCGGACGCATCCTATCCCCGTCGCTGTTGCGCGGCCAAAGGCGCGGCGGCGCCGACAATGTCACTGGCGCGCTGCCAATCAGGCGTGCCTTGGGGCAGCGTGCCCCGGGCGCGGGTGGCGAAGACCAGCGCCTTTCTCATGTCGCCCACATTGTACCAGAGCTCGGCGGTGGCGAGATTGGCCATCGGTTCGTTCTTGAGCGTGCTGTAGGCCTGGGCCGTCTGGTACCAAGAGAAAGGATCATTGTCTTCCACCAGCAGCGCCGCCTTGAGATTTTGCAGAGCTGTCGACGCCAGGGACGGATCGTCGGTGGCGAGCTGGGCGGTGGCCAGCGCCAGGCGCAATTGCGGCGCTTGGGGGCGCAAGCTCACCGACTTCTGGTAATCGGGAATGGCCAGCGCCGGTTTGGCCAGGCTGACATAGATCTGGCCGCGCGCCTCGTAGAAATAGGGATTGTTGGGCTCTTCCGCGATCAAGCTGTTGATGGCGGCCAGCGCCTTCTGAAAATTGGGCTGGCGCATATAGACCATGGCATGGGCATAACGCGCCGGTTCGCTGGTGTCGGATTCCGGATAGCGCGCCAAGGCCTCCTTCACCGGCAGGATGAAGCCGGCGAGTTTGGCCTGCACCATCTGGAAGGTGTGCAGCACTTCCGGCGAATCCTGCACTTCGCGATAGGGCGAAGCTTCCACCACATCATTGAGATCGAATACGCGGTCCTGGCCGGATGGATGGTCGACGGCGAATTTGTCGATCTTATAAGCGCTCATCGCCTCTTCATTGGCGAAGCGCTGGAAGGTGCGATACATGCCCATGGGCGATTGATGGGTGGCGAGCAACAGCCTGGCGGCGATCTGGTCGGCGGTGGATTCCTGCACCCTTGTGAAAGCCGCCATCTGGCCCATGGCATAGGCCTGGCCGAGGCCCATGATCGCCATGCCGACTTCGCCCGCGCCCGCGATCATCGCGCCCACGCCCGCCACCAACGACAGCAGCATGGGGATCATCGCCTTCTGCATGCCGTACTGGCTGCGCGACAGGTGGCCTGCCGAAATATGGCCGGTCTCATGCGCCATCACGCCGATCAGCTCATTGGGCTTTTGCAGCCAAAGCAGAATGCCGGAGAAGATGAAGATGTTTTCGCCATTGTCGCCATAGGTGGCGAAGGCGTTGATGATATTGTCGCCCACCAGCCAAACGCGCGGCACCGGATCCAGGCCGGCGGCGCGGGCCAAAGGCCGCTCATAGCTGTTGAGCATTTCCTCGGTTTCGGTATCGCGCAATTGCGCGAAAGCCGGTGTGGCGCCATAGGCCGCGAGCGCCGCGGCAAATCCTGCGGCAAAAACGAGTTTGCGAAAGGGCTTCGAACCGGAGGTTCGAAGCGACGCAACGCGGCGCGCGACAGCGCAGTGAGCCGCGTGAGCCAGGGAATTCGGCGTTTTCAGCGACAAGCCCGTAACTCCAATACCCCCGCCCAAACACCCCGAACTTAAGGGCAGAACCTAGAAGCAGCCGCCTTCAAGGTCAAACTTGGCGAAAATGAACCCCTGGGGCATAAGGGGTTCCTGAGCAGATCCCCCAAGGAAACGTCAGGACGCCTCAAGATACCTCAAGGATTAAGTCGCTTTCATGGTCCGCAAAAGCCTTTCAAGACGCCTTATCTGCCTGCTTGCGGCGACCGCCCTGGGCGGCTGCCAGACCATGCAATCTCTGGGCGACCATACCGCCGCAACCCTGGGATTTGGCGATGATGCTCCCAAGACCTACACCGCCAGTCAGGAAAGCGAGGCCCGCCGTCTCGGCGTCGCGGTGGCGGATGAGCCGCTGGCGGCGCGTGCGGGCGCCAGCGTGCTGACCTCCGGTGGCAACGCGGTGGACGCGGTGGCCACCATGTTCTTTACGCTTACCGCCAGCTATCCGGCAGCGGCGGGATTGGGTGCAGGCGGCATCTGCCTGGTGAGTGAAGCAAATGGTCAGGTGACGGAATTCGATTTCCTCACCAAGGCGCCCATGCGCGCCGGCGCTTATGCGCTTCCCGGCGCGGTAAAAGGTTTTTCCGTCATGCATCGGCTGTATGGCGCGATGCCTTGGCAGCGTGTGGTGGCGCCCGGCGAGGCCTATGCCTCCACCGGTTTTCCTATCTCCCAAGCTTTGGCCGCGCGCCTCGCCAGCGCCCAGAACATCGTGCGGCTGGACGCGACTTTGGCGGCGGAGTTTCTGGATCAAAGCGGCAATCTGCTGGCGGTAGGGGCGGAAGCCAAGAATGTGCAGCTGGGCCTCAGTCTGAGCCAAATCCGGCTCAACAATGCCGATGGATTTTATCTGGGCGCGGTTGCGAACCAGATTGTCGCCTATTCGGATGCGCAAGGGGGCGGGATCTCCGCGCAGGAATTGGCGGCCACCACGGTGCTGCAGGGTCCGGCGCGTTCGCGCAACTTGGGCGATTTGGCGGTCTGGCTTCCAGGCGCGCGCACTGGCGCGGGCGCCTTCAGCGCGTCGGTCCTCAGCAATTTGTCGCCGCGCGGCGTACGGGTTCCGGCCGGCGGCACGGCCGCGGCGATTCAGCAATCGTTGGCGGCGTTCGGCGTCGCCAGCGTGCCGGGTGATTTCGGCTCCACCGGATTTGCGGCGGTGGACGCCAATGGCCAGGCGGCGGCCTGTGCCGTGACCTTGAATGGTCCGTTCGGCTCGGGGCGCACCGCCACCGGCACCGGCGTTGTGCTGGGCGCAACGCCTTCCAGCACCACCGGACTGGCCAGTGCGTTTCTCACTCCGGTCATCGCCACCAGCGGGCGCACCCCCGCCTTGGCGGGTGTGGGCGCGGGGGGACCAAATGGCACCGCCGCGGCGCTCTATGCCGCGCTGGAAATGGCCAGCGGCAGGCCGCTGGGCAAGCGCGGTGATCTGCGCGGCACGGGCAGGGCGCCCTATGACACGGTGAATATGATTTCCTGCAACGAGCAGGTCTGTGTGGCGCTGGCCGATCCGGGCGCCCATGGCAGCGGCGCGGTGGCCGAAGATCGAGGTCAGTGAGAAGCACGATGAAAGTACACGGTACCTGTCACTGTGGTGCTATTGCCTGGGAGGGTGAAGTCGACCCATCCCGCGTCACGGTCTGCCACTGCGGCGACTGTCAGCGTTTTTCCGGCGCCGCGTTCCGCGCCTCGGTGCCTAGCAAGGCCGAGGATTTTGTGATCTTGCGTGGCGAGCCGGTGCGCTATGTCAAAACGGCAGAAAACGGCAATCGCCGGGCACAAGGTTTTTGCGGGCGTTGCGGCACGCCGGTCTACGCCACCGATGCTGAAAATCCCAAAGTCTTCAATCTTCGCATCGGTCCGCTGGCGGAACGCGCCGAGCTGCCGCCGCAGCGACAGATATGGTGCGAGGCAGCCTTGCCCTGGACGGTGGACTTGCTGGACGTGCCGGGGTCACCAAAGCAGTAACTTGTCATGCCCGCTTTCGGGCATGGCAGATATCTACTCGCCGCTAAACGTCCTTTGCCACCACCCCTTTTTCTTCGGCCCGTCTTCTTTTTTTGCCTGCTCGTCGCTCGGTGTGGTGTCGGGAATATCGTCTTGCAGCGACCAGACCGGCGCTGACGGCGCGCCCGGCGCGTGCTTGACGTCTGTGGGCGTGGTGTCGATCTCGTCCGGTACGGCGCCGAAGCGGTCGGCCTCGTTGGCAAAGCCGGTCTGGTGATGCTCTATGCCTTCGCCTTGCGCAAGCGTATCACCATGGGCGCCATGCTCGACGCGATCGCGTCCGCCACGGCGGCCGCGGCGGCGGCGGCGGCGGCGGCGCACTTCGCCATTCTCGCCGGCCGGCTGACCCTGCTGATGATCATGGCCATTGTGTTGAGCTTGTTGCTCGCCGTTCGGGTTCTCGCCTTCGGCCCGTTCAGTTTCGGCTTCGGCATTTTCGGCCACCTTGGCAGCGGCTTGTTGCTGCTGATTTTCCGGCCGCTCGCCGCGATTGCGCCCGCGTCCGCCACGGCGGCGGCGGCGGCGTCCACCGGCTTCGCGGTTCTCGCGCCCGCCTTCCGGGCGATCGAAGGATTGGGTCTCTGAAGCCTCTTCGCTTTCGGCGCTTTCTGTCTCGGCGGCCTCAAGCTCTTCTTCCTCGACCTCTTCCACATAGTCGGGTTCGGGTTCATCGGAGGAAACAAAGCCGGCCTCGATGCCCACGGCGGCAACGGGACGCGGCCGTTCGCCAGGATCGCGGCTCTTGGTGCGCTCCAACTCGAATGTACCAGCCGCCAGACCTTCCTTGGGTTCAAAGGAAATCTGCATGCCATGCTCGGTCTCAATCCGCGACAATTCATGGCGCTTCTGGTTGAGGATATAGAGCGCCACTTCATGGGCGATCTTGACCGTGACGGCGGCGGCGCGGTTCTTCTCGCCTTCCTCCTCCAGCCCGCGCAGCACGCGAAGTGCAGTGGACTCGGTGGAGCGTACCAGCCCGGTGCCCAGGCAGTGCGGACAGGTGACGGTGGACCCGGCGATGACGCCGGCGCGCAGGCGCTGGCGCGACATCTCCAACAGGCCGAACTGGGAAATCTTGCCGATCTGCACCCGGGCCCGGTCGTTCTTGACCGCGTCGCGAAGGCGCTTTTCCACTTCGCGGTCGTTGCGGCCTTCTTCCATGTCGATGAAGTCAATCACGATCAGCCCGGCCAGGTCGCGCAGGCGCAACTGACGGGCGATTTCGCTGGCGGCTTCCAGATTGGTCTTGCGCGCAGTCTCCTCGATCGAGTGTTCGCGGGTGGCGCGGCCTGAGTTCACGTCGATGGAAACCAGCGCTTCGGTCTGGTTGATCACGATATAGCCGCCCGACTTCAAGGTGACGGTGGGCGAGAACATGGAGTCCAGCTGCGCTTCGATATGCATGCGCTGGAACAGGGGCGCGTTGTCTTTGTAGTGGTGGACGAACTTGGCATGGCTGGGCATCAGCATGCGCATGAAGTCCTTGGCGTTGCGGTAGCCCTGTTCGCCCTCCACCACGATGTCTTGCACATCCTTGGTGTAAAGGTCGCGGATCACCCGCTTGACCAGGTCGCCTTCCTCATAAACGCAAGCCGGGGCGTTGGACGACAGGGTCTTTTCCCGGATCGTGTCCCACAGCCGCAGCAGATAGTCATAGTCGCGCCGTATCTCCAGCTTGGTGCGGTTCTCACCGGCCGTGCGGATGATCAGCCCCATGCCGTCCGGCAAATCCAGGCCTTGCGCGGCGCTCTTCAGGCGCTTGCGGTCGGCGGCATTGGTGATCTTGCGCGAAATGCCGCCGCCGCGCGGCGTGTTGGGCATCAACACGCAATAGCGGCCGGCCAGCGACAGATAGGTGGTGAGGGCCGCGCCCTTGTTGCCGCGCTCCTCTTTGACCACCTGCACCAGGATGATCTGGCGGCGCTTGATGACTTCCTGAATTTTATAGTGCTTGCGGCGCACCCATCTCTGCGGCGGGCGCTGGGCCTGCAGCGGCTGGGCCTCGGTGGAGGTTTCCTGCTCTCCGTTCGCCGGTTCGATCACGCCTTCGGCGAGACTTTCAACGGCAGCCGGCGCACTCTCGGGGGCGGCGAATTCGTCACCATTGGCGGAAACAGGCTGGATTTCGCCTTCATTTTCCTCCGCGGCTTGTGCGGCGGCGACTTCGCTATCGCCTTGATAATCGCTCAGAGCTTCTTGTGCGGCTTCGGGCTTGGTGGGTTCCTCGTCCGGATCCTGTTCGCCACGATCAAGATCGCCATGATCACGTTCAATCGTTGCGCCGCCGTGATTGACGAACACTTCTTCATGGTCATCCTCTTCGGCGGAAGATTCATGGAGTTCGTCACTATCGGGAGCGGCGTCCAGCGGCACCAGCGGTGCCATCTCCGCCTGTTCCTCGCCGCTATCGATGTCCTCTTCCGGTTCCTCCTCGACCTCGGAATCCCCGGAACGGCTGCCGGTGATCTCGAAGCTTTCGATATCGTCTTCCTGGCGGCGGCGGGCTTCGGCCTCCTGCTCGGCCAGCAGGGCCTGCCGGTCGGCGACCGGGATCTGGTAATAATCGGGATGGATTTCGGCAAAGGCCAGAAAGCCCTGGCGGTTGCCGCCATATTCGACGAAGGCGGCCTGCAGCGACGGCTCAACCCGCGTCACCTTGGCAAGATAGATGTTTCCCTTGAGGGGCCGCTTGGACGCGGCTTCGAAATCAAATTCTTCGACTTTGGATCCGTCGAGAACGACCACCCGCGTTTCTTCCGGGTGGATGGCGTCGATCAGCATACGTTTGGTCATGGAAATCTCCGGCGCGCGCGCGGCGGGCGGCACTGTGTGCGGCTGACTGGCGGCGCGAATAGATGGTGGAAAACAGGCGCGCGGACCCAACCGCCGAAACGGCCAAGGGCTGGAACGTGTCCAGGGCCGTAACGGATGGGAGCGCAAATCTGGTCGTCATGGTCACTTCGGGGCCAATTGGCCAAGGGGCGTTACCTGAGAGGCCGTTGGGGGCCCGCGTTATCGCGGGGCATTGCCGGGCCGGTCAGGGACGGCGGGCCCGCGGGATTCGCGAAGGCCTGCCGGATCACTTTTTGTAGGGTGCGCTTAGGGTTTCAACAAGCGATTAATCGGCACAATTGTGACGATCTGTCGGCAGAAGAAATTAATTGCAGCAAAATCAATATGTTATATCAATTTCGGGACCACAGGCGCAAAAGATTATTCTTCACCGCCTCCAGCCGGACGCGGTTGCCCCACTCCATCTTCAGGCCTTCCAGGGCGGCGACCTCGCTCAGCTCATAGAGCTGGGTGCGCTGGAATTCGTCGGGGATCATGCTTTCGATGAAGGTGATCGAGACCAGCCGCTGGCCGCGGCGGACGGGCGCCACTTCGTGAAGTTGCGTGGAGGGATAGACAATCACACTGCCTGGTTCGCCTTTGAACACGGCTGGTTTGGCGCCCAGATAGACCACCAACTCGCCCCCGTCATAGCTGGCCGGATCGTTCAGCCACACCGTGGCGGACAAATCCGAGCGACGCATCTCAGTGCCGAAGCGCATATGCGAGACATCGGCATGGGCGCCATAGGCCATCCCGACTTCGTAGCGGGCGAGCAAGGGCGGCGCGACATGGCGGGGATAGGCAAAATTGCGGAAAGGATCGGAACGGGCAAAGGCGCCCGCCACGATCCGGGAGGATTCCGCATAACCGGGATCGCTTTCATTGGCCTGAAGGTTGTTCTTGGCCTTGTTGTGGGGATTGGAAATCCGCCCATCCACGAACTGCACCTTGAGGCTGAGTTCCCGTAAGCGCGCCACTTCTTCAGGCGTGAGAAAATCTTTTATTGCCAGAAACATGAACCGCCCCTTGCCTGCGCAAAAGAGTAGCAAAAGCGACCGGTGAAACAAACACCCGTGGTAATCTCAACTCTCACGATTCGGAGCCGTTGGTGCGCGTTGTTGCCGCTTCCTTGATGGCCGTCCTTTTTGCCGGCCTGGCAGCCGTAAAGGCCCAGGGCGCCGATGACGCTATCTCGCGCTTGATGCACGCCCAGGAAGAGCCGGCAAAAAACCTTCCGGTGGCGCCCGCCAAGCCGGTGCCGCGCAGCGGCGCCGGCCCCAGCGTGGGGACCGTGCCGCAAGGCTCCATACCGATCGTGATGAGCGCCCGCATCGGCGAGCATCAAGACCGCACCCGGCTGGTGATCGAATTGTCCGATCCGGTGAATCTGCGCGCCTTTGCGCTGGCCGCGCCCGACCGGGTGGTGATCGACATGCCGGAAGTGTCCTGGCGGCTGGGCGCGCCGCCCCGGCCCAGCGGCTTCGGCGCCGTCAAATCCTATCGCTATGGCCAGTTTCGCGCCGGCAATTCGCGCATGGTGATCGATCTCAACCAGCCGGTCAGTGTGTCGGACGCGCTGGTGCTGCCGCCGGCGTCCGGTTTTGGTTACCGGGTGGTGATCGATCTTTTTCCCACCACCAGGCCCAAATTCGATGCCCAGGCGGGCTGGCCCGCCGACCTTAAGAAGCGCGAAAGCGATGCCGAGAAACTGGCGGCGCTGATCGCGGCACAGCAGTCGCCGGTGGCTCCCGGCAAGAAAGTGGTCGTGATCGACCCCGGCCATGGCGGACTGGATGCGGGCACCATCGGCGTCAATGGATTGATGGAAAAGGATCTGGCGCTGGCGGAAGGCCTTAAGCTGGCCAAGGAACTGCGCGGCCGCGGCTACAGTGTTTTCCTTACCCGCGAAAACGACAGCTTCATTCCTTTGCGCCAGCGCGTCGCCATCGGCCGTGCCAAAAAGGCCGATCTGTTCATCGCCCTGCATGCCGATTCCAATCCTGATGCCGACACCACCGGAACTTCGATTTACACCTTGAACGACGGCCGCTCCGACCGTGAAGCTTCGGCGCTGGCCCGGCGCGAGAACCAGTCCGATGTGATCGCCGGCGTGGATCTGTCCGGCGAGAACAATCCAGTCGCCCCGATCCTGATCAATCTGGCGCAGCGCGACACCCGCAACAAATCGTCGGAATTCGCCACCAACGCGCTCAGGAGCCTGGGTCAGGTGACCGATCTGCTGGCGCGCAGCCCCCATCGCAGCGCCAGCCTGGCGGTCCTGGTGGCGCCCGATGTTCCCGCCGTGCTGATCGAATTGGGTTATCTGTCCAACAGCGGCGATGCCGCCCAAATGAACACCGATTCATGGCGCAGCAAGGTTGCCGATGCTATTGCCGATGCCGTGGATGCCCAGTTTTCCCGCTCTTCCCAGGCTTCCCGATAGTTCCTTGAAACCCCTGGCAAGCGCCATGCCCGACCTTTATTATAAGCCCTTATCGCGATGCAGAATTTGCTTTCCCGTGTTTTGAAATGGCTGGGCCTGGCGGCGGCGGCTTTGGCCGTGGTGGCCATCGGCTTTGCGGCCTTCTGGCTGATCGCTTTGACCCGCGATCTGCCCAGTGTGGAGACGCTCAAGGTTTACGAGCCGCCCATCACCACCCGTGTCTATGCCGGTAACGGAACCGTCTTGGGCGAGTTCGCCCATGAGCGCCGGATTTTCGTGCCCGCCACCTTCATTCCCAGGCTGGTGAAGGAAGCTTTCACCAGCGCCGAGGACCGCAATTTCTACAACCATCCCGGTATCGATCCCTCCGGCATCCTGCGCGCCGCGATCAAGGATGTGGGCCTGGTCTTGGAAGGGCGGCGCCCGCAAGGCGCTTCCACCATCACGCAGCAAGTGGCGCGCGGCTTTCTGCTCAATTCCGATCTCAAGATGGCGCGCAAGGTGCGCGAGGCCATCCTGGCCATCCGCATCGACGCCACCTATCCGAAAGAGAAGATTCTCGAGCTCTATCTCAACGAGATCAACCTCGGTCAGAACAGCTATGGCGTGGGCGCGGCCGCGCTGAACTATTTCGGCAAATCGCTGGACGAATTGACCATCTCCGAAGTCGCCTTTCTGGCGGCCTTGCCCAAGTCGCCCGCCCATTATGATCCGCGCTTCCATCATGAAGCCGCACTGGACCGCCGCAATTGGGTGATCGGCCAGATGGCGGAGAATAATTTTATCACCGACGAACAGGCCCAGTCCGCCAGGGCCGAGCCGCTGATCACCCAGACCCGCGCCTTGGGCAGCCAGGCCGCCGACGTCGATTACTATGTCGAGGAAGTGCGCCGGTTGCTTTACAAGCGATACGGCGGCACGGGCCTGTATGACAAGGGCTTGCAGGTACGCGCTTCGCTGGATACGCGGCTGCAGAATTACGCCGTCAGCGCCTTGCGCACCGGCTTGGTGCGCTATGACCGGCGCCATGGCTGGCGCGGCGCCAAAATGCATGTCGACCTGGCCGATTGGAAGAAAGGCATCGCCAAGCTCGCCTCCGATCCCAATCACCAGTCCGGTATCGAAACCTGGCGGGTGGCGGTGGCGCTGGACTATGACAAACTGAATGTGCGCATCGGCCTTGCCGATGGCACCACCGGCGTTATCCCCTATGACGGCTACAAATGGGCGAACCGGCAATTGCCCGGCGCGGTATGGGGACCCAGGCCGGCCACGCCGCAAGAAGTGGTCAAGCCGGGCGATGCCTTCTTTGTCGAGCCGTTGCCCGCGCCGGCCAAGCCGGGCGAGTTCGGTTTGCGCCAAGTGCCGGAAGTGAATGGCGCCATTGTGGTGATGGATCCGCATACCGGCCGGGTGTTGGCCATGTCAGGCGGCTTCTCTTACGCCTCATCCCAATTTGACCGCGCCATGCAGGCGCAGCGCCAGCCGGGTTCTTCCTTCAAGCCTTTTGTCTATGCCACCGCTCTGGACAATGGCTACACCCCCGTCAGCAAAGTGTTGGACGCGCCCTTTGAACTGGACCAGGGCCCCGGCATGCCCATTTGGCGGCCGGAAAATTTCGAAAGGGGCGAATATCTCGGCGACACCACCTTGCGCCGCGGCCTGGAATTGTCGCGCAATCTGATGACGGTGCGCCTGGCCCATGATTTGGGCATGAATGAAGTGGTCAAGCTGCCCATCAAGTTCGGCGTCTATGACAAGCTGCCCACCTTGCTGGCCAATTCCTTGGGCTCCTATGAAACCACCTTGATGCGCATGGTCACCGGTTATTCCGAATTCGCCAATGGCGGGAAAAAGATCAGCGCGTCGCTGGTGGATCGCATCCAGGATCGCAACGGCAAGACCATCTGGCGGCATGACGAGCGCAAATGTGATGGCTGCAACGACGCCAATTGGCACGGCCAGGAAGAACCGCTTCTGGCCGACACCCGCGAACAGATTATCGATCCCCGCACCGCCTATCAGATCGTATCCATGATGGAAGGTGTGGTCCGGCGCGGCACCGCCGCTTACGCGGTGGGCGCGCAGATCGACAAGCCCTTGGCGGGCAAAACCGGCACCTCCCAGGATGCCCAGTCGGTCTGGTTCATCGGCTTTTCGCCGGACCTAGCCGCGGGTGTCTATGTCGGCTTCGACTCTCCGCGCACGTTGGGCCCGAAAGAGCAGGGCGCCACCGTGTCGGCGCCGATCTTCCGCGATTTCATGAAGGAAGCCTTGAAGGATGCGCCGCCTACGCCTTTCCGTGTCGCGCCGGGCATCGAGGAGATCCCTGTCGATTGGAAGAGCGGCAGTCCCGTGCCGCCGGGAACGCCGGGCGCCGTGATGGAAGCGTTCAAGGCGGGCACCGCGCCGGGCGAGGCCAATGCGCCGTCACAGGACGAGACCGCGTCAGGCACCGCTTCCAACACGGCCGGCTCCGCGCCGCCATCTTCGGTGGGCGAAGGTACCGGTGGCCTATATTAACCCGTCATGGCCCGCCCGCGAGCGCCGCGAAGCGCGTGCGGGCCACCCACTGAAACAGCTTTACCTTCCAGATTGATCTCCTTATATCCCCGCCCATGCGTCCCGAAATCACCCGCGCCGTTGATGATATCCAGCAGGCCATTGCCCTGCTGAGGAGGCATCTTTGACTGGGATAAAGCCACCCGCCGCCTGGACGAACTGAACGCCAAGGCCGAAGACCCATCCTTGTGGAACGATCCGGGGGCCGCGCAGAAGCTGATGCGCGAGCGTCAGAAACTGGACACTTCGCTGGCCGCGGTCAGCAAGCTGACCAACGAACTGCATGACGCCACATCTCTGATCGAGATGGCCGAGGCCGAGAATGACGCGGCCATGGTGGCGGATGGCGAAAAATCCATTCTGGCGCTCAACCAACGCGCTGAACAGATGCGGCTGGAGTCGATGTTGTCGGGCGAGGCCGACGGCAATGACAGTTATCTGGAAATCCATGCCGGCGCCGGCGGCACCGAAAGCCAGGATTGGGCCTCCATGCTGCTGCGCATGTACACACGCTGGGCGGAACGCCACGATTACAAGCTGCAATTGATCGAGGAGAGCGAAGGCGAGGGTGCGGGAATCAAGTCCACCACGCTGTTGGTGAAGGGGCCCAATGCCTATGGCTGGCTCAAGACAGAAGCCGGGGTGCACCGGCTGGTGCGCATCTCGCCATTCGATTCCAATGCCCGGCGGCACACCTCCTTCTCAAGCGTGACGGTCTATCCGGTGATCGACCAGTCGATCGAGATCGACATTCCGGAAAAGGAAGTGCGCATCGACGTCTATCGTGCCTCCGGCGCGGGCGGCCAACACGTCAACAAGACCGAAAGCGCGGTAC
>Ga0207648_10005105_pt1 | contig 13299 bp, 12 predicted proteins | sample KBSMisM32_FD_184310 | JGI IMG/M metagenome (GOLD analysis project Ga0207648, IMG submission 184310) | Miscanthus rhizosphere microbial communities from Kellogg Biological Station, Michigan, USA - KBS Miscanthus M3-2 (SPAdes) (version 2) | ecosystem: Host-associated > Plants > Roots >...
CATCGAGATCACCCAGCGCGGCTCGGCCATCTGGTCGTAGACCTTGCGCAGCGCCGGCGCCATCTTGTTGCACAGCGTGCCGGCGACGATCATCACGTCGGACTGGCGCGGGCTGGGGCGGAACACGATGCCGAAGCGGTCGAGGTCGTAGCGCGCCGCGCCGGCCTGCATCATCTCCACCGCGCAGCACGCGAGGCCGAAGGTCATCGGCCACAGCGACCCGGTGCGCGTCCAGTTCACCACCTTGTCGACCGTGGTGGTGACAAACCCTTGTTGCAGGACGCCTTCTATTCCCATTCCAGTGCACCCTTCATCCACTCGTACACGAACCCCACGGTCAGGATCGCGAGGAACAGCATCATCGACAGGAAGCCGCCGAAGCCGATTTCGTTGATCACCGCCGCCCACGGAAAGAGGAACGCGATCTCCAGGTCGAACAGGATGAACAGGATCGCGACCAGGTAGTAGCGCACGTCGAATTTCATGCGCGCGTCCTCGAACGCCTCGAAGCCGCACTCGTAGGGCGAGAGCTTCTCCGGATCGGGCCGGTTGGGGCCGAGCAGCTTGCCGAGCACGAGCGGCGCCACGCCGACGACGAGTCCGACCAGCATGAACAGCAGAATCGGAAAATATTCCGCGAGCATAAAAGTGTGGTGCCCACGAGCAGACTCGAACTGCTACGGCTTTTTAGGCCACTAGCCCCTCAAGCTAGCGTGTCTACCAATTTCACCACGTGGGCCTTAACCCCTGATTATCCCCTGATTTCTACCCTGTTGAGAATCACTGCGGGACCTGTTTCTCCTGCTGTTTCTCCTGCGCCGGCGGCTGCGGCTTGCTCTCTTCGGCCGCCGGTTTTTTCTCGTCTTTCTTCGCCGGCTGCTGTTTGACCGCATCCATTACGCCGCCGCCGGTCTCGACCGGCTTCTTGGTCGCGACGTAAGCGAGCGCGAGACTCAGCAGGAAAAACAGCGTGGCGAGAACCGCCGTGGTGCGCGAAAGGAAATTCGCCGAACCGGTGGCGCCGAACAGGCTGCTGGAGGCGCCGCCGCCGAAGCCCGAGCCCATGTCGGCGCCCTTGCCGTGCTGGAGCAGCACCAGGCCGATGATCGCCAGCGCCGTGATGACGTGCGCCACGATGAGTACGTTGGTCCACATTGCGCTCATGTCCCCGCCGCCTTTACGATGTCCAGAAAGTCTTTCGCCACCAGCGATGCGCCGCCGATCAGGCCGCCGTCGACGTCGGGCATCGCAAAAATCGCCGCCGCATTCTGCGGCTTGACGCTGCCGCCGTACAGGATCGGCGTATCCGCGGGCACCCGCTTGCGCAGAAAAGCATGCACCGCCTGCGCCTGCTCGGGCGTCGCGGTGCGCCCGGTGCCGATCGCCCACACCGGCTCGTACGCCAGCACCCCGCCCTTGAAATCGACCGCGCCCAGCTGCCGCCCGACCACGTCTTCCGTCTTCCCGCCGTCGCGCTCCTGCAGGGTTTCCCCCACGCACAGGATCGGCGTCATCCCGGCCGCCTTCACCGCGGCGAACTTCGCCGCCGCCTGCGCGTCGGTCTCGCCGTAGAGCTGGCGGCGCTCCGAGTGCCCCACGATCACGTAGCGGCAGCCGAATTCCGCCAGCATTGCCGCCGAAACCTCGCCGGTATACGCGCCCTGCGCATGCTCGCTGACGTTCTGCGCGCCCCAGGCGATCCGGCTGCCGCGCAGCCGCTCGGCCGCCTGCGCGAGATACGGAAACGGCACGCACACCGCGCAGTTCGGGGGACTTTCCTTGACGAGCGCATCCAGGAGCGCGGCGTTGGAAGCCCGGCTGCCATGCATTTTCCAGTTGCCGGCAACCAGCCGCACACGCGCCATGCCCCTGAATTTTACCGTACTATCCCCGGCGCAACTTCACTCCAGAGGGGGAGACCATGAAGAAGCTTCTCATCGCCGCGACGGCGGGCGCCGTGCTCGCTTTTTCCGCCGCCGCACCTGCGCAGCAGAAGGTCCGCATCAATCTCGCCAATGCATTTCCCAACAACCTGACGCTGATCGGCGAGGCGCCGGTCAAGCTCTCGGCGAAGCTGAAGCGCCTGTCGGCGGACACGATCGATCTGCGCGTCAACGAACCGGGTGCGCTGGTGCCGGCGCTGCAGGCGATCCAGGCCACCGGCCAGGGCTCGGTAGACGCCGCGTGGTCGAACGCCGGCTTCTTTGCCGGCACCGACTCGGCGTTCAACATGTTCGCCACGGTGCCGTTCGGACCCGGGATTCCCGAGTTCCTGGCGTGGGTCTACCACGGCGGCGGGCTGCAGCTTTCGCGCGAGATGTTCGGCAAGCACGGCGTCTACAACATCCCGTGCGCCATCATCCCGCCGGAAGCGTCGGGCTGGTTCCGGCGTGAGATCAAGTCGGTCGAGGACCTGAAGGGTCTGAAGATGCGGTTCTTCGGCCTCGGCGCGCGCGCCATGAACAAGCTCGGCGTCGCCACCCAGCTGCTCGCGCCCGGCGACATCTTCCAGGCGCTGCAGCTCGGCACCATCGACGCCACCGAGTTCTCGCTGCCGACGATGGACCAGAAGCTCGGCTTCTACCAGGTGGCGAAGTTCTACTACTTCCCGGGCTGGCACCAGCAGGCGACCTTCCTCGAGTTCTACATCAACGCCAACAAGTGGAAGTCGCTGTCGGACCAGCACAAGGCGATGATCGAGTCGGCGTGCGGCGACCTGACGCGCGACGTGATCGCCGAGGCCGAGGCCACGCAGTGGAAGGCGATGACCGAGATGCGCGACAAGAACGGCGTGCAGATCAAGAAGTGGTCGCCCGAGATCATGGCCGCGATCGAGAAGGCCTGGCACGAGGTGATCGCCGAGGAGTCGGCGAAGAACCCGCAGTTCAAGCGCGTGTTCGAGTCGTACTCGAAATTCCGCGCCGACTACGCCATCTGGCGCGAACACGGCTACGTGAAGTAGTAATACCGCAGTGCTGCTGAAAACGGCGAACGCGCTCCACAAGCTCCTGGAGCGCATCGCCGACGCTTCCGGGTGGCTGCTGATCGTCCTGATGGCGGTCACCTGCGTCGACGTCGTGTTCCGCAAGTTCGGCGTCGTCGGCTTTCCCTATACCAAGGCGCAGGAGATGGAGTGGCACCTGCACACCGCCATCTTTTCGCTTTGGCTGGGCTATAACTACTGCATCAACGCGCACCCGCGCGTCGACTCCTACACCGAGCGGCTCGGCTTCCGCCGCAAGGCCTGGATCGAGCTCGCCGGCTGCCTGCTGTTCGCCCTGCCCTACACGCTGGTGCTGGTCTGGTACGGCTGGGAGTTCGTGCGTTACGCCTGGGTCTTCAACGAAAGCTCCGACGCCGCGCTCGGCCTGCCGTACCGCTGGGTGATCAAGGGAATCATGTACGCCGGGCTGTGGCTGTTGCTGCTCGGCATCGTCAGCGTGCTGCTGCGCCTCGTCGCGTTCTTGTTCTTCAAGCAAGACGCCGGTCTCCAGATCGGCAGCTCGACCTCCGAGGTCTGATGAGCTGGTTCATCGACAACCTGGCGCTGGTGATGTTCGTAGTGATGTTCTTCGTCATCTTCTGCGGCTATCCGGTGGCCTTCGTGCTCGGCGGCACAGCGCTGGTATTCGCGGTGATCGCCTGGGCGGCGGACGTGTTCCCGTTCATCGGCATGTCCAACATCCTGCTGCGCATGTGGGGCGGGGTCGCCGCCGATCCGGTGCTGGTGTCGATCCCGATGTTCATCTTCATGGGCGCGATCCTGCAGCGCAGCGGCTCGGCCAAGGACATGCTCGGCGCCACCGAGATCCTGCTCAAGCGCGTCCCCGGCGGCCTTGCCGTCGCGGTGATGGTGATGGGCACCATCCTCGCCGCGCCGATCGGCGTCGTGGGTGCCGCTGTCGTGCTGCTGTCGGTGATCGCGCTGCCGCAGATGCTGCAGGCGGGCTACAACAAGGAGCTCGCCATCGGCACGGTCGCTTCCGCCGGCACGCTCGGCATCCTGATCCCGCCGGCGATCATGCTGGTGGTGATGGCGGAGATGCTGCAGACCTCCGCCGGCGCGCTGTTCGCGGCCGCCACCATGCCGGGCCTGCTGCTGTCCGGCCTGTACCTGATCTACATCCTGGTGATCGCCTGGCTCAGGCCCGAGTGGGCGCCGAGGATCCCCGAGGGCTACGGTCCGCAGACGCGCGCCGCGTTCTGGAAGGAAATGTGGCACGGCCTCGCGCCGATGACTTTCCTGATGGTGGTGGTGCTGGGATCGATCTTCGCCGGCTGGGCCACCGCCACCGAGAGCGCGGGCATCGGCGTGCTCGGCTCGTTCGCCATCGCCTGGATCAACAAGCGCCTCGATCTCGCGATGGTGAAGGATTCGATCCGCGACACCTGCCGCGCCAACGCGATGGTGTTCATGCTGTTCCTCGGCGCGACCGGCTTCTCCTACGTGTTCCGCGCGCTCGGCGGCGACGACCTGATGATCGCCACGCTCGCCAAGTTCGGCATCGACACCAAATGGGAAGTCCTCGGCTTCGTCATGGTGCTGGTGTTCCTGCTCGGCTTCCCGTTCGAGTGGATCGAGATCTGCCTGATCGTGCTGCCGGTGTTCACGCCGATCCTCAGCAAGCTCGATTTCGCCGACCACCTCGGCCAGGGCCCTTACTTCATGGCCTGGTTCGGCACGCTGGTGGCGGTCAACCTGCAGACCTCGTTCATGACGCCGCCGTTCGGCGCCACGCTGTTCTATCTCAAGGGAACCGTGCCGCCCGGGATCACGATGAGCGACGTCTACCGCGCGATGTGGCCGTTCGTCGCGATCCAGGTCGTAGGCCTGATCCTGTGCATGGCCTTCCCGGAAATCGTGCTCTGGCTGCCGCGCATCGCCGGCCTACTGGAGTGACGCCTCGATCTTCTGTGCGGTAACGCGCGCTTCGTCCTCGAGCGGCTTCGAATAACCCACCGGAATGCGCGGCGCTCCCAGCCGCTTCACCGGCACTTTCAGCTCTTCCGCCACGGTCGCGGCGATTTCCGCGCCGAACCCCGCTGCTTGCACCGATTCATGCACCACGAGCAGATTCCCGGTCTTGCGGACGGAGGCGAACACCGTTTCCCTGTCCCACGGCCACAGCGTCCGCAGGTCGATGATCTCGACCGACTTGCTGGTCTTCGCTTCCAGCGCCGCGTGCACCGTCTTCGACCACGTGACGAGGGTAACGTCATTTCCTTGCTGAACGATCCCCGCCTTCCCCAAAGGAATGCGCTGATCGGAAACTTCCCCCTGCAATCCCCACAGCTCCTTGTGTTCCATGTAGATCACCGGATCGCCGCAGTCGATCGCGGCGCGCAGCAGCGAGTAGTTGTCCTGCGGCGTGGACGGCGCGACCACCACCAGGCCCGGCATGTGCGCGAACCACGCCTCCAGGCTCTGCGAGTGCTGCGCGGCCGAGCCGCTCCACAGGCCGATCGGCAGCCGCGCCACCAGCGGCACGCGGCCCTGCCCGCCGAACATGTAGCGCGCCTTCGCCGCCTGGTTGACGATCTCGTCCATCGCGCAGAGCGCGAAGTCGACCACGCGCATCTCGACCACGGGCTTGAGCCCGGCGAGCGCCATGCCGACGCCCGCGCCGAGGATGGTCGCTTCCGAGATCGGCGTGTCGATCACGCGCGCCGCGCCGAACTCCTGCTGCAATCCCTTGTACTGCTGGAAGATGCCGCCACGTCCGACGTCCTCGCCCAGCACCACAACCGCAGGGTTTGCCTTCATGCAGGCTTGAAGTGCCAGCCGGGCTGCTTCGGCGTACGTCGTCAGCGCCACCGCTCGCCTCCGGTGTCCTGGATGTCGGTATAGGCGTTGCGCGCTTGCGGCCAGGGTGCCGCGGCTGCCGCCTTGAGCGCGCGTTTCACTTCCTGATCCGCCTCCTGGAGAATCTTGCGCGCATCCGCTTCGGACAACTTCTGCGCGGCAACGATGAGCGGATCGTTCTGGAGTGCCCTGGAAACTTCCGCGCCGTCGCGATACGCCGCCGCGTCGACCGAGACGTGGCCCTTGAAGCGGTAGGTAATCGCGTGCAGAAACCTCGGGCCTTTTCCGTCGCGGATTTCCTTCGCCAGCCTGGCGCTTTCACGATCGACGGCGAAAACGTCGTTTCCATCGGCCTGCACGCCCGGCACGCCGATCGCCGCCGCGCGCGCGAGCGCGCCCTCGCCGGCGGTCATCGCATCGGTCGGCGTGGTCGCCGACCAGCGGTTGTCTTCGCACACGAAGAGGATCGGCAGCGCATGGATCGCCGCCCAGTTGAGCGCCTCGAGGAATGGGCCGCGGTTGATGGCGCCGTCGCCGAAGAAGCACGCGACGATTCTTTTCTCGTTTCGGATCTTCACTGCATGGGCGGCGCCGACCGCGATCGGCATGCCAGCGGCGACTACGCCGTTCGCGCCCAGCATGCCGACGGAGAAGTCGGCCAGGTGCATGGAGCCGCCCTTGCCGCCGTTCGGACCATTGGCACGGCCGAAGAGCTCGGCCATCATCGCTTCCATGGACGCGCCCTTCGCCAGGGTGTGGCCATGACCGCGGTGCGTCGAGGTGACGTAGTCGTCCTTTACGAGGTTGATGCACACCCCGGCAGCGACGGCTTCCTGCCCGGTCGACAAATGCAGCGGGCCGCGGATGTTAGCTTGCGCCAAGCTTGCACCGAATGCGGCGACGCTGCCCTGCGAAGCCTCTTCCGCGGCGTTTTCGAACGCGCGAATGCGCGCCATGGTGCGGTAGAGGGCGAGCGCCCGGTCGGACATAGTCAAGAAGGACGCCTCAAGGAGGCGCGAGTCTAACAAGTCCCGCAACAATCCCTCCGCACAATGTTCCGCGTGGCGAAGTGGCAGAGTGGGGAGATGCTACGGTCTGCAAAGCCGTCTACGTTGGTTCGATTCCAACCTTCGCCTCCATCCCTTTATTCCCCCGAGTTAGTTGACCTAGAGGACTAGGCCGCGGACTCGGGCTTGTCACGCCTGCTTCCTATACTGGGCCGATCGTTCCGAGGGGCTTGCTAGATCGCCGAGCGCAGCCCTGATAGCTCGCCGGGTTCGGCATCCCCATCGGACGACCCTCCCCAAGCTTGAGAAAATGGCGCTGCCATGGTCTCAGGCCGCGTTCCCTCCCTCACCCAGGTCCTCATCGCCGGCGGCGGCCCGTTCGGGCTGATGCTCGCCAATGAGCTCGGGCGCCGCGGCATCGCCGTGGTGCTGGTCGACCAGAACCCGGGCACCACGCAGAACGCCGCCGCCAATGCCACCCAGGCGCGCACCATGGAGCATTTCCGGCGCCTGGGCTTCGCCGACGAGGTGCGCGCGCTCGGCCTGCCGCCCGACTTCCCGACCGACATCGCCTACTTCACGCGCTTCGCGCGCCACGAGCTCGCGCGCTTCTCGCTGCCCTCGTCGCGCGATGCGCGCCAGCTCGTCACCACGCTGTCGGGCTCGTGGAGCGCCGCCGAGCTGCCGCACCGCTGCAACCAGAAGTTCATCGAGCCGGTGCTGCGCCGGCACGCCGAGGCTTTGCCGGGCGTTTCGGTGAATTACGGCTGTCGCATGACCGGGTTTCACGAGCGCGGAGATTTCATCGACGTGGAGGTCGAGGGCCATCCGAGTATCAGAACCTCGTATCTGGTCGGCGCAGACGGCCCGCGCAGCACCGTGCGCCAGGCGCTCGGCATCCGCTACGGCGGAGAGACCGGCATAACGCGACCATTCGTCGGCGGACGCATGTACGCGGTTCACGCGCGCATGCCGGACTTCTACCGCGTGGTGCCGCACCGGCCGGCGTGGATGAACGTGGCGTTCAATCCGGAGCGGCGCTGCTTCATGCCGGCGGTGGATGGCAAAGGCGAGTTTGCCTTTCATACGCAACTTTCCGCCTCCGAAAACGAAAACAGCGTTACCGAATCCGAAGCCATTGCAATGGTCCAGCAGACCGTCGGCATCCCTCTGCGCGTGGAAGTCATTGCGCGCGCGCCGTGGACCGCGGGGCACTCGCTGGTGGCGGAGAAGTTCGGCCGGGGCCGGGTCTTCATCGGCGGCGACGCCGCCCACCTCTTCACGCCGACCGGAGGCCTTGGCTACAACACCGCGATCGAGGACGCGGTGAATCTCGGCTGGAAGCTCGCCGCGGCACTGAAAGGCACTGCTTCCGAAAAGCTGCTCGCGAGCTACGAGGCGGAACGCCGCCCGCTCGCGCTGCGCAATACGGCGTACGCCAAAGGCTTCGCCGACTCGCTCGGCAACTACGTGCCGCCGCCGGAGATCGAGGACGACACGCCGGCCGGCGAAGCAGCGCGCAAGCGCGCGGGCGAGTACTACGCGGCGCATGGGCGCGCCGAATTCAACATCCCGGGCATCACCTTTGGCGGGCGCTACGACGGCTCGCCGGCGATCGTGGCGGACGGCACCGCCCCGCCGCCCGACAGACCCAATGTCTACGTGTCCAGCGCGTGCCCGGGCGGGCGGCCGCCGCACCTGTGGATGCCGGACGGGCGCTCGCTCTACGACCGGTTCGGCTTCGAATGGACCCTGCTCGCGTTCAAGCCGGCGGCAGTCGCAGTCCAGCCCCATTTGAAAATCTTGCAATTGGAGAGCACGGAAGCGCGCGATCTGTACGGCGCCGACTTCGTCCTCATCCGCCCGGACCAGATCGTCGCCTGGCGCGGCAACTCCGCCTCCGAGGCAAACGTTAGCCTGGGTCAAATCTGTGGCGTTTTCCCTGGAGCCCGGGGCCCGGCTGCTCTAACCTGAAGGCTCGTTCCGAAGGGCTGCCGGGCAGCCGAGTGGGCGACATAGCCCGCCGGTGTCGGCAGGCCCGTCGGGCGATCCCTAGGTCTTCCTTACCGGAAGCACCATCAGCACCACGAAGGCCGCGATACCCAATCCTGCAGTTACCGTGAGCGACGCGGTCCCGTAGCGCGCGAGCAGCAGGTCGAACACGAACGGAGCGCTCGCAGATACCACGCGCGCCGGCGCCATCAGCAGTCCCTGCCGCAGGCCGAAGCCGCCCGCGCCGAACAGCGCGAGCGGCAGCGCGCCGCTGGCGATGGTCATGACGCCATTTCCCGCGCCGTGGATCACCGCGAAGGGTGACGCCGCGGGCGCGCCGACCGCGATCAGCCCTGCGGCGCCGAGCGGGTGCGCGAGCGAGGCGATGCGCGCCGAGACGATGGGATGCACGTGGCGCATGAGCCAGAACTCGAGCACGCGCGCGCCCACCTGCGCCGGCCCGACCAGCGCGGCCGCCGCCACCGCGGCAGCCAGGCTCGCACCCGACTCCTGCAGCACGCGCGGCAGATGCGCGGCCATCGCCGTGCTGCAGAACCAGGCGGCGGCGAACACGAACGCCAGGCCCGCCATGACGAGCAGCCGGCCCTGCGGCGCTTCAGCGCCCGTCGGTTCGCTTTTCTTCTGAATGGTCTGGCCAGCGGGAAGCGAAAGGTTGAGTGGCAGGCCGATCACCAGATGCGCCGCCGCCCAGACGAAACAGGTGGCGCGCCAGCCGATGGTGACGTCCATGTAGGCGGAAAGCGGCCAGCACACCGTGCTGGCGAATCCGGCGATGAGGGTGATGCCGGTGATCGCGCGCCGCGCGTCGCGGCCATAGATTCCAGCCAGCGTCGCGAACGCGGCCTCGTACAGCCCGGCGCTCGTGCCGACTCCAATGACGAGCCATGCTGCAAAGAGAGAAAGCAATCCTTGGGAAAAACCCAATAGCGCGAGGCCCGCCGCCATCACCACGTTCGAAACCGGCAGCACGCGACGGCCGCCGTGCAGATCGATCAGGCGCCCGGCGGTGGGACCGAGGAACGCCGACACCAGCAAGCCGGCGGAGAACGCGGTGAAAATCCACGCCGTCGCGATCCCGAGCTCGGCGGCCATGGCGTTCGCCAGGATCGCCGGCAGGTAGTAGGTGGAGCCCCAAGCCAGGGTCTGCGCCGACCCCAGGGCAATGACGACATGCGCTGGCTTGGTAATCAGCGCGCGGCGTGCTTCACGGCATCGGCGATGCTCTTCGCCGCCGACTCGATGGCTTCCCGGGGTTCTCCCTCCACCATCACGCGCAACACCGGCTCGGTGCCCGAAGGACGCAGCAGCACGCGGCCCTTGCCGTTGAGCATTTGCTCGGCGGTGCGCTGTGCTTTTTTTATCCCTTCATGTTTTTCCCACTGGAAATCGCGCGGTATTTTCACGTTGAGCAGCACCTGCGGGAACATCACCAGGTCGGCGGTGAGCTCGGCGAGCGAGCGGCCCGACTCGCGCACCGCTTCCAGCACCTGCAGCGCGGAGACGATGCCGTCGCCGGTGGTGTGCTTGTCGAGGCAGATCAGGTGGCCGGAGTTTTCGCCGCCCAGCAGCCAGCCCTTCTCGCGCAGCAGTTCCAGCACGTAGCGGTCGCCCACCTTGGCGCGCGCGAAGCCGATGCCGAGCCTGGCCATCGCCTTCTCGAACGCGAAGTTGGTCATCAGCGTGCCGGCGACGCCCGCGATCTTCTCCTTGCCGCTGCGGTGCCTGGCGACCGCGAATAGCAGCTCGTCGCCGTCGTAGGCGCGCCCGGCATGGTCGACGATCAGCACGCGATCGGCGTCGCCGTCGAGGGCTATTCCCAGATTCGCTTTTTGCGAAAGAACCTCTTTTTTCAGCGCCGCCGGCGCGGTCGCGCCGACCTGCTCGTTGATGTTGAAGCCGTCGGGCTTGGCGCCGATCGACACCACGTCGGCGCCGAGCTCGTGGAATACGTGAGGCGCGACGTGGTAGGCGGCGCCGTTGGCGCAATCGACCACGATCTTCATTCCCCTCAAGTCGAGCTGCGAGGGAAAGGTCGACTTGCAGAATTCGATGTAGCGGCCGGGCGCATCGTCGACGCGCCACACCTTGCCGAGCTTCGACGCCGGGTTGCAGCCCATCGGCTGCTCCATCGCCGCTTCGATCGCCGCCTCGGTGGCATCGGGCAGCTTGAAGCCGTCGCCCGAGAAGAACTTGATGCCGTTGTCGGGGTACGGATTGTGCGAAGCGCTGATCACCACGCCGGCGGTGAGGCGCAGCGCGCGCGTGAGATAGGCGACGGCGGGCGTGGGCATCGGCCCGCACATATGCACGTCGACGCCCGCCGCGGAGAATCCCGCCTCGAGCGCCGACTCCAGCATGTAGCCCGAGATGCGCGTGTCCTTGCCGATCAGGACCGCGGGGTGCGCATTCTTTTCAAGCAGCACTTTTCCAGCCGCGTAACCCAGCCGCAGCACGAAGTCCGGCGTCATCGGGCTCTGCCCGACCGTGCCGCGCACGCCGTCGGTGCCGAAATGCTTGCGGCTCATTGTCGAAAAGCCTGCCACACCGCGATCACGTCGCGCGTCTCTTTCACGTCGTGGACCCGCAGTATTGTCGCGCCGCCCTGCAACGCGAGCAAAGCCATGGCGAGGCTGCCGGCGAGGCGCTCGTCCACCGGGCGTCCGGTGAGCTTGCCCAGGGTGGATTTGCGCGACAGGCCCGCCACCAGCGGGAACTCGGAGAGCGCCGACAGCCGGCGCAACAGCTCGAGGTTGTGCTCGACCGTCTTGCCGAAGCCGAAGCCGGGGTCGACCGTGATCCGCTCGGGCCCGATGCCGGCGCCCTGCGCCGCGTTAACGCGTTCTTTCAGAAAGGCTTTTACTTCGCCCACGACGTCGTCGTAGTGCGGGTCCTGCTGCATCGTGGCCGGGTCGCCTTTCTTGTGCATCAGGCACACGGCGCACGCGCTTTTCGCCACCGCTTCCAGTGCGCCGGGCGCGGAAAGCGCGTCCACGTCATTGATCATCGAGGCGCCGGCTTCGAGCGCCGCGCTCATCACGACCGGGCGGCGGGTGTCGACCGAGACGCAGAGATCGGCGATCTCCTTCAACACGGGCAGGACGCGCTCCATCTCCTCCTGCTCGGACACCGGCGCGGCGCCCGGCCGGGTGGATTCGCCGCCGATGTCGATGATGTCGGCGCCCTCCCTTGCCAGCTTGCGCGCGTGCGCGATCGCGAGCTTGGTCTTGAAGAAGCGGCCGCCGTCGGAAAAGGAATCGGGCGTGACGTTGACCACGCCCATGATGAGGGGACGCTCGAGCGAAAGCTCGAACCTCCCGCAACGAAGCCTCTTAAGCGGTCGGAGCAGGTGCGGTCGCACCCTCGGTGCCGCCATCGCTGGCCGGCGGCTTGGCCGCGCTTTGCGAGCCGCTCGGCTTCGGCGGGCGCGGCGGCTTGCCGGACATGATGTCGCCGATCTGGTCGGCGTCGAGCGTCTCGTACTCGAGCAGGGCCTTGGCCATCACCTCGACCTTGTCGCGGTTTTCCTCGAGGATCTTGCGCGCGACGCGGTACTGCTGATCGATGATGCGGCGGATCTCGGCGTCGACCTTCTGCATGGTCGCCTCGGACACGCTCTTGTGCGTGGTGACCGAGCGGCCGAGGAACACTTCGCCCTCGTTCTCGCCGTAGACCATGGTGCCGAGCTCGTCCGACATGCCCCACTGCGTGACCATGCGGCGCGCGATCTCGGTGGCGCGCTCGAAGTCGTTCGAGGCGCCGGTGGTCATCTGGTTCATGAACAGCTCTTCGGCGATGCGGCCGCCGAACAGCACCGCGATCATGCTGAGCAGCCGCTCGCGGTCCTGGCTGTAACGGTCTTCCGTCGGCAGCTGCATGGTCACGCCGAGCGCGCGGCCGCGCGGGATCACCGTGACCTTGTGCACCGGGTCGGTCTTGGGAAGCATGCGCGCCACGATGGTGTGGCCGGACTCATGGTACGCGGTGTTGCGACGCTCTTCCTCGGGCATCACCATCGAGCGGCGCTCGGCGCCCATGATGATCTTGTCCTTGGCGCGCTCGAAGTCGTCCATGTCGACCAGGCGCTTGTTGCCGCGCGCCGCGAACAGCGCCGCTTCGTTCACCAGGTTTGCGAGGTCGGCCCCGGAGAAGCCGGGGGTGCCGCGCGCGATGATGTCCGGCTTGACGTCCGGCGCAAGCGGAACCTTGCGCATATGGACCTTGAGAATTTCCTCGCGGCCGCGGATGTCGGGCAGCGGCACGACGACCTGACGGTCGAAGCGGCCCGGGCGCAGCAGCGCCGGGTCGAGCACGTCGGGCCGGTTGGTGGCGGCGATCACGATCACGCCCATCGTCGCCTCGAAGCCGTCCATCTCGACCAGCAGCTGGTTCAGGGTCTGCTCGCGCTCGTCGTTGCCGCCGCCGAGGCCCGCGCCGCGCTGGCGGCCGACCGCGTCGATCTCGTCGATGAACACGATG
>Ga0207648_10005107_pt1 | contig 13297 bp, 1 predicted proteins | sample KBSMisM32_FD_184310 | JGI IMG/M metagenome (GOLD analysis project Ga0207648, IMG submission 184310) | Miscanthus rhizosphere microbial communities from Kellogg Biological Station, Michigan, USA - KBS Miscanthus M3-2 (SPAdes) (version 2) | ecosystem: Host-associated > Plants > Roots > Rhizosphere...
CCAGTGCTGCCATGTGCACCACCCCGGCCAGCGGCTGCTCATTCGTCAGCGTGGCGACGCGCTCGCGCAGCGCCCGCATGTCCGCCAGGGCATCGTTGCACGACAGGACCACCTGGCCTTGGCGCTGCAGTTCGGCGCTCAAGGCGGCATGCAGTCCGTCGCCGTCACCCACGATCAGCCAGCGACCGGGCGCCGCGCTGGCCAGCGGATCGGGATGCGGGCGGCGCGCGGCCAACAGCACTTCGCGTGAGCGGGCGTCGGGCGCGCCGATGGCGGCTGCGTCCATCGACAGCGAGCGCAACAGTTCGAGCCAGGCCGGGCGCGACAGCAGTGGGTAATCGGCGCGCAGCGCCGTGTCTGCGAAGCCCCACCAGCCATCGGTGAGGCCGAAGCTGATGTCGATCCAGCGCTCGAATCCGGCCACCTCGAGCATCAGCAACTGGCCACCCGGCGCCAGCAGGTCGTGCAGGCGTTGCAACGTCACGCGCAGGTCACGCGTGGCGTGCACAACGTTGGCGGCGAGGATGACATCGAAGCTGGCATCGGCCAGACCCTGCGCGGCTGGTGGTTGCTCCAGGTCGAGCGTCTGACAGCGCAGGAACGCATGTGCGGCGAACTTCTGGCGCGCGCGCTGCACCAGCGAGGCGCCGATGTCGGTGAACACGTAGTCCACGCGCTGCGCGTCGAGCGCGGGGGCCACCCAGGCGGTGGTGCCGCCGGTGCCGCCACCGACCTCGAGGATGCGCAGGCGCCGGCCGTGGGGCAACGCCTGCTGCAAGGCGAGCACGCCGTCGCGCAGCAATTGGTTGTACGCGCGCGCCTCCGGCGCGTCGCGATACAGCGCTTCGGCCAGCTCGGTCGAGCCACCGGGGAACAGGATCTGCAGCGGATCGGCTGCGCCGCGCAGGACGTCGGCAAGGCTCGGGCCGCAGCGCTCGGCGAACGCGATGCGCGCGGCCGATGCGGCGTGCCGCTGCATCAGCGCCGTGCCGCGTTGCTGCAGAGTGTGGCGATCCGGTGCAGTGAGCGGGCGCAGCACACGCCAGCCCGGGTGCTGCGCCGACAGGTCACGGTCGTCTGCCACGATGTCGAGCAGCCGCGCCAGCAGCCGCCGGTAGCGCGGCACGATGCGCAGCGTCTCGGCCAGGCGCTCGGCGTGCACGGTGTCGCCGACCGCCGGCTGCCAACCAAGGTCGATCAGCGTGCGCCGGACCCAGTCGCCGCACAACGATTCGAGTTCGACGAAGGCCTGCTGGTACGCGTCGAGTCCGTGTTCACCGAGCAGAGTCGGCAGCCGCGGGCCGATCTGTGCATCCAGCTGCGCGGCAGACGGCAGCCACGATGCATCGCCGCCCGCATCGGGCTGCCACACGACTTCGTACAGCGGGAGATCCACTTGCGCGCCGGCGCTTGTGCTGGCCGCACGCAACGCAATGCCCTGCAAATGGGCCACCACACCCGCGGCGTCGTACACCGTGAGGTCGCCGCGCAGCAGGTCTGCCGAATGCGCCGAGTCCGCGTGCAGCCTGGCATGGCCCCACACCTGCGGTCCCGGTGTGCGCAGCACGCAGACACGCTCGATCACCATCGGCAGGTAGGCGCGCCCTGACGTGGCGGCGGCCGATTCGCTGCACGCCAGCGCGGCTGCCAGTGTCTGTAGGCAGGCGTCGAGCAAAGCAGGGTGCAGGCGGTAGTCGCCGCGGCCGCTGGTCGCCGGGTCGGGCAACTGCACTTCGCCCAGCGCCTCGCCGCGGCCCAGATGCAGTTGCACCAGGCCGCGCAGGCTAGGACCGAACACCAGGCCGCGCTCGGCGAGCGCCGCCTGGTGCGAGGCCGCGTCCTGGCTTTCGCTGCAGCGTGCACGCACGGTAGCCAGCGGCTCGACGACCGCCGCGGCGCCGGCAGCGGCCAGTTGGCCCTCGGCGTGGCGGCGCCACGCGGACTCGTCGTCGTCGCCGGCGCCGCACGACAACAGCTCGAACGTGGCGCCACCGTCGTCGTCGTGGCGACTGATCAGCGTCTGAACGATGCGCGCTTCATCGTGGGCAAATCGCAGCGGCTCGAGCAGTGTCAATTCGCGCAGTTCGACTGCCGTGCCGAGCACGATGCCGCCCGCGGCGAGCGCGGCTTCGATGAATCCGGTGGCCGGCAGGATCGGCACGCCGTGCACGCGGTGGTCGTTCAGGTACGGCAGGCGGTCGGCGGCCAGCACCTGCTCGAAACACACCACGCGGCGCAGCGCCGAACGTTGCCGCACGCCGAGCAACGGGTGACCGCTGTCGCGGCCCCCCGTGGCTGGCGGGGCCACCGGCCGCGCCGTGAACCACAGGGGTTCGCGCTGGAAGGCATAAGTCGGCAGATCGACCTGCCGGTGCGGCAGAGCGGACCACACCGCGCCCCAATCGATGGTTGCGCCAGCCAAGTACAACGCCGACAGCGCCTCGGCAATCTGGGTCTCGTCGTCCTGGCCCTTGCGCAGCGTGGCAGTCAGCGCGGGCGCGGGGTCGAGCCCGTCGAAGCTGGCCTGCGCCAGTGGCAACAATGCCGGGTGCGGTCCGATCTCCAGGCACAGGTCGGGCTTGAGTTGTGCCAGCGCACGCAGACCGTCGGCGAACCGCACCGGCTCGCGCACGTGCCGGCGCCAGTAGCCGGCCGCGAGCATGTCCTCGGCACCGGCCACCTTGCCGCTGAGGTTGGACACGATGCGGATGGTCGGCAGCTGGCGTCGGGCGCGCGCTGCGACGGCTTCGAACGCGTCCAACATCGGCTCGACCAACGGCGAGTGGAAGGCGTGCGACACCGTCAGCCGCTGGCAACGCACTCCACTGGACGCGAGCGTGGCGCAGACGCGGTCGACCGCGGCCGCGGCACCGGCGATCACGGTTTGCGCGGGGCCGTTCAACGCGGCGATCGAGACCGCGCGCGACTCGCTGGCAATCGCCGCGGCCACTGCTGCCTCCGGCGCGAACACGGCAGCCATGGCGCCGCCAGCTGGCAACGCCTGCATCAAGCGGCCGCGTTCGGCGATCAAGGCAAGCGCGTCGTCCAGCGGCATCACGCCGCCCACACAGGCCGCCACGCATTCGCCCACCGAGTGGCCGATCAACGCGTCGGGCCGCACACCCCAGGCGCGCCACAGCTCGGCCAGCGCATACTCGACGGCGAACAGCGCAGGCTGGGTGTAGGCGGTCTGGTCGAGCCGGCTCGAACCATCCTCGGCGAACAGCAATTCGCGCAATGGCACGCCGAGCAACGGATCGAGCACCGCGGCGCAGCGGTCCAGCACCGCGCGGAACGCCGGCTGAGTCTGGTCGAGCCGTCGGGCCATGCCGGCGTATTGCGCGCCCTGCCCGGTGAACATGAAGGCCACCCGCGCGGCATCGCGCCGCGGCGTGCGGCCCTTGCGCACGCCGTCGCTGTCGCGCCTGTCGGCCAGCGCCAGCAGTCGCTCGCGCAGGGTGGCGATCGAAGCGGCGCGCACGGTGGCTCGGTGCTGCAGGTGGGCGCGCCCGATCGCCGCGCTCGCGCACACGTCGGGCAGTGCGTCGTCGCTCAGCCCTTCGAAGGCCGCTGCATAACTTCGAGCCTGGGCGGCCAGCGCAACATCGCTGTGTGCCGACAGCACGAACAGGAACGTGCGACCCGATGCCGCGGGGCGGGCTGGCGGCTCCTCTGCCGGTGCCGCCTCGACCACCACATGCACGTTGGTGCCGCTGAAACCGAACGAGCTGACGCCGCCGATGCGCCGGCCGCCGATCGGCTCCCACGGGGTCAGCGCCATCGGCACCTTGATCGGCATTTCATCCCACGCGATGTGCGGGCTCGGCTCGCGGAAGTGCAGGTGCGGCGGAATGGCACCATGCTGCAGCGACAGCGCGAGCTTGATCAGCCCGGTGACGCCAGCGGCCGCTTCGAGGTGGCCGACGTTGGTCTTGACGGAGCCGATCCACAGCGGCTGGCGCGCATGGCGCGCCGACCCGAACACGTTGCCCAGCGCGCGCACTTCGAGCGGATCGCCCAATTCGGTGCCGGTGCCATGGGTCTCGATGAAGCCCACTTCGCCGGGGGCCACGCCGGCGCGCTCGAGCGCGGCACGGATCACGGCCTCCTGCGCCGGGCCGTTCGGTGCGGTGAGGCCCGAACTCGGACCGTCCTGGTTGACCGCGCTACCCAGGATGACGGCCAGGATGCGGTCGCCCTCGGCGCGCGCATCGGCCAGCCGCTTGAGCACCACGACGCCACAGCCTTCGCCGCGCGCGAAACCGTCGGCGGCGGCATCGAAGGTCTTGCAGCGGCCGTCGGGGGCCAGCATGCGCGCGTGCGACAGCGCGATGTACAGCTCGGGCGACAGGATCAGGTTGACGCCGCCGGCCAGCGCCAGCCGGCAGTCGCCGCCACGCAGCGCCTGGCACGCCAGATGCACCGCCACCAGCGACGACGAACACGCGGTGTCGATCGTCAGTGCCGGCCCTTGCAATCCGAGCAGGTACGACAGCCGGCCCGACACGATGCTGTGCGCGATGCCCGATGCGAAGTGCGCATCGAGCAGCGCTTTGTCGCCGCTGTCGAACTGCAGGTTGGCATAGTCGCTGCCGGTCACGCCGACGTACACGCCGGTGGGCGAACGCTGCAGGCGGTCGGGTGCCTGGCCGGCGTGCTCGAGCGCTTCCCACGCGACCTCGAGCAGCAGGCGCTGCTGCGGGTCCATGCCCTGCGCTTCGCGGCGCGTGATGCCGAACAGCGCCGGATCGAAGCCGCGCACGTCGCCGAGGAAGCCGCCGCCGCGGGTGGCGATGCGCCCTGGTGCACCGGGGTCGGGGTCGTACAGCGTATCGACATCCCAGCGGTCGCGCGGCAGCGGTCCGACGGCATCGACACCGTCGCGCATCAGCGTCCAGAAGCTGCCCGGGTCGTTGCCGCCGCCGGGCACTCGGCAGCCGACGCCGATGATCGCCACCGGCTCGCGCGGTGCGCTCTCGGCGGCTGCCAGGCGAGCCCGCATGTCCTCCAGTGCGAGGAAGGCGCGCTTCAGCGGCGTCATGCCGGTGTCGGGGTGATCGCTCACCGGTCCCCCCAGCGCTCGTCGAGCAGGCGGCTGATGTCGTCGTCGCTCATCGCGGCCACATCGGCGGCCTTCATCGGCGGCGTCGGCGACACGGCGGTCGCGGGCGTCGCCGGTGCCGGCGGCGCCGCCGGATTCAGCCGCTGCAGCAGGTGCGAGGCGATGGCGTCGATGGTCGGGTAGTCGAACATCAAGGTCGAGGGCAGCGCGCGCGGCAGCTGCAGCGCGCGCGACAGGCCGTTGCGCAACTGCACCGCCATCAACGAATCCATCCCCAGATCCATCAACCGATCGTGCAGCGACGGTGGGGAAGCAGGGTTGAGCCGCAGGATGTGCATCACCTGGTCGCGCACCAGTTCGCGCAACAAGTCGATTTGTCCGGCAGGCGCGGTGCTGTCGAAGCGCTCTCGCCACGCCGGCGCCGATTCCACCGCGGGCATGGCGGCTGCAGCCTCGGCAGCCTCGGCAGCGGAGGCAGTGGTGCTGCCGCCGATCGCGTCGCCGGCCACTTGCGCGACGACCACGTGCTGGCCCATCGCCTCGGCGACCGATCCGCGCGGCGGCCAGGCCCCGCAGGCGGCGAATCCCGCGACGCGCAGCGCACCCAGCCAGGCCTCGGGCCCCAGCAGCGGGTGCTCGCCGCGCAGGTCGTCGGCAAAATGCTGCCAGCCCTCGATCAGGCCGGTGGTCATGTCGAAGTAGGCGAGGTGCTCGGTCGACTCCACCAGCATCAGCATGCCGCCCGGCGCCAGCAGCTCGCGCAGGCGCACCAGCGCGCCACGCAGGTCCTTCACGGCATGCACCGCGTTGGCGGCCACGATGACGTCGAAGCTGCCGCGCGCGTGGCCTTGGCCGTCGGTGTCGCGCTCCAGATCGAGCAGGCCGAATTCCACTCCGGGCAGCTGCCCGAAGCGCTGGCGGGCCGGCTCCAGGAAGGCCTGGCTGATGTCGGTGAAGCGATAGCGTGAGCGGCCTGGCGGCAACACCGGCAGCAGCGACGAGCTGGTGCCGCCGGTGCCGGCGCCAATCTCGAGCACGCGCACGCTGCGTGTCGGCGGAATCGAGCGGGTGATTGCCTCCAGCGCAGCGGCCGCCAGCTGGTTGATGTAGCGCATCGTGGCCGAGCGCTCGTACAGCCCGAGCGCCAATTCGAACGAGCCCCCGGGGAACAGCGTTTCCAGCGGGCTTTCGCGGCCGCGCAGCACGGCCGACACCAGCGACCCGCAGTGGCGAACGTAGTCGAGCAGCGGTCGGTTGTCGGCGAACGCAAGGTCGCACTGCGCCCACAACCCAGCGAGATCGGGGGCGGCCAGCGGTCGTGTCGCGACGAAACAGTCGCCCTCGCGATCCAGCGCACCGCTGTCCACCAGCGCGGCCAGCCAGCGCTGCACCAGGTGCTTGTAGCCCGCACCGATGCCGGTGATCGCCAGCATTTGGTCGACGTCGTGGCGCTCGCCGGCGCGAACGAACACGCCGGCATCGCGCAAGGTCTGCACCGCATGGGCCACCGTCACGCGTGCCAGCAGCGCCCACTTCGCTGGGTACGAGGCCGCGTTGAGGTCGAACGGGCCGCGCTGCGACTGTGCATCGAGGCTCTGCACCAGGCCGGCCCAGCGGTCGGCGGTCGGGGCGGCATCGACAGCGGCGGCGAAGGCCGCGTCTTCCCAGTGGCGCCGGCGCTGGAAGGGGTACGAAGGAGCCGCCACGCGGCGGCAACCCTGTTCGCGGTCGACAGCGGCCCAGTCGATGTCGGCGCCGTCGCAGTACAGCGCCTGGAGGCTCTCGAACAGCACCGACCATTCGCTGCGGCCCTCGCGCAACGAGGGCAGCCATTGGCCCTGGCTCAGGACCTCGGAGGCCATGCTGAGCAGCACCGGGTGCGGGCTCATCTCAATGCAGTGGCTGATGCCTTGCGCAGCCAATGCAGCGATCGAATCGGCGAAGCGCACCGGCTCGCGCAAGTGGCGCCGCCAGTAGCGGGCGTCGCCGATCAGCGCGCGGTCGGCGATGCGCCCCGACAGATTGGACACCAGCGCCAGGCGCGGCTCCTGCGCATCGATGCCGGCCAGTTCGCGCTCGAACTCGTCCAGTACCGGGTCCATCAGCGGCGAATGGAAGGCGTGCGACACGCGCAGGCGCTTGGTGCGTGCACCGGCAGATGCGAAGCTGGCTGCGATCGCCTCGACGGCCTCGCGCTCGCCGCTGATCACCGTGTTGGCGGCGCCGTTGACCGCGGCGATCGCCACCTGACCGCGGTGCCGCGACAGCGCCTCGAGCACCTGCGCTTCGGTGGCCTCGATCACCATCATCGTGCCGTCGCGCGGCAGCGCCTGCGCCAGCCGCCCGCGCGCGGCCACCATGCGGGCACCGTCGGACAGCGGGATCGCCCCTGCGACGCAGGCGGCTGCGTACTCACCGAAGCTGTGGCCCATCACGGCCACCGGCTCGATGCCCCACGACCGCCACAGCGCTGCCAGCGCGACTTCGATGGTGAACATCGCAGGCTGTGCGAACTGCGTCTCGTCCAGCGGCGATGCGCCGTCGGCGGCGGAAAAGATCACGGGCCGCAGCGGCTGCGGCAGCAGGCGATCGAGGGTGTTGCAACAGTGGTCGAACGCCTGACGGAACACCGGGGCGGTGTCGTACAGGCCACGGCCCATGTTCAGGTACTGCGGACCTTGCCCGGGAAAGAGAAACGCCACGCGCAGCGGCCGCGCCCCGATGCGGCCGCGCTGCACCGCGGGATGCGCCTCGCCGCGCTGCCAGGCGGCCAGCGCATGCGACAGCTCGCCACCGCCGGCGCCCAGCACGCACAGGCGCTGCGCGTGATGCGTGCGCCCTGCGTTGGCCGTATGGCACAGGTCGGCGACTGCGGCATCGGGCTGCGCCAACGCCAGCCGGTACCGATCGGCCAGCTGCGCCAATGCCGCGTCGTCGCGTGCCGACAGAGCGAGCAACTGAAGCGGCCGCTGCGACGCCGCGGCTGCCGGAGGGTCGACAGGCGGCGCCTCCTGCAGCACGACATGGGCATTGGTGCCGGAAAAGCCGAACGAACTGACGCCGGCGATGCGCAGCCCGTGCGACGGCCACGGCGTGGCAGTGGTCGGCACGATGATTGCCGTGCGCGTCCACTCGATATAGGGGTTTGGGGTTGTCAGGTGCAGGTGCGGCGGGATCTCGCGCCGCTGCAGCACCAGCACGGCCTTGGCAAGCCCGGCGAGGCCGGCGGCTGCCTCGAGGTGGCCGATGTTGGTCTTGAGCGATCCGATCGCCAGCGGCGTGGCGGCATCGCGGCCAACGCCCATCACGTTGGCCAGCGCGTTGACCTCGATCGGGTCGCCCAGCGAAGTGCCGGTGCCATGCGTCTCGACGTAGCCCACCTCGTGCGGCGCCACGCCGGCCGCCTGCAGCGCCGCTTGCAGCACCGCTTCCTGGGCCGGGCCGTTGGGTGCAGTGAGGCCATTGCTGCGCCCGTCCTGATTGATCGCGCTGCCGCGCACCACTGCGAGCACACGGTCGCCGGCCGCCTGCGCATCGCGCAGGCGGCGCAGCACGATCATCACGCCGCCCTCGCCGCGCACATAACCGTCGGCCGCGGCATCGAAGGTCTTGCAGCGGCCGTCTGGGGCCATCATGCCGGCCTTGGAGAAGTTGACGTTGATCTCTGGCGTCAGGATCAGGTTGACGCCGCCCACCAGCGTGAGATCGCAGTCGCCGTGGCGCAGCCCCTGGCAGGCCAGGTGCAGCGCCACCAGCGACGACGAACACGCGGTGTCGATCGACACCGCGGGCCCCTGCAGGCCGAGCAGGTAGGCGATGCGCCCGGAGGCCACGCTGTAAGCGTTGCCCGAGCTGTAGTACGGGTCGATGTGCTGCGGCCGAGCGAACAGCGCGCGGCCGTAGTCGGCATTGGCGATGCCGAGGTACACACCGGTGCGGCTGCCGGCCAGGCGCTGCGGGGCCAGGCCGGCATCCTCCAGCGCCTGCCATGCCAACTCGAGCGCGAGGCGCTGCTGCGGGTCCATGCTGGCCGCCTCGCGCGGCGCGATGCCGAAGAACTCGGCGTCGAAGCGGTCGACCTCACCGATGAAACCACCCTGGCGCGTGGTCATCTTGCCGGGCGCATCGGGATCGGCGTCGAACCAATCGTCGAGTTTCCAGCGCTCGGCCGGGATCTCGCCGATCGCATCGACGCCGTCCCACAACAGCCGTGCGAAGCTGTCGGCGTCGACCACGCCGCCGGGCACGCGGATCGCCAGGCCGACGATGGCGATCGGCTCGCGCGCTGCGTCCTGCAACTGGGCCAGCTGCGCCTTGAGCTGGCGAATTTCCAGCAGCGCGCGCTTGGTCGGCGACAACTCGGGGCTGTCGTGCGCCGCCGTCATCGCACACCCCGATCGGCGCTCGCCGACAGCTCGGCGAGCAGCTGCGCTTCGGCTTCGTCCTCGCTCAATCCCGCCACGGCGGCGTCCGGTTGAGGCGCTGCGCTAACGGACGGCGCATCGAGCTCGAGCCGTCCCATCAAGTAGTCGGTCAGCGCGAGCAGGGTGGGGCGGTCGAACAACAACGTGGCCGGCAGCGCGGTGCCGAGCGAGCGCGCCAGCAGGTTGCGCAGTTCCACCGCCATCAGCGAGTCAAGCCCGTATTCCTTCAGCGGGCGGCCTGCATCGATGGCCACTGTCGGCGCGCTGCCGATCACGTGCAGCGCCTGCTCGAGCAGGTGGGCCTGCAACGCCGCCCGGCGCTGGCTGGCCGGCAGCCGCTTCCATTGCTGGGGCCGCGACTCGCTTGCCGGCTGCGCGGCCGCGCTCGGTGCGGCAGGCGCGGGTGCCGACGTCAGCCGTTCGAAATACGCCGGGTCCGCGCCCGGCGGGAGCGTGGCGAGAAAGCGGTTCCAGTCGATCGGCAGCACGGCGGCCGACGCGGCGCCCTCGCGCAGCAACACCTCCAGCCGCGCGAACGCCGCGTCGGGCTCGATCCAGCGCAGCCCCCTCGAGGACCAGCCGTCGTGCCCGTGTGCGGCCATCGCGGTGGCCATGCCGCCGCCGTGCCACAGGCCCCAGGCCACACTCAACGCTGGGCGCCCAGCAGCGCGACGCGCCAGCGCGATGGCGTCGAGCTCGGCGTTGGCCGCCGCGTACGGCGCCTGGCCTGACGCGCCGAGCAGCTGCCCCGCGGCCGAGTACAGCACGAAGAAGTCCAACGGCAGCTCGCGCGTCAAGTCGTCGAGCACCTGTGCACCCACCGCCTTGCCGCGGCGCACCCGCTCGAAGCGCTGCGCCGTCTGCCGCATCAGCACGCCGTCGTCGAGCGTACCGGCGGCGTGCACGACGCCGCGCAGCGGCGGTCTCGTGCGTCGCAGATCGTCGAGCAGCATGCGCATCGCCGCGGCATCGGCCGCATCGAGCGCGTGCACGTCGACCTGCACGCGCAGCGCAGCCAGCTCGTCGAGGGCGCGTTGCGCCGCGGAGTCGGCGCCGCGGCGCGCAGTCAGCACCAAGTGGCGTGCGCCGCGGTCCACCAGCCAACGCGCCGTGTGCAGGCCGAGCGCACCCAGGCCGCCGGTGATCAGGTACGTGGCATGTTCGTCGATCGGAACGTTACGCGCCGTGCGCTGATCGAGTGGTGCGCGCAGCACCAGCTTGCCGATATGACGGGCTTGCGCCATCCAGCGCATTGCGTGTGCCGCGTCCGCGAAGTCGAATACACGCAGCGGCAGCGGCCGCAGGCTGCCGGCACGCAACGCCTCGACCAGTCCGTCGAGCATCGTGCGCACGAGTTCGGGTTGCTGCTGCGCCGTCTCGCCGAGGTCGTAGACCGCGTAGCGCGCGGCCGGGCGCTCGCGCGCGAAGCGCGCTTCGGGCCAGACGTCGCGTTTGCCGAGTTCGAGGAAGCAGCCATTGCTGGCCAGCGACTGCACACCCGCGCCGATGAATTCGCCGGCCAGCGAGTTGAGCACCACGTCGACGCCGGCGCCGGCGGTGATCTCGGCAATGCGCTGCGCGAAGGCCAGGGTGCGCGAGTCGAACACGTGCTGCACGCCCAGCCGCTGCAACCACGCGCGCTTTTCGGCGCTGCCCGCGGTGGCGAACACCTGCGCGCCGGCGCGCTGCGCGATCTGCAGCGCGGCCAGCCCGACGCCGCCGGTTGCCGCGTGGATCAGCACACGTTGTCCGGCGCGCAGCCCGGCGATGCGCTCGAGCCCGAGCATCGTGGTCAGATAGGCGACCGGCAGCGAGGCCGCCAGCTCGGGCGATCCCAACTCGGCCGGCCAGAGCGCAACGAAGCGCGCGTCGACGTCGACGACGGTGGCCAACGAACCGGGCGCGAAGCCGAACACGACGGCGCCGACCTCGAATGGGCTGACACCGGGCCCGACCGCCTCGACGATGCCGGCGCACTCGGCACCGAGAAAGACCCGTTGCCCGGGCACCATGCCGAGCGCGATCAGCACGTCGCGGAAATTCAGGCCGCTGGCGAGCACGCGGATGCGCAGCTGGCCCGCGCGCACCGCGGCCTGCGCCAAGGGCTGCCAGCTGAGGCCGTCGAGCGTGGCGGCGCTGCTGGGCACCAACTGCCGCGGCGCGGACATGTGGACTGGCGCTGGGCGGCGCACCAGGCGAGGTTCGAACCACTGGCCCGCGCGCTGCGCCAAGCGGCGGGCGGCGGCACGCAAGCATTCGGCAAGGGCGCTCGCATCCCACGTCGGGGCCTCGGGATCGAGGTCGATCAGGCGCACGGCCAGTTCAGGGTGCTCGATCATCACCACGCCGCCCAGGCCCCACAGGTTGGCTGCGGCGGCGCGTGGCACGGTGCCCTTGACCCCCTGCGCGCCAGCCGTGACGAGGGTCAGCTCGATCGGCGGGTTGGCGCTGCGCTCCACCAGGGCCTGCATCAACGGCAGCGTGGCGGCGTCCAATTCGGCGGCGTCGGCAGTGTCATCGACACCCCACAGGTGCACCACACCGGCCAGGTGTTGGCTGCCCAACCACTGCGCGTCGTGTAGCAGGGCGTGCCACTGCGCAGGATCGCGCGGGTCGATCGTGCGATCACACGCTGCCGCCGCGCCGGCTTGCTGCCGGCCGACCAGCAGGCAGCGCTGTCCTTGCTCGCGCAGCACCTGCGCCAGTGCGTGGCCGGCACCACCGGCATCGCACAACACGATCCAGCCGGCCGGTGGCGATGGCAACCGCGGCCGCTGCGGCGCTGGGTCCCATTGCAGTTCGTGCAGCCAGTCGTCCCCCAAGCCTCCCGCAACCCGGCCCGACAAGAGACGTGCGCCATCGAGGCGGGCCAGTTCACGGCCGTCGGCGCCATGCAGCACCACATCGGCGACCACCGACGCGCCGTCCCACTGCACGGTGACCTCGGCGCGCACGCTCGACGCCGCCGGTCCCGACCAGCGCAGGCGATCGACGGCGACCGGCAACAGCGCTTCATGCGGCAAGCCGCCGCCGCACGCCACGGCGCAAGCCTGCAGCGCGCCGTCAAGCAGCAGCGCCGGCGCGTCGTCGCCGCCCGACGTGCGCAGCCAGGCGGTGGCCGCGCCAGGGCGCACTGCCACATGATCGAGCGTGCGAAACGCCGGGCCGAAACGGCTGCCTTGGGCGTCGAAGGCACGGTAGATCGACTCGATCGCCGCTCCGTCGTGCGCTGGCCCACCGGCCGCGGCGAAGTTCGCGGGTGATGGTGCGGCGGGGCTCGCCGCTGCGGTGGCGATGCGGCGCCAACCGCCCGCCTGCGACGGATCGGCGGCGTGCAGCGACGGCCTCACGACTCCGCCGATCGCTTCGGGAACGATCACCTGCCAGGTGGTCGGTACCGCCGCGGCCTCATCGAGCACCAACGGCTGGTGAACGACGAAGTCGCTCAACTCAACCTCGTTGCTGCCGAGGGCGGTGGCCGCGGCACGCCGCAACGCATCGAGCATCACCATGCCCGGCAGCAGCAGACGGCCGCCGATCCGATGGTCGCTCAACCAAGCTGGTGCTGTTCCGGGCCATTCGGTTTCGAAGACCAGGGCGCCGGCCACCGGCAAACGGCGGCCGAGCAGCCCATCGGCAGGGTCGGTGCTCCACCCGCCCGGCGCGCGTGCGGGCGCGGGCAGCCAGTGCCGCTCGCGCTGCCACGGATACGCTGGCAGGTCGACCACCGCCGCGGGCCCACCCATCAGCGCCGGCCAGTCGGGTGTGCGGCCGGCGACGTACAGGCCGGCGCAGGCGCCGAGCATCGTCT
>Ga0207648_10005110_pt1 | contig 13295 bp, 14 predicted proteins | sample KBSMisM32_FD_184310 | JGI IMG/M metagenome (GOLD analysis project Ga0207648, IMG submission 184310) | Miscanthus rhizosphere microbial communities from Kellogg Biological Station, Michigan, USA - KBS Miscanthus M3-2 (SPAdes) (version 2) | ecosystem: Host-associated > Plants > Roots >...
CCAAGATCGGCGGACTGACCCGCCAGGGCACAAGGTGATCAGCGCCGACTCGATGAGTTGGAGCTACACCGTGCGGCGAGACCGCCCGCTGCCCGGACATCGGCACCAACTGCCTCGAATACGCGCTGCTATGGCGAATCCGGGTACTCGCCACCGTGCCGCCGTGGCAACTGCTGGCGAGTCGAGGAGGCTCCGAAGCCTTGCATTGCGCACCGCACCGGCGTGCGGAGCTTGGCCTAGAGGTTCCGCCGGTCGAGGAACTGCGTAGCTCAAGGAATCGGGTTGGCAGCCTCGACCGGTCGCAAGTTTCCGACACACCGCCGTCTCCCAACGTTACTGTCGCGATTGTCAGCGGGCTCGGGGTGGCCGTGTGCACCGAGTCGTAGCATCCTTGGGTCGGAGGGTGCCGACCGTGCACCACGGCATCCCCGAGCGCCAGGCGTGGTTCAATCCGGCCCAGGCCACGCTCCCGCTTCTGCCCCAGCCTTGGAGTCGATGCCATGTCCCCGCCCGCGCCAGACCCGACACGTTGGTTCACCGATCTGATCAATTCGCAGAAAGCCTTGCTCACCGCCACCGCTGACGGCGCGGCGATTCCCGCCGCCAAGCAGTGGACGGACGCATTGACCTCGTTCACGAAGTGGCAGATGGACAGCTGGAATCAGCTCACCGGGCAGTGGGCTGCGATGTTCGGGATCGAACCGTCCTCCGAGCCGATCAAGGATCGCCGGTTCTCCGGCGAGGCCTGGACCAAGGACCCACGATTCGAAGCGGTCGCGCGCGCGTATCTGGCGCAGGTGGATCTGCTGACCAAGGCACTGGACGCGTCCCCGCTCGACGAACGCAGCAAGGGGCAGTGGAGTTTCGCGCTGCGTCAGGTCACCGACGCGCTGAGCCCGGCGAACAACTTGATGACCAACCCGGAGGCCCAACAGCTGGCGCTGGAGACTGGTGGCAAGAGCCTGACCGAGGGCCTCAAGCTGTTCACCGAGGATCTCGCCAAGGGCCGGATCTCGATGACCGACGAGTCGGCTTTCGAGGTGGGCGAAAACGTCGCAACCACACCGGGCACTGTCATCTTCCAGAACGAGATCATCCAGCTGATCCAGTACACGCCCAGCGCCGACGAGGTCTACGAGCGGCCCCTCGTCATCGTTCCGCCTTGTATCAACAAGTTCTACATTCTCGACCTGCAGCCGGCGAACTCGTTTGTCGGTCACGCGGTGGCCGAGGGCCACACGGTCTTCCTGGTGTCGTGGCGCAACGCAGGGCCGGAGCAGGGGCAGCTGACCTGGGATGACTACATCAACGAAGGTGTCCTGCGGGCCATCGACGTGGCGTTGGAGATCACCGAAGCGGACAAGGCAAACACGCTCGGCTTCTGCTGTTCACGTAGGACGCCGGCGGCGCTTCATCTTTGAGCACCGTTGTCGTGCCGACCAGTTCGCGGCGGCTGGGGCGCGCACGCAGCCTTGACCGCCAGTTGACACCGCCCTCGAACCGCTGAGAACCGGGACAACCACGATGGACAAGGTCTCGCTGACCGCGCTTGCCCGACAGCATCTGGCGGCCGCGCACGACGCCCACAGCGGCCGCAGCGCGCACACCGTGTACGGCGGGCACCAACAACGCTGCGACACAACCTGATAGCGCTGACCGCGAGCACCAGTCTCGACGATCACGACAGCCCCGGCGAGGCCACGCTGCAGGTATTGCACGGGCGGGTTCGGCTGACCAGTCCCGACACCAGCTGGGACGGGCGCCCCGGCGATCACCTCGTCATCCCCGCCACCCGCCACGGCCTGCACGCCGTCGACGACTGCGTCGCCCTGCTCACCGTCGCCAAATCTGTTCAGCAGTAAGGCAAACCCCCCATGGCCACGGTCAGCCTCGAACAAGCGGTCAACAGTCACGGGCCCGATCCGCTTCACGCCGCCACCGGGAAAGAACCCCATCCACGACAACGAAGCTTTCGGCGACCAACCCGGTTCTATGGACCTGTGATTCGCCGACCGCTCGGGTGGCTGCTGGTTAGGCTGATTGATCGGTTCGGCGTCGGGAGCGGCTCGTGGTCACGTTAGACCGCCTGGTCAATGTGCTGGGAAGCTACGGCGTCCGCTTGCGGTTCTGCCCGATACCGCGGTCCACCGAATTGCGCAGCGTCGTCATGCACGAGCTCACCGAGAATCGCACCGTCGTCGGCGACGTACTGCTGGGCATCGGCGCCCGCTCGGTGGAAGAGGCGGTGCGCTGGGCCGCCTCAGCCCGCGCGGTTGTCGTGCTGATCCGCGAAGGCGACGATGACGACACGGCATTCTCCGGCGCCGCCGAGGGGGTCGCGGTGATGGTGGTCGACCCGGCGATGTCATGGAGCGAGTTGGCCGCGGTCACCTACGGACTGGTCCTGGAAGGCCGCGAAACCGAATCCGGGCGTGGCCCAACGGATCTGTTCGCCCTAGCCGACAGTTTGGCGGAGGCCACCGGCGGCGCGGTCATCATCGAGGACCGGCTCTCGCGGGTGCTGGCGTATTCCCGGCGACAGCAACACGCCGACCCGGCGCGGGTGGCGACCATCGTCGAACGACAGGCACCCGAGCAGTTGCGCGCATTCTTCGACGCCCGCGGCGTGTACACCCATCTGGCAGCCTCCGACGAACCGCTGTTCGTCACCCGAGACCCCGATCACGGAATGACCGGACGCATGGTGGTGGCAGTGCGCTCGGGACGCGAACTGATGGGATCGGTGTGGGTGGCGTGCAGAGCGCCATTAAAGGGGGCCGCACTCACCGCGTTGGCCGACGGTGCCCGCACGGTGGCCCTGCACCTGCTGCGGTCCCGGGCCAGCGCGGACCTCGAGCGCCAGGTCGAATCCGAACTCGTGATCCGGTTACTGGAGGGCACCGCCGATGCCGCCACCGCGGCCAGCCGACTCGGTCTACCGCACACTCTGTTGCGGGTGATCGCGGTGCAGGCGTTCATCGGCGCCGAACGAGACGCCGCGCTGCTGTTGGCATTCGAGCGCGCCACCACCGGGTTCGGCTGGTCCCGGCCCGGGCGCAGCGCCCTGGCCGGCAACACCGTCTACACCCTGCTGCCCGGCGAGGAGGCGGACACGGCGCGACGCTGGGTTACCGGTCTGCAGGCAGCACTTCCCGAACGGATGACGGTATTGGCCGGCATCAGCGGGCCCGCCGCGGTGGCCGACCTCGTCGCAGCCCGCCACGAGGCCGACGAGTGTCTGGCGCTACACGAGATATGGCCTACCGGCGACACTCCTCCGGCCTACGACGAATCCTGGGACGACATCCTGCTACAGCGGCTGCGCACCGCGGCGCGCTCAGGTCGATCCCCGAACCGGGGACCGGTCGCCGAACTGCGCCGCCACGACCGCGACCACACAACCGACTACGTGCCGACGCTGCGGGCCTGGCTGGAGGCCCAGGGCGACCCCGCCGAAGCGGGCAACCGTCTGGGAGTACACGAGAACACCGTGCGCTACCGGCTACGCAAGATGGCCGAGATCACCAATCTGCAACTGGACGACGCCAAAAAGCGGTTGGCCATGATGATCGAACTCGCGGCCACCGACACCGACTGACCATGCGCTGTCGAAACCCGACAAAGCACCACGGCGATGTTGTCTAACTGGGGCAAACCCTGCGGCAGCCATCCACACCACCATGGAGATAACCGATGGTCGAGCTGTAGTGGACCGTGATCGCTGTGAAGGCAATGCCGTCTGCGTGAGATCGCGCCTGGGGTGTTCCAACTCGACGATGCGAATACGCCATGGTCACCGCCGACCCCGTCCCGGTCGAGCAGGAGGCGCTCGCCGAGCAGGCCATCGCCGAGTGTCCGCGCACGGCCCTGTCGCGCAAAGACTAGGCGGCCGAAGATCACGTCGCGGCGAGGAAGACCGGCGTCGCACTCCCTGTACTCGTGTCAACACCCGACCGCACACGACGTCTGGACTGATTGGCGGCGCCGGCACGAAACATGACGGTCGAGACACTCGCGTTACCAGTGGCGCAAAGCGGCCGCGATCGCCAACCCTTCATTTGGATGACGCCAAAAAGGCGGCTGGCCATGATGATCGGACCGGCGGCCACCGCCACCGCCTAACAGTCTTGGTGCTGTCGAATCGCGACAAAGCGCGGCGGCATCGTTGTTCGGCGCGGGCAAGCCCGGGCAAGCAATTCCCACCACCATGGAAGTTGAAGCCAAATGGTGTGAGAGGTGGAGGTCTTGATGGACTACGGACACCGCTACCGCGATCAGTGCTCGCAGCCCGTGCGCGCCTTGCTGCGCCGTCGCCGCCTAACCGAGAGCCGGGAGTCCACGCGGCGGAGGTCAAAGAGGTCTGCGCGCCGAGCCCCGCGGCGGGCGCCCTGCCCTTCCTCCACGCGCCGACCGCTCACCGCTCAGTTTGCAAAGCGACTCGCCAACAGCGGATTTCAATGATCGTCCCACGTCCGCATGACCGCCCGATCAGCACTCACCCGATGGCTGACGAAGCCCTGGAAACCTTCACGGTGCGCCTACCACGGTGGCCCATCTTCGGGCTGTTTGGCCGTAATCCTCTGCTACGTGCCAGCGATCGGATCGAGGCACTGGTAATGGCGCTGACCGTCATGGTGTCGCTGCTGGCCGTCCCGGTCGCCGCCGCGGTCGGCACCGCCGTTCACGATTCACGCCGCGACGTCTACGCCCAGCAGCACCACACTCGTCACCTCGTCACCGCGACGATCACCGACGACACTGCCGCCCAGAACATCTCGCGAACCAACACCGCCACCATGGCGGCCCGTTGGTCAGCTGCCGGAGCCGAACACACCGGCCCGGTCACGGCGCTATCGGCGACCAAGCCCGGCGACCACGTCGCGATCTGGGTCGACCACAACGGCGCGCTGACCGACGAACCGACCCCGATCACCCGCGCCGGGGTGGATGCGGTGACGGCCACGCTCTTCATGTGGGCAGGCGTCACCGCTGCTGCGGCGATCCTGTTGGCCGGTACCCGGGCAGTGTGTGACCGTATCCGCGCCACCAGATGGCAACACGCCATCGACACCCTGATCGGCCGCGACGGGCACCAACCCAGCCAGCCCTAAACCGCCGCCAATCCTCAAGTAGCCCAATCATTCACGAGTACGGAGAGCCACTCATGTCCGCACCACCGTTGTCCTTCGAAACCACCCAAACTCGCCGATGGACGATCGCACATCCCCGATTGCGGTTGAAGCCCGCCCACCGTTCTGCAGGCTTTGCGCAGGGCGGCTGGTGGCCGCTGACCGACCAACCGTACATCGAACTTCGGCTGCTGCTCGAGGCGTTGTCGTCGCGGTCGGGGACCGTCGAGCGGGTGGTCTACGACGAGAACAGCTGGGCGTCAGCATCATTGCGGATGGAGTTTCGCGGCCACAGCGTGATCCTCGAGCCCAGCAACACCTCAACCAACACACTGACCGTCAGCGGCAAGAAGTTCGGAACGCTCGTGCTGCTGGTGGTTCCCCCCGACACCGACCCGGCCGCTGCGCACACCGCGGTGATGACGGCGGCCGACCCCGACGACGTGTCGACCGCCGAGGAACTGCTGGCGATCGCGATGCGGGCGGCGCAAGACGGCCGTCATGCGTGGAGGACAGACCACCGCGGTGGGTCTGACGGCGAAGCATGACGCCGTGGGGGCAATCAACGCGGCGAATGTGCCCCATTGCGTTCGGTAACCATGAGTACGGCTTGACCCGCCCGGTCAGCCGACTTGTGGGCGATTCGTCGCATCACCCGCATACCTGCTGCACATCGATCCGGCCGGATCCAGCAGCGCGCCCGCAAAGTGCTGCGTGGTGTACCGGTACGCGACCGAGGAGCAACTCGCCGTGGGCTGTCGTCGCGGCCGCATACATTCGACGCGATTCGCACATTCGCGCCCAGACGATCGCACCGGTTCACGCCCGGTAGCCGACGCGCCATGAAAACGGCCGCGCCCACACCGGTAACAACCGGTTATCGGCACTTTTGTCGCATTCGTGATAAACCCGGCTGACAAACCGCCTATCGGGTCGGCGCTTGCGTTTGCGCACCATCGGTGTCGACTCTACGACCTTGGCGCGCTTGGCAGCCCGGCGTTCCTTGATGGACAGTGCGGGCTTTCGAGGACTCTTGCCCGGAGATTTGTCAGCCATTGCCGCTCCTTAATACGAAGTGGCAACCACCTGCCCCCGACCATACGTCAGAAAAGATAAAGCGCCACCCGCCTCGCTATTTCGTGCTTTTCACTCGGCGTGAACTCATTCCCCGAATGGTTCGGCGCGATCACGAGGCGGCGTTGTCGGATCGCCACAATCTGGCATCGGCTGCTTGTCGGAATCCAGCAAACGGTTCCCGGGTGGTGCAGGGCACCATGGAGATAACAACGAAAGATCAAGATGTGGAGGTTTGTGATGGGCGGCGGCGAGCGCATTGACGGCGGGCCCCGGTCGGCGATCGTGGTCGGTGCGGGCATCGTCGGGTTGTCGACGGCGTGGTTCCTGCAGGAGCGCGGAGTCGATGTCACGGTGGTGGACCGCACCGGCGTGGCCGCCGGCGCGTCGTGGGGCAACGCCGGCTGGATCTCACCGGCGTTAACCCTTCCGCTGAACTCGCCGGGCGTGCTGCGCTACGGGCTGCGCGCGCTGCTCGATCCGGCCGCGCCACTGCACATCCCGATGGCCGCCGACTCCGCGCTCGGGGTCTTCCTGATGCAGTTTGTCGCCAACTGTCGGCGTTCGTCGTGGAAGCGGGCGGTGCGCGCCAACGTGCCGCTCAACGAGGAAGCCATCGAAGCCTTCGACGTGCTCGTCGCCAACGGAGTCGACGCGCCGGCGACCGACGCCCCGATCACCGCATTGTTCCGCAGCACCGAAGCCGCCGAACACATGATGCGCGAGCTTCGCCAGCTCGAAAACGCCGGGCAGACAATATCTGTCACCGCACTATCCGGCGAAGCGCTGCGCGAACAAGTGCCGCTGGCATCACCGGCGATCACCGCCGCGCTGAGCATCAACGGTCAACGCTTCGTCGACCCCGGCCGATTCGTGCAAGCCTTAGGACAGGCGGTCGTCGAGCGCGGCGCAACGATGCGCACGCTGGAAGTTCGCAGCGTGTTCAGCTCCGGCAGCGGGATCACGGTGTATCCGCGCAGCGGTAAGCCGTTGACCGCCGACGCCGCGGTGATCGCCACCGGCGCATGGCTGTCCCGGCTGGCGGGCGGGCGGGTGCGGGTGCCGGTGCAGGCCGGTCGCGGCTACTCGTTCACCGTGCCCGTAGACCGCCCGATCCCCGGGCCCATCTATCTGCCCGACGTGCGGGTGGCGTGCACGCCCTACCACAGCGCACTGCGCGTGTCGGGCACTATGGAGTTCCGCGACCCGCACGAACCGGCAGTGCCGGCACGGGTGGGCGCCATCGTCGCCTCCGCCAGCCCCCTGCTGGACGGGGTGCGGTGGGCCGAACGCAGTGACATCTGGGTTGGGCCGCGCCCGGTCACCCCCGACGGCCGCCCCCTGATCGGGGAGATGTCGCGCGGTGTCTACGTCGCCGGCGGCCACGGTATGTGGGGACTGGCGCACGGCCCGGTGACCGGCCGGCTGCTGGCCGAACAGATCACCACCGGCAAGCAACCCGAAGCCCTGCGCGACTTCGACCCGCTACGCCGAACCGGCCACTAGACCCGCCGCTACCACGCGGTCCACACCGCCCGTGAAAAACCCCCATCACGGGCGCCCGAGTCGTCAGGGGCGGCGCTTCCGCCACCGGCCCGCCCCTGACGACAACCCCTACCTCAACGAAAAGGACACCCACAATGACCAGCACCGAACGTCTTTGGATGACATGCGAGGCCCACACCCGGCTGCAGGCCGAACTTGCCGCCCTGCGTTCACGTCCCAGCATCGAAGTCCCCGACGACTTCATGGACTACGACGACAACCTCGTCGCGAAGTATTCAGCGCGACAAGCGCGCATCCGACAGATTCAAGACCTACTGACCAACGCGATCGTCGGTGAGGATCCGCCCGATGACGGCATCGCCGAACCGGGAATGGTGCTGACCGTGCGCTACGACGACACCGGCGAGATCGAAACGTTTCTGCTCGGCGTGCGTGGCGCTGAAGACGCCGACATCGACGTGTACTCGATGCAGTCACCGCTGGGCAGCGCGATCGCCGGAGCACGCGTCGGCGAACAACGCACCTACTCCATCCCCAGTGGGGCCAACCTGCCCGTGACCCTTCTCAAGGCGGTCCCCTACGGAATGCACACGCCCAAACCCGCGCAGGCACAGGCCCTCCCACCGCGACGCACCAGCGCCCCTGCGCGGGCCGCCGCCAAGCGCACAACGACCGCGCGTCGCTCCCCGGCCGCAACCTAACGGGAGCTGGGCGCGCTGAACAACAACGTGCCGCCGCTACCAGGCCCACCGGTGCATGCCCGACGCCCTATTGAGCGCATCCAACGTTGCCCCGACAACCACCACCCACACCGAGGCGTAAGCGAGTCGTCAAATACGGCGCGCTGCCGAACTCGCGCAACGAAAGGAACTGACATGGCCACCACGACACGGGTCTGGATCTCACCGCAGGCCCACGAGCGGCTACACCGGGAACTGGACACCCTGCGCTTTCTATTCTCCGCCGGCATCGCCGATGCGGACACCGACGAAAACGCAGCCGCCGTCCGACGCGCATGGGAGACACGAATGCAGCAGATTCATGACCTACTGATCAACGCCGTCGTCGGCGAGGACCCACCCAACGACGGAATAGCCGAACCCGGCATGGTCGTCACCATCCGCCGCGACGCCACCGGGGACACCGACACATTCCTACTGGGAGTACACGGCGCCGAATACGCCGACATGCCCGTCTATTCCATCGAATCACCGTTAGGCGCCGCCATCGCAGGGGCACGGGCCGGTGAACGGCGCACCTACAGACTGCCCAATGGCATCCCCCTGGCGGTCACGCTCCTCAACGCAGTGCCCTACGGCCTTCACATCGCTGACCTGAGCCAGCCCGCACCGCAATGAGACCGCAAACCGTCAAAAGACAACGCCCACAAGCGGTTAAGAGGAAGTCCCGTGTCTCCAACAGCTCCCACTTTCGCCACGCTGAACGACGAACTCAACAAGGCCCACCGTCGAATACGCGAACTCCAAGCCCGCGAAACTGAGGTACTCGCCCAAAACAGAACCCTCTGTGCCGTCATCACCGAACTCATTCACGAAGATCACCCGCGCACCGCCGCCGAACTCACCTCGTCGCCCAACGATGGCAGTGACGACAGGTTCGGCATCGGTGATCAGGTCGGCAGTCACACTAGCCAGCGCCCCAGTCCTGCGGAACGATCACCGGCCCCCGCGAAGCCCCCCGAGTCGGCCTCCGCATCCGGCACGGGCACGGCCCGCGTCAAAACGAGGCGGTTCCCGCATGTTTGACCTCGACCCGATCGGGGAGGTGTTCCTCATGATCGCCGTGATGTGGCTCATCGCCGCCGTCGCATACGGGCGTGATGACAGCTGACAATGCGTGGGCCGCGACGGCGCCTTCGGCAAAGAATCTCCGGATACCAAAGGCCCCCGAGACATCGAGCACGGCGATGACTGACCGGCCGATCCTGCGCTGTTCTACCGCGACAAAAACCAGCCCTGCAGTTGTCGAACGGCGGCAAGCCAGTCACGCAAATTCATACCACCATAGAAGATACCCACCTTCGTTCACCCACGCGGTGGCTGTTGGGAACATCGAGCGCAACGACGGCGAACCCACGCACTCGACAACCCCGACACCCGAACACAACTCGCCGTGAACACACATCCCACAACAGGACAAGGCAGCACATGTTAACAATCACCGAGAACATCCCCGACGCATCCGTGCGCCGGCCAGCCATCGGCACCCTGCGAATCCGGTTGAAACCCGCACACCGGTCATGCGGGTTCGTCCAAGGCGCCTGGTGGCCCCGATCAACAGAACTGACCAGCCAACTTCCCTCACTGCTGGCAGCACTCTCGTTACGGGTCGGCTCAATCGACAGCGTTCTCTACCACGAAAGTGACTGGTCCCCAGCACCACTGAGCATCAAACACCAGGGCGACCAGGTAATCCTCAGTGCCCACCAAGAGTGGCCGAACGTCGTATCTGTGTTCGGACCGCGATTCGGAAGGCTAGACCTGCTGGTGGTACCGCCATACACCGAACCCACGCACGCCTACAACGTGGTGACCACTGCGGCCAGCGTCAACGACGCGTCCACACCCGACCAACTACTCGGAATCACACGCCGCGGCGACGATCGCCTGCTCTCCCCCACCGCGCTTGAGCGATGGGAATCCGACGGAGGCGCAGTACCACAAGCCCCACGGTCACAGTTTGAGATGCAGCACGCCTGAGCACCTGACTCGCGCCCCTATCGACTGCGGCACCGACGCTCAAGATCCCCTATACGACCAATGGAATTCAAAGGAACCACCCGATGCAAACCGCAAGATGTCAAACGCAGAAATCAACTACCCCAACTGAACTGGCGGCCCCCGCCCGCGCCGACGCAGGATCGAACCTCAACGGATTAGCGAGGAGTACACCCAAATCGTGGATCGGCTGGGCGGCACTGGTCGTGGGCATCGGAGCCCTCGCGGCCTCGATCACGCTCACTTCAACACCAGCCGGACAAGGCCTCACACTGGGATTCGCCGCCTTCATAGCCTTCTTCGCACTCCTGTCGTTACTGGCGCGCAATCAGACCCCCACTCACTGGGGGCTGTTCGTGGCCGGCTTCGTACTGTTCCTGCTGCCCTGGCTCGGCGAAGGATTCGCCCCTGACCCAGCAGCCGCATGGACAGCATGGGTAGTCGGATCCCTCGCCATGGCCCTCGGCGCGATCGGATGGCTAAACGGCAGGCCGCCCACCGTATACGGCATCAACGAGAACACCAGCAGCCAGACAAGGCCCAGCGCTGTCGCCCGTTGGATCAGTAGCGCAGCACTTGTGGTTGGGCTTGGCACCGTGGTGCTGGGAGCCACGGTCGTGCAATCGTCCCCGGCCGCCGTCGCTGTCACGGTCGGGTTGGGGGGCTTCACGGCAGTGATCGCGATGTGGTCAATGCTCGCGGCCGACCCCACCCGTGACTACTTCACCCTGGCGGTTGTCGGGTTTGCATTGTTCCTGGCGCCGTGGCTCGCCGGTTTCGCCGATGGCGACGCCGCATGGGCCGCCTGGGTCCCCGGCTTTACCGCAACGACCCTCGGTGTCGCCGGCTATCTGCGCGGTGAATCCCTTGACTTCACAACGACGGTTCGCGACGACGCCGACGCGCGATACCGGCAACAATACGGCTGAAAACAAGGGCCTGATGCACTCACGCTCGAAACCGGCACGGACCAACACCCTTCCTATTTCATCCATTGATAGTTGTGCGTCGTCGGTCACCAGCGTCGGGTACCCCCGGAACCTATGCTTTGTGCCGCATTACGCCGCGCCATTCGACTGACGAATCAACGGCCGCTGAACGGGCTACCCACCGTCCCAGCAGCACCCGCTATGCACGCCAATGATCAGCCTGACGTCATATCGTCCTCGGCGGTGCCGGGCGGGTGGGGCGCGTTGAGATCAAAACGGACCCCGATCATGCGGATCACGAAGCACACCGCTGCAGCGCCCAAAGCGGGCAGGGTGCCGTCGTAACCCAAACCGTGGGCTGCCGCGGCGCAGCCAGCGCCGATCAATGCTGGGATGGCGTACAGCTCGCTACTGAGCACCGTCGGGATCCGTCGGATCATCACATCGCGGATCGTCCCACCACCGACGGCGGTGATCGTGCCGACGATCAGCGCTTGGACCACGCCGAATCCCAAGCTCAGCGCCTTATTGGCGCCGAGCACGGCAAAGACGCTCAGCCCGACGGCGTCGAGCACCGTAATCGTCATCGCTAGCCGTTCCAGCCGGCGACTAAGGATGAACGCAATCAGCCCGCCACCGGCGGCGAGCGCCAGATAGCGCCAGTCAAGGAACGTGGCCGGTGGCAGGGCATCGAGCAGGACGTCGCGGATCACGCCGCCACCGAGTCCGGTGAACATGCCCAGGGTGATCACTCCGAAGATGTCGAGCCGTTCGGCCCGCACCGCGGTCAGCGCGCCGTTGAGGGCGAACACCAGGGTGCCGGTGAAGTCCAGCGCCAACAGCAGCGGAGTTTCGGTGGACATGGCCCGAGGTATACCCCGCCCGTACCGGCCCCGTGTCGGTATCGGTTCGCGATCGGAGAGCACCATGACCGCTTCATCGACTGCCGTAGAGGCATTGCTCAGCGGGTTGTCGACGATACGAGACTGGCAGGAGGACTTCTACCGCGATTTGCACGCCCATCCAGAGCTGTCGCATCAGGAGTACGAGACCGCCCGCAAGGTCGCCGCCCGGCTGCGCGATCGCGGCTATGTCGTCCACGATCGAATCGGCGGCACGGGCGTCATCGGAGTGCTAGGCAACGGACCGGGCCCCACGGTGCTGCTGCGAGCCGACATGGACGCGCTACCGGTCAAAGAGGCCACCGGACTCGATTACGCCAGCACCGTGCAAACCACCGACACCAATGGCAACGAGGTACCGGTCATGCATGCCTGCGGACACGACGTGCACGTCACCGCGCTGCTCGGGGCGGCCCAACTCTTCGCTGATGGCTCCGATCATTGGAGCGGCACCCTGATCACACTCTTTCAGCCTGCTGAGGAGACAGCCGACGGCGCCCGCGCAATGGTCGATGACGGTCTTGCGGAACTGCTGCCCACTGTCGATGTTGCATTCGCCCAGCACGTCCTGCCCGCACCGGCCGGCCAGGTTGGCACCCGTGCCGGGGCTGTGCTGTCGGCCGCCGACAGCATGCGCATCAAGGTCTACGGCCGCGGCGCGCACGGTTCGATGCCGCAAGCCGCCGTCGACCCGGTGGTCCTTGCCGCGATGATCGTCATTCGGCTGCAGACCATCGTCGCGCGGGAAGTGGCGCCCGGGGAGTCCGCCGTATTGACCGTCGGCAGCATCCAAGCCGGAAGCAAAAGCAACGTGATACCCGACCGTGCCGAGCTACAGCTGAACATCCGCACCTACAGCAGACAGACGCGGACCACAATGCTCGACGCCATTCGGCGAATCGTCACTGCCGAATGCCAGGCCTCCGGATCGCCCAGAGAACCCGGATTTGAGGTTTTCGACCAATACCCGTTGACGGACAACGACCTCACGACAACGTCGCGCGTAAGTGATGCGTT
>Ga0207648_10005113_pt1 | contig 13293 bp, 15 predicted proteins | sample KBSMisM32_FD_184310 | JGI IMG/M metagenome (GOLD analysis project Ga0207648, IMG submission 184310) | Miscanthus rhizosphere microbial communities from Kellogg Biological Station, Michigan, USA - KBS Miscanthus M3-2 (SPAdes) (version 2) | ecosystem: Host-associated > Plants > Roots >...
TTGGCCGCATTTTTGCTTCCTGTCAGGAAATCTCCTCAGACGCAGGACTGCGTGGTGGGCCCGGGAGGACTCGAACCTCCAACCAGACCGTTATGAGCGGTCGGCTCTAACCAGTTGAGCTACGGGCCCGAACGGCCTTTCTATCAACGTGTGCGGCTGATGCGCAACGCCGCCCTCTCCTGCTAGGCTAATAACGATCCGCCGGAGCGTTATCGCCATGCATGTCTTCAGCCTTGAACGCGAACAGCAGTGGAATCCCAGGCATCACGTTGAGAAAATCCTTGGCAAGGTGGCCGACGGCGACGTGACCGTCGCCTGCTGGGAGCCCGGCCAGGTCAGCCCCTACCACTGTCATCCCGAGGCGACCGAAATCTACTTCTGCTTCTCGGGTGGCGGCACGATGCGCACTCCGGAACAGACCGTCGCGGTGACACCAGGTGCATTCATCGTCCACCCGCCCGGCGAGGTGCACGAATATGCGAACGGACCGGCACGCACTCTATTATTCCGCGTGCGCTACGGCGCCGACATGCGGGCGCACCATGTCGACTGGCGGGGCAATAAGGAATGGAAGCAGTCCGCCGCCGACGCGGACTACTACCGCCAGCACCCGGTCGCCTGATCACATTTTCAACAGACGCTGCGCGTTTCCGCTGAGGATTTTTACCTTGTCGGAATCCGATATCGACACGTTCTGCATCCATTCGACGGCCGGCGGATTCATCACGAAGGGCCAGTCGACCGCGAACAGGATGTGATCCGCGCCCATCTCCAGCATGCAGCAGATCAACGCGGGATCGGAAAAGAACCCGCTGGTGGTGATGTAGAAGTTCTTGCAGAAGATATCGCGGAAGCTCATCGCCTTCTGGCCGGGCCGCTTGAGCGATGAATCGATGCGCCACAGCAGGAACGGCAGCGTCTCGCCGAAGTGGCCGAGGATGACCTTCAGGTTTGGATGCTTGTCGAACAGGCCCGACAAAACGAGCCGGATCGCCTGGGTCGCCGTCTCAACCGTGTAGCCCCAGGCGGGGCGCACCACCAGCGGGAAGTCCTTGGCGTAATCCTGATAGTAGATCTCCGTCACCGTCGCGTTCGGCAGCGACGGATGAAAATAGATCGGCACGTCGAGCTTCTCCGCGCGCTCGTAGATCGGCCAGAATTTCTTCAGGTCGAGGAACTCGCCGTTCGACATGCCGTGCAGCATCGCGCCCTTGAAGCCGAGCTTGGTGACAGCGCGCTCGAGTTCATCGGCGGCGGCCTTCGGGTCCACGGTCGGAAGTGCCGCGAAGGCTGCAAAACGCTTAGGGTTGGCGGTACAGATCTTGGCGAGCCGGTCGTTGACCTGGCGGGTCAGGTCGGCCGCGATGTCGGCGCCGAGTTTCTGGGTCGAAGGGGCGCCGTGCGACAGCACCTGAACGTCGATGCCGGCCTCGTCCATTTCCTTGAGGCGCAGGCTGCCGAGGTCGAAAAGCCGCTGGTCGGTCTCGTTGCCCCGTCCCGCCTCCGGCCCTGTGAAATGCTTGGCAAGTTCCGGGTCCCAATAGTGTTCTTCGATCGCGATGACCGGGCAGTTCGGCTTCTTCATCATGATGTTTCCCCGCGGTATTTTTTCGGAACCGCTTCCTAGCAATGCGGATTCCTTCTGTCACGGCCCTGTCATGACAGTCGGATGACGGTCCCGTGGCAAAAATGCCTCATGCGCCGGTGTGCTGCGGGCAAACGCGGGAACCGGCTTTGGTATTGTTCCCGACTCAGTTAAGCACGGTACGATGCTGCCAATCCTCCGTATCCTACCAGTGGGCGGCGTACTCCTCGCCATTTTTATCCTGTTCCTGGCGCTCAACCCGCCGGACGGACCGCGCTCGCCATTGAACACAGCGATGGCGCCGGCCAGAGGCGCGCTCGTTGACGTCGGCCACCATCCGGAGACGCGGCAATTTCTGATCATGGCCGCGCTCAAGCGCGCCGACGAACTCAACCGCCTGCGCGACTTGCCCGACACGCCGACGCGGACCGCTCCCCCTCCTGCTGAACCTGCTGCGATCGAGCCAGCGCCGGCTGCGCCAACTGCGGAAGAGCCGAAGGTCGCCGGGCTTCCGGCCGACCGTACCCAGTCCGATCCGGATCCCGAAGAGCCGGCCGCGACCGAGACGCCGAATGTGAGCATTCCCGTGGAGACTGGCGAAGTGTCTGCGCCCGGCTTGCCGGTGCCGCCGGAGCAGACGAACTCAACTGAGGGAAAGCCGGAGCAGACCAAAGAACTGACCAAGGAGCGGGCGAAGCCGCAGCCGCGTGACACCCGGCGGCGGGTCGCACAACGGCCGCGCCGTGCCAGAGCGGTCAGCGCGCCGCAGCGTCCATTGAATCTTTTCGAGGCGTTGTTCAGCGGACAGCAAAATCGCAATCCGCAAACGCCCGGCACACGGCAGATCGCGCAGGGACAATATCAAGCGCAGTACCAACAGCGCGGCTACGGCGCGCAGTCAGCGCAAGGTCAGTACCAGCAGCCGGCTTATGACTACCACCTGCAGGCCCCGACCGAGCCCTACCCGATGCTGCGTCAGCACTGGTACTGATCGGAACGGTCGCTCAATAATAATCGAGACGGCCGCTGTAGAGGCTTGAGGACGACGCGATGCTTACGCCGTTCGAACGCGCACCCCGGACTTTCTCCTGAGAGCTGAACTTGAAGTCGTTCACCGATGCGGTTGACGCAAACGACGCCTGCCCCTGGTCCGGTTGACCGATCGGCATGCCTTTGGCCTTGGCGGCATAATAATATCCGGCCGCGTAGTAGTGCACGGCGCGATTCGAATTTCCGCCGGCGACACGATACGCGCCGGCAAGATACTTCACCGCATAAGTCATATTAGTGTCGGCATCGAGCAGGCCGGCGGCGGTGCCCGTGTAGCCCATGGACCGGGCAGTCGGCAGCTTGATCTGCATCAGGCCGTAATTGCCCGCGCTGACGACGTGCGGGCGTCCGCCACTCTCACGCTTGATGACGCGCCTCACCAGGTCTTCCGGAACGTTGTTCGCCGCGGCATGGCGGGCGATCAACGAGTCGAGATTGCCGTTGGCATCGCTCGCGACACGTTGCGCGGACGCCGGCGTGACGGCGGCGGCAAGCGCAACCATAATCGTTGTCAGGCTGAGAGTGCGAATCATGTCGGCTCCGATGTTGCAGTGCCTACGCGTTGTGGGGGACGTGCGGCTTGTCATGTGAAACTCGGGCAACTTTGTGACCGCAACGACATTAGTCCCCGTTAGTTCCATCACGATTGGCGTCGTTCTGTGCTCAAATACCCCAATGGCCGGATTAATTGATCCCAACGTTGGAGGATTCAAATGAGTGATTCGCTGGAAGACCGCGTGCGCGCGATCGAAGACAAGCTCGCCATCTTTCATCTCATCGCCAGTCATCCGCCCGCCGCCGACACCGGAACGGATCGCTACTATCGCGAGGCGTTCGTTGCCGACGGCGAGATGGATCTCGGCGGCGGCAAGGGTGCGCGCGGCAACGACACGATCGGGGCCCTGGTGAAAACACCCGAACACGAGGCCGCGATTGCCGGAGGCCTTTGCCACTTCGCCGGGTTGCCGCGCGTCGAGATCAAAGGCGACAGCGCCGTGGCCCTCTCTTATCTGCAGATCATCACGCCCGACCGGCAGGCTGCGCCGCGCGAAGTGTCAGGGCACGGGAGCACGACCGGCTTCCGCATTCACCGCGTCGGGGCGAACCGCTGGGAGCTCAAGCGCAGCAAGGACGGCTGGAAGGTTGTGAGGCGTACGCTGCGTCCGCTCGACGGCACCGATGATGCGCGGGCCTTGCTGCGCAAGGCAATTGCGCCGTAGTTTGCGCCCCGACGTAACGACACGGGGGAGCGCGACATGCCGAAGGCCTATTGGGTGGTGACCTATCGTTCGATCACGAACCCGGACGCCTGGAAGGCCTATGCTAAGCTCGCGCTGCCGGCAATCGAGTCATCCGGCGGACGTTTTCTGGCGCTCAACAATCCGGCGAAAACCTATGAGTCCGGCATGAACCAGCGGGTGGTGCTGATCGAGTTCGACAGCCTCGACAAGGCGCTCGCCTGCCACGATACGCCTGCCTACAAGGAAGCGCTCAAGGCGCTCGGCACCGGCAATGTCGAGCGCGACATGCGCGTCGTCGAGGGAAAATAACGCGCCACACTCGCCACACGGAGCTGACGCGATACGTACATCGCATTCACCAGCCGGCGGAAAAAGCCGGTGCGCTTACGCTCAGGTTTGTCCGTGACGAGGTCGCGCGTTGCGTCTGTATATGGGACGTAGGCCATGGATCATCTCCCTTGATTGGGTTCGACGACTCCACAGGCGTTTCCCGTTTCTTCTTGTTGTTGGGCTGTAGATAGGCTTGTTCGGCAGCATGCAGTAGACGCAGTGCAACATACGTTCCATGCGCCGGTATCATGCGGCATGCGCGCGCGCGTCGTAAATGCCTGCTGGCGATTCAAACAAGAGTTGCGTCACGTCTCCGCCACAAAGCCGCAAGCTTTGGCCAACGAATTGGCCAAAAAGAAACCGCCGCGCGGAAGCGCGGCGGTTCATCCTGTTATCAAGCGCTGCTATTTCTTTTCGCCGCCGGCGCTGCCGCCAACACTGGCGCCGCCGCTGCCGCCTGACGGGGTCGCGTTTCCGCCGCCCTGTATTTTCGCGCCGCCGCCGGACTGCACATCGGCTCCGCCGCGGCCGGTCGTGCTTCGCACGCCGCTGTTACTCTGACCGGTCGTGCTCCGTACGCGGCTGTTGCTCTGGCCGGTCGTGCTCCGCACGCGGGTGTTGCTTTGAGCACCCGTCGTGGTGCGGGTGCGCGTGCGTGTCTCAACGCTGGACTTGCTGCGCGTCGAGCCGGACTCGCCTCCGATGCGATCGCCACGGCGGTGATCTTGCCAATTGCCCTGGTGATGATGCCGGCGCTCATAGGGTCCGTAACTCCAGCTGTTCCAGCCGTAAACGCCGCCCCAGCCCAGACCGCGGCGCCATGCGAAGCCGCAGCGATACCAGCCCGGCCCCTGCCAGCCTTCGAAATAGAAGCAATAACGGCGACCTTCGTGCACGTAGACCTGCACGGCCACCGTATCGATCAGACCAGTTTCCGCGCCGGTCAGCTTATTGACGGGAAAACTTCCTGCATTTGCCTGGGTCGCAACCAGCAACGCGCCGGCTGCAACGGCCAAGGTGAGTCGCCTCATAGGGGTATCCTCCTGTTGTCCCCCGACGCAATGCAACGTGCTGATTTTCCATTGGTTCCGCTGTGCAGTGCAGCTCGTTACGTCAAAACGACACGCACATCGTATTCTGAAAAATCGTTCATGAAGACCGGAACTCGAACCGCATGAATCAAGCGCGGCAATCCGGGAACGTTATCGCGTGTGCGTCTGTTGCCCTTGGAAGTGGCGGGCGAACCGTCACGGAACAACGACCAGAGAGGAACGACCATGAGACGCAACTTGAAAACGTTATTGATGGGGACAGTCGCACTGATGGCAGGTGTGGGCCTGGCATCAGCCCAGGGCATGCGCGACGGTCCCGGCAGCGCGGGCGACCGTGGTGCCCCATCCAGTCAGATGACCCCAGACTCGTCCGGCTCGCATCGCGAGATGAACGGATCGCAGGGCAAGGCTCAGAAGAGTGAAAAGAGCGAAAGATCGACCACCGGGCAAGGCGCTTCCGATAAGGATGAGCTGAAGAGCAAGAGCTCGGCCAAGCCTGCGGAAAAATCGACCAAAGGCCAGGCCAAGGAGTCGGCCAAGGACAAGGCCGACACGGGCAAGAACGCGGCCAGCAAAAAGGACGAGAAGTCAACGACCGGTCAGGCTTCAAAGGACAAGACCGAAAAGTCGACAACCGGCCAAGGCTCGTCTGACACCAAAGCCTCGTCCGACACCAAAGCCTCGCCCGACAGCAAGGCCTCGTCTGACAGCAAGTCCCAGACGCAGCCGATGAACCGGCAGTCGCAGGATCCGAATGCCGCCAAGCAGAACCAGACGAGCGGTTCGGCAACGCAGAGCAACTCAACCGAGTCGAGCGCCAGCATCAAGTCGCAGGCCGGCGTGCAGGTCAGCTCCCAGCAGCGCACGACGATCCAGCGGGATGTTCTGTCCGCGCGGAACGCTCCGCGCGTGGATCGCGTGAGCTTCTCGATCCATACCGGCACGGTAGTGCCGCGCGACGTCCGTATCGTGTCAGTGACGACATTCCCGGTCCTGACAGAGGCCTTCCCGCGCTACCGTGAGTACAGCTTCTTCGTGGTGGAGGACCAGGTCGTGTTCGTGGACCGCAGCCACAAGATCGTCGACGTCGTTTCGTTCGGCGGCGGTGGGCGTGTCGGCAGCGCGACGACCAGCACAACAGTGGCCGTGGTGGACCTCAGCGAGCCAGAGATCCGCGAGGTTCAGACGGTTCTCATCCGCGAAGGCTTCCTGCGCGGACGCGTCACCGGGGTGTTCGACACGAGAACTCGCGTGGCGGTGACCAGCTTCCAGCGCAAGAGGGGCTTCGAGGCGAACGGGCGCATCGACACGCGCACCGTTAGCGCCCTCGGGTTGGAAGGCAAGATCAAGGTGAAGTCGGAAAGCAGCTCGTCGTCCAGCTCGTCGTCCAGCTCGTCGTCGTCGAGCAGCCAGTCGTCGTCAACGACCGGCCAGAGCTCGGGCGCCGCGCAGAAGTCCGATCCGAAGGCCACGACTGGCCAGGCGCCATCCTCGTCGCAAAAGGCGGCTCCGTCGGAGGCGCAGAAAAACGCGGCACCGGAAAAGGGTCCGTCCGAGCAGAAGGGCTCGAGCAACACCCAGCCGACTCCGGCGACACCGAAAGACCAGCGCAGCTCAGCTCCGAGCAGCTCCACCACTGGTCAGGGCAGCAGCGAGAAGAGCACGCAGCCTGGAATGAGCGATCAGAAAACGGGCCCGTCGCAGCCCCCGGCCGCGAGCGAGCAAAACGAAAAGCGTAGCCAGTAATCAACAACCGAGACGAGAGCCCCGCTTCGGCGGGGCTCTTTTTTTGGCTCAGCCTGCCGACTCCCTCGTGACCTCTACCGGCGCCAGACCGTTGAAGCCGAGCGCACGCGCCGCCGCCGGCGTGAGATCGATAATGCGCCCGCGCACGAACGGCCCGCGGTCGTTGATCCGCACCGTCACGCTGCGTCCATTGCGCTTGTTGGTCACCGTGACCTTCGTTCCGAACGGCAGCGTGCGATGTGCTGCGGTGAATCCACCCGGATTGGCTCTTTGGCCGGAGGCGGTTTTTTCGCCCGCATAGGCATAGATCGAAGCGATTCCTGACTGAGCCATTGCGGGTGAGCAGCCACAGATCATTGCAGCGCCGCAGGCAGCGGCGCGTAAGCGCACGGACATGAAGAAAACTCCCAATTGTCCCCCGTCCGTGCGCGTAACGAGCCGATCCTGCTTATTCGCGGCGAGACTGAGGCCATTTCGAGAAACCGGAATTAGTTCCGGCGATTCGGCGATTCATTCGGAACCGGTGGCCTGAACCAATCGCGCGACGTGCGGTTGTCAGCTTGCTCCATTTGGGAAAAGAACATGCAAAAAACCGCGATCCTCGTTTTTGCGGCGCTGGCCGGGATGACAGTGCCCGCTTCAGCGCAGCTCGGGCCGTCCGATCCCGGAACAGCTGTGCTGTCGCCCGGTTCGTTAACGGGGGAACCTTCGACGGCGCCGCAGCCTCCGTCCAAGCTTCAGGAGCTGGTTAGCGGCAGCCTTTCCAGCTTCATCGATCGCAAGCCGGAGCAAACGGCGGCCGGGGCCTTCTATCAGACGCGGAATTACCAACCGATCTGGACCGGCAGCCCCGAGGCGTTGAAGCGCGCCGAAGGCGCCATCGCTTTTCTTCGCAACATCAAGAGCGAGGGACTCGAACCGCGCGATTATCCGACGCCCGACCTCTCCGGAAATCTGAGCGAAGAGCAGGCGGCGAAAGCCGAGTTGCAGCTCACCGGCTCAATCCTGCGCTATGCCAGGCATGCGAGCTCCGGGCGCGTGAGCTACACGCGCGTGAGTGCGTCGATCCTTTACCCTGACCACGCCGCCGACCCGGCGGAGGTTCTCAATAAGGTCGCGTCAGCACCGGACATGAATGTCGTCTTGCAGAGTTTCGAGCCGCAACAGCCGGGGTTCGTGGCCCTCAAAGCCGCGCTCGCGAAAGAACTTGCCACCCCCGAGCAAGCCACCTCGCTTCAGGATCGCGAAGCATCCAAAAAGCATCGCGGCAAGGATGCGGATGAACGAAGCCAGAAAAAGAATGGCGTCGATTCGATCGTCGCCAACATGGAGCGCTGGCGGTGGCTGCCACGCGACCTCGGCGAAACTCATGTGGTCGTGAACATTCCCGACTACACGCTCGGCGTCTACAAAGACGATGCGCTCGTCTGGCACACCAAAATCGTGGTCGGAAAACCAGGCAACCTGGCGACCCCACTGCTCAGCGAGACGATGAAATTTCTCACGGTCAATCCGACCTGGAACGTGCCGCCCTCGATCATTCGGAACGAATACCTGCCTGCGCTCGCACGCGATCCGGGCGCCCTCGAGCGAATCGGGTTGAGGGTCAGCAATAACCCCGACGGCTCGCTCCGCGTCTACCAGCCGCCGGGCGAGCGCAATGCGCTCGGACGAATCCGGTTCAACTTCCCGAACCAGTTCCTCGTCTATCAGCATGATACGCCGAACAAGAATTTGTTCGCGCGCGACAGCCGCGCCTTCAGTCACGGCTGCATGCGTGTTGAGAATCCCGAGAAGTATGCCGAGGTGCTGCTGTCGCTCTCGCAACCGGCGGAGGGGTACAGCATCGCCCGCATCCGCAGCCTTTATGGTGACCAAGAGCGGACCATCAACCTGAAGCAGCCCATTCCAGTCCACGTCACCTATCAGACCGCCTTCGTCGACAAGCAAGGGCAACTGAATTTCCGGCACGACGTCTACGGCCTCGACACCGCGACGCTGAAGCTTATGCGCAACGACGAGCGCATGATTGCGGATACACCCATCGCGCGTCCTCAGAATGCCAGCAGCAAGCCGGTGATGGCCCGCGCGCCGGCGCGCGAGGATCGTGAGTTGCAGGGACAGTATCGCGAGGATCGCGAATCGCAGGGACAGGTGCAGAGCGGTGGGTGGTTTGCTTTTGGCACTGCCGAGCGCTCGTATGCATCCTCCCCGTATCGCTCCCGCTCTTCGTCTCGCGGCTTCGATCGCGCCGACGGGCTCTGGTAATCCAGGCTTAGCCCATCAAGCATCTTGGGGGAAACGAGACGGGATGGTACCAAGCGCCAGGATATCGGGCGCGGCGACCATGAAGAAAACGAAGAGCGGCGCGAAAGAAACAAAAGGCGCAGAATGTCCCTCTCGACTGATCGACGCTAGAATCAAGAAGCTGGGTGACTGGCGGGGCAAGGTGCTCGCCCGCGTCCGAAGCCTCATCAAGGAGGCCGACCCGGACGTGGTCGAGGAAGTGAAATGGAGAAAACCGTCGAACGCGATGCTGGGGGTTCCGGTGTGGGAGCACGATGGCATCATCTGCACCGGGGAGACGTACAAAGAGGTCGTGAAGATGACCTTCGCCAGGGGCGCCGCGCTGAAGGATCCTTCAGGCCTTTTCAACGCGAGCCTCGAAGGCAGCACCCGCCGCGCTATCGACATCGGTGAAGGCGACAAGGTCAATGAAAAGGCGTTGAAAGCACTCGTTCGCGCCGCGATCGCGCTGAACACGTCGGTGCGCTCTCGAAAGAAGGCCAAGAGCACTTGATTCAAAGCTACGCCTCGACCCCGAGATAGGCTGCCAGCACGTTCGGATCGTTAAGGACGCGCTCGGGCATGCCTTCAGCAATCGTGCGGCCGTAATCGAGCACGTGGATGCGGTCGGCAAGATCGGCGATCATCTGCATGTCGTGCTCGATCCAGATCATCGTCATGTTTAGTTCGTGCTTGATGCGCAGGATGAAGCGCGCGAGATCTTCCCGCTCCTCCCGGTTGAGGCCCGCCGACGGCTCATCGAGCAGCATGATGGTAGGCTCGAGCGCAAGCGCGCGCGCAAAGCCGACAATCTTCTGCACCCCGAACGGCAGGCTGCCGACGGCGGCATGCCGGTAGCGTTCAAGCTCCACCAGATCGACAATGCGCTCGACCGCCTCGCGATGCGCGATTTCGGCACGTCGCACGCCGGGCAGGAACAGCATTTCGGCCACCGGGTTTGTGCGGATACGCGCGTGACGGCCGGTCAGCAAATTGTCCAGGACGCTCATCTGCGGAAACAGCTCGCCGTGCTGGAACGTGCGGGCGAGACCGAGCCGCGCGATTTCGTGCGGCGCGCGTCCGGCAATGTCCTCGCCGCGGAAACGGATGGCGCCGCTGCCGCGATAGATGCCGCTGATGCAGTTGAGCGCGCTGGTCTTGCCGGCGCCGTTGGGCCCGATGAGCGCGAACAGCTCGCCCGCGGCAACCGAAAATGACACGTCGTCGAGCACGGTCAGACCGCCGAAACGCAGACATAAATGCGCGACGTCGAGCTCAGCCATACCACCTCCGCGACCGGCGATATTGCTTGACGGCCCGGTACGAGCGGCGCTCGCCGCTGGCCTGGCCGAGGTAGAATTCCTGCACGTCCTGATGGCTCTTGAGCCGCTCGCGGTCGCCGTCGAGCACGATGCGGCCGTTCTCCATCACATAGGCATGGTCGGCGATGGTCAGCGCCGCCGCGGCGCTCTGCTCGACGAGCAGGATCGCAATGCCGAGCTCGTCGCGGACCGCGAGCAGGCGTCGCGTGAGATCCTGCACGACGACGGGCGCGAGCCCGAGCGAGAGCTCGTCAACGAGAAGAAGGCGCGGCCGGCACATCAGCGCACCGGCGATTGCCAGCATCTGCCGCTCGCCGCCCGACAACAGCCCACCGACCCGCTGGCGTAGCTCGGCAAGGCGCGGAAACAGCTGGTAAATCTGCTCATCCTGGCGGCGGCGCTCGGCCGCGCCCGCGCGCGAGACCGGCACCGCCAGGTTTTCGGCAACCGTCAGGTTGGGAAAGACCTTGTCGCGCTCGGGCACCAGCACGACGCCGCGCGCGGTGATGTCGTGCGGCGGCGCATTGTCGATCCGCCTCCCCGCGAACGAAATCGCGCCCTCGGTGATGCGGGCGTCGTCGAGCCCGAGAAATCCGGAGATCGCGCGCAACGTCGTGGTCTTGCCGGCGCCGTTGGTGCCGAGGATGGCCACGATCTGCTTCGCGCCGACCGACAAAGTGACGCCCTGCACGGCGGTAATCACGCGCTTGTAGACGACCTCGATCTTCTCGACCTGCAGCAGGCTCATTTGCGCGCTCCCGCCAGCGGCCGGTATTTGAAGGGCCAGAGCAGAAAATAGTTCTGCAGCCGGTGCCAGATGCCGACGAGCCCGAGCGGCTCGAACACCAGAAACAGGATCATCACCACGCCGAAGGAGGCGTAGTTCACCGCGAAGATATCGCCAGCGAGCTTGTCGGCATTCGGCAGAAGATGCAGCAGCGCCTCGATCGCATAAGGAAATAGTGTCACGAACGCGGCACCCAGTAGCGCGCCGAGCAGCGAGCCCATGCCGCCGATGATGATCATCGCCACGTACTGGATCGACAGGAACAGGTCGAAGGCCTCGACCGATACGAAGCCGCGGTAATAGGCGAACAGGCAGCCGGCGACCGACGTCATAGCCGACGAGATCACGAAGGCGAGCAGCTTGGTGCCGGCGATGCTGATGCCGAGCGCCTCCGCGACCGTCTCGCGCGCATGCACGGCGCGGAAGGCGCGTCCGGACCGGCTGCGCAGCAGATTGATGCAGATGAGCAGGCTGAGCGCCGCGGCCGCCAACAGCACGAAATACCAGAACCGGCCACCGCTCAGCTTGAATCCGGCAAGGCTCGGCGGCTCGACAAGGATGCCGGTCGAGAAGCCGCGCTTGGTCTCGTATTCGCCACCGAGATAGATGACGACGAAATGCAGCGCCAGCGTGCTCACCGCGAGATAGAGCCCGCGCAGCCGTAGCGACGGCAGGCCGAACACGAAACCGAGCACGATTCCGGTGACGGCCGACGCCGGCAACGTGATCCAGAACGGCGCGTGAATTTCGCGCGCGAGAATTCCGGTGGTGAAGGCGCCCGCGGCGATCAGGCCCGCATGGCCGAGCGAGATCTGCCCGGCATAGCCGGTGAGCAGCATCAGCGAGAGCGCGCCGACCGAAGCAAGGAAGACCTGGCAGGCGAGATCGAGGGCGAAGGCCGATGCTACGAACGGAAATCCCGCGAGGATCACCACAAATATGGCGAGGCCGATGCGCTCGGCGCGCGTCTGCACCAGCGCCAGGTCCTGCCCGTAGCCGGTGCGAAAATAACCGCTGGCGCGCGGCACCGGCCTAAACACGGTCGAGCTCCTCGCGCGTGCCGAACAGGCCCCAGGGGCGCACGATCAGCATCGCAATCAGCACAAGAAACGGCACGACGTCGGACAGCAGCGGGTCGACATAATAAATGAGCAGCACCTCGGCTGCGGCGATGATCAGGCTGCCGGCCAGCGCACCTACGAGACTGTCGAGGCCGCCGACCAGCGCCGCAGGAAAGGCCTTGAGCCCGATCACCGGCATGCCGCCGGTCACGCCGGAATCGAGCGCCATCAATATACCGGCGAGCGCGCCGGTGAGCGTCGACAGGCTCCAGGCCAGCGCATAGACGCCGTGCAGGTTGATGCCGCGTTGCGCCGCAAGCAGCGGGTTCTGCCCGGCCGCGCGCATGCGCATGCCCCAGCGGCCGAAGCGCAGGAACGCAAACAGCGCCGCATAGACAATGACGGTCGTGCCGACCAGCACGGCGGACCACATCGAGACGCGCGCGCCACCGAACAACACCAGCGACGGATTCGGCACGCCGAGCGCCTGCGCCGGATATTGCTGCTGCGCCGACCAGATCAGCACCACCAGGCCGCGGATGAGGATGCCGAGCGCCACCGTCGTGAGGATCGCGGCGAGAACCATCTCGCCGGTCATCTTGCGCATGAGAAAGACGTAGACCAGCACGCCGACCAGCAGGCTCAGGAGGATCGCCGCTGCCAGCGCGATGACGGGATGCCCGTTGAAGAGAGATGCAGTCGCCAGCACCATATAGGCGCCGAGCATCATCAGCTCGCCGTGCGCGAGATTGAGCACGCGGCTGACGCGGTAGATCAGCACATAGCCGCACGCGATCAGCGCGTAGATCGACGCGAGGACGACGATGTTGACG
>Ga0207648_10005119_pt1 | contig 13285 bp, 11 predicted proteins | sample KBSMisM32_FD_184310 | JGI IMG/M metagenome (GOLD analysis project Ga0207648, IMG submission 184310) | Miscanthus rhizosphere microbial communities from Kellogg Biological Station, Michigan, USA - KBS Miscanthus M3-2 (SPAdes) (version 2) | ecosystem: Host-associated > Plants > Roots >...
GTGGCGCCGTCGCCATCCACCCGGATCTGTAGGTTACAGTTGGCCGTTTCGTCACTGTGACAGCGAGCATCGCCTCTCTGTTTTTGAGCTTGGACGGCGGCGCTTCGTGTGAAAACCGTTGCCGCACAGGATCTCTGACTAACAACGCCAATCAATGCCGCCGTGCGTTGGTGCGCTTCGTGTGGAGGGTATTTCGTTTCTGCGCGTTTTCTGACTGCGGTAGCGGCAAGACCACAGGTTAGCCCGTCGAGAGTTATTTTCTTGCGGATGATTCCGCGGCGACGTCGCCGATCGTGAGCTGAATCTGCAAGTCGCGCAGAGCCTGACGAAGCTGTGGCGATGACGAGTTGTCATCGCTAGCGCGCCGTTCCTCCCGTCGTACTTGTCAGCGCGATGAGTCTTGGCGCCCGTCGGAGTCTGTACTGACTGAACCGCCCGCTAACACCACGACAACTGACAACAAAGGAGGAGTGATGGGCCAACTGATTGTGTCAGCGCAGATGACTGCGGATTCGGTGATGGACATGGAGGACTAGATCGACCCCGAACTCGAGTCCGAACAAGATGGAGTCGAGCAGCTGCGCGCGGCGGACGCGCTCATCCTCGGCCGTAAGACCTACGAAGGCCTCGCCGCTTACTGGCCGAACCAGGAGGGCACGCACGCCGAGCTCGTCAACCCGATCCCGAAATACGTTGCCTCACACACGATCAAGGAGCCGCTCACCTGGAACTCGCAACTCCTCGGAACCGACCCGGCCGATGAGGTGGCCACTCTGAAAGAGCAGCATGTAGGTGATCTGGTTTCCTACGGTTGCGGCGAGCTTGCCAACTATCTGGCGCGGCGCGGTCTGGTCGACTAGGTGACGTTCTGGCTCCACGCCGTCGTGTGGGGCGACGGGGTCAGAGCGTTCCACGCCGGCCCGCTCCCAGTGCGCCTGCGATTGATTTCGGCAACGACGTACACGTCAGGGGTTGTGAAGCTGTCGTACCAGCCGCTCGGTGCAGGCTGATACCACTACTGCACGGCGGCGTATTCCACGGCCGGCTCGAAATAGCGGTCCTTGCCTTTGACCAGGATCGCCAGGGCGTCGAGCCGAAATCTCTTCGCGGGTACCGTCGTTGGGGTTGGTGACGACGTATTCGATGTCGTCACCCTGTGTCGCCCGGTCCCATCGGCACGTCGTTGACGGCCGCCGGCGCGCGTTCAGTGTCGGTCGATTGTTGACCGATCTGTTTCAGTTGATCGTTGACACTCGTGTGTGGTGTTTGGGCCCGCCAATGAACCGGACGTAACGGGTTCCGTCGCAGCCACCTCGATGGCCTTACCACCCAGCGCATGCTTGCCCGACTGAAGTCTCCACAGCGGTTCGCGACATTCAACGACGTACAGCTGAGCAACTTGATAAGTCACGACCGCGAAGATTCCGAGGATTTCGTCCACAGCACCCTCGGCGCACTTGCTGACGCGATGCGCATTGATGTGGCGCCGCCTGCCGACGGCGACCTACCGACGGAGGTGGCGTGGCTGGTGGCGCAGGAGGCAACCACGTCCTCAGCAGGCGCACCGCACGCGCGCATTCTTCGATGAGGCAACGAAGCCCTGTACGCGCGCATGCTTGATGAGTCAACGCGGCTTATTGCGTCCGGATAGGTGCCATGCCAGAATGCGGGAGACCCTTCACTCAGCCAAAGGGAATCCGTTGATGATGGCCCGGCTCAAACGAATCCGCCAGGGTATTGTCGCCGTCGCAGCGCTATCCATAATTCTCCTGGCCGCCTGCGCCCCCACCCAAACCCCGTCGTCTTCACCAGCCGGCGGCGGCAGCCCCGGGCAGGTTTCCCTGGTGTCACCGGGCAAGCTCATGGTCTGCACGCACCTGTCCTACAAGCCGTTCCAGTTCAAGGACAGCTCCGGTAACGTGGTCGGCTTCGATGTCGACATGTTGGACCTGGTCGCCAAGAAGTTGGGCGTCACCCAGGAGATCGTCGACATCGACTTCGCATCGATGACTTCCGGCGCGGTGTTCGCAGCACGGAAGTGTGACGCCGCCGCGGGTGCTGTCACCATCACCGACAAACGCAAGGAAGCCGTAGCGTTCTCCGATCCCTACTTCAGCGCCACGCAGGCGTTGCTGGTCAAGACGGATTCCGGCATCACCGAGCTGTCTCAGCTCCGCGGCAAGAAGCTGGGAGTCCAGACCGATACCACCGGCCAGATCTACGCCGAGGACAACAAGGAAGCCAACGGCTACGACATCGTGGTCTATGACGACATGCCGACCACCCTGACCGGAGTTCTCGCCGGGCGGGTCGCCGCCGCGATCAACGACAACGGTGTGGTGTACGACTTCGCCAAGGAAAACCCGACAACGACGGTGACCAAGGAGTTCGACACCGGCGAGCAGTACGGATTCATGGTGCAGAAGGACAACGCGAGCGCTGCGGCGTTGCTGGCCGTCATCAATGACGTGCTGAAGACGTCGAAGGCCGACGGCAGCTATGAGGCCATCTACAAGAAGTGGTTCGGAGTCGCACCTTCTGCCGCGTAAGCGCGAAACCGACCCACCGCCTCCCGCGAGTAGCCTGCGGCCTCCGGCAACCAAGGAAGCCGCCGGACTGGCGTTCGACTCAGCCTATTTCAGGAAGGTTTTTGCGATGAGCGTTTCCACCCTCGCTCCGTCTGTGCGCCGGGGGCCGTCCCCCCGCCAACGCGCCAAGCGACGTCGGCTGATCCAGTACGCGGTCCTGGTGGTCGGGGTGGTCGTGCTGCTCTTGGTGGCCGACCTGCCCCAGATCGGGCAGGTCTTCTTCCGGTCTGACCTGATCGTGGCGACGCTGACGCAGGGCTTGGGCACTGCGCTGCTCAACACCATCATCTATAGCGCAGGAGCTTTCGTTTTCGGCCTGGTCGGTGGCACCATCCTGGCGTTGATGCGGCTTTCCTCGGTGGCCCCGTACCGCTGGATCGCTGGGATCTACATCGAGTTATTCCGCGGCCTGCCGGCCCTCATCGTGCTGCTCGCGTTCGGCCTGCTGCCGCTGGCGTTTCCCGGTCTGATCATTCCCTACGACCCGTACGGCACCGTGTGGATTGCGCTCGGCATCGTGGCCGCCGCCTACATGGCCGAGACAATCCGTGCCGGCATCCAGGCCGTTCCGAAGGGGCAGGTCGAGGCGGCTCGCTCGCTCGGTATGCCGGCCGGGATGGCGAGTCGGAAAATTGTGCTCCCCCAAGCGTTTCGGATCGTCACTCCTCCGCTCACCAACGAGCTGATCTTGCTGGTGAAGGACTCATCGCTGGCCTACATATTGGGCTTGTCGGCGGCCGGCTATGAGCTGACCAAGTATGGTCGGGATCTATCCAGCACCAACGCTAATCTCACCCCGCTGGTGATCGCCGGTCTCTGCTACCTGCTGATTACGCTGCCGCTCACTTTCGTGGTGCAGCGGATGGAAGCCCGCGCCAAGAGAGGTCGGTGATCGCGATGTCGGACAATGCCACCCCCACTCCGACGGCAGGGCCAGGGGAGGCGGTGGTCGAAGTCATAGACCTGCATAAGTCCTTTGGCTCCATCGAAGTGCTCAAAGGCATCTCAACGGTCATCCGTCGCGGTGAGGTCGTGTGCGTGATCGGCCCTTCCGGCTCGGGGAAGTCGACGTTGCTGCGATGTGTGAACCTGCTGGAGAGACCCACCTCGGGGAGGGTGGTGGTGAGTGGTGAGGAGGTCACTGATCCCGACTGCGACATCGACCGGATCCGGAGCAACCTCGGGATGGTGTTTCAGCAGTTCAATCTTTTCCCGCACCTCAACGCCTTGCGGAACTGCACCATCGGGCAGCTCAACGTGTTGAAGCGCTCCAAGGAAGAGGCCGACACGAAGGCTCGAGAGAATCTGTCCAAGGTGGGTTTGACCGGGCGGGAAGGCGCCTTTCCCGCTCAGCTCTCCGGCGGGCAGCAGCAGCGAGTCGCCATCGCCCGTGCCTTGTCGATGGACCCTGGCCTGATGCTCTTCGACGAGCCGACGTCGGCGTTGGATCCTGAGCTTGTCGGCGACGTGCTTTCGGTGATGCGGCAGCTCGCCGCCGAAGGGATGACCATGATCGTAGTCACCCATGAGATGGCGTTTGCCCGGGAGGTGGCTGACCGGGTGATCTTCATGGATGGTGGCGTCATCGTTGAGGAAGGGCCCCCGGGAGACGTCATCGGGCGCCCGCAGGAGAAGCGAACGCTTACATTTCTGCAGCGGGTGTTGGACCCGACTCATGTACGAGCAGGCGAGGAGGATGAGGCGCACGAAAGGCGGCATGGCACTGATCATCAGGCCGGCGGCTCGACACCGCGCGACGACGATCTCAACCCCCTGCCCGGGATACCTCACTAACCCCTGGCTACCAGCCTCGCGGTTGGACCGTCCATCTCGGCTGAGCTATGCGAGCCGGGCAACCCACGAATCGTTTTGCAGCACGAGGCCTTCGGCCTCAGCTGGCCTCCATACCATCTACACTCTGCCTGTTGTCCGGTGGTGGGGGGCGGCGAGCTGGGGAAGGGGTCGGTGCTGACGGAGGGTTATCCCCACCACATACCGACCAGCAAGTCCCAGCCCGCCGCTTGCTTGCTTCCCGGGATAGACACGTCCGGCGGGCGGGAATGGTTCAATCCGAATCGCGTGTGGACAGCGCCGCCAGTGCGAGCCGTCATCCTGCTTGGGTGGCGGGCCGGACCCTGTAAGCCGGAAGGCGCACGACCTTGTCCGCTTTGCGCAAGGACGTGAGGTCTGTGGTGGGAGCAACTTACACATGTCACCGACGTGGACCTCGGAGGCGCAGTCCGGACTCCCAAGCCGCGCCGATGCCGAGAGCTCGCTGTTTGGCTCTTCGCGAAGGCTAGCCTCTAGGCGATGGGTTACGCGTTTGCTTCGGTGGTCGAGACTGTTCAGCTGAACAAGCGGCTGCGCAGGATCGTGTTGGAGGTCCCCGAGCTTGATCGACTTCAGCTGCCCAAGGCAGGCGACGCCGCCGTCGGCATCTACTTCCCGGACGCGAATCGACCCAAGTGTCCCCCGCCGATGGACTGCCGCGACGGCGTGTGGGGCTACTACGACGCAACGACTGCGCCACCCGGACGAACGTACTCAATCCGTAACCACGATCCGATCTCCAACCGCATCAATGTTGACGTTGTCCTTCACGGCCACGGAGTCGGCAGCACATGGGCCCAGACAGCCGCGGTGGCGAGTGAAGTTGTTGTCGCGCATGCGCGGTCGTGGTATCGCCCGGGACCCAGCACCGACTGGCAGCTCCTGGTTGCGGACCTTCCCGGGTTGCCTGCCGCTGCGCGGATCGTTGAGGAGTTGGCACCGGCCAACCAGGCCATCGCCATAGTCGAGGTCGCCGAGGAAGCCGATCTTGAATACCTCCCTCACCGGACGAATGTGACAGTCATCGCGACGGTGGGGACGGGCAACGGCGACGGCGAGAGCGTCCTGGCACAACTCGTCGCAGCGCAGCCACTCCCGGCCGGCCGAGGCTACTGTTGGTTCGCCGGCGAGGCTGGGCAGTCACGCGCGGTGCGAAAGTATCTCCGCGGTCAACATCATTGGGATGCAGCGCAATTCGATATCCTCGGCTACTGGCGGCGCGACTCCGAGGCGTGGGATAAGCGGTACGCCCCGGTCGCCTCTGATCTCTTCGCGGTTTACGAGAAGGCGCTCGCCGACGGCAAAAGCGACAAGCTTGCGGCGGAAGAATTCGACGATGCACTTGAACAGGCCGGTCTCTAGCCACAACTCCCCTTCGAGCCACCTCCGCTGCCCAGCGCGGTGCTGGGCGCGACCGCGGTGCGGCCCCTCGGCCTGGAGGTGCTTAGGGGCTCCTGTCGACGAATTACCGCCTAGGGAATCGCCGACACCGATTGGATACCGATCGTTGGCGACCGCAGATGGGTCATGATCACCAACGACCGACGGCTGCGCACGCGGCCCGCCGAGGCCGAGTTGGCCATCGCCCACAGGCTAAGAGTCGTTCACCTTCACGGAGAGGTTGGAAGCCAGCCGCCGTGGAATCAACTCGTGCGGGTGGCGACGCGTTGGTCGAACATCGCCGACCAGCAGGAGAAGCCGGGGCCGTGGTGGCTCTCGTTACGTACGGGTCCGCCCATACTCATGGACTTCGCGCCAGGTGTTGCCGAGCGATGTGCCAATGTCAATAGCCTTCGACCGACGAGGCGGCTGCCCTACTAGTCTTGCGTTCCCTTCGCTTTGCCGAAAGCAGTTGCGACGCATGAATTTCCACCCACCGGCGGATCCACCATTATCCGCCATAATGTTGAGAAGTCCACCACGGAGAATGAGAACCTGATATGTAGGCGGTTTTGTCAAGAGGGTAGGTGAAAGCCGCCCCGACGGGTTTGCCGGGGCGGCTTTCGTTTGGCTGACGTGGTGCGGGTGTCGACGGTCGTTGCTCACGACGGTGGTGTCAGACTGAAATGCGCGGGTTGGGTACCGCATGACGATGATTCGGATGTGAACGTTGCTGCTGTCTACAGCCGAGCATCACCGACGATTTCGTTCAATCGAATTGTGGCTCATAGGTTCTCGGCAGGTTGGTTCACTCACCGCGTCAACTCCTGGTCACCGGCGTCCGCCAAGTAGTTGAGTCCGGCGGTTACATCGTTGCCAGTGACCAGCACCAGCCGGCCAGTTCCCGAGCGATGGCGAGGTTGGCGACGAGTGGGTTCTTGCCGCGTTCGGTGAAATGCCGCCACCGTTTGTAGAGGCGCCGGTTGCCGGCGTGTCCTCGCGCCCGCAGTGCCGGTTCCACTACGGCCCAGCGGGCCCGCAGGGTGGGACCCGAGGTGCTGTAGGACTTGCGGTGGTGCCAGGCTGCTTCGATCAGCAGCTGTCGCACGTGGGTGTTGCCGGCTTTGGTGATCGATCCCTGGACCCGCGAGGTTCCCGTGGAGTATTCGCAGGGCACCAGTCCGACGTAGGCGCCGATCGAGGAGCCGGTGAACCGCGACCAGTCGCCGATCTCCACCGTCAGCGCCAGGCCGGTGAGCGCGGAGATACCGCGCAGGCAGCCCTAGACGCAGGCACACTCGCACGTCTTTGAGCTGCGATCTCAGCCGCAGCGCGACGTCGCGCTTGTCGGCCGTGCGGTCCATTGGTGCCGTTATTCGCGCGGAAACACAGAACACGCCTCTCACGAGGTCTGTTGAAGCCCTCTGGCACAACGGTTTCGATCCTGCGTAGGCCATGCCTTCGCGCGGGATGGCTACCCGCTCTTCGGTCAGGGTGAAACCAGTATCGCGCGGGCTGCGCCAGTTCCGGCAATACGTTGTCGGCGGGGAGGACGCGGACAGTGTCAATGAGTGCGGCACGGGCGGGCTGGCCGCGTGACTCGAAATCATGGATGGCGGCACGCAATTCGAACAGCGGCGCGCCCTGGCGGCGGGCCAGTTGGCGGGCGGTGTGAAAGCCGGCGGCGCGGCGTCGAGGTTGGTGTAGGTGTGGGCGCGCACCCGCAGCAGTTCGGCGTCGTAGACATGCATGCCGGTGTCCAGGCGGGCGCGGGCCCGATGGGGTTGGCCGGGGCGGCGGTCAACAAGTCGCCCAACAAGCCCGACCAAAGTTATCGCAATAGATCGGCATATCTAGTCGGTCTAAACCCCGATTCTGCAAGAGCAACCCGCTCATCCAGCGTCATCCCAGCGAGCGCGCGCCACAGCTTGCCGTTGCGGCGTTTGCGCGAGCAACACCCGCGGCGCACGAACTTCCGGGGATGTGGTGTGGGGGCGCTGACGAGCCGCCGTCGTAGCCGCTTCCGCTTATTTGATCCCGACCACCATCGAGTCCGGGCCTACCAGGTGCTCGACGTAGCTCTCGCGGAAGCCCGCGTCTGCCATCCAGGCGCGGCAGTCTGCACCCGTGTAGTCGAACCCGACTGGCCCCTCAATCAGCATGTTCAGACTCATCAGGAGTCCAAAAGCGTTCGCGCGCCGGTCATCGTCGATGATCGCGTCGTATACGATCAGCCGGCCGCCATCGGGTAGTGCAGCGTAGGCCTTCTGGAGCAGCATGCGCTTCTCGTCGAGGTCCCAGTCGTGCAGGATGTGACCCATGATGAGCACGTCGGCGCTCGGGAGCGGGTCTGCGAAAAAGTCGCCGGGAGTGAAACGGAGGCGGTCGGCCAGCCCGGCTCGGGCGACGTGTGCGTCGAAGAGCGGCTCAATTGGAGGCAGGTCGAAGCCGCCGCCGGTCAGATGCGCGTGCGCGTGCGCGATCGCGACCGGGACAGCACCCTCGGCGCAACCGATGTCGATCACGCTGGCGTGGTCGCGCCACGGGAACTTGGCCGCGATCGCCCGGCCCGTGTGGGCGCTGAGCCCGCTCATCGCACGGGCGAATTGCGCCAGCCGCCCTGGGTCGGCGTACACCGACGCGAAGAAGTCGCCTCCGGTCTTGGCCTCGCTCTGCGGCTTCCCGGTCCGCAGGCCCTCGGTCAGTGATCCCCAGAACGGGTAGAGGCGGGCGTTGGCCATCTCCAAGAGGCCGCCCATATACGACGGCTTCGCCGGGTCGAGGAAGAGTTCGGTCGCCGGTGTGTTTGAGTACCGTCCTGCGTTGCGCTCGAGCATCCCGAGCGCGACGAGGGCGTCGAAGAAATCCCTCGCGCCCCGTGGATGCAGGCCGAGTCGCTCGCGAAGCTGCTCGGCGTCAAGCGGCCCGGCATTGCTGAGCACCGCGAACAGCCTCATCTCGACCGCGCTCAGCAGCGTCTTTGAGCCCCAAAACGCAAGTCCAAGCTGCATGATCGCGTCAGGGGTCACCGGCTCGGCCTGCTCAACAGCCGACGCGGCCTCCAGTTCACTCATCGGATACCTCGATTCCGGGAGGGTTGCCTCGGACGGCAGTCAGGCGCTCGGTGCGGGAATGAGTTGGCGTGGAGAGCCACCGACGGGCCCTCCCTCAACACATCGGAGTCCAGCAGCACTCGGAAGCGCCCGCAGACGCAGTGCTGGTAGCCGACACGTCCCAGCGAAGTTGAGTGTTCGGACGAGGTTTGAAAGGTGCAATCAGTCACGGCTCGACTCCTTCGTGGGCGTTTGCCTCCCCCCACCGTCCGACAGGTCGGCGACCGCATCCATCCCATATTTCTGGGGATTCAGTTCCTCCGGTGCTGAACTCTCGCTCCCGGTGAGTCGTTGTGGAAACGTGGCTGCAGTTAGGCAGGCCCGCGCCCGCGATGAGATCGTCCGGCTCGTGCACCGGACCACCGGCGTGCATCGCCTAGCCCGGGACATGACGCGGATCCTGAAGCGCGCGGTCCCGTTCGACGGGGTGGGTTTGATGACCGTCGATCCGGCGACCCTGCTGCCCACCAGCGAAGTCGCCGACGCACGCCTGGGCGTCAGTGACGGCGTCGTCCTCGAGACATGGCCACGCTTCATCGAGATCGAGTTACGCGAACCGGACTTCAACAAGTTTCACGCCCTGGCGCGGCAGGGTCGTCGCGCCGCCAGTCTCAGCGATGCGACTCAAGGCGATCTTCAACAGAGCGTTCGCTATCGCGAGCTCTGCCGACCGATTGGTTTCGGCGACGAGGTGCGCGTGATGTGCTCGGACTCGACGGGAACCTGGGGCGCCCTTACCCTGGCACGTGAATCCGGGCGACCCTGTTTTGAAGCCTCGGAGGTCAGCTTCCTCGGCTCGCTCGCGCCACTCCTGGCCGCCGGCCTTCGCCGCGCCGCCATCGTCGGTGACGTCGCAGGCGACCATCGCGGGACCGGGGTCGTTGTCCTCGCCCCGGACAACTCGATCAACACGGCCACCCCGGGAGCTGAGCGCCTGCTCGCTGATCTCGCCGCCGGTGACACCCCAGGTGCGGAACTGCCGGTTTCCGTGCGTTCCGTCGCAGCACGGGCGCGGCGCATCGCCAGCGATTGTCGGAACGATCCCGAATGGCGCGAGCCTCGGTCCGACACATTTGCGTGGGCGCGAGTCCGTACCGCACAAGGGAATTGGGTAACCGTGCGGGGTTCGGTTCTCGGCGCCGATCCAGACTCCTCGGTCGCCGTCCTGATCGAAGAGGCCCAGCCGGCCGAGCTCGCACCCTTGATCGCCGACGCCTACGGGCTCACCGACCGCGAACGACGCGTCACCGAACTGGTGGCAAAGGGCTTCTCCACCAACGATATCGGGCAGCGACTCCATCTCTCCGCATACACCGTCCAAGACCACCTGAAGTCAATCTTCGACAAGACCGGTGCCGGCTCGCGAGGCGAACTCGTCGCCCGCCTGTTCTTCGACCACTACGCGCCGCGTCTACAGATCACTGAGCCGGACTGAACCGAGTCCCCGTCGGCCTCTGTCAACCGGCACCGTTCGGCGATACTCTTCGCCAATGTGGCGTGAGACGCTGCCGCAAGGGCACTGGGTGAAGTGATGAGATCCGCAATGTGCGGGTGACGGCGAAGTGAATGCCAGCGCTACGCCGCGATACTCCTGACCGGCGCGCACGGTGCCGCCGGCCTCACGTTCAACGAGGTAGCGCAGGACGGTTCAGAAGAGGTGATACGCCTCGCGGGAAATCGAGAAGCCGTGACCGGATTCGACATCGCGGCAAGTGATTCCGGACTGGGCGCTCTCGCAGCGTAACGGGCCCGTGGTGATCGCATCACCATAGGCAAGCGGTTCACTGTCCCTGCCTATTGTGGTGTCTCCAGCGCAGAGTATCTCGGCCGCCTCGCCAACACCGAGCACGACGCCATGGCCGTAGTCGAGCTCGCAATCGGCGGGGCGGGGCGGAGGCGACCAATCTCGCTTGTCAATGTCGCACCGCACGCCGCGCGCGACCAATTCACTGTCGCCCGAGCTGGTGACCACGCATGCGATGTTGCCGCTCGGTGAGGCGAAGTGCGTGAACTCCACGTCGACGGGCATGCCCGTGATCGACCCGTCAGGCGCTGCCTGTGCCACCGTCTTGCTCGGCCCAATGGGCTGCGACTGCTCAGTTGCCGGCGCCGAGCCTTCGGATCGCCTACCGGAGGGGCTGCCGCATCCACCCAGCGCGATCACCGCGACAACAAGTAAGACCAGCGCGGCGATCATCCGAGCGAGCACCCACTTACCCCACGACGCAGACGGCATCGCTATTGACGTCCTCTCCAGATCCGCCATGGGTCTTACACCACACCACGGCGGCAACCGGCGCCATCCCAGAACGCTGGGATCGTTCCGCTGGCCCAGGGGGGTCGACGATCCCTTCGCCCTGGCCATCGGCAAGTTGAGGACCATGCTTGCTCGACGGGGCTTGTGGAGAGCCGGATGCGGGGCCAACTCGAACGTCCGGTTCGGGAGGGCGGCATGAAGAAACGGGCCGGGAGCAATCCCGAAACCGCGCTTCATGTCGACCCCACCACGACGTTCACGTGATGGACGAGGCCGGGCCACGGCCAGCCTCGCGGCGGCGCGACACGCGGTAAGCAACCAGACGTCGAACGCCGTGCAGCGCATAAACTCAGGCGCAATGAGGGTCGGCATCGACTTCGGGACCACGCACACCGTCGTGGCGGTCGTCGACAGGGGCAACTACCCCGTCGTGTCGTTCGACGGGATGGACACATGGCCCTCGATCGTCGCTGCGAACGCTGCTGGAGAGCTGCGCTTCGGTTTGGACGCTGCCGCCGTCCGCCAGGAGCCGGGTTGGTCAGTCCTGCGGTCTTTCAAGCGTCTCATCAACGACGCCGGGCCTCGGACCAAGGTCGACCTGGGCGGGCGTTCCTACCCGCTGGCCGACCTTTTCGCGAGCTTCCTGGCCCAGCTGAAGAGCGACCTTCGCCATCGCTCGAACACCGGCCTCGCGCCGGACGAGCGCATCGAGGCCGCGATCAGCGTGCCGGCCAACGCCTCGAGCGCCCAACGCTTTCTGACGCTGGACGCTTTCGCCAACGCGGGCTTCGAAGTGGTCGCGCTCCTAAACGAGCCGTCCGCGGCGGGCTTCGAGTATGCCCATCGGTACCGGTCGACCCTCACCGCTAAGCGCGAGTACGTCGTGATCTACGACCTCGGAGGCGGCACGTTTGACGCCTCGCTTCTGAAGATGACGGGACGTTGCAACGAGGTCGTCACGAGCGAGGGCATCCGCCGCCTGGGCGGCGACGACTTCGACGAGGCGATCCTGGAGCTGGTCCGCAAGGAAGCGAAGCTCGGCGAAGTGGACGCCACGACACTCGACCTTCTGCTCGACGAATGCGCCGTCCGGAAGGAAGCGGTCGGGCCAAACACGCGCCGCTTCCTGATCGACCTCTCCGCGGCCGGCCGGCCGCCGTTCTCGTGCGGGATCGATGACGTCTACGCGGCCTGTGCGCCACTCGTCGAGAAGACGGTCGAGGTCCTCTCCCGTGTCCTGCACGACCCGGCCCGAGACGGCGGCGACGTAGCCTGGTCCGACGTGGCGGGTATCTACGTGGCAGGAGGGGCAGGGAGCTTCCCGCTCGTCGGCCGAATGCTGCGCGGGACGTTCGGCGAGAAGCGCGTAAAGCGCTCACCGCACCCCTTTGCCGCGACGGCCATCGGGCTTGCGGTCTTCCTCGACAAGGAGGCAGGCTTCGCGCTGTCCGAACGCCTCTCGCGAAATTTCGGGGTCTTCCGTGAGGCGCGCGCGGGCGAGGACATCATCTTCGACCCGATCCTGCCGAAGGACGCCCCTCTTCCCGCCGATGGCCGGCCTCCGCTCGTCGTCACGCGGACGTACCGCGCAGCGCACAACATCGGACACTTCCGGTTCGTGGAGTGCAGCCGACTGCTCGATGGCCGCCCCGACGGTGACGTGACGCCCTACGATCCGGTCTATTTCCCGTTCGACCCGAACCTGCACGACGAGGAGGACCTCGCGCGCCGGGCGGTCGGCCGACGCGAGGATGGGCCCGATGTCGAGGAACGCTACGTCGTCACACCCGGCGGCGCGGTGGAGGTGACGCTCACAACGCGGCCGGCCGCCTTCACGCGGAGCTTCCGGCTGGCCCGACGCGCCACGTCGGCCGGTCAAGCGTCGGCGACAGCCCGCGCGCCTCACCCGGACTTGTCGCCTCGCGCACGGGTAGGTTGACCCTCCCGACGACGGACCAATGTGTATTTCCTCGCGAATATCCGCTTAGCCCAGGGCGTTTCGTTAGGGTGACGTTATCGCCCGGCTTCGGCACCCACGGCCGGTGCACCTGCCGCCCGGCGCGCCAGTCCCGCTTGACCTGCGCCGCCGCCCGGCGGGTGGTGCGCTCCGAGCCCCC
>Ga0207648_10005127_pt1 | contig 13274 bp, 11 predicted proteins | sample KBSMisM32_FD_184310 | JGI IMG/M metagenome (GOLD analysis project Ga0207648, IMG submission 184310) | Miscanthus rhizosphere microbial communities from Kellogg Biological Station, Michigan, USA - KBS Miscanthus M3-2 (SPAdes) (version 2) | ecosystem: Host-associated > Plants > Roots >...
CACGGCACACGGCCTTCTCGGCGGCACGGTCGTTCTCGGCCCCGACTGCGCCGACCCCTTTTCGCCAAAGGCCGTACGGGCGAGCATGGGATCGATCTTCGCCCAGCCCGTGGCGCGGGGGGGAGTGGAGGACACCCCGGCGCCGCGCCTGGCGATGGTCGCCCACGGCGGGGCGCCGCTCACCGAGGTCGGCACCGCCGCGACGGTGTGCCTCGGCGCCGAGCGGGAGGGCCTGTCCGGCGAGGTGCTCGCTGCCTGCGCAAGCCGGGCGACGATACCCCTACGGCCCGGGGGCGCCGAGTCTCTCAACGTCGCTGCCGTAGCCGCGATCTGCGCCGAGCGGATATCTTCGCTCGCCATGCCCGAGGAGTCGCCAAGTGCTTGACCGGATCGAGCAGATCGCGGTCGAGGCCGGGGCGGCGATCGAGGCGGCCGCCGGGACCGCTGAGCTGGAGGAGCTGCGCGTCCGCTACCTCGGCCGCAAATCGGAGCTGACGACGATCCTGCGCGGGATCGCGGAGCTGCCCGCCGAGGAACGGGGCAAGGTCGGCGCCAGAGCCAACAAGGTGCGGAGCGAGCTCGAATCTTCGATCGAGGCTCGCGCCGAGTCGCTCGACGCGAGTGAGCTCGAGAGTCGGCTCGCCGAGGATCGCATCGACGTGACCCTGCCCGGCGCCCCGGCGCGGCCGATCGGCCACATCCACCTGATCACCCGTACGACGCGGCAGATCGAGGACGTGATGATCGGCCTCGGCTACCGGGTGATGGAGGGGCCGGAGGTCGAGCACGACTACTACAACTTCACCGCGCTCAACCACCCGCCGGGGCATCCGGCGCGAATGCTGCAGGACACCTTCTACATTCAGTCCGACCCCGAGATCCTGCTCCGCACCCATACCTCTCCGGTGCAGGTGCGGGGGATGGAGTCCCAGCCGCCGCCGATCTTCATGATCGCCCCGGGCAAGGTCTACCGGCGCGACTCCGACGCGACGCACAGCCCGATGTTCCACCAGGTCGAGGGCCTCGCGATCGGCGAGGGGATCACGCTCGCCGACCTGCAGGGCACCCTCGACGAGATGCTGCGGGCGATCTTCGGCGCCGGCCGCGAGGCCCGCATGCGCCCTCACTTCTTCCCCTTCACCGAGCCGAGCGTTGAGTTCGACGTCTCCTGCTTCCAGTGCGAGGGCGGCGGTCGGTTGCCCGGCGGCGAGCGCTGCAACCTCTGCAAGGGGATCGGCTGGATCGAGATCGGCGGCGCCGGCATGGTCGACCCCAACGTGCTCGGCTTCGTCGAGTCGTACGGCTACGACCCCGAGCGCGTGCAGGGCTTCGCCTTCGGCATGGGGGTCGAGCGGATCGCGATGCTGCGCCACGGCGTCCCCGATCTGCGGCGCTTCTTCGACAACGACGTGCGCGTGCTGGAGCAATTCTCATGAAGGTTCCCTACTCGTGGCTGAAGGAGCACTGCGACCCGGGCATTCCGGCGGCGCAGCTCGCCGAGCGCCTGGCGATGACCGGGACCGAGGTGGAGCGGGTTGCGACGGTCGGCCCGCCGGCCGCGGACGGCTTCGTTGTCGGCAGGGTGCTGAGCGCCGAGAAGCACCCCAAGGCCGACCGGCTCAGCGTCTGCGTCGTCGACACCGGCGACGGCGAGCGGACGATCGTCTGCGGCGCTCCCAACGTCGCCGCCGGGCAGACGGTGCCGGTGGCGCTGCCGGGCGCCACGATGCCGGGCGGCCAGCAGATCGGCGAAGCGAAGCTGCGCGGCGTGCGCTCCGCCGGGATGATCTGCGCCGCCTCCGAGCTCGGCGTGGGCGACAGCCCCGAGGGGATCATGGTGCTGGAGGACGATGGCCTGACCCCCGGCACGCCTCTCTGCGAGGTGCTGCCGGTCGGCGAGGAGGTGCTCGAGCTCGAGGTGACGCCGAACCGGGTCGACTGCTTCGGCGTCTACGGCGTCGCCCGCGAGGTGCACGCGATCAGCGGTGCGCCGCTCGCGCCGGAGCCGTGGGAGGAGGACGCCGAGGCGGCCGGTGAAGGCGAGGTGGGCGATTACGCTTCGGTCGCCGTCGAGGTGCCGGAGCTATGTCCCCGCTTTACGGCCCGTGTCTTCACCGACGTGACGATCGGCCCCTCGCCGCGCTGGCTGCAGGCACGGCTGGCGGCGGCGGGTCAGCGGTCGATCAACAACGTCGTCGACATCACCAACTACGTGATGCTGCTCACCGCGCAGCCGTTGCACGCCTTCGATCTCGACAGGGTGCCCGACGGCGCGCTCAGCGTCCGCGCGGCCGGCGACGGCGAGAAGATGACGACCCTCGACGACGTCGAGCGCACCTTCGACTCGGAGACCGTGCTGGTCTGCGACCGCAACGGTCCTTCCGGCATCGCCGGGATCATGGGCGGCCAGACCTCCGAGGTCTCGGCGGAGACGACCCGCGTGCTGCTCGAGGTCGCCAACTGGAACGGGCCCAACATCCTGCGCAGCTCGCGCATGCTGAGCCTGCGCTCGGAGGCGTCCTCGCGCTTCGAGAAGCAGCTCCATCCGGAGCTCTGCATGCGCGCGCAGCGGATCGCCTCGGAGCTGATGGTGGAGCTCTGCGGCGCGAAGCTCGTGCCTGGGACGATCGACGTCGCCGCGGAGGTGCCGTCGCCGCCCCAGCTGACGCTGCGCGGTTCCCGCGTCGAGGGGCTGCTCGGCATGCCGATCGAGCGGACGGATCAAATGGCGTACCTGGAGCGGCTCGGATTCGGCGTCGAAGTCGTAGGCGACGACCTCGCGGTGACCGTGCCGCCCGATCGTCATCACGACGTCACGCGCGAGGTCGACCTGATCGAGGAGGTCGCGCGCGTGCACGGCCTCGACGAGCACCTGCCCAGCACGCTGCCGGCGGTCTCCGGGCAAGCGGGCGGGCTGACCCGCGAGCAGCGCCTACGGCGCAGGACCGAGGACTCGATGCGGGACCTCGGCTTCGACGAGGTCGTCGGCTGGAGCTTCACCGACCCCGGTGAGGCAACGCGCCTGCGGATCCCAGCGGACGACGCCCGCGCCGCTCCCCTCGTCATCTCCAACCCGCTTTCCGAGGATCAATCCGTGATGCGGACGACCCTGCTCGGCTCGCTGCTCGACGTCGCCCAGCGCAACCTGGCGCACGGGGCGGATCGCGTTGCCCTCTTCGAGTCCGGCCGCGTCTATCTCGACGGCGGTTCGAGCGAGTTCCCGGGCGAGAGAGCCGCGCCGGACCACGAGCCGCACCGGATCGGCTGCCTGGCGGTGGGCCCGTTGGCGGCGAAGTCGTGGCGGGGCGGTGATGAGCCCGCGGACTTCTTCGCGGTCAAGGGCGTCGTCGAAGCGCTTGCCGGGCAGCTCGGCGTTGCGCTCGAGTTCGAACCGGCGGAGGAGCCGTTCCTGCATACCGGTCGCGCGGCGCGGCTCAGCGCCGGTGGAGGGGAGGCCGGTTGGATCGGAGAGCTCCATCCACTCGCCGCGCGCGCCTGGGACCTGGATGCGGCGACAGCCTTCGAAGTCGACCTCGCGGCGCTCGTCGCCGCGGCGAGCGCAGGCGAGGAGACCTTCGAGGACGTGACCACCTTTCCCGCCGTCTACCAGGACATCGCCGTGGTCGTGCCAGCCGAGCTGCCGGCCGCCGATCTCCGCGCCGCCGTGAGGGCTGGCGGCGGAGACCTGCTCCGTGCCGCCGACGTCTTCGACCTCTACGAGGGAGAGCAGGTCGGCGAAGGGCGCAAGAGCATCGCCCTGCGGCTCGAGTTCCGCGCCCCCGACCGGACCCTCACCGACGACGAGGTCGCTGGGCTTCGGAAGAAAATAGAGGCTACACTCAAGGAAATCAGAGCGAAAATCCGATCAGGAAAAGTTTTGTGATCGGGGGGAGGACCTTGTGCAAGTATCTGGAAGCGTCCGCGTGCCGGTATCGCTAATTTTCCGGGTCCCCAAGCTGCCCGCAGCTGATCCTGTCGCCCGAATGGTCTTCTCCAAAACGCTACATGGACGACCCCTTCTCCCCTGTAAACAGACAGAGGATTTTGTGATGTCGGGACTTATCCGGGTAGTGCTTGATGTCGATGACCACTGGACCTGAATGAGGAGTCGATGATCGGTAGCTCTCAAAACGGAAACGGCTATGAGCCACGGCCCCGGGTTCTGGTGGCAGGCGCTCTCGGAGCAGTCGGGTCGTTGGTTGCAGACCTATTGGCCCGGCATCCGAGCGTTGAGCTCGCTGCTTTGACGGCCCGTGAGACGGGGGATGACTCAACTCCTATTGGCAAGACCTTGGCTGAGATTTATCCGGAGCACCGGGTCGATCTCAAGCTCCAAACTCTGGATGAACTTGCTCTCGCAGACTTTGATGCGGCCGTTGTTGCCTACGCGACAGATGCTGCAGCGCGACTCGTCCAAGAGCTACGTCTCCAGAACCTGACGGTAGTGGATTCCTGTGCAGATTTTCGCTTCGAGGATCTGCATACCTATGAGGACTGGTATGGCCCCCACCAGGCGCCTGAGCTTTTGAACGAAGCCGTTTACGGGCTGCCTGAGGTTAATCGCCAGAAGATCATGGGGGCGAAGCTGGTTGGCAATCCTGGCTGCTATCCAACGGCCTCGGTTCTTGCGCTGGCGCCCCTTGTGCGTGAGGGCTTGGCCGACGACATCGTCATTGATGCGAAGTCAGGGGTTTCAGGTGCCGGTAAGCGGGGGGATGAAGTGCCTCCGTTTATCAGCACTCATGAGAACATGCGGCCATATGGGGCACCGAAACATCGCCATAAGCCAGAGATTGTCGAGCGCTTGGCGATGCTCGGCTACGAAGGTGGATTGAGCTTCGTGCCCCATCTAATTCCTATCGATCAGGGAGAGCTAGTCAGCTGTTACGTCAAGCCGTCGAGGGAACTCAGCGCCGAGGAGCTTCTCGAGCTCTACGTGGACGCATATAGATCAGAGCCGTTTGTCGAGATCACCGAGAAGCTTCCCACCGCAAGGGATGTGCAGAGGACAAACATCTGCCGCCTCAGTCCCGTCCTCGATCACGATGGTGGTCGAATCTTCGTCTTTGCAACGATCGACAACCTATGGAAGGGCGGCGCATCACAGGCGGTCCAAAACCTCAACCTTGCGCTTGCAATAGACGAGAGAGACGGAATTGATAACTCAGTCTCCGTTGAACTGGATCGCGCGTCATTGGACCGATCAACGGTCTCAGCCTAGGGCTTAACGGGCTGAGGCCACCCTTTTCCATATCGGAGTCGAGTTCTCCGATGCAGGAACCGGTATGACGGCCTTCTTCAAATCGCGCTGGGCGACGCCGCCCGAAGGCGTCGAGGAGCTCGACTCCACCCAGCTCGCCCCGGGCTTTCGGGCCGGCGCGGCGCATTGCGGGCTCAAGGGCGGCGGCAAGACGGACGTCGGCCTGCTCGTCTGCGACGAGGAGAGCGTGTCGTCGGCGGTTCTGCTGACGCGCAACGCCTCGGCTGCGGCGCCGGTCAGGGTCTGTCGCAAACGCTGCGAGAAGGGCTCCATCCGGGCCGCGGTGGTCAACGCCGGCAACGCCAACGCCGAGACCGGCGAGCAGGGATACGCCGACGCGATCGCGATGTGCGACGAGGCGGCGGCGAAGCTCGGCCTGCGCCCCGAGACGGTCGCCGTCGCCGAGACGGGCGTGATCGGCGTGCCGCTGCCGGTCGGCGCCGTGCTCGGCGGCATCGGCGCGGCGGCGGCGGATCTCTCGCCTGCCGGCGCGGCCGCGTTCTCGGACGCGATCCTCACCACCGATCGCTGGCCTAAGCGCTGCACGGTGAGGGCGGGCGGCGTGACGCTTTCGGCCCAGGCGAAGGGCGGCGGCATGATCCAGCCGAACATGGCGACGATGCTCTGCTTCGTGCAGACCGACGCGATCGTCGAGGACCCGGACGCGACGCTGCGCGCCGCCTGCGACGCCTCCTTCGAGCGGATCACGGTCGACGGTCAGATGAGCACCAACGACACCCTGCTTCTGCAGGCCACGGGCGCCGCCGGTCAGGCGCTGCCCGAGGGCCTGCTCGAGGCCGTCCTGCTGCAACTGGCGATCGAGGTCGTCGCCGACGGCGAGGGCTCGACCAGGGTCTGCCGCGTCCAGGTCGACGGCGCCGCCACCCAGGCGGAGGCCGAGCGCGTCGCGCGGGCGATCGCCAACTCGCCGCTGGTCAAGACGGCGCTCTTCGGTCGCGACCAGAACTGGGGCCGGATCGCCCAGGCGGCGGGACAGGCGCTCGCCGGCGAGAACCTCGGCGAGATCGGGGGCGATTCGATCGACAACGCCGAGCTGGCCGCCGAGACGGCCGAGGCCGAGATCGGCCTGCGGCTCGACCGGGGCGAGCACAGCGCCCACGTCTGGTTCTCGGACCTCGGCTACGAGTACGTCCGGATAAACGCCGAGTACACGACGTGAAAGGACGGAGATGACAGAGCAGGCGCCGAAATCCAGGGCGGCCGCAGCGAACGTCGAGACGCTGCTCGAGGCGCTGCCATACATCAAGCAGTTCCACGGCCAGACGGTGGTCATCAAGTACGGCGGCGCGGCGATGCGCGAGGAGTCTCTGCGCGAGGCCTTCGCCACCGACGTCGTGCTGCTCAAGTACGTCGGCATGAACCCGATCGTCGTTCACGGCGGCGGGCCCGAAATCAGTCAGTACATGGACCGCCTCGGCCTCGAGATCCGCTTCCACGAGGGCCTGCGGGTCTCCGACGCGGAGACGGTCGAGGTGGCGAGCATGGTCCTGCTCGGCAAGCTCAACTCCGACATCGTCCAGCGGCTCAACCGCCACGGCCAGCCCGCGGTTGGGCTCTCCGGACAGGACGGGACCCTGTTCGAGGTCGCGCCCGTTCCCAACGCCGAGCAGGTCGGGTTTGTCGGCTCGATCGAGCGCGTCGACGTCGATGTCCTCAACCACATCGCCGCCGATTACATCCCGGTGATCGCATCCTCGGCGTCTGATCGCGACGGCCGCCCCTACAACGTCAACGCCGACGAGGCCGCCGGCAAGGTCGCCGCGGCGCTCGGCGCCCACAAGGCGATCTTCCTCACCGACGTGGACGGTTGGCTAGCCGACCCCGACGACGCCGGCTCGCTGATCGCCCGGGCGACGGTCGACGAGGTGGACTCGCAGCTCACCACGGTCGGCGGCGGCATGCGGCCGAAGCTGACCGCCTGCGTCGACGCGATCCGCGGCGGCGCGCAGGCCGCGCACATCATCGACGGCCGCCGGCCCCACTCGCTGCTGGTCGAGCTCTTCACCGACGCCGGCATCGGCACCATGGTCACCTCATGAACCTGACCGATCTAAAGGCGCTGGAGGAGCGGTACCTGATGCACACCTACAGGCGGGCGCCGGTCGAGTTCGTGCGCGGCGAGGGCGCCCTGCTCTGGGACTCCGAGGGCAAGGAGCACCTCGACTTCCTCGGCGGCATCTCGGTCTGCTCGGTCGGCCACTGCAACCCCGACGTGGTCGAGGCGGTCCGCGACCAGGCGGGCCGCCTGATGCACACCTCGAACCTCTTCTACACGGAGCCGATGGTCCGGCTCGCCGAGCGGCTCGCCGAGTCGAGCCTCGGCGGGCGGGTCTTCTTCTCCAACTCCGGCGCCGAGGCCAACGAGTGCGCGATCAAGATCGCCCGCAAGCACGCTCACCGGCGTGGCGTCGAGGCGCCCGAGATCGTCAGCTTCGACCGCGATTTCCACGGCCGCACCTATGGGGCGCTCGCGGCGACCCCGAGGCTGGCCGCCGACCCGGCCCTGGGGCCGATGCTGCCCGGCTTTCGCGCCGCGCCCTTCGACGATGCCGCGGCGCTGCGCGAAGCGGTTGGGGAGAGCACGGCGGCGGTTCTGATCGAGCCGATCCAGGGCGAGAGCGGCGTTTATCCCCTCAGCGACGAGACCCTGCTCGCGGCGCGGAAGGCCTGCGACGAGGTCGGCGCCCTGCTGATCCTCGACGAGATCCAGACCGGGATGGGGCGGACGGGCTCGCTCTGGGCCTACGAGCAGACGCCGGTGCGCCCGGACGTCTTCACCAGCGCCAAGGCGCTCGGCGGCGGTATGCCGATCGGAGCCTGCGTGACGACGCCGGAGGCCGGCGAGGTGCTCGAGCCCGGCGATCACGGTTCGACCTTCGCCGGCGGCCCAGTCGCCTGTGCGGCGGCGCTCGCGGTGCTCGACATCGTCGACGACCCGGGTTTGCTGCGGCGCGTCCGCGAGCTCGGCGCGGGGCTGCGAGAGGGGCTGCTCGCCCTCGACGGGGTCGTAGAGGTCCGCGGTCGGGGGTTGATGCTCGGCGTCGGGCTCGAAGCCGGCGTCGACGCGGCGGCGGTCGCGGCCGACCTGCTCGACCGCGGCCTCGTCGTCAACGTTCCCGAGCCGGGCACGATCCGCTTGCTGCCGCCGCTGACGGTCGAGTCCGACCAGGTCGAGCGCGCCGTCGCCACTATCGGCACGGCGCTCATAAGCTACGCCGCATGAGCAAGAAGAAGCAATCGGAGCCGCGCGCGCTGACGACCAGCACGGCGGAGCGCCTGGCGGCGATCGTCGAGGCGGCGGAGCGGGCGGCCGCGCAGGTGATCGACGACGCCGAAACGCAGGCTCGCGAGCGACTTGCGGAAGCGGACGCGCGGGCGAATCGCGTCGCGGCGGAGCGCCTGCGCGCCCTCGCCGACGAGCTCGACCCGCCCACCCCGGCCCGGACCGAGTCCCATCTGCGGCCGGTGGAGTCCGAGGATGACCAGGACATGGCGCACCTGCGCTCGAGCGGCGCCGGCGCCCGCATCCTCGCCACTCAGATGGCGATCTCGGGCAGCAGCCGGGAGGAGATCGACCAGCGCCTGAGGAGAGGCTTCGACATCGAGGACACCAGCGAGATACTCGACGCGATACTCGGACCGGAGGAGCAGTGATGCACGAGGACCCGACCCGGATGATGGGCCAGCCCGACCACCAGCGCCCGCAGGGAAACATGCGCCTGCTCGTCGCCGGCCTGATCGCCGTGATCGTCGGGCTGGCGATCGCGATCGTCGTCATCGCCGGCAACGACAACGGCGGCACCACGACCACCGTGAGCTCGTCGCCGGCCACGACGACGAGCTCGGGCACGACGACCGGCTCGACGAGCACAGATTCGACCACGACTTCGCCTACCACGACCGAAACGACGACTTCGCCGACGACCACCGAAACGACCACGACCGCGCCGCCGACCGAAAAAGAAAACGGCAGCGGCGGCATCGGCGCTCCCTAGTGGCGGACTCTCCGTCCCAGATCCGCACCGCCTCCTACGAGGCGGACCCCGCCGAGGTGCGGCGAGTCCTGCTGCTCTACTCCGGCGGCCTCGACACGAGCGTGATGCTGAAGTGGATCCAGGACTCCTACGACGCCGAGGTGGTCTGCCTCACCGTCAACCTCGGCCAGCCCGGCGAGGACTACGCCGTCATCGAAGACAAGGCAAAGCGGCTGGGCGCGCTCGAGTGCCACGTCGTCGACGCTCGCGAGGAGTTCGCCGCCGAGTACGTGGCGCCGGCGATCAAGGCAAACGCCCTCTACGGCGGGGGCTACCCGCTGTTCACCGCTCTCGGCAGGCCGCTGATCGCGAAGCTGGCCGTCGAGTACGCACGCCGCGGCGGTTGCGACACGATTGCCCACGGCTGTACCGGCAAGGGCAACGACCAGGTGCGGATCGAGGCGACGGTCGCGACACTGGCGCCGGAGCTGAGGGCGATCGCCCCGGTCCGTTCCTGGCAGATGGGCCGCGAGGAGGAGATCGCCTACGCGCGCGAGCACGGCATCCCCGTCAAAGGCGGCACCGAGGTCGCGCCGTACTCGATCGACGACAACCTCTGGGGACGCTCCTCGGAGGGCCGCTGGATCGAGGATCTCGACCACGCGCCCGAGGACGACGTCTTCCAGCTCGTCACCCGGCCCGAGGAGGCCCCCGACGAGGCGCAGGTCATCACCGTTGAGTTTGAGCGGGGGGTGCCCGTCGCGCTCGACGGCGAGCGACTCGGGTTGGTCGAGCTGCTGGAACGCGCCGCCGAGGCCGGCTGCCGGCACGGCGTCGGCATCGTCGACCACATCGAGGACCGCATCGTGGGCTTGAAGGTCCGCGACATCTACGAGGTCCCGGCGGCGGCCATCCTGCTCACCGCGCACCAGGAGCTGGAGAAGCTGGTCGGCACGATCCATCAGAACCAGTTCAAGCCCGAGCTCGACCGCAAGTGGGCGTACCTCGTCTACGCCGGCCTCTGGTGGGAGCCGCTGCGCAGCGACCTCGACACCTACATGGAGGCGGTCAACGCGCAGGTCACCGGCACGATCGGCGTCAGGCTCTACAAGGGAAGCGCGCGGGTCGTCACCCGTTCCTCGCCGAACGCGGTATACGACGCCGACCTCGCCTCCTTCGCCGAGTCGGGCGGCCTCTTCTCGCAGACGGCGTCCCCCGGGTTCATCGAGCTCTGGTCGCTGCAGTCGCGGATGGCGCATCGAATCCGCCGGCGCGGGGAAGAGGAAGAAGCATGATCTACGAGAGCCTCGGCAAGGTGGCGATCCGATTTGCGGTCAGGTACGTGCGGGCGCGCTACCGTCGCCAGATTCGCGTCGGCGTCGGCGTCACCGTCGCCGGCCTCGCCCTCGCGGCGTACGTTGCGAGCCGCAACGTCCCCGAGGGCTGAGCGCAAGGTTCGTTGCGCCTTACGGACAACTTGTGAGTATCCGCTAACAAAGTCCGCTACCCTCGCCGCTCTCGTGGGGCGAGCACTCGCGACAACCTTCGCCGGCCGCGGGCGCTTCGCCTTGCTGGCCTGCGCGCTCCTCTGCGGGTCGATGGCGCTGGGTGGGACGGCGCGGGCCACCGACGTCGGAGCCCTCGAAGCGAGGCTCGCGTCGGCCCGTGAAGAAGCGAGCTCGCTGGCAGTGCAGCTGCAGGCCGCGCAGGCGGATCTCGCGCAGGCCCAGGCACGTGCCGCGACGGCAAGCGCGCGGGAGGAGAAGCTCGGTCGGCTGCTGGCGAACGGCGAAGAGAGGTCCGCGCGGCTCGCCGCGGCGGTGCACCGCACAAAGGCGCACCTGGCCCAGGCGCGAGCGCGTCTGCGCAGGGCCCGGCGTGTGCTTGCGGACCGGCTCGTCGCGATCTACGAGAGTGGCGCGCCGGACGCGACCAGCGCGATCCTCGGCGCCGGCGATTTCGAAGAACTGGCGACCGGCAGCGAATACGTGGCTCGGATCGAGCAGTCGGACGCGAGCCTGGCCGGCCGCGTCGCGCAGGTGCGCAGCGAAGTCGCGGCCGCCCTACGGCGAGTCGATGCTCTCAAGGCCCGTGTGGACGCCTACAACGAACGCCTCGCCGCCGCCCGCTCGGAAATCGCCGGCGTACGGGAAGAAGCCGAAGCCGCCGCCGCGCAGCTGCACTCGGTCATGGCTGCCCGCGCCGCATCGCTGGCCTCGCTGAAATCGAGGATGCACTCCTGGGTCGGCGATATCGAAGCCGCGGAAGCCGCCAGCCGGGAAGAAGCCGAAAGAACGGTCGAACGCTGGCTCGGCGGCCCCTACTCGATCCCGGCCTACATCGTGATGTGCGAGTCGGGCGGCAACTACGGCGCCGTCAACCCCTCCAGCGGCGCCGGCGGCGCCTACCAGATCCTCCCCTCGACTTGGAAGCTCTACGGCGGCCAGGGCGAGCCCCAAAACGCGCCGAAGGCCGAACAGGACCGTATCGCCGCCGAAATCTGGGCCGATTCCGGGTCGAGCGCCTGGGTCTGCGGATAGCGAAACTTCGCTCGGAAGTAGCGCAAAAGCGTCACGGAGGCGAGTCGTGCCATCTGGCCGGATTGGCATGATCGGCGCCAGCCGTGAGCACCTCCTCCTCCGTCCATCTGCACGCCCACAGCGAGTACTCGCTGCTCGACGGGCATTGCAAGATCGACGCGATGGCGGCACGGGCCGCGGAGATGGGGCAGCCCGCGCTCGGTCTCACCGACCACGGCGTGATGAACGGGGCCGTCGATCTTTACAAGGCCTGCAAGAAGCACGGGATCAAGCCGATCGCCGGCTTCGAGGCGTATTTCGTTGACGATGTCGAGGCGGTCAAGGAGAAGCCCAAGTACGAGCGCAACCACCTCACGCTCCTGGCCGAGAACGACATCGGCTTCGCCAACCTGGTCAAGCTCACCTCGGCGGGCTTTCTCGAGGGCTTCTCTCGGGGCAAGGCCAACGTCGACATGGAGATGCTCGCCGCACACGCCGAGGGCGTGATCGTCCTCACCGGCTGCCTGCAGTCGCGCTTCTGCCGCCGCCTCGTCGAAGAGCGGCCCGACGAGGCTCGCGCCCATCTCGACGAGCTCGTCCAGGCCTTCGGCCCCGAGCAGGTCTACTTCGAGGTGCAGAAGAACGGCATCGACGAGCAGGACAAGGCGAACGAGGGGATCGTCCGCTTCGCCCGCGAGCTGGGCCGCCCGCTGGTCGGCACGGCCGACGTCCACTACCTGCGACGCGAGGACTTCGACAACCACCGCGCGCTGCTCTGCGTGCAGACGAAGTCGACGCTGGAGGCGCCGAAGCTGAGCTTCGACACCAACGAGTTCTACCTCAAGGACAACGCCGAAATGTCCGAGTCGTTCGCGGAGTGGCCGGAGGCGGTGCCGACCACGCTCGAGATAGCCGAGCGCTGCGACGTCGAGATCGAGCTCGGCAAGCTGCTGCTGCCGCGCTACCCCACGCCCGACGGCGAGGAGCCCGAAGCGATGCTGCGCCGGATCGCCGGCGAGGGCATGCGATCGCGCTACGGCGACCCGATCCCCGCCGCCGCGCGCGAGCGGCTCGAGTTCGAGCTCAGCGCGATCGAGGAGATGGGCTTCTCCTCCTACTTCCTGATCGTCTGGGACTTCGTCCGCTACGCGAAGGAGAACGGCATCGCCGTCGGTCCGGGCCGCGGTTCGGCCGCCGGCTCGATCGTCGCCTACGCGCTGGCGATCACCGACATCGACCCTCTCGCCAACGAGCTGATCTTCGAGCGCTTCCTCAACCCCGGCCGCAAGTCGATGCCCGACATCGACATCGACTTCTCGGTGCGCGGCCGCGAGCGCGTGATCCGCTACGTGACCGAGAAGTACGGCAAGGAGTCGGTCGCGCAGATCGTCACGTTCGGCAAGATGTTCCCGCGCGCCGCCACCCGCGACGCCGCGCGCGTGCTCGGCCACGACTACGGCGCCGGCGACAAGCTCGCGAAGCTGATCCCCGACCCGATCA
>Ga0207648_10005128_pt1 | contig 13268 bp, 13 predicted proteins | sample KBSMisM32_FD_184310 | JGI IMG/M metagenome (GOLD analysis project Ga0207648, IMG submission 184310) | Miscanthus rhizosphere microbial communities from Kellogg Biological Station, Michigan, USA - KBS Miscanthus M3-2 (SPAdes) (version 2) | ecosystem: Host-associated > Plants > Roots >...
CGCCCATCTCACGGCGCAAAACATCACTCAGGACGACATCATCGCCGCCGGCCTGGCGCGTCCGGCCGAGGATGGAAGACCCATGCGGGACTTCTTTTTCAACCGGGTGATGTTTCCGATTTCCGATGGCCGTGGCCGGGTTGTCGCTTTTGGCGCCCGCGCTTTGGAAGCCGATGCCAAGCCCAAATACATCAATACCGGCGAAACACCGCTCTTTTCCAAAGGAACGCAGCTTTACAATTTCGCCACCGCGCGCGCCGCCGCCATCAAGGCGGGGACCATCTTGGTCGCGGAAGGCTATATGGATGTGATCGCCCTGGTGCGCGCGGGCTTTGCCCATAGCGTCGCGCCCTTGGGCACCGCGCTCACCGAGGATCAGCTTCAACTTCTGTGGCGCACCGCGCCCGAACCCATCCTGGCCTTTGACGGCGACGCGGCGGGATTGAAAGCGGCACACCGCGCGGCCCATCTCGCCCTGCCGCATTTGAAGCCCGGCTATTCCCTGCGCTTCGCCTTCCTGCCGACTGGCGAGGATCCCGACAGCTTCATCGCCGGCAATGGCGCAGGCGCCATGTCGGTGCTGCTGGAAGCGGCCCTTCCCTTGTCGCAACTGCTGTGGCGCACCGAAACCGAAGGAAAGGATCTTTCCACCCCGGAAAGGCGGGCGGGCCTGGAACATACGCTCAAGGAAATTGTCGACCGCATCGGCGACGGCAAAGTCGCCGATTATTATCGCCGCGCCTTTCAGGAGCTGGTGTTTGACAGTTTCAAACGGCGGGTGCCCGCCTCACCCAGCGGCAAAGACGCACGGGGTCCGCTGCGCAATACCCTGCCCGGGGGCGGAAAGTTCCGCGGCGAGTACCGCCCCCGCCCCTTGCCGGGGACCCCGGAAGCGGTCTCCCCCACGGTCCAGGCCTCGGCATTGGTGCGTTCCGGGGCGGCAGGGGCCCGGCATGCCAAGGAAATGGAGCTTGGGAGACTTTTGGTTGAATCTCCAGAAATCGCACTCGCGGAAGCTGAATCGCTGGCGGAACTGGATGTCAAAGACCCATCGCTTGACAGGCTGCGGCACGAGCTTTTAAACCTCGCCGCCTCCGGCTCCAGCCTTGAAAAAGCTGGGGTTCAAATCCATTTCACGCGTAAGGGATTGGCCGACTTGTTGGCGCGTTTTGCCGGCATTGCGGCCGAAGACCCCCATGCCAGTTTTCAGCGTGCGATCAAGGACTTGCGCGATCTGGCTGGGCAACAAACCGACGCGCGGCGCTTGCTGGAGCGCCGTAAAGAGCGTTTCCAGCGGCCCGGCGACGGGCGCGGGTAAAGGCGTGAGGCGGAAGCCGGACCGCCTCTTCAAGAGTTAGGTAGAGCCATCTGTGACCAAAGCCCACTCCAAGAAACCGGCCAAGCCCATCAAAAAGCCGGCGGCCAAAGCCGCCGCCTCCAAAAGCGCGCCCGCCAAGAAAGCGCCCGCCAAGAAGGTGGCCGCCAAGCCGGTTAAGCACCACGCCAAGCCGGTGACGAAGGCCGCCGCCAAGCACGACACCCATAAGGCTGACGTCCATAAGAAGGGCGCCAAGGTCGAAAAGCTGACCAAGGCTCAGCTCGCGGCCAAGGCGAAGGAAGAAAAGCTCAAGGCCAAGGCCGCCGCCGCCAAGATCGACGCCAAGAAAGCGGAAAGCTCCCCCGTGGTGCCGCCGCCCAAGCCGGGAAGCAAGATCGCGCCCAAAAAGCCCGGCGAGCCCGAGACTCCGGGCGATGCGGATTCGCCATTGCTGGACATGTCGGATGTCGGCGTCCGCAAGATGATCGCCAAGGCCAAGGCCCGCGGCTATGTCACCTATGACGAATTGAACAAGGTCCTTCCCTCCGACAAGACCTCGTCCGAGCAGATCGAAGACACCATGGCGATGCTCAATGAGATGGGCATCAATGTCATCGAAAGCGAAGAGGCCGAAGAAGGCGAAGAGGGCGGCGCCCTGGTCGTCGAGGCGACCGGCAAGGCGCTCGCCACCACGCCCAAGTCCGGCGAACAGTATGACCGAACCGACGATCCGGTGCGCATGTACCTGCGCGAGATGGGCTCGGTCGAGCTGCTGTCGCGCGAAGGCGAAATCGCCATCGCCAAGCGCATCGAGGCCGGCCGCGAGCTGATGATCGGCGCCTTGTGCGAAAGCCCGTTGACCTTCGAAGCGCTCACCGTTTGGCGCGACGAACTCAACGAAGGCAAAGTCCTGCTGCGCGACATCATCGACCTGGAAGCCATGTATGGCGCCGGTCCCGATGGCCAGCCCGCCAATGTGCCGCCGCCGGTCGGACCGGATGGCAAGCCTTTGAACACCGGCCTTCCCGAGGGCGCCAATGGCGCCGCGCCGGTGGAGTTCAAAAAGCCCGAGCCGCCCAAGCCGGCGCCAAAACCCGCTTCGGCTCCAAAAGCCGAAGGTGAAGAAGGCGAAGAAGGCGAAGCGGCGGCCGCCGCCGACGCCCAGGACGATGATTTCGACGACGAAGGCAATCTGCCGCTGTCCGCCATGGAAGCGGCGCTGAAGCCGCAAGTTCTCGCGGCGCTGGATTCCATCGCCGGCCTCTACAAAAAGCTGGGCAAGCTGCAGGACGCCAGCGTCGAAGCCGCGCTGGCCTCCGATGAGCTCTCCAGCGGCCAGGAACGCCGCTTCAAGAAGCTGCGCAACGAGACCATGGACCTGGTCAAGTCGCTCAAGCTCAACAACAACCGCATCGAAGCCCTGGTCGACCAGATGTACGGCATCAACAAGCGCCTGGTCGGCCTTGAGGGCAGGCTGCTGCGCCTGGCGGAAAGCCATGGCGTGGATCGCTCGGACTTCCTCAAACAGTATTTCGGCAATGAGCTCGACCCCAACTGGGCGCGCCGCGTCGGCCGCCTCACCGGCTTGGGCTGGCATGAGTTCGTCACCGAGGAACGCGACAAGGTCAAGGCGATCCGGGACGAGATCCAGCAGCTCGCCCAGGAAACCCGCCAGTCGGTTTCGGAATTCCGCCGCAATGTCCAGACGGTGCAAAAAGGCGAGCGCGAATCCGGCGTCGCCAAGAAGGAAATGATCGAGGCCAACCTGCGCCTGGTCATCTCCATCGCCAAGAAATACACAAACCGTGGTTTGCAATTTCTGGATCTGATCCAGGAAGGCAATATCGGGTTGATGAAGGCGGTCGATAAGTTCGAATACCGCCGCGGCTACAAATTCTCGACCTATGCCACCTGGTGGATTCGCCAGGCCATCACCCGCTCGATCGCCGACCAGGCGCGCACCATCCGCATTCCGGTCCATATGATCGAGACCATCAACAAGCTGGTGCGCACCTCGCGCCAGATGCTGCATGAGATCGGACGCGAGCCTACCCCGGAAGAATTGGCCGAGCGCCTGGCCATGCCGCTGGAAAAAGTGCGCAAGGTCCTCAAGATCGCCAAGGAGCCGATCAGCCTCGAGACGCCGATCGGCGACGAGGAAGATAGCCATCTGGGCGATTTCATCCAGGACCCCAATGTGGTGCTGCCGATCGATGCCGCCATCCAGGCGAATCTGCGCGAAACCACCACCCAGGTGCTGGCGACGCTGACCCCGCGCGAGGAACGCGTGCTGCGCATGCGCTTCGGCATCGGCATGAATACCGATCATACGCTGGAGGAAGTCGGCCAGCAGTTCAGCGTCACCCGCGAGCGCATCCGCCAGATCGAGGCCAAGGCGCTTCGCAAGCTGAAGCATCCTTCCAGGAGCCGTAAGCTCAGGAGCTTCTTGGACAACTGATGCAGCTCACTTTGCTCAAGGGCAAAATCCACCGGGCCACTGTCACCCAGTGCGATCTCAACTATGAAGGCTCCATTTCGGTGGACGCCACGCTGCTGGAGCGTTCCGGCATCCTGCCGCATGAGCAAGTGGACGTGCTCAACATCAACAATGGCGAGCGGTTCACCACCTATGCCATTCCGGCGCCGGCCGGTTCGGGCACCATCGGCATCAACGGCGCCGCGGCCCGCCGGGCGCAAAAAGGCGATCTTGTCATCATCGTCGCCTATGCTCGAATGGAAGAGGCCGAGGCCAAAAGCTTTACCCCCCGGGTGCTGCTGGTGGACGGCAACAACCGTCCCCAGGCGCCTTCCTTGCGTGTTCTGGAAACCTGAAGAAAATTGATAAGCTAGAGACGATGCCCCGCCAAGACGACGAAAAATTCTCCAACCGATTGGACACCGCCGCCAAGGCGCGCGCCGAAATGCTGGCCAAAGCCAAGGCCCGCGCCGAAGCAGCCAAGGCGAACGCCGACCAGCGCGCCCAGGAACGGGCGGCCATTGCCAAGGCCCGCGACGACCGCCTGGCCCAGCGCGCCGAGGAAAAGCGCAAGACCGCGGAAGCCGCCGAGCGCGCCCGGATTGAGGGCGAGGAGCGGCGCAAGCGCGAAGAGGAAGAAGCCAAGACCGCCGCCGAGGCGAAAAAGCGCGAAGAGGCCGAGAAGCTGGTCAGGCTGCTGGCGGAGCAAAAGGCCGCCCGCGATGCTAGGTACGCTGCTCGCAAAGACCGCCAGAAGAAGCGCTAGGCCTAGCTTTTCTTAGCGAGCGAAAGCGAGCTTAGAAAAGCTGGCCCCGCTTCGAGCCCGAAGGGCGAGGGCGGAGGCGGGTGAGCTGCGATTTTGAGCAGATTGCCCCGGCGCGTCGCCTGTGCTCCGCGCGTTCGGCCCTCGAAATGGTCCACCGGACCATTTCGTTCGCGCAGATCGCGCGAACCGGGCCTCACCCTGCTCACGCCGGAAAATCTCTCGCCCTAGGTACGCGATTGGGAGAAGTCCTGCTCAGGTCCCGAAAATCCTCGCCCGAGTAATTTGCGGCCAAACGCAGACGGAAGCGGCGGGTTCCGCAAAAATATATCCTTTCCAGCAGGCGGGCGCCTGCTTTAGGGTTTTGGCGGGTTGAGCGGTTCGGCTCCCTAACAAAGACTGGCGCGTTGAGCGCACGGTCCCGTCACCAACCGCAGAATGAGAAGGCGCCCGCATGCCGATTGTGGAAGACAAGCAGTTCAAATATCCGGCGGAAGAAGAATGCCTGGTGCGCCGGCTAGGCTCGGCGGTGATCAGTGCTTGGCCGCATCTGCCGCGCGAGGTTCAGGAAAAGATTTTCGACGAGGCCAAGATCGCCTGGGACCGGGAACATTATGTTTCCAAGCTGCCGTCCAAACTGGACGCGATTATCCGCAGAAGGCATAGCTAGGCTCGTCTCACTCCATCCGGTAGTTAAAACTCACCGACACCCGCTTCCCGCGCGCGCCATTGGTTTCGACCCCATGTCGCAGCCAGCTTTCCCATAACAGAAGCATGCCCGTTTTGGGCTCGACATCGACAAAGCTGCGGTTCTCGACTCGCGCGTTGGCCTTTTTGGGCGGCGCGGCCATCATCATGGCCAGCCGGGGATCTTCGAAGCGGATGGCGCCCGAGCGTGGCGGGACCGCCACATAATAGGTGCCGCTGATCGCCGCATGGGGATGGATATGCGGGGCATGGATGGCGCCCTTGTCCATGACGTTGACCCACATACTGTCCAGCTTGAGCTTGCGCCCGCCCAGCTCGAACTGCAGTTCGCGCGCAAAGCCCGCCACTTGCTTGGCGATTGCTTTTTCCAGATCGGCGAACAGGCTTGCCCGCTGGGGCAGGTCGTTCAAGGAGGCGTAAGAGGTATAGCCGCCATAGCCATGCTCGCGCGACCAGCGCTGACCGGCCCGGTCTTCAGCGGCAATGGCCAGGCAGGTCCCTTCCAAGTCGCGGGGCGGGGTGATGCGGGCGCGATACAGCCGGGTGACAAACAGCAAATCGGATTTCGGCATTTGCATCATGGTTAGCGAGTTGTTGACCATTGGGCTGTTATGAGCGGCACGCTGTCAAATCAAGGTATCCGGGTCATGCATTCCGTTACCTCCCACCCCGTCACCGCCGCGGTCTTTGCCGCCGTGACCCTGCTCTTGTCCGCTTGCATCGCCTATGACGCGACCGGCCGGATGGAAGATACCGCAACCGTGCTGGTATCAGCGCGAGGCGATCTGGCGCTCGATCGCTAGAATCTATCTTTTCTGGCCCTGATTTCCCCAAACGCCGCCACCGTATCCGCCCTTTCCATTCCCAAGCTTTTGCGGATTTCCGGCTGATCGGGCCGCAGGAAGGGGTTGGTCTGTTTCTCCAACCCCATGCTCGCCGGCACCGTCGGCTTGCCCGCCGCCCGCAACGCATAGACCTCGTCCATCCGGGCTTTCAGCGCTTGATTGCCGGGCTCCAAGGTCAAGGCAAAGCGGCCATTGCTTTGGGTATATTCATGGCCGCAATAGATTTTGGTCTGGTCCGGCAGGGTCATCAGCTTGGACAGGCTGGTCCACATCATCTTGGGATCGCCTTCGAACAGCCGGCCGCAGCCCATCAGGAACAAGGTGTCGCCGGTAAAGGCATGGCCGTCGATCACAAAGGTGATGGCGCCGCGGGTATGGGCCGGCACTTCCAGCACCTGGACTTTGCGGCCGTCAAATTCCCAGCCGGAGCCTTCATCCACGCCGACCTCCAGGCCGGGAATGCGCGCCCGATCCTTTCCCGGCCCTACGATGGTCGCCCCGGTCTCTGCCTTCAGCTCCAGATTGCCGCCGCAGTGATCCAGATGATGGTGGGTGTTGAGGATATGGGTGAGGGTCCAGCCCTTTTTCGCCAGGGCGGCACGGACCGGCTCCGGCTCCGACGGGTCCACCACGGCGCATTGGCCGCCCGATTTCACCAGATAGGCATAATTGTCGGACAGGCAGGGAACGATTTCGATCTCGAGGGGCATGGGGTTCTCCTAAGGCAAAACTTAGCAAAACCGCGCCTTTCGTCCTAATCTCGAGTCCATGCCGCAGGATGTGCGCGATCTCACCGCTTTTTATGAAACCCCGCTGGGGCAGTTGGCGCACCGCGCCATTGCCCGAGAAATCCATAATCTCTGGCCGGACCTGCGCAACTACCGGGTGCTGGGCTATGGCTTTGCCATTCCCTACTTGCGCGCCTTCAGCCATACCGAGCGTACCATCGCGGCCATGCCCGCGCCGCAAGGCGTGGTGCGTTGGCCGGACGAGAAAAACACCGCGCTGCTGTGCGAAGAGGACGCGCTGCCCTTTCCCGACATGTTTTTCGACCGCATCCTGATCGTGCATGGATTGGAGGCATCGGAAAGCCTGCGCGCGCTGTTGCGCCAGCTATGGCGGGTATTGGCGCCGGAGGGGCGCATTCTCCTCATAGCGCCCAATCGGGCCAGCCTTTGGGCCCAGGTGCAGAAATCCCCCTTTGGCCATGGCCGCCCCTTTTCCCGCATGGAATTGGAAGGCCTGCTCAAGGACGCGGTGTTCGAGCCCAGTCGCTGGCGGCGCGCGCTCTATGCGCCGCCGTTCGAAACCGTCACCAGCACCGGCACGGGTTGGGAGAAGGTCGGCGCCCGGTTTTTTTCCGGCATCGGCGGCGTGCATGTGGTGGAAGCGGCCAAGTCGGTCTACGCCGCCGCCGCGACCAAATTGCCGGTGGGGGCACAGGTGGCGCTCAAGACGGCGCAGCAGGATTTCTGAGACTGTCCTCTCCCACAAGGGGAGAGGAAAGCTCAAGCCTTCTTCTTCAGCAAAAACACCCCGCCCTGGGCGAACAGGTTGGGGCCCATATAGCCATGGGTGAGGCTTTCGGGCTTCATCGGCGAGGTGGTGCCATTGTTGTTCAAGGCATGGGCTTCGACGATGGTGGCGCTGCACTCCCGCGCCAGATCGACAAAGTCCGCCAAGGTACAGAGATGGATGTTGGGCGTCGCCCACCAGGAATAATCCAAAGTGCGGGTGCGCGGCATGCGTCCGCCGCTCAAAAGCGACAGCCGGATTTTCCAATAACCGAAATTGGGCAGCGAAATGGCGACCCGCCTGCCGATGCGCAGCAGGTGGTCCATCACCACCCGCGGCTTTTCGGTGGCCTGAATGGTCTGGGACAGGATAACGGCATCGAACACTTGGGCGGGATAATCGACCAGATCGGTGTCGGCATCGCCTTGCACCACGGCCAACCCGCGCGCCACGCAGGCGTTCACATTGGCCTGGGAAATCTCGATGCCCCTGCCATCGACATTCTTGGCCTTGAGATGTTCCAGCAGGGCGCCGTCGCCGCAGCCGACGTCCAGCACCCGCGCGCCGGGACGGATCATCGCGGCAATCGCCGCCAAGTCGGGACGCAAGGAAGCCGCGCTCATGCGCAATCCTGCGCCGCGTGATTGAGGAAGCCGCGCACGGTGGCGAACATTTCCGGCTCGTCCAGCAGAAAGGCATCGTGACCTTTATCGGTCTTGATCTCGACAAAGCTCACCTGCGCCGCCACCGCATTCAGGGCGTGGGCGATGCGCTTATTCTCCACGGTGGGAAACAGCCAGTCGCTGGTGAAGGCGATGATGCAGAAGCGCGCGGAGTTCAGCCGGAACACATCCGACAATTGCCCGCCATGCTCCTCGGCCAAGTCGAAATAATCCATGGCACGGGTGATGTAGAGATAGGAGTTGGCGTCGAAACGGTCGACAAAGGTCGCGCCCTGGTGATGCAAATAGGATTCGATCTGGAAATCCGGCGTGAACTGGAAGGATAGCGCCTCGCGATTCTGCAAGGCGCGGCCGAATTTCCGCTGCAGCGCCATTTCCGAGACATAGGTGATATGGGCGGCCATGCGCGCCACCGCCAATCCCTTGGACGGGCGGGTGTCGTGCAACTGATATTCGCCGCCTTTCCAATCCGGATCGGCCATGATTGCCTGGCGGCCCACTTCATGAAACGCGATATTCTGGGCGCTGTGGCGCGCGGCGCAGGCGATCGGCATCACCGCGCGCACGCAGTCCGGATAGGATGCCGCCCATTGCAGCGCCTGCATGCCGCCCATCGAGCCGCCGATCACCGCCAAAAGTTTTTCTATGCCCAGATACTCGACCAGGCGCTTTTGCGCCCGCACCATGTCGCGAATGGTGACCAGGGGAAAACTCAGCCCATAAGGCTTGCCGGTGGTGCAATCGATCTCGGCCGGCCCGGTCGAGCCCATGCAGCCGCCCAGCACATTGGCGCAGATCACAAAGAAACGGTCGGTGTCGATCGGCAGGCCCGGACCGACCATGGTGGTCCACCAGCCGGGCTTGCCGGTGATGGGATGGTCGGAGGCCACGAATTGGTCGCCGGTCAGGGCATGGCAGATCAGGATGGCATTGCTCTTTTGTACGTTCAGCACGCCATAGGTCATGTAGGCGACGGTGAAAGGCGCGAGGCTGCGCCCGCAGTCCAAGGACAGCGGATTTTCGAAGGTGACGGCCATTCCGACATTCGCCGATGGCCTGGTCACCGGGCGCAGGAAACGAGGAGCCTCGGTCATCCTAAATCCTTGAAACGTCGTAGCTAAGACCGGCCCGGGGTGAAGTCAACGAACAGCCTGCGGATGGCTGCTCTGCTTTGCTTTTATGACAGCCCCGCCCTATCAATACCGCCTTTTTCGAGCGCCGTTACCAAGTCATGAGCCCGACACCCAAACCAGGCATTCTGGAGATATCCCCCTATGTCCCGGGGCGCTCGGCCGCGCCCGGCACGGCCGCGCCGATCAAATTGTCATCCAACGAGTCTCCGCTGGGACCTTCGGCCAACGCCCTGGCGGCGCTGGACGAAGCCAAGTCCAGCCTCTCCCTCTATCCCGAAGGCTCGGCGCGGCTGCTGCGCCAAGCACTGGGCGAGGCCTTCGGCCTGGATCCCGCCCGCCTGGTGGTCTCGGGCGACGGCTCTGACGCGCTTCTGACCCTGCTTGCCAACGCCTATCTGCGGCCCGGCGACGAGGTGATTTTCAGCGCCCACGCCTTCCTGGTCTACAAGATCGCCACCCTGGCCAACAGCGCGGTGCCGGTGATCGTGCCCGAAATGACCACCAACCGGGTGATCAAGGTGGACGTCGACAGGATGCTGGCGGCGGTAACGCCCAAAACCCGCCTGGTCTATATTGCCAACCCCAACAATCCTACCGGGTCCTATCTCACCACCGAGGAAATGGGGCGTCTGCATGCCGGCTTGCCCGAGGATGTTCTGCTGGTGATCGACGCGGCCTATGGGGAATATGTCACGGCCAAGGATTATGAAGCGGGAATGGAAATGTCGCTGCGCTTTCCCAATGTGGTGATGACCCGCACCTTTTCGAAACTCCATGGCCTGGCGGGCCTGAGGATCGGCTGGATGCACGCGTCCGCTTCGGTATGCGATGCCATCAGCCGCATCCGCGGACCGTTCAACACAACCTTGATGCAGCAGCTGGCGGCGATAGCGGCGCTGAAGGACCGCGCCCATTTCTGGGCTTCGGTCAACCACAACAATCACTGGCTGGCTTGGATCACCGCGGAGATCCGCAAAACGGGATTGCGGGTGGACGACAGCGTCGCCAATTTTGTACTGATTCATTTTCCGAAGGCGGAAAAAACAGCCCAGGCGGCGGATGCATTCTTGATGAATCACGGTGTCATTCTGCGCAGGCTGGAGAATTACGAGCTGCCCCATTGCCTGCGCATGACCGTCGGCACCGAAGAGCAGAATCGGCAGGCTGTTTCCCGGATTCAGCAATTCATGGCTGCGTAACATGCAAAGAGTGAAAAAAATCGCGATTATCGGCTTGGGCTTGATCGGCTCGTCCATTGCCCATGCCGTCCGGCGAGTCAATTTCGCGGCCGAGATCGCCGGCCATGACGCCAGCGCCGACGTGCTGGCGCGGGCGCAAGTGCTGGGTTTCTGCGACAGCCTGCATGCCGACGCCAAGGATGCGGTGGACGGTGCCGATGTGGTGATCCTTTCCACGCCGGTGGGAGCTTACAAGGCGATCGCCCAGGTGATCGCGCCGCAATTGAAGCCCGATGCCATCGTGTCGGATGTGGGTTCGGTCAAAAGCGCGGTCATTCGCGATGTCGGGCCCTTTATGCCCAAAGGCGTGCATTTCATTCCCGCCCATCCCATCGCGGGCACCGAATTTTCCGGCCCGGAAGCCGGTTTCGCCAGCCTGTTCGATGGCCGTTGGACGATCCTGACACCGGTTCGCGGCAGCGATCCGCAGGCGGTGGAGCGGCTCAAGGCATTCTGGCAGGCGCTGGGCAGCCAGGTGGATGTGATGAACGCAGCCCATCACGACTTGGTTTTGGCCATCACCTCCCACCTGCCGCATTTGATTGCCTACAATATCGTCGGCACCGCCCATGACCTGGAAAAGGTCACCGAAGGCGAAGTGATCAAATATTCCGCCAGCGGCTTTCGCGACTTTACCCGCATCGCGGCTTCCGACCCCACCATGTGGCGCGACGTGTTCTTGAACAACCGCGATGCGGTGCTCGAGGTGTTGGGCCGGTTCAATGAGGATCTCAGCCAGCTGCAGCGCGCGGTGCGCAATGGCGACGGCAAGACCCTGTTCGACTGGTTCACCCGTACCCGCGCCATACGCCGCGCCATTGTCGATATCGGCCAGGACGTGCCCAGCTTCGGGCGCTTGCCGTTTCAGGTCTACATTCCGCCGGCCAAGAAGCGCGGGAAGAAAAAGAAAAACGCCGCGAAAAAGAAGAAGCCGGCGCCCCGCAAGACCAAAGCCAAGGCAAAGCGCCGCCGCCGGTGATTCAGTACAACGGCGAAAGCCGCCAAACCGGGGACAGGCCGGCAAGAAGCCCGTTGGACAATTTTGCCTTTCCACCTTGCGCCCGCCACTGCCGGGCGGCTTGCGGCCATCGCGCCTCGCCCCGCAACAAAGGCATCAGGGCTTCTATCTGGCTGAGCGTGACATAAAGCTGGAGATTGCCCATCTTCACCCGCTCAAGCTGAAGACCGTCGGCACGAAACATCAGATCCAGGTCGGTGCCATCCGGATCACGGCGCATATGGAATTGCAGGCGGTCGATGGCGAAGCTTTGGCCGCCGAGAGCCGCAACGTCCAGGTCGAAACGGTTGAGGCCTTTTGCATCCAGGACGCTGCTCCCCCGCATCGTCCCCGGCACAAAGGAGACATGCTGCATCTTGCCGTTCGACCAGGTCCAGCGCACATCCTGGGCGCCGGCGGCTTCATAGACGATCTGCCTACGGCCGTAGGTCAGCGCATGCAGCGCGAATTTTTCCGATGTCCAGGCAAAGGGACCATGCGCGCCCGCACCCTCCAGGCGCAAATTGCTGAAGCCGGCCTCCAGGCGGAAGGGAAAGCCGCCCACCTCCACCGAGCCCCAGTCGATCACGATGCCGGGAACGGCTTGATGGCCCTTGAGGGCGGCGAGCTTTTTCTCAAACGCGGCCGCCAGCATCCACCAGTGAATCATCACCGCGGCCGCCAAGAGCAGAACTAGGCTGATCGGGGCGTATAGCCAGAAACGGCTGGAATATTTGAACACGAAGCTTAGCTACACTTGGAGTATCCGCACGACAAGCAGGAATCACACCCTTCCAGCCGGACAAAGCTGGCATCGCCGCATCGCGGACAATAGCGGGCGCGCGCGCCTTCCATGGGGATTTTCGCATCCGGCAGGATGCTGGGACCGCTTCTGCCCATGAAGCCGATATCGATCATATGGCGCTCGATCACTTCGCCGATGGCGGCCAGCAGCGAGGGCACGTAGCGGCCGTTCATCCACTGTCCGCCGCGGGGATCGAATATCGCCTTGAGCTCTTCCACCACAAAGGAAACATCGCCGCCGCGCCGGAACACCGCCGAGATCATGCGCGTCAAGGCCAAAGTCCAGGCATAGGCTTCCATATTCTTGGAATTGATGAAGATCTCGAACGGACGCCTGCGCCCGTCTTTCTCGATGTCATTGATGGTGATGTAGAAGGCGTGGTCGGTATCCAGCCATTTGATCTTGTAGGTGTGGCCCGGCAGTTCCTCGGGCCGGTCGAGCGGACGGGTCATATAGACCACGCCGCCTTTTTCCACGCGCGTCTCGAATTTGGGCGCCGGCGCCGGCAGCGGCAATTCCGGCTCCGCCGTTTCGGCCATGGCGTGCCCGGGCTCCTCGACCGAGAGCACCGATCCCGTCACCGCATTGGGCCGATAGGTGGTGCAGCCTTTGCAGCCCATCTCATAGGCTTCGAGATAGACATGGGAAAAGTCCTCGAAGGAAATTGCCGCAGGGACGTTGATGGTCTTGGAAATGGCGCTGTCGATATAGGGCTGGCAGGCAGCCTGCACCGCCAGGTGATCGGACGGCGCGATGGTCTGGGCTGTGACGAAATAGTCCGGCAGCG
>Ga0207648_10005129_pt1 | contig 13267 bp, 14 predicted proteins | sample KBSMisM32_FD_184310 | JGI IMG/M metagenome (GOLD analysis project Ga0207648, IMG submission 184310) | Miscanthus rhizosphere microbial communities from Kellogg Biological Station, Michigan, USA - KBS Miscanthus M3-2 (SPAdes) (version 2) | ecosystem: Host-associated > Plants > Roots >...
CGCTGCTCGGCCTGACCCGCCTGATGGCGCGCGGGCGCGGTCTTTACAAGTTGTAAGTCGCTGCTTGCTTCGACTGCGCGTCGTGCCGGGCGTCGCGCCGGCGCGTCGCTGTCTTGAGCATGACCCCTTCATGCATTACGCTCGGGGGATCGTGGAAGTCCTGCAGCTCGACATGTCCGGTCGCCCGCAGTCGTGGATCTCGGCGAAGGAAGCCGCCGTGATCTACGCCAGCGACGGCGTTGCGTGGACGCTCGGCGAAGCCTTCCACGTGCTGCGTGGCGGCACGCAGCGGCGCACCGGGCTGCAGTCGAAGATCGAGGTGCATCCGATCATCGCCGTGCGCGGCGCCGTCCCGAGCCGGGCCTGGCGGCGCTCGCCGGCGCTCAGCAACCCGAAGCTGTTCGCGCGCGATCGCCAGGTCTGCGCCTATTGCGTCGGCCACTTCCACCTCGACGACCTGACGCGCGAGCACATCGTGCCGACCTCGCGCGGCGGCGACGACAGCTGGATGAACTGCATCACCGCCTGCCGCGCCTGCAACGGCCACAAGGGCAACCGCCTGCCCGAGGAAGCGCGCATGTCGCTCCACTACCTGCCCTACGTGCCGAGCCTGCACGAGGACATGATCCTGCGCGGCCGGCGCATCCTCGCCGACCAGATGGAGTTCCTGCTCGCCAGCGTTCCGCGCTCGAGCCGCCTGCACGGCTAGAGCGGACATTCGTCACGGCGCCGCGGCGTCGTTCACAGTTCTTTGCGCAGGCTTTCCCGGCGGCGAAACCGCAGCGCGGCGGCTGTGGTCAACTCGGCCGCGAGAACACGCGTTGGTCGTGAAGCGACCGGCAAGGAGCCCCATGAGAAGCATCCCGATCATCGTCATCGCGCTTGCCCTCGGTGCGTGCGCGACCTCGAATCCCAATGTCGTCCCGGTGTACCAGGCGCAGCGCGTGTCGCACGTCTACGACGCGACCGTGCTGGCGGTTCGCCCGGTCACGATCGACGGCAGCCAGAGCGGTGTCGGCGCGGGCGCCGGCGCGATCGTCGGCGGCATCGCCGGCTCGGCGATCGGCGGCGGCAACGGCGCGGCGATCGCCACCGTCCTCGGCGCGGTGGTCGGCGGCGTCGCCGGCAACGCGATCGAGCGCGATTCGACCACGCAGAACGGCGTCGAGATCATCGTCCAGATGCGCGACGGACAGCGTCGCGCCGTCATCCAGGGCGTGACCGCCGATGCATGGACTGCGGGCGATCCGGTGATCATGATCGTGACGGGAGGCAACGCCCGCATCGCGCGCGCGCCGCAGGCCGCACCCGTGCCGACGTACCCCGCGCCGGCTGCCTACCCGTCGCCACAGGGCTATCCGGTTCCGTCGGCCTATCCGAACGCGCCGGTGCAGCCGGTCTATCCGCCCTCGGGACCCGTGCCGCCGCGCAGCTGAAGCGACTCGCCGAGCGTCTCGACGAGCGTTCGGCGGATCTTCGGCCACGCCGGCCCGCCGGCCTCGACGTAGCGCTGGTTGACCTCGAGCTCGATGCCGACGTAGCGCTCGGGCGGATACCTGCGACGCATCACCTGCGTCACGCCGTCGCTCTTGCCGATGTAGGGATAGTTGCGGCGCAACCGGAGCGACGGGTCGGCGCGGGCGAGCGCATCGAGCCAGGCGGTCGCGAACGCGACCTCGCCGGGCCGGCCGGGGTCGTAGAGCATGCCGATGTCGGCGGTGCGCACGTGGCCGTTGAGCTCCGGGGTGAAGCTGTGCGAGGCGATGTGGACGACGCGATCGCCGGTCGCGACGGCGTCGGCCATCGCGGCGTCGACTCGCACTCGATGCGGGTGGTAGTAGGCGTCGAGAAGCTCGCGTCGCTCACGCAGCGACAGGTGACGCGTCGCTTCCGAATGCAGCTCGGGGTTGCCGATCGAACGGTTCAGGTCGGCGAGCAGGCGCGTCGTCTCGTCGTAATAGAGCGGCGCGTGAAAACGCTCGGCCATTTCGCGGGCGAGCAACAGCGCGCCCGGGTCCCAGCCGCGATGCGTCGGCAGCAGGTGCTCGTGCCCCGCGAACAGTGGCTGGTACCGCTCCGGCACGATGTTGCCGGCGTGCTCGCAGGTGATGACGAGTCGATCGGGGCCGACGGGCATGGGCTGCGATTCTGGCCGAACCGCGCTGCGCACGCGCACGCTCGCGAGCGCCGGCGGGACCCGGCGCCTCAGGTCAGAAGCGGACGTCGTAGTTGACGTAGGCCCGCAGCTGCGGCGCCGTCTGCGGCGAGCCGTCCTGATGCAGCCACGAATATCTGAGCGTCGCCACCAGCCCTTGCAGCATGGTTCCCTTCGGGAACGCGTAGTCGGCGCGGACATTGGTTTCGTCGCGATCGGGAATTGCCGCACCCGTGGTCGCGTTGACGCGGCGGCTGCCGCTCGCGTAGATGGCACTCGCCGTGAACCCGGGCGCGCCGAGGGTCGCGAAGTCGACCGTGCCGCCGATTCCCCAGGCCTGTTCGGCGGCGGTGTTGAATGCGACCTGCATCAGGTAGAGATACGAAGGGTGGTCGCCGTACGGGTTCTGGGTGTCGAACCCCTTGCCGGTCTGCGTATAGTAAAGTTGCCCCCCGAACGGCCCGCGCGTGATCGCCGCCTGCACCCCCGCGCCCCAGGTCGAGAAGTTGCCGATCTGCGCATCACCGACCGACTTCTGGTGGATGTATTGCGCACCCAGCACCAGCACGGTCTGGGCGTCGAGGGCGATCGGGTACTTGCCGTCGGCGTAGAACGTGTTGAACACATCGGTCGTTTGCTGGAAGTCGGCGCGGACGTAGCCGTTCTTGACGAAGTCCCAGGTGGCACCGGCGAACGCGGTGCCCTTGTGCTCGCCGCTGCCGCCGGCGCCATCGGACATCCACACGAAGTGCTCGCTGTCGCGCTTCTTGATCTTCGTGATGTACCCGCCGGTGTACGACACGTCGCTCGCGGCGCCGGTCAGCGTGTACGCCTCGAAGGTGTTCGGCACCATCCGGTTGTCCTGGATGTTGATGAACGGGCGATTGATCCGCTGGCGGTAGCCGGTGAAGGTCTGGCCGAGCACCCGCAGCGAGCCGAACGCCTCGCCGAGCACCGCGATCGACTCCTGGCCAGGCCCGAGCAGTCGGGTCCCGTCCTTGTCGTCGGGACCGTAGAGCTTCAGCGAGGTGTAGCCGACGACGCCGAGCTGGAACATGTCGCCCCACCAGGGACTGCGCACGCCCGCCCATCCGCCCAGCGCCCACGCCGAGGCGGGCACGCCGGTGAGGCTTTCCTGATCGAGGTAGAACGTGCGCAGGTGCAGCACGGGCTCGAAGCCGCCGAACGGCTTGTCGCCGGCCGGGGCCGGCGGCGCGACACCTTGCGCGGCCGCGGCGTTCGCCAACATCAAGCTGAAGATCGCCAGCCAGCGCGCCGGCGCAAGCGATCGGGCGGACGCCAATCGGGCACACGACACCATGCGACTCCTCCGCAGTTTCCCTGCGGGGATTCTGCGTGCCGTCAACGAACCGGCAACAGCCCTAAGGTGCTAGTGCGGGACGGGGCGTCGCCGACGCGCAGGCTGCGCTAGCGGTTGCAGGCGCGGCGCGCGTCGGTGTCGCCGGTGGGGTCGCAGCTCTTTGCCGACGGGACGTACACGCTCCCTGAGTTCGCCGCGCAGGCGGTGAGCAGCGCTGCGCCGATGCAGAGGCTGGCGAGCAGCTTCACCAGTTTCAGGCTCGATGTGTTCATCGATCAAGCTTGCCACAAAGCGGTTGGAGATGTCTGCATGTTTGCCAGATACCTGACGACAACGGACACCTGACGACAACGGACTTCGCGAAACCACGGTGCCCTGAAAACATGGTTGACATGTCAACCATTACCTTTTAAAGTCTGATCATGCTTTAGTTCTAAAGCATTCGGCAGGGCGATTCCTTGCAACCTTTGGAAGGGCTCACCATGAACGCCTCGAAACTCACCATCGTTCTCGTCCACGGCGGCTTCGTCGACGGCTCCGGCTGGGGGGGCGTCTACAACATCCTAAGGAAGGACGGCCACGACGTCGCCATCGTTCAGAACCCGACGACGTCGCTCGCAGACGACGTCGCCTTCACGAAGCGGGTCATTGCCGCCCAGCCAGGCAAGACACTCCTCGTGGGCCACTCGTACGGCGGTGTCGTGATCACCGAGGCCGGGACCCACCCCAACGTCGCGGGCCTGGTCTACGTGGCTGCGTTTGCTCCCGACAAGGGCGAGTCCGTCGACTCTCTCATCAAGAACCCGCCGCCCGGTGCTCCGGTGCCGCCGATCCTTCCTCCTCGTGATGGCTTCCTGCTGCTCGACCAGAACAAGTTCGCCGAGTCGTTCGCCGCCGACGTCGACGCGGCGAAGGCCGGCTTCATGGCGGCCTCGCAGGTGCCCTGGGGTGTCGACGCTTTGGCGGGCGAGGTGACCCTCCCGGCGTGGAAGTCCAAGCCCAGCTGGTATCTGGTCGCCTCCGACGACAAGATGATCCCGCCACCGGCACAACGTCAGATGGCGCAGCGGGCCGGGTCGATCGTCGGCGAAGTGGCGGGCAGCCACGCCGTGTACGTCTCCCAGCCGCAGGCCGTGGCCTCGCTCATCGAGAAGGCCGCTGAGTCGCTCCTCAAGTAAGGCGAGGCGCCGAGCTGCATACGACCCGCTCGTGAGGACGGCGACCGCGTTGCGCAGCAGCGACCTCGACGCTGAGAAACTGCTGCTCGACGGGTTGGTCGGGAACGCAAGCGGTGCGGCAGCGGTCGCTCGCCTTTCCGGTCGAGCCGATATTTTCTTTCAATGCGGCACGCGCGGCGACGCCGGGATCTTGTCCACCGTCGCTGTGCACAAGCCTGTGGATAGAAGCCGAGCAACGGCCCGGCCGCCCCGGTCGGCGGCACCCGGCGGCGATCGAGCGAAAAAGCAGCAATCCGCGCTGTGCTCCGATCGCCCCGGTGTCGTTTTCGCATCGCAGTAGCGCGAGCTCTTGCGATCGATGATTCAGTGGCTAGGATGATCTCCCATCGCTATCGACGTGCATCGCGCGTGTCAGCATGAGAACTCTATCGACCCGGATCTTTCTTTCCGCCGACATCGGCGTCCCGATCGAAGTCGAGGCCGCGGGCACCGGTCTCGAGAATCCGTATGTGTACGACAGCGTGGCGCGCGACCTGAAAGCGATGGAGCGACAAGGGCTGCTGCGAGTCGTCGACGAGAAGTGGCGGCAAGGAAACTCCGACGGGCCGATCGACCGCATCAGCTTTGTCCGTCTGCGCTGAGCGCGCGGCGAGCGTCGGTCGGCCGGCCGATCCGCCCTCAGCCGGCACAGTCCTGTCACAGGCCACTTGAAGCGTGGCACGACCGCGGCACGGGCGCCGAAACGGCGCTGTGTTGCGGCATTCCGCGCAGCACGAGGGGCGACCGTCGGGGCGCTAACGAACCTCAGCCTGCAAGGTCAGGTCTTAGCGGCTGATGCATGTGCCGGTGAAGCGCTCGCCATTGCAGAGCAGCGACAGAACCCGAATAGCAGATGTTGGCGGTAGCGGAGACGGCTGCGATGGCCAATTTGAAGGGCGATTGGAGGAACGCGATCACATGCTGCGCCCGGGCGCTGGAGCTGGCGGAGCGCTATGGCATGAAGGTTTTTGGCTCGTGGACGAAGTCTGCCTTCGGGCGAGCCCTGGTCGCGACGGGACAGGTTGAAAAAGGCGTGCAACTACTTCGCGAAGGGTACTTGGCATGGACGGCGTTGGCCGGCATCGCCAGCACCGCGTACGCTGCTGATGCCGCCGATGCGTTGCTCGACGCCGGGCGCAGCGACGAAGCGATCGAGTTCATGCGGTCGGGCGAGAAGATCCAGCACGAGACTGGGGAGGTGTACCAGGCAGCCCTTTTCCTCTTGGTGCGCGGCCGGTTGGCGCAACTCGACGGCGACGCTGCGGCAGCCGAAGCCTCGTACCGCCGAGCGGTCGAGACCGCGCAGCAACAAGGCGCGCTGCTGTATGCGCTCCGTGCGGCCACTGCACTGGCACAACTTTGCCAATCGCAAGGCCGCGCCGAAGAAACCGATGCGATGCTGCAAAGCATCTACAAGAAGTTCACTGACGGCTTCGATTATCCGGCCTTGATCCGGGCACGGACCGTGCTCCACGACGTCTAATCACCGACGCGCGATGCATTCAAAGGCAGGGACCTGAACTGTCGGGTCCAAACTATCGCTGCAGCGTGACTCCTGGACTTTGCCCCACACGTCTTCCGGAGCCTGATGGCACCTTCGTAATGGCAAGCTGAGCTCATGCCAACTATCCGTGAATGGCAACTCGAGTTCGGCGGCGTAGCTTCGCGAAGTCGCACAGATCAACGTGTGCAGCGTGCGACGGTCGTGTCGCCGCTGCGACGCCGCATTTCAGCAGTCCTGGGCGTCGGCTTGTTCGTGAGACTCCTGCCAGCCGTCGCCGAGGAGAAACGAGTCGCACGCGTCGCGGCCATCGTTCAAGGCTCGATCGTTCCTGGTGGTCCCGCCGGCCCTCTCTCCCGGGCGCTGCGCGACCTCGGCTGGATGGAGGGCCGCAATATTGCATTCGACCGACGCGGGGCGGATGGGGACAAACTCGGCGTTCCCTGCGCTCGCGGCGGAGCTCGTCGCGCTGCAGCCCGACGTGATCGTGGCCCGGCGCACTCGCCGCAAAGGCGGCCACGTCGACCATTCCGATCGTTTTCTGGAACGTGACGGATCCAGTCGCTACCCGGCTCGTGTCGAGCCTCGCCAAGCCCGCTGGCAACATCACCGGCGTCGCCGACCTGGGCGTCGAGATGGTCGTCAAGGACTTGGAGCTGGCCCGTACGCTGATGCCGCGGGCGACTCGCATCGCCGTGCTGATGTCGCAGAACCCCGTTCACCATCTGCAACTGGAGGGGCTCCGCAAAGCTGCAGTCACCATGCGCCTGACGCTTGTTCCGACGGCGGTGGTCTCGGCAGACGATTTCGAAACCGCATTCATGTCGATGCGCGGGATCGATGCGGCCATTGTGCTCGGTGGCCCGCCATTTGATAGAACACACTGCGGGCGCATGGTAGACCTGCAAAACAGGACGGGTATTCCGCTCCTCGGGCTGTGTATCGGAGCAGGTGGACTGGCCGGGTACTTTCCAAATTCGCCGGAGATGACGCGGCAAGCCGCGATCTACGTCGACAAGATTCTGCGCGGTGAGCGGCCGGGTGACCTGCCCGTGCAGCAGCCCACCCACTTCGACCTCTTCTTGAACGCGAGCACGGCGCGGCGCTTCGGGCTCGCGATCCCGTCAGAGGTTCTGCTGCGGGCGCAACAAGTCCTTAAGTGACCGTTTCCGGGGACTCTGGTCGGGCTGGCAAAGGGACTCGGAACCGAAATGGCCTGGAGGAAAGCCAGTATTGCGACTGCACCTCTGCCATTGATGATGAGAAGCGCCCCCGGTGCAGCGAGGTCTCAATACAACGGCAGCATGCGACCCGAACCGGACGTCCATCGTCAGCGAATCATCGAGAGCCAGGGTCTCTGCGGCGATTCCCAGCGCGTGCTTGGAGGTGCGTGACAGGCAAGAGTCAGCTGGCGTTCTTGTTCAAGCAATCTTGCGCCCTGCTCGGAGGCCGTGCTTTTCAGCGCGGCCACGCGTTGCTGTCAGCGGATGACTTCGTTCGCGCGCAGCAGCAACGATTGTGGGATCGTCATCCCCAGTACCGCGGCCGTCTTGAGATTGATCACGAGGTCGAACTTGGCCGGCTGCTGAATCGGGAGCTCAGCGGGTTTGGTGCCGCGGAGAATACGCGCCACGTATTCGCCCGACCTGCGAAACAGATCGATGAAGTCGGGCCCGTAACTCATGAGCGCTCCGGCCAGTGGAAATTCGCGCACGGCGGCCATCGTAGGTAGCCGGTGCTGAAGTGCGAGCGAGGCGACGCGTTCCCGAGCGGCGTACAGGACACCACCCGTTGCCATCAACACCGAGTCGGCGTCGCTGCGCTTGACCTGCGCAAATGCCGCTTCCAGCCCCTGCGGATGGGCGACGTGGATCGGCGGCGGGACGTCCACGTCCAGGATCCGCGCCGCTTCGCCAATCGGAGTCGCCAGTGTCCGACGATAGAGTTCCGGATCGATGTCCGTGAGCACGGCAATACGCGACAGGCGACCGACGGCTACCTTCAGCAACTCGAGTTCCTTTCCGAAGCGCTCAGGCGTGGCAGCGTACGTGAAACCGGTGATGTTGCCGCTCGGCCGCGCGAGGCTTGTCGTCAGCCCCTCCAAGACGGGGTCGCTGCTGCCACCCATCATCACGATTGGGATCGAACTCGTCGCTGCATGCGCCGCCATGATCGGCGCGGGTCCGGCAACGACAATGACATCGACGCTGCGGCTGACAAGATCGGCGGCGTTCTCGAACAGCCGCTCCCGGCGGCCTTCCGAGAAACGGAATTCGGGCTGCACGGTCTGTCCAAGGACATGGCCGCCGTCGCGCAAGCCCTGAATGAATGCCGCGGTCAGCGGATCCGGGTCGGGCGGTCGGCCACCCCACGCGAGAAGACCGATACGCAACGTCCTCGACGGCGACTGCGCATGGGAGACGCGCTGCGCCGCCAAGAGAGCAAGTGAGCCCACGATGGCGCGCCGACGGTTGACCATAATTCTCTCTTGTCCTGTGTGCCAACACTACATTCGCTGAGTACTCGCCCCTTGCTCGAAACGCCCCTTCCTGATCGTGGCGAGGCGGTCGGGCTTGGTAGCTCCGACCTCACCGAGGCCGCTAAGCGCACCTGAAGGGACTGGCCTACAGCCGATTGGACCGCGGGCTGCTCTGAAATTCAACCCGTCGTCCACGCCAATGCCAAGGCAGGAGGTCGACTCGACCAGGACGCTGCTCGATCGCGTCGAGCAGCGCTTCCGTCTCAAGCCCGTCGCCTGGTTGGCGACACCGCGTACGGCACGGGAACGATGCTGGGCTCGCGAGCGGGGATGCCCTGCGTCCTAAACGATGGTCAAACTGCGCGTTAGGTAAGAGAGGGTTTAACGGCGCAGCCTAGGGCGTCGCAGAGGGTGTGTTGGGGGTCGAGTGCGTCCCCCTCCGAGACGACTGGTAGATTTCAAGGAATTCTTTCCTAACGCCTCATGAGCGACGGAGACCGAAGTGATCGATCGACAGTGCATATCGTCGATGACGACGAATCCTTTCTGATCGCAACGTCGCTGCTCTTGCGCGCCAGCGGATTTCCGACGAGGACGTATTCATCGGCGCGCGAGTTTCTGGCCCAGCGTTCGGCCGACGAACCGGGATGCGTGGTCGTCGACCTGCGCATGCCGGATATGAACGGCCTCGACCTCCAGTCGGCCCTCGCACAGACCCAATCTCGGCTTCCGGTCCTCTTCCTGACCGGGCATGCGGACACCGTGTCGACCGTGCGCGCGATGCGCGGCGGGGCCGAGGACGTTCTTGAAAAGACGGCGCCGAAGGAGTTGCTGCTCGAGGCCTTGCGGCGGGCGTTGGTGCGCGACGCGCAGGAACGCCAGGAAAGGTCCCGCCGGCAGAAGCTTCGCGCGCGCTTCGCCGCGCTCAGTGCTCGCGAGCGCGAGGTCCTCGGCCACGTCTTGCGCGGCCGGCTCAACAAGCAAATCGCCGGCGACCTCGGCATTCACGAGCGGACAGTTAAGGTCCATCGCCGGGCGATCATGATCAAGTTGAGGGTCAAGTCCGTGGCCGCCCTGGCGCGGCTGAGCCAGGATACCGGCTGGCCGGCCCCTTCTGAATCCTTGCCGCCAAGCCGCTTTATCTAGCGCTTATCGGTTTTCGCAGCGTTGCGCGCTCGAGCTTGCGAACGGAGTTTTTCAACAGAATCGGGCCAGTAGCAGACGCTGGTTGGACGTCGCGACCGACACAGCGAGCGCTGGCGCTTGGCCCAGCAGAAGACCGGTCAATCGTCAAAATCGACTTGCCCCGTGTGAGTGAAGCTAGGTCTGGCAAGCGGAGGTCTGCGGTGCTCAAATGCACCGCCTGAGAAAGGGGGTCGCATGGAGTGCCGCACGGACCTGAGGGCTGCAGGTGTCATCGCGGCGCCGTCGCTCGTGCGTATGCAGGCGCAGAGGCGTATGCGCCGCGTTGGGGTGCGGTTTAGCAACCCCCGCCCCGGAGCTCTCACGCCGGGCGCCTTTGCAACCGGAACCTCGACGACGACTCCGCGCGGAGGCACTCCAACAGCGACCTGGGCCAGAGTCATCCGCTTCGCGGCTGCCCTAGCCGTTCTTACGGTGGTATCCGTCGCTCACGCCCAGCCAGGTGGGAGCGTGGCTCGCGTTGGGTATCTCTCGCCGTACTCGGCGTCGGACCTTGACATCCAGCGTGGTCGCGACCTTTTCCTGCAGGCGCTTCGCGAGCTGGGCTACGTGGAAGGTCATAACGTCGCGGTCGAGTACCGGTGGGCCGAGGGGAAAGACGAACGGCTTCCGCGCCTTGCCGCCGAGCTGGTTCATTCGGCGGTCGACGTCGTCGTCGCGACAGGAGGTGTGCCATCGGCGCGGGCTGCCCAGCAAGCGACGAGGACGATTCCAATCGTCATTGGCGGAGCAGTCGATCCAGTCGGTGCTGGGCTCGTGGCCAGCCTTGCGCGACCGGGGGGCAACATCACTGGGTTGACTCTCATCCCGGAGGCTTTGGTGAGCAAGCAACTGGAGCTCCTCACGGAAGTCGTCCCCAAGGCGTCCAGGGTGGCCGTCCTGTGGAACCCGGACAATTCCGGAAACGCGCGGCAGCTGCGAGCCGCCGAGGCGGTATCGGGACTACGGCTTGAGCCCGTGGGGGCACGTAGTTCCGCCGAGATCGACAAGGCGTTCGCGACGATGGCACAGCAGCGCCCGGATGGATTCGTCGTCCTGCTAGATCCGTTCTTCGTCGGCGAGCGAGAAAGAATCGCGGATCTCGCGATAAGGAACCGCCTACCCGGCGTCTACGGCTTTCGCATTCATGCGGACGATAGAGGCCTCATGGCGTATGGGGCGAGCCGTGTCGAGCTAGCAAGACAAACAGCCTACTACGTGGCCAGGATCCTCAAGGGTGCCAAGCCCGCCGACCTACCCGTGGCGCAACCGACGAAGTTCGAACTGGTGATCAATATGAAGACCGCGAAGGCTCTGGGCCTGAAGATCCCGCGATCTGTGTTGCTCCGAGCAGATGAGATCATCGAACGATAATTGCGCCTCACACGGAAGGCTGACTGAGCCGCGTCGTCGAGGCGCCCGCTTCGGGTCGAAAGTCGCCGCTTGCCAAGCGAGGCCAGTCGGCAAAGAGCGGCGTCCACACGGGCCCGCTTTCGGCGCAAACAGCTGAGGGTCCCAGCACCCGGATCCCGTGTCACAGCCGACGTGGCACGCCAAGGCTGGCCGCAGGAGGGGTGGCGACGAGGCCGTCACGAGGACTGGACACGGCGGCAATGGTCGATGCCCAATTCAACCACGATGGCGGGACGACGCATCTTCATCTCCTATGCCCGAGACGATGGGCCGCGTGTAGAAAAGGATGCCGCGCTACTGCGAGCCGGCGGCGCCCGGGTCTTCATTGACGTGCAGGACATTGAAGCCGGCTCGCCCTGGGAACCTGCGCTGGAGTCGGCCTTGGCGAAGTGCGAACGGGTCATGGTCTTCTGGAGCCGGGCGGCCAAGGGGTCTACCTGGGTAGATCGCGAGTGGCGGACGGCGCTCCGGCTCGGCAAGCGCGTGATTCCGGCGCTGCTGGACGACACCCCGCTACCCCGCGAGCTGGCAGCGCTCCAGGGAATCTCTCGGTCATCCGATTCGGTTGGTGTAGCGAATCGCATGCCGAAGCTGCTGGGAGCGGCCTGGCTCGGTGCTGCGGTCGTCGCGGCGGCTGTCGGCTGGGCGACGTTGAGGGTGCACGACGAGGCGCCTGGCCCTCTGCCTGCCGTCGTCGATCTGGCCGCCCCGGCGAGGAGCGCTTCGGATGCGGCCGTTGCCGCAGCCGCGGTCGACAGTGTGCGTGACCAAGCACTGTTGCTGCGATTGCGGATCAACCGCGCGGCTGACAATGAGGCCTCTGCAAACTCATTGCGCGAGGGACGAGAAAAGCTGGCGGCCGCGATTCGGAACCTGCCAATCGACCGCATGGCCACGCCGGACCTTGTCCGTCTACACGCTGAGACCGAAGCCTTGCGCGCCGCGCTTGATGCTCGTGGCTCCCAGTTTCCCGATGACAGTGCCACTGGCCAGGAATTCAGGTCCTTGAAGGGGTTCCTAACGTCCGCGACGATATCGGATCCCACGTCGGCCCCGCCCTACCCACAGGACGACAGGTCTTTTAAGCTCAGTGTGCTTGCGGTCCTCGCGACGCTGATCATTGCGTACCCGTTGGTGCATGTGTGGCACAAGCGTCGGCGGGCGCGAGCGTTCGTCGAAGCAGTCTTCTCAGTCTGAGAAATCGTGGGCGCCTGCGAAGGGTTCCCGTGGCCGGGACGCATTGCGGGCCACTGTAGGGGCTGGTGGTGCATGCAGTTTAGCGTGTACCGCGGTATGTAGGAAGGCTGGCTACACCGTGGCTACATGACACATTTGGCCACGCCGGCATTTTCGGTGCGCTCGATCGGCGTATTGGTAGGCCGTGTTGGGATCGAACCAACGACCAAAGGATTATGAGTCCTCTGCTCTGACCGACTGAGCTAACGGCCCCCAGCAAATATCTTCGCATGCGCCGCCGAATTGAGGCGTGCTGAGCGTCCGTCCTTGCGGTAGCGCATATCGACGCACCCGCCGACACACTTGTCGCGCAGGACGGGTGCTACGATTTGAGCGCAGACCATCAGCGCAGATGCGAGGGGGAGCGATCACGTGAAACTGGCCCAGTACGTCAAGTTTCGAGAGGAAAAGTTCGGCGGCGTGCTGTTCGAGACGCGCTCCGAGAAGGTCTTCACCCTCAATCCGACGGCGACGGCGGTGATCCGCGAAATCGCCAGCGGCGATGAAGCGACGATCTCGTCGCGCCTCAAGGATCGCTTCGTCGGCCAAGGCGACGCGATCGAGCGCGAGGTCTCGGCTTTCCTCGCCGAGCTTCGCCAGCGCGGCCTGATCGAAGGATGACGCGGTGAGCGGATCGGCCGCCGCCGAGTCGGAGGATCTCGCTGCGCCGCTCTACGTCGCCTGGCAGATCACCAACGAGTGCAACCTCGCCTGCCTGCACTGCATCGAGGAGAGCGGGCCGGGCAAGGCGTTCGCCGACGAG
>Ga0207648_10005137_pt1 | contig 13251 bp, 10 predicted proteins | sample KBSMisM32_FD_184310 | JGI IMG/M metagenome (GOLD analysis project Ga0207648, IMG submission 184310) | Miscanthus rhizosphere microbial communities from Kellogg Biological Station, Michigan, USA - KBS Miscanthus M3-2 (SPAdes) (version 2) | ecosystem: Host-associated > Plants > Roots >...
CACAAGCTACGCTCGCGCTGCGGCGATCGCTTCTCTCAGCGGCGTGAAGAGCCCCGGCGCCGACGCGATGACCTCGCTCGTGCGCAGGAACTCGACGCCGCCGGCGAAGTCGCCGACGCGTCCGCCCGCTTCCTTGACGATCAGCGCGCCCGCCGCGATGTCGCCGGCCCTGAGGCTCGTCACGAAGAACCCGTCGAGGCGTCCGGCCGCGAGGTAGGCGAGGTCGAGCGACGTGGACCCGGCGCGCCGGAGCCCGGCGCAGCGCTTCATCACCGCGTTCATCAACGGCAGGTACGACGCCATCTTCCCGCTGCCGCGCGCCGGGAACACGGTGCCGACGAGAGCTTCCTCGAGGCGCGTGCACGCCGACACGCGGATCGGCGCGCCGTTGAGCTGCGCGCCCTTGCCCCTCACGGCGGTGAACAGCTCGTCGTGCAGCGGGTCGAGCACCGTCGCATGCGTGACCTCGGTCCCGTGCGTCAGCGCGATCGTGACCGCGTAGCGCGGATACCCGTGCGCGAAGTTCGCGCCGCCGTCGATCGGCTCGACGATCCACTTGTACGGGGACGGGTCGTCGGCCTCGGCCTTCTCGCCGTCGCGCGCGAGGATCTCGTGCTCGGGAAACGCGGCGCCGATCGTCGCGACGATCGCGCTGCGCGCCTCGTCGCCGGCCGAGCTCGCGATCTCGAGGTGCTCCTTCGAGAACGTCGGCAGGCGCTTGAGGTCGCGCGCGGCGTCGACGACGACGGACGCGGCGCGGCGCGCGGCGCGCACCGCGACGGCGAGGACCGGATCGCCGATCATCGGGACGTCGGACATCACGGGCTCCCGTCGTTGAGGGCTTCCTGCTCCATCCGGAGGTAGGTGCCCCATGCGTTGATGCGGTTGGCGGGCTCGAACGCCGGCAGCCCGCGGAAACGCGTCCAGTCGGTCTTCGCGTACGCGTCGTCGAACGGTTCGAGGTCGCGCGCCGCGCGTCCCATCGCGTCGCGAAGGTACGCAAGGTAGTCGCGCGTAGTGACGAGGTCGCGCGCGACATCGCGCGACGCGGGGCCGTGGCCGGGCACGACGACGGCCGGCGCAAGCGGGATCAGGCGCTCGATCGCGGCAAGCCAGTGCTTCGAGTCGGCGTTGCCGACGAACGGAATGCGTCCGGCGAACAGGAGGTCGCCGGCGAACAGCGTTCGCTCACCCTCGACCAGCAGCATGATGTCGTCGGGCGCGTGGGCGCCGCCGGTGTCGATGATGCGGAACGTCGTTCCGCCGAGACGGAACGACGTATCGCCGTCGACGAGCACGTCGGGCTTCACGAGCTCGGTGGTTTCGTCGACCCACGGGAACAGGTCGGCGCGACGTTGCGCGAGCCGCTCGGCCGCGAGGCCGGAGCTGAAGTAGTCGAGCGCGCGGCGGTGCGCCCAGATCTCGGCGCCGGCGGCCTTCAGCGGGCCGAGCCCGTACACATGGTCGGCGTGGTAATGCGACACGACGACGCGGCGGATCGGCGCAGCCGTCACCTTGCGGATCGCGTCGACGATGCCGCGTCCGAGCGCTGGCGTCCCGAGCGCGTCGAACACGAGGACGCCGTCGCTCGTGACGACGAAGCCCGCGTTGGACATGAAACCGCGATTCGCGGCGCTGGCCATGCCCGCCTCGCCGCGGAAATACCATGCGTGCTCGGACACGCGCTCGGGCGTGAGCGCGATCGTCGTCTGCGCGGCCGCGATCGTCGTCGCGATGGCGAGCGTCGCGGCGGCGAGCAGGAGAACGTGCGAGCGCGCAGGCATCCGGTCATTCTAGCGCCTGGACGCGGAGCTTCACGCGTCGACGCGGTAGCGGCGCATGAAGCGGCGGTCGATGCGGTCCTTCCAGCGCCACACCCAATCGCCCTCGAATGCGATCGGCCCCCACACGGCGACGGCGTGCCGGGTCCCCGTCGAGATGAGCGCCAGCGCGACGGGCTGAGGGCGGTACGGGTGCAGCGGCATACCGGTGGCCGCCGCACGCAGGTTGTACGCGAGCGGCGGGCCCTGGCGCACCGCGTAGACCCCCGATCGCGGATGCGGGCGTCCGTCCTGCGTCGCGCAATCGCCGGCTGCGAACACGTGCGCGTGGGAGACCGAGCGGAGGTGGTCGTCGACGCGTACGAAGCCGCGCTCGTCGTTGGCGAGGCCCGATGCCGCGAGCCACGGGTGGGGTGTGGCGGGTGTCGCGCACACGATTGCATCGGCGGTGACGCGATCGCCGTTCTCGAGCGCGACGCCTTCGGCATCGAAGCTCGCGGCACGCTGTCCCAGGTGCAGCACGACGCCGGCGTCGTCGAGCTTCCTGAACAGCGTGCGCTGCGCCGCAGTCGGCAGGTTCGGCTTGTCGGTGACCAGGGCGAGAGCAGGCATCGTGCCGCCGTCCACGCGCAGCCGATGGTGGATCGCGAGGGTCACCTCGACGCCCCCGGCGCCGCCGCCGACGATGGCCAGGCGCGCGAGCTTCCCATCGCGCGCTCGATCGCGCAGCGCACGCCATCCTGCGACGAAGTGGTCGACGGGCTTGACGCCGATCGCGTGCGCGAGCGCGCCCGGCATCGACATGTCGGGAAGCGAGCCGATGTCGAGCGAGGCGAAGTCGAACGGCACGTGTCTCCCGGATTCAGTCCTCGCGACGTTGCCGGCCGGATCGAGGGCGGCGATGCGGTCGCGCACGAACTCGGCTCGGGCGTAACGCGCGAGCGGCTCGAGGTCGATGTGCGACTCGTCGTGCGTGTAGTGGCCGGCCACGAGGCCGGGCAGCATGCCGGAGTAGGGCGTGCAGCGGTCGGGCGAAACCAGTACGATCGACACGCCATTCGCGGGCGACGCGCCGAAGCGCCGCAGCACCTCGACGTGCGCGTGGCCGCCGCCGGCGAGGAGGATCCTGCGTGCGCTCACGCGACGCGCACGCCAAGCATCATCCCGCCGTCCTCGTGCTCGAGGTTGTGGCAATGCACCAGGTAGTCCTGCGGGTCGCGCCAGGGATGCGCGAAGTCGACGACCGCGCGCACGGTCTCGCCCGGCCAGACCAGCACCGTGTCCTTCCGGCCGAGGTCGGTCGGCAGCCGGCCGCGGTCGTCGACGGCGAGCGCGGCGATGAAGTCGGGCGAGGTTTCGCGCGCGAGGACGCGCATCGGGAAGCCGTGCAGGTGCATCGCGTGAGGCATGCTCGTGTGGTAGTTGCGGAACAGCCACAGCTCGCGCGCGCCGCGCGCGACCTCGATCGGAAAGCTGCCCATCTCGAACACGCGGTCGTTGATGCGCCATCGTCCCTTGGCGAAGCCGAGCCGCAGCGGCCGCTCCATCGCACCATCCGTGACCGGCGCGGCGAGCGACGAAAGGGTCGCCGGCACGCGACCCGTCGATGCGGCCCGCGTGCGCACGGCAAACGTCATCACCGGCGCTCGCACGCCCTCGGCAAGCGAGCCGTGGCCGGCGTGCGGTTCCGGTGCGGTCGCGGCGGCGCCGTGGCCGGCGTGCGGGTCCGGTGCGCTCGCGGCGGCGCCATGGCCGGCGTGCGGATCGGCGGCCTTGTCGGCGACCGCGTTCTCGACGTGCATCGGATCGAAGGCAAGCGTTTCGAGCGTGACCGCGTCGCCGATCGCCAGCGCCGAAAAGTCGACGTGCACGTCGATGCGCTCGGCGGGCGAGACGAAGGCCTCGCGGCATGCGACGGCGCTCGCGAGCAGCCCTCCATCGGTGCCAAGTAGCGTGAACGGGACGCGCGCCCCGTTGGCGGCGGAGAACGCGAGCCGGTATGTCCGCGCGTTCGACGCGTTGAGAATGCGCAGCCGGTACCCGCGCGTCGCCACCGTCTGCTGCGGTCGCTCGACGCCGTTCACGGTCAGGCAGGGACCGAAGTGCCCGTGCGTGCGATCGTCGTTGTTCGCGGCATACGCGCCGCCGGGCTTGCGGTCCTGCAGCACGAGCACGAGCTCGCTCTCGCCGGGAACGACGTCCAGCGCCTTTCGCAGCGCCCGGTCCTCGTCGTCGCCGACCTCGATCAGCCCGAAGAGGCCGTCGTAGGCCTGGCCCGCGGTGGCGCCGTGCGGGTGCGGGTGGTACCAGTACAGCCCTGCACGGTCACGAACCTCGTAGGTGTAGCGGAACGAGGCGCCGCGCGCGACGAGCGGGCCGAGCGCGCCGTCGTTGCGGGTGTCGTTGGCGAGTCCATGCCAATGGACGATGGTCGGATCCGGCATCGCATTCGCCAGCGTAAGGTCGACGCGCTGCCCGCGCTCGACGACGAGCGTCGGATTGAGCAGGGTGCGGTCTCCGTCGGCTGCCGCGAAGACGCGTGTCCACGGGACCGACGCCGACGCGACGCGCGTCCGGACCTCGAGCGTGACGGCGCGATCGCCGATGGACCAGCGGGAAAAGTACCCGTCGCGCCCCGGTTGCGGCAGCGGCACGCCGGGCGACCCGCAGCCGGCGAACGCCTGGTTCTCGCCGCGCGGCGCGAACGAAGCGAGGCCGGCGGCCGCGGTGGCGGTCAGGAAGGTGCGACGTCGCATGCGGACATTCTAGTCCGCGCGCGTCACAGGAATGCGTACCGCAGCCCGATCCAGCCGCCGATCGGTGCGGCGGGGCCGCGGAACTGCGCGCCCGCGGGAGCGAAACCCTGCGCCGGACCGAACGTGCGGTCGGGCGCCGTGAAGAAGTTCGTCCCGAGAACGCCGACCGATGCATAGCGGCCGTCGAACAGGTTCTCGACGTGGCCGACGAGCGTCAGGCGCGTCGCGAGCGCGACGTCGAGGTCGATCGCGGCGACGACATAGCCCGGGATGCGTCCGCGCGAATCCGCATTGTTCTCGTCGCCGCGTGCATAGCGTGACGACACGCCGAGGATCGAAAGCGCGACGCGGCTGCGCTCGTCGAACGCGTACTCGGCGAGGAGCTTGGCGACCGACGCCGGGATGCCGGGGATCCGGTCACCGCTTCGAACCTCGATCGCGCCGTCGTCGCCGGCGGACGTGTTCGCCGGGCTCGAGCTCGTGAACGACGAGCGGTAGGTCGCCTGCACATAGGCGTAGCGCGCCGCGAGCGACAGCGCGCCGAACGACGTCGAGCCGGCGAGCTCCATGCCGAGACGCCGCGTCGTGCCGACGTTGCGGAAATACCCGGCGTTGATCGCGCCCTGCGACGCCGCGACGAACTGGATGTCGTCGCGCAGCTCGGTCGCGAACACCGCCGCGCTCCACGACGACGTCGGCCCGAGGCGTCCGCGTGCGCCAGCCTCGAGCGTGCGCGAGACGACTTTCGCGAGCGGCGGGTCGGCAAGGAAGTTGTTCGGCAGCTTGCATGGCGCGTCGGGATCCGCGCAGGTGAGCTCGATCGCGGTCGGCGCGCGCATGCCTTCGTTGTAGGCCGCCCATGCGGTCAGCGCTTTCGACGGATTCCACGTGACGCCGACGGCGGGGTTGAATCGGACGAAGCCGTGGGTGCCGTCCAGCGCGGGATCGTTGCCCGAACGGTCCGCTATTTCGACGCGCGCGTGGTTGTAGCGGCCGGCGAGCGTCAATGCCCATGCGTCGGAAAGCTCGATCGTGTCGGTGGCGTAGACGCCGACGTAGCGATGGCGCGTGCGGGCGTCCGTTTCGGGCGCGAATTCGCCGAGCGGCACGGTGCCGCGCTCGGCCGTGAACGTCGCAGGTTGCGAGTCCTGCGTGAAGTCGACGCGGCCCGCGTCCAGGCTCGCGCCGAGCGTGACGCGGTGACGACCGCCGATGCCGTCGCGCTCGAGGGCGAGCTGCATCGCCACGCCGCCGGCAATCTGTGCAATCGACGTGCGATCGTTGAACGCCTGCGGTTCGCCCGCGTCGTCGAAGTCGTCGTTCACGTTGCTGCTGACGTTGCGCGTCGTCGTCCGCCGCGCGTAGAGATTCACCGTGAGCGTCGTCTCCGGCGCAAGGCGTCGCAACAGCGTGCCGTTCAGGAACGCGAGCCGGTTCCGGTTCTCGTCGGGCCAGGTGTAGGCCGCGCGCGGCGCGTCGAGCCATTCGGTCGGGATCGTCTGGCTTCCCGCCAATCGGTTGTCGGCGCCGGTGAACGACAACGACGCGTCCGTCTCGGCGTCGCGGTAGCCGACCTGCGCGAACACCTGTCGCACGCGGCTCGGGTTGTGATCGGCCCAGCCGTCGTCGTCGGTCAGGTTCACGGCGACGAACGCGTCGAGGCCGCGCGAGGCGCCGCCGGCCTCGGCCGCGACCTGCCGGCGACCGAACGAGCCGCCGATGACCTCGGCCGAGGCGCCTGGATACCGGTCGCCGCGCTTGGTCTGCAGCGAGATCGCTCCGCCGAGCGTATTGAGGCCGAAGACCGGATTCGACCCGGGCAGGAGCTGGATCCCCGCGATCGCGCGCATCGGGATCGCGTCCCAGTTCACGACGTCGCCGAACGGTTCGTTGATCCGCACGCCGTCCTGGAACACCGACACGCCCTGCGGCGAGCCGAGCACCGGCGACGCGATGAAGCCGCGGAACAGGAGGTCCTGCTGGAACGGGTTGCCCTGCGCGTTCTCGAGCAGGGCGCCGGTCGCATTGCGGCCGAGGAAGCGGGAGACGTCGTCCTCGTGCGATCGGTCGAGGTCGCGGCGGCCGAACGGCTGGACGTTGCCGGGGAAGATCGAGAGCGGAATCCCGAGGCCGGGCAGCGGCGCGGGAGCAATGACGTCGATCCGCGGGATCGGAACCGGCTCGCTCGGCGCCTGCGCCAAGGCTGCGCCGCCGATCGTGGCGGCGGCGAACGCGAGCGCGCCCGCCGCGGCACGACGCATCACCGAATCACCACGCCCCAGGGCAGCGTGCCGACCGGAATCTCGGCCACTTTCGCGAGCGTGCGCGTGTCGACGACGGCGATCGCGTTCGAGCGTCCGCAGGCGACATAGAGCTTGTTGCCGTCGGGCGTGAGCGCCATGTTCCATGGCCGGCGGCCGACCGGGATCTTCGCGGTGATCGCGTTGGTCGCGGTGTCGATCACCTGCACCGTGCCTTCGCCGCCGGAGGTCACGAACACGCGCCTGCCGTCGGGATGCACGGTGACGCCGTTGCTCCGCGCGCCGGCCTTGATCCGCGCGACGACCTCGTGCGTCGCCACGTCGAACACGTTGACCGTGTCCGCGTTCTCGGCCGCGACGTACGCGCGCGTGCCGTCGGGCAGGAAGCCGATGCCGCGCGGCCGGTCGCCGACGACGACCGACTTGACGACTTCACCCTTGGCAAGGTCGACGACGTCGACGCGGTCGGCCTCCTCGGCGCTCACGTAGAGCCACTTCATGTCGGGGCTGAACACCGCGTGCTCGGGATTCTTGCCCTTCATCCGGATCTTCCGGAGGACCGCGAGCGTCGCGACGTCGACGATGGCGACCGTATCGTTCTCCTCGATCGCGGCCGACAGCCATTTGCCGTCGGGCGAGAGGTAGATCGCCTCGGGCGAGTCCCCGAGGTCGACCTTCGCGACCTGCTTGGCGCTGGCGAGGTCCCAGACGACCAGCGCGTTCGCGCTCTGGTCGCTCACGAACAGGCGCTTCCCATCGGACGACACGGCGATGCCGCGCGGCTTCTGGCCGACCTTGAGCGTCTCGACGACCTTGTCGGTCGCGGTGTCGATGACGCTGATCGACGCGGACCCCTCGTTCGGAACGTACGCGAACGGCGCAGCGAAGGCGGCGGTCGCCAGCGCGCCGCATGCGATCACAAGAAGTCGTAGCAGCGGCGTCATCGGGGGAACTCGGGCGGAATCAAGCCTTTTCTCTTATGCTACCGGACTTTCGACAGCCGACCTCGCCCGCGATGCGCCTGGGATTCCCCCGCCTGATCGCCGCCGGCGCGTCGCTCGCCGCAGCCGCCGCCTCGGCGCAGTCGCCGCTGCCGCCGGCCGACGCGACGCTCGACCCGCTCGTGATCACGGCCTCGCGGCGCAGCGAACGCAGTCTCGACGTGCCGGCGTCGATCGACGTGATCGGCCAGCGCGAGATCCAGCAGCAACAGCCGATGGTCAACCTGTCCGAGACGCTCGTGCGCGTGCCGGGCATCGTCGCGAACAACCGGCAGAACTACGCTCAGGACATCCAGATCAGCTCGCGCGGCTTCGGCGCGCGCGCCGCGTTCGGCGTGCGCGGCATCCGGCTCTACCAGGACGACATCCCGCAGACGATGCCCGACGGCCAGGGACAGACCGGAAGCTTTGCGCTGCTCGCGACCGAGCGCATCGAGGTGCTTCGCGGCCCGTTCTCGACGCTTTACGGCAACGCGTCGGGCGGCGTGATCACCGTGTTCTCGGAGTCGGGCACGGCGTCGCCGGAAGTCACGCTCTCCGGCGGCGGCGGCAGCTACGACAGCTTGACGCTCGGCGCGAAGGCAACCGGCACGCTCGGCGGCGTCGGCTACGCGATCGCCGGCAGCCATTTCGACACGGACGGCTACCGCGACCACAGCGCCGCTCGCCGCGAGCTCGGCGTCGCGAAGATCACCGCGCCGCTCGGCCCGTCGACGAAGCTCACGGTCATCGGCACCGTGCAGCACCAGCCGGATTCGCAGGACCCGCTCGGGCTCACGCGCGCGCAATGGGAGTCGAATCCGCGCCAGGCCGATCCGTCGGCCGAGCAGTTCAACACGCGCAAGTCGATCGACCAGCAGCAGGTCGGCGCGGCGCTCGAGCACCGATTCGCGCCGGACACGACGCTCAAGGTCGTCGGCTACGGCGGCCACCGCGAGATCGAGCAATTCCTGTCGCTCGCAGGCACGCTGCCGGCGAGCGCCGGCGGCGTCGTCGACCTCGACCGCAACTACTACGGCACGTCCGCGAAGCTCGAGCAGCGATGGCGATTCGGAGATGCGCTCGTCGTCGCGACCGTCGGCGCGGACTACGACGTGCAGGACGAGAAACGCAAGGGCTTCGTCAACGACAACGGCCAGCGCGGCGACCTCAAGCGCGACGAGGACGACGAGGTGACGTCGAGCGCGCTCTATGCGCAGGTCGTCTGGTGGCCGACGCGTCAAGTGTCGCTGACCGCCGGCGTGCGCGCGAACGAGGTGCGCTTCAAGACGACCGATCATTTCATCGCCACCGGCAATCCCGACGACAGCGGAAGCCGCAAGTACCGCGCGACGTCGCCGGTCGTCGGCGTGCTGTGGCAGCCGATCGACACGATGGCGCTGTACGCGTCGTACGGCGAGGGATTCGAGACGCCGACGTTCGCCGAGCTCGCGTACCGCAACGGCGCGACCGGGCTCAACCTCGCGCTCGACGCCGCGACGAGCCGCGCGTTCGAGGTCGGCTGGAAGGCGATCTTCGCGAAGCGCCACCGCGTCAACCTCGCCGCGTTCGCGATCGACACCGACGACGAGATCGTCGTCGACGCGGCGACCGGCGGACGGACGACGTTTCGCAACGCCGGCAAGACCCGGCGGCGCGGCATCGAGGCCGTCTGGGACGGCGATCTCGGGGCCGGCGTGCGCGCGCACGCGAACTACACGTGGCTCAAGGCCGAGTTCGCCGATGCGCTGACGACCGGCGTTCCTCCGCTGGTGGTGCCCGCCGGCAACCGGCTGCCCGGCGTGCCCGAGCATGCGGCGTATGCCGAGATCGCGTGGGTGCCGGTTGCGCTGCCCTGGCTCGAAGTCGGCGCCGAAGTGCAATACACCTCGAAGCTGTATGTGAACGACCGCAACACCGATTCCGCGGCGGCGTGGACGGTCGGCAACCTGCGCGCGGGCGTCACGCATGTCGTCGGCGCCTGGACGCTGCGCGCATTCGCCCGGGTCAACAACGTCACCGATCGCGACTACGTCGGCTCGGTCATCGTCGGCGATACCAATGGCCGGTTCTTCGAGCCCGCGCCGGGCCGCAACGTGTTCGCGGGCGCGAGCGCGCATGCACGTTTCTGACGCGCCGGCCGGCCGCTACAGCGGCCTTGCCATGGCGCTGCACTGGATCGTCGCCGCGCTCGTCGTCGCGCAGTTCGCGTGGGGCTGGTGGATGCAGGAGATCCCGAAGCAGCCGGTCGGGCCGCGCGTCGACGCGTTCAACCTGCACAAGTCGATCGGCATGCTGATCTTCGCGCTGATGATCGCGCGGCTCGGCTGGCGTCTTCACCGTCCGCCGCCCGCGCTGCCGCCGTTGCCGGCGTGGGAGTCCCGGCTCGCGCGCGCGGTGCACACGCTGCTCTACGTCGCGCTGTTCGTGCAGCCGCTGTCCGGCTACCTCGGAAGCGTGTTCTCGGGCTACCCGGTCAGGCTCTTCGGCGTCGTGCTGCCGGCGTGGGGCTGGAAGGACGAGGGCATCAAGGACCTCATGAGCAGCATCCATCTCGTCGACAGCTTCGCGCTCGCCGCGTTTGCGCTGCTGCACGTCGCGGGCGCGTTGAAGCACGTCGCCGACGGAAGCGGCGTCCTGCGCCGCATGCTGCCCGGCGCGCGCTAGCGCTTCGCGCGCTCGTCGAGCGCGCGCGCGGTCTCGTCGAACTTGCCCTCGCGCGCGATGTCGGCGGCGGTCTTGCCGCGGTTGTCGCGTTTCGACGGATCGGCGCCGGCGTCGAGCAGCGCACGCACGGTCTCGGTCTTGCCGTAGCCGGCCGCCCACATGAGCGCCGTCAGGTCGCTGTCGTAGGCGCGGTTCGCGTCGACGCCGCGCGCGAGAAGCTGGCGCACGATCGCGGTATGGCCTTCGCCGGCCGCGTAGACCATCGCGGTCTTCTTGACCCGATCGATCGGCGACGGATCCGCCCCGCGCTCGAGAAGGATCGCGCTGAGCTCCGCGCTGCCGCCGAACGCCGCGGCCATCAGCGGCGTGATCCCGTTGACGGCCGCCTGGTTGACGTTCGCGCCGGCGTCGACGAGGCGCTTCGCCATCGGCCAGTCGCTGCGCTTGAGGGCGACCAGCAGCGCGCTCTCGCCCAGGCGGTTGCGCGAATCGACGGCCGCGCCGTCGGCGAGCGCGCGCTGGACGCCGGCAACGTCGCCGGTACGCGCCGAAACCAGCAGGCGCGCGTTGACCGACTCGTTCGTCGTCGCCTGGCCGGCCGCGAGTTCGGTGTAAACCCCGGCCTGGAATGCCAAGGCAATGGCGAATGCGCGAATCGGCACCCAGAGGCAGCGGTCCATCGTTTCTCCGTGCCGCGCTTTGTGCGGTGCACAACCGCGCGAATGAAAACTGTCCAAAACTGTGGTTTACAAGCGGGGAGGCGCGGGACTATAACGTACGACGTTCGCAGGGAGCTTGCGCTCGCGTGCGCTTCGGCGCCGCGAAAGCTTCGCATCCGAATTCGAAAATCAACGGAGGGGAGCGATGCAGATCCGATTCCATGCAGGGCAGGCAACGGTGTTCGCGATCGCCTTCGCGTTCGCGTCGACGGCGTTCGCGCAGGAAATCCAGGGTGGCGCGACCACGAAGAAGCGCGACATGCCGAAGGACGTCGCGGTGTCGCAGAGCATGCTGAACGCCGCGGGCGGCAACGCGAACGCGTGGCTGCATGCGAACGGAAGCTACGAGCAGACGCGCTACGCGCCGTCGAAGCAGATCACCAAGGAAAACGTCAAGGGCCTGCGTCCCGCGTTCGTGTTCCAGACGCAGGTGCTCGAGTCGATGGAAACCGCGCCGATCGTCGTCGACGGCGTCATGTTCCTGACGACGTCGTACAACCACGTCCACGCGATCGACGCGACGACCGGCGAGGAGTTCTGGCACTACAAGCACAAGATGGGGCCGGTCACGACGTTCTGCTGCGGCCCGAACAACCGCGGCGTCGCGATCGGCGGCGGGCGCCTGTTCATGGGCACGCTCGACGCGAAGCTCGTCGCGCTCGATGCGAAGAGCGGCGGGCTCCTGTGGTCGACGCAGATCGGCGATCCGGAAAAGGGCTACTCGGAGACGATGGCGCCGGCGTACGTCGACGGCAAGGTGCTGATCGGCACCAACGGCGGCGAGTACGGCGTGCGCGGCTTCCTGAAGGCGTTCGACGCGAACGACGGGAAGCTCCTGTGGACGTTCTACTCGATCCCGGACACCGGCCACGAGGGCGTGTGGGCGGTCAACGACGCGACCGGCCGCAACATGCTGCGCGACATCGCGGCCGAGAAGCGCCAGCTCGCGGAAAAGGGCGGCGACTTCTACAAGACGCTCGGCGGCGGCGTGTGGATGACGCCGGCGGTCGACCTCAAGACGCGCACGGTGTTCTTCGTTGCCGGCAACCCGTCGCCCGACCTCTACGGCGTCGAACGCCCGGGCGACAACCTGTACACCAACTCGATGGTGGCGGTGGACCTCGACCGCGGCTCGTACAAGTGGCACTTCCAGTACATCGCGCACGACGTGTGGGACCTCGACGCGGTCAGCCCGCCGATCCTGACGCAGGTCAAGGACGCGAGCGGCAAGATGGTCGACGCGGTGATCCACGGCGGCAAGACCGGCCACATCTACGTGCACGACCGCTCGAACGGGGCGCTCATCCGCTTCTCCGAGGCGATGATCCCGCAGGAAAACATGTGGGTGCTTCCGACGGCACAGGGCGCGCGCATGCTGCCGGGCGCGAACGGCGGCGTCGAGTGGAGCCCGATGGCGGTCAACCCGACGCTGCGCCTCGCTTACGCCGCGAACCTGCACCAGCCGATGACCTACCACGTCGAGGCGTCCCAGTATCCGGGCGGCAAGCTGTGGCTGGGCGGCGCGTTCAAGACCATCCCGGGCGAGGAGCAGTGGGGACGCCTGGTCGCGGTCAACCTCGACACCGGCAAGGTCGCGTGGGGCGTGAAGACGCCGCAGCCGCTGATCGGAGGCGTTCTCGCCACGGCGGGCGGCCTCGTGTTCAACGGCGAGGCGAACGGCTGGTTCAAGGCCTACGACGCCGCGACGGGCAAGGAACTGTGGAAGTATCAGTGCGGCGCCGGCGTCAATGCGCCGGCCGTCACCTACACGATCAACGGCAAGCAGTACGTCGCGGTCGCGGCGGGCGGCAACAACCAGATCGACGCCAAGCGCGGCAACAGCATCTTCGTGTTCTCGCTGTAGGGCGGTACCTGCATCGCGGGAGGCGCGTCATCGACGCGCCTCCTTTTGTTTGAACGATTGGCGGCGGGCTGGCCCGCATGCTGGGATGCTCCCTATGCGAACCTTCGCCTTGCTGGTCAGATTCGTCGCCGTCGCCGTCGTCTTCGTCTCGATCGACGCCACGGCCCAACCCGTCAAGCCCCCAGCGAAGGCCGAGCAGTGCGCGGCGTGCCACGGGCCCGAG
>Ga0207648_10005141_pt1 | contig 13247 bp, 10 predicted proteins | sample KBSMisM32_FD_184310 | JGI IMG/M metagenome (GOLD analysis project Ga0207648, IMG submission 184310) | Miscanthus rhizosphere microbial communities from Kellogg Biological Station, Michigan, USA - KBS Miscanthus M3-2 (SPAdes) (version 2) | ecosystem: Host-associated > Plants > Roots >...
CCGAATAGCCCACCTGCGGTGCCGGCCTCGCGCCACGGGACGCCGATCAGGAACATCACTGGCTGGAAGACGTAGCCGATCAGACGCTGGAAGCTGAGATCGCCGAACCACGGTGAGCCGCCGCGGGCGACGATCCAGTTGCCGAACCCGCCGAGCAGACCATTCGCAAGCGCGACCAATGCAACGAAAGCCAAGACCATCGCGCCGACGGCGACCGCGAGCTTCACACCGGTCTGGGCGCCCTGGGCGGCGGCCATGATGATGTTGGCCGGCTGCTGTCCCTCCTCGAACGTCTCGGCGACGTCGACCTTGGTATCCTCGACCTTGTCCGAGTCGGCCGGATCGTCGGGCATGATCATCTTGGCCATCAGGATCCCGCCGGGCGCGGACATGAACGCGGCGGCGAGGAGATAGGGCAAATAACTCGCCCCTAAGAGGCTCGCGTAGGCGGCAAGGATCGTGCCCGCGACGCCCGCCATTCCGACGCACATCACGGTGAACAGGCGAGAGGGCGGGAGCGCGGCGAGGTAGGGCCTGACGACCAAAGGCGATTCCGACTGGCCGACGAAGATGTTCGCGGCCGCGCTCAAGGATTCGACGCGGCTGATCCCGGTGACCCAGCCGATCGCGCCGCCGACCCAGCGGACGATCCGCTGCATGATCCCGAGATAATAGAGGATCGCGACCAGGCTCGCGAAGAAGATGATCACCGGCAGCGCGGCGATCGCAAAGGTATGGGCGAGTGGGTTCGTCTCACTGGGCCCGAACAGGAATTCGGTGCCCTTGGTCGCGTAGCCGAGAAGATCCGCGACGCCGGCCGACAGCCCGAGGATTCCAGCGCGGCCCCAGCTGGTCCACAGTACCAGCCAGGCGATGAACGCCTGCAGCGCGAAGGCCGCGCCGACGACGCGCAGGCGGATCGCCTTGCGGTTGGTCGAGAGCACGAAGGCGATGCCGAGGATGACCATGATCCCGGCGATGCCGAGCAACTTTTGATTCATGCGAGGGGCCCCTCCCCAGAGGCGTTACCAGACCATGCCCTGCGTAGCGGCTGCGGCGGCTTCGTCCAGTTTTTCCAGCGCTTCTTCAGGCGTTTCCGCAACCAGCAACTGCTGCCTCCGGCTTGCCGAGAGGAAACCGCTTTCGGTGGCATGGTCGATGAAGGTAATCATCCCGTCCCAATAGCCCTCGACGTTCAACAGGCAGAACGGCTTCTTGTGATAGCCGAGCGCGTTCCAGCTCCACGCCTCGAACAGCTCGTCGAGCGTGCCGATTCCGCCGGGAAGCGCGAGGAACGCGTCGGCTAGGTCGGTCATCTTGGCCTTGCGCTCGTGCATGTTGGCGACGGTATGGAGCTCGGTGAGGCCGAGATGCGCGACCTCGATGTCGACCAGGGCCTGCGGGATGACGCCATAGACCCGGCCCCCGCCGGCAAGCACGCTGTCGGCGATGAGGCCCATCAGGCCGAGCCTCCCGCCGCCGTAAACGAGGTCCACGCCGCGGCCGGCCATTGCTTTGGCGGTGGCGCGCGTTGCGGCGGCAAAAACTTCGCTCGAACCCGACGCTGAGCCGCAATAGACAGCCAGGCGCCTGACGTTGTTCACAGGCCGGCGAGCTCCTTTAAGTCCGCGTCGGGCCTCGCGCCAAAATGCGAAATCACTTCGGCAGCCGCGATCGCTCCGGTCTCGAGGCAACCCCTGAGCGGGCGGCCCCGACAGCGGCCCGCAAGGAAGCCAGCCGCGAACAGATCGCCAGCGCCGGTCGTGTCGACGATCCGCTCGACGGGAGTTGCGGGCACCTCGACGACATAGTCGCGCTCCACCGCGACAGCACCGTGCGCGCCGCGCGTAATCACGAGGGTCGCGACATGTTTGGAGAGCGCCTCGACGCATTCGGTGAAAGCGCCGCAACCGGTGAGGTGGCGGACCTCATCTTCATTGCCGAACAAGATGTCGACCGTGCCGGCTTTGATCATTCCGAGCACGCCCTCGCGCCGGTCGCCGAGGCACAGGCTTTCGGACAGCGTGAATGCGACCTTGCGGTCGGCTGCATGAGCGATTCGCGCCGCTTCGAGCATGGCCGCGCGCGGCCGCTCCGGGCCCCACAAATAGCCTTCGAGGAAAGTGATGCTCGCCGACTTGATCAACTCGACATCGAGCGAGGCTGGCGTCAGCTCGTGGCTTGCCCCCGGGGAGGTGCTCATCGTCCGCTGCGCGTCCGGGGTGACGAGGATCAGGCACCGGCCGGGCGGAGGCGGCGCGGGGATCGGCGGCGTTTCGAATCTGACGCCGAGCGAGCGCATGTCGTGCGCGAAGATGGTTCCCAGCTGGTCATCGGCGACCTGGCCGACGAAGGCGGCGTCGAGGCCTAGCGCCGCCGCGCCGGCCATGCTGTTCGCCGCCGACCCGCCGCTGATCTCGCGCCCCGGTCCCATCGCGGCATAGAGATCGCGCGCTTCCTCGACCGTCAGCAGGCGCATCGAGCCCTTGGCGAATCCGCGCTCGTCGAGAAACGCGTCGTCGCAGGTCGCGATGACGTCAACGATCGCATCGCCGATCGCCACGATGTCGAGGCTGGTGGAAGTCACGAGGCGCGTGGCTAGCCGCGCGGGCGAGCCGCGGTCAACGGCGGTTGCGCATCGCTGCAAAGCGGTTACGCATTCGTCGCATGACCGACCAGCCGCGCTCCATCCCGCTTTCGCTCTTCGCCTTGTCGATCTTTTACGGCGGCATGGTGTGCATCGCCGGCGTGCTCGGCAACAAGCAGGTGGCGCTCGGGCCCTTGGCCGTGGAGGCCGGAATCTTCGCCTTCCTGCTGCTCGTCGTGACCTCGAGCTCGGTTGCCGAGCTTCACGGGCGCCCGGTTGCGAATCGCCTGGTCCTGTTCGGCTTCGTGCCGTTGATCATATCGCTGCTGCTGAGTCTTGTGGTGCTGGCCCTGCCGGCCTCGCCACAGATGGATCCGGCGCGGCTCTCCGCTTTCGAGACGGTGATGGGCGGGACCCCGCGGATCTGGATCGGCGGGATCACCGCCTATGGAATTTCGACCTTCCTCAACGTCACCATCTTCAGCCGGCTGAAGTCGCGCGAAGGCTCCGGCCTGCTGTGGCTTCGCGCGGGGATTGCGAGCGTGCTCAGCCAGATCGTCGACACGCTCATTTTCATCACCGTCGCCTTCTACGGCGTCTTCCCGATCGGCGAGCTGCTGCTCGGCCAGATGCTTGCGAAAGTCGTCCTTTCAGCGGTGCTTGTGCCGCCGCTGGTCTATGCCTTCGTCGGTCTCGGCCGCCGGCTCGACGCCGCTAACACACATTAGAGCGTGGCAAATCTGCAACGGTTGTTAGGAATCCTTAACTCGTCGCCGAACGGTGTAACATCAGTGCCTTAATCGGCTAATAGCGGCCTGGGGGTACCACCTAAGAATCGAATCCGCCTGCGGGGGAGTTTTTCCGTGAAACAGATCGTGCTGGCCTGCACGACGGCCATGCTCCCGCCGCAGCTTTGTCCTATCCAGCCCGGGGGTCTTGTCCTGTGAAAAAAGGTTTCCTGTTCCGCACTTGCGCGTTCGTCGGCATGCCGCTGGCGGCGAGCGTCGTTCCCGTTGCCGCCTCCTTTGCGCAGCAAATCACCACCTCGATCACCGGCAAGGTCACGAACGAATCGGGAGCCGCAGTCAGCGGCGCCACGGTCATCATCGTCGATACCCGGACGGGCGCCACCACCGACATCACGACCGATTCCACCGGCGGCTTCTCCGCGAACGGGCTGACGACGGGCGGTCCCTACACGGTGACGGCCAATGCGGGCGGCTATCAGGGGCAGACCGTCGAAGGCATCCAGACCACCCTCCAGGGACCCACGAATCTCACCTTTGCTCTGTCACGGTCGACGGGAGCAGCGCAGGCCGGAGCGATCGTAGTGACCGCGGCACGGGTTAGAGCTACGCAGCTCGAGATCGGCCCGGGCACGTCGTTCACCCAGCAGGTGCTGCAGGCCGCGCCGACGTTCGACCGCGACATCCGCGACGTGATCAAGATGGACCCACGCGTCAGCCTCGACCGCCAGGACGTCGCGACCGGCGGCTCCGGTGCCGACCGTATTTCCTGCCTCGGCGGCAACGACCGTTTCAACACCTTCACCGTCGACGGCATTCCGCAGAGCGACGTTTACGGTCTCAACGACACGGGTTTCTCTTCCCGCAGCTCGACTCCGGTCCCCTATGACGCGGTGCGCGAGACGCAGGTCCAATTCGCTCCGTTCGATGTCGAATATGGCCAGTTCACCGGCTGCGCGATCAACGTCGTGACCAAGTCGGGTTCCAACCGGTTCCACGGCGGCGCGTTCTATGAATTTACCAACAGCGACCTTCGCGGCGACACCGTCGGCGGCCGTCCCGTCGCCAAGATTCAGCCCGACAAGCGCTGGGGCGTTTCGCTCGGTGGCCCGATTTGGCGTGATCACCTGTTCTTCTATGGCGCTTATGAGCATCAGGCGTCCGGACAGTCGCAGGACGACGGCCCCGCCGGAGCCGGCTTCGCCAATGAAATTACGCAGGTCAGCCAAGCGCAATTCGATGCGATCTCGCAGGTCCTCAAGAATGTGTACCACGTCGACACCGGACCCTTGGTGCACAACCGGGACTTCACGAACGAGCGCCTGTTCGGTCGCGTCGACATCCAGCCCGTCGACGGCCAGCGCCTCGAGCTGACCTATCAGCGGCTCAAGGAAAACACCGTCAAGACCGACGACTTTTCCACCTCAAATGCTGTCGTGACGGGTGCGAACAACTTCCTCAACAGCGGCACCAACTCGAAATATTATTCAGCTCGCCTCTACTCCAACTGGACGGACAAGTTCTCGACAGAGCTCAAATACGCCCATTCCAAGATCCTCGACGTTCAGGACCCGATCGGGGGCGGCGAAGCGCAGTCGAGCAACCCGATCGTTCGGTTCGTGGTCGGCGTCGACAACCCCGGCACGGCAGATGGATCGGTCATCGCGGGTCCCGGCTTTTCGCGCACCGCCAACGATCTCAAGACGAGGCTCGACCAGTTCAAGGCGGTCGCCAATTATGACGCCGGCGATCACAAGCTGAAGGTCGGTTTCGAGCTCAATCACGCCAATCTGTTCAACCTGTTCGTGCAGTCTGCAACGGGCAACCTCCAGTTCAGGAACATCACCGATCTGCAGAATGGCGTCTTGTCGACGGGAGCTTCGACCGGCAATCCGACCGGCACGGCCATCACCGGCGGTTCAGTCGTGGGCGCCCTCATCAACGCGACGGCTAGCGGCAACATCAACGATGCCGCCGCGTCGTTCAGTCGGACGATTTATTCTTATTACGTGCAGGACGACTGGACTGCCAGCGATGCTCTGAAGGTCGTCGGCGGTGCTCGCCTCGACTGGATCCGCGGCGGCCGGCCGAAGTTCAATCCGATCTTCCTCAACCGCTATGGCTTCCGCAACGACACCGGATTCGACGAGGTCAATCCCGTGGTGCTGCCGCGCCTCGGCTTCACCTACTCTCTGCCCGAAAGCGGGATCATTCGGCGCAGCCGGATCCAGGGCGGCGCCGGCGTCTTCTCCGGCGGAGACCCGATCGTGTGGTTCGGCAACGTCTTCCAGAACAACGGCATGGCGTTTGCGCAGGGCGCAAGTGGAGCCGGCAACAACGCCGCTTCGTGCGGCGCGATCAACGTCCTGTCCGGCGGCCAATTCACGGGCTTCCCGACGTGCGTCTTGAATGCGGCGAAGGCAGCTGCAGCGGCAGGCACCGGCTTCACTCAGGCGGTGGATCCGGACATCACCATGCCAACGGTGTGGCGCGCCAATATCGGCTACCAGGCGGACCTCGAGTTCGGCTCCAGCCCGTTCGGCCGGGGCTGGCATGTCAACCTCGACTACATCTACAGCCTGTACAAGAATCCGTTCACGATTGCTGACCTCTCGCAGGCGGTCGACATTCGCCAGGCGGCGGCTAGCGCACGTCCCGGCTACACCCTCGACGGCCGTCCGATCTACGCGACCATCGATCCGCTGCGGGCAGGCTGCACGGCGAAGCTCGTCAGCATCAATCCGACGCCGACCTTCACAGGCCTCACCGCGGCCTGCTACCAGTCGGGCAACCGCGGCGAATATGTCCTGACGAACGCCGGCGACTATCGCACTCATGTCGCGTCGTTCATCCTCACGAAGAACTTCGACAAGGGCATCTTCACGCCCGGAGGCTCAAGCTACTTCACGCTCGGTTATGCGTACACCAACGCGCATGACCGCCGGAACATGTTCAACTCGACCGCGGGCTCGAACTTCAACGTTACGGCCGTGTTCGACCGCCAGGATCCGGCGCCGTCGCGGAGCTTCTACGAAAGCCGCCACAACCTCACCTTCTCGGGCAACCTGAGGGAGAAATTCTTCGGCGATCTCGCAACGTCGGTCGGCTGGACCTACGTCGGCCGGTCGGGCCGCCCGTACAGCCTCACCTTCTCCGGCTCCGGCGTATTCAACGCGAACCAGAGCAGCAGCGCCAACGGCAACCTCGTCTATATTCCGACGGGGCCGACCGACCCGAACATCTCGCCGACGTCGAACGCGGCGGCGGTGACCTCTTTGGTCGCCTTCGCGAACTCCCTGAAGTGCGCGAAGAAGTATATCGGGCAGACCATTCCGCGGAACACCTGCAGCAACGATTGGTACAACGACCTCGACCTGCGCTTCTCGCAGGAGCTGCCGGGTCCGGGCCGGCTGCTTGGCCGTCCGCTGGGCTTGAAGGACAAGTTCACGGCCTACGTGATGTTCAACAACTTCCTGAACCTGCTCAATAGCAACTGGAACATCCAGCACCGGCGCGACTTCGGCGAGCGTCAGGAGATTGCGGGCATCAGCGGCGTCGATTCCGCAGGCCGCTACATCATCTCGAACGCGACCCCGATCACGCCGAACGCGACGACCGGATTGAGCCCGTACGACACGGCCAACTTCATCAACGTCACTAGCTCGGTCTGGCAGATCAAGATGGGCATCAGCTACGACTTCTGATCCCTCGCAAGTTTAACCTTGTCAGGCGCTCGTCCCCCTGGGACGGGCGCCTTCTTTTTGTCCACGCATGCGAAGCCGCTTCGCGACGCGCAAACGGCGGTTGTCAGTAAACCCGCGTCTTCGGTTTGATGTATTGGATGTCGTCGGTGAGGGTGAATTCGTGCACCGGGCGGTAGTCGATCTTGACGGCGCCGCCCTTGCCACCCCAGCCGTCGACCCAGGCGACCGTGTGCTTCATCCAGTTCTTGTCGTCGCGCTTGGGATAGTCTTCCTGCATGTGCGCGCCGCGGCTTTCCTTGCGGTTGGCGGCGCAGTGCATCGTGACCACTGCCTGCGCCAGGAGATTGTCGAGCTCGAGCGTTTCGACCAGGTCGCTGTTCCAGATGAGACTTCGGTCGGTCACATGGACGTCGGCCATCCGCGCGTAGACCTTGTCGATCTTTGCGACTCCCTCGGCAAGCGTGCGGTCGGTGCGAAACACCGCGCAATCGGCCTGCATCACGCGCTGCATGTCGAGCCTGATCTCCGCGGTCGGACTGCCGCCCTCGGCCTGGCGGAACTTGTCGAGCCGGGAGAGGGCGAGATCGCCAGCGTCCTTCGCCAGCTGGTCCTGGATTGCGCCGGGCTTGACCACCTCGGCTAAACGCAGGCCCGCGGCCCGGCCGAACACGACGAGGTCGATGAGGCTGTTGGAACCGAGGCGGTTGGCGCCGTGGACACTGACGCAGGCCGCTTCGCCGATCGCGAACAGGCCGGGGACGACCGCATCGGGATTGCCGTCCTTCAACGTTACAACTTCGCCATGATAGTTCGTGGGAATACCGCCCATCGTATAGTGGACGGTGGGCGCAACCGGGATCGGCTGGCGGGTCAGGTCGACGCCGGCGAAGGTCTTGGCCGTCTCGGTGATCCCCGGAAGCCGCTCGTGCAGGATCTTGGGGTCGATATGGTCGAGATGAAGGAAAATATGGTCCTTATGCTCGCCCACTCCCCGCCCCTCGCGGATTTCCATCGCCATCGAGCGTGACACGACGTCGCGGCTGGCAAGGTCCTTCGCGCTCGGCGCATAGCGCTCCATGAAGCGCTCGCCATTGGCGTTGGTGAGGTAGCCGCCCTCGCCCCGCGCGCCCTCTGTGATCAGAACCCCGGCGCCGTAGATGCCGGTCGGGTGGAACTGCACGAACTCCATGTCCTGGAGCGGCAGGCCGGCGCGGAGCACCATCGCATTGCCGTCGCCGGTGCAGGTGTGCGCCGAGGTCGCGGTGTAATAGACCTTCCCATATCCGCCGGTCGCGAGGACCACGGCCTGCGAACGAAAGCGGTGGATCGACCCGTCGTCGAGACACAGGGCAACGACGCCCCGGCACGCGCCGTCCTCCATGATCAGGTCGATCGCGAAATATTCGATGAAGAAATCGGCGTCGTGCTTCAGGCTCTGCGAGTAGAGCGTGTGAAGCATCGCATGGCCGGTGCGATCAGCAGCGGCGCAGGTGCGCTGCGCGGCCGGGCCTTCGCCCATGTTCTGGGTCATGCCGCCGAACGCGCGTTGGTAGATCTTGCCCTCGACGGTGCGGCTGAACGGCAGCCCCATGTGCTCGAGCTCGATGACGGCGGCGGGGGCTTCACGCGTCATATATTCGATCGCATCTTGATCGCCGAGCCAGTCCGACCCTTTGACCGTATCGTACATGTGCCACTGCCAGTGATCGGGGCCCATGTTGCCGAGGCTGGCGGCGATCCCGCCCTGGGCAGCAACGGTGTGGCTTCGGGTCGGGAAGACCTTGGTGACGCAGGCTGTTTTCAGACCGGCTTCGGCGGCTCCCATCGTGGCACGAAGGCCTGCGCCCCCGGCGCCGACGACAACCACGTCGTAAGTGTGATCGACAATCTTGTAAGCGCTCACGCAACCGCTCCGAAGGCGATGCGGGCGAGCGCGAACAAGGCGATCGCACCGCCGCCGACGGCGAGGAACAGCAGCAATGTGTTCCAGGCGAAGCGGCTGCCTTCTTCGTGGACGTAATCGTCGACCACGACCTTCACACCGTCGAGCGCGTGGCGGAAGCCGACGATGATCAAGAGCGCCATCGGGATCGCCCCGCTCGGGGCGTGAAGCCATTCGATTAGGGTCCGCTGGTCGAGCTTGGGAAGCAGCAGCAGCGAGGCGATGAACCAGGTCCCGAGGAACAGAAGCGCGATGCTGGTGACTCGCTCGGTCAGCCAATGCTCGCCGCCGTGATGCGCCGAGCCGAGGCCGCGGACCCGCCCAAGGGGCGTAGCGCTGTCGCCGAGGCTCATTTCGCCACTCCCAGCAGGAAGACCCACAAGGCCGCGGTCAGCACTACCGAGCCAACGATCGTCAGGATCGCAAAGGTCTTGTTGATGCCGAGCTCGAAGGCGGCGCCGGTGTCCATAACGAGGTGGCGGATGCCGGATAGCAAATGCTGGAAGAAGCTCCAGGTGAGGCCAACCAGGACGATCAAGGCCAGCGGAACCTGGTAAAAGCGATAATTCACGACGGCCTCGAAATTGCCATAGGCGTCGGGCCCGCCGGATATCGCGAACAGCCACCAGGCGAGGATGCCGAGGCCGGCGAACGACAGCGCAACCCCGGTCACCCGGTGAAGGATCGAGACGGCCATGTGCGGGCCCCAGCGCCAGATCGACAGGTGGGGCGAAAGTGGTCGGGATTGAGCATTTGCCATGATGGCGCCCGCTTACGGCGCGGTCCCAGACGAGGCAAGTTTCGGCGGCACGCCTAACCCGGTCTTAACCATTCCCGGGGCAAGACCTGCTGCGAAGGGCCTTAAGCGCGACGGAGAATGATCGGATGACGGGCGAGACTGGACAGCTTCAGCGGCTGACCGACGAGCAGGTGAGCGCGCGGCTTGCCGCCTATAATATGGGCGGCTCACTCGAGCGCGACATCCAGCTTCTGCGCGAGACCGCCGCCGATATCCTCGCCGAGGAAGTCCTCGCCCAGTTTGGCCCGGAACACGCCGAACGCCATGCCGCGGTTTACGCCGGCAAGGTCGACGCCGCCTGGATCCAGGCCGTCGCCGAATACGGCCGCGAGATCTACCGCGATAAGATCTCTGTGCCGAACTACATCGCCGAGCGCATGCGGACCGTCGACCGCGTCCTGCCACGCATCATCGAACGCTTCGCCGGCGAGCCGGCCAAGCTCTCCGCCTGCGTCGGCGCCTTCATGCGCCTGAACACCTTCGAAACCGACATCATGCTCGCCCAGGTCGCCCTGCTTGAGGCGATCGACGCCGCCGAGCAGCGCGGCCGCGAAAGCAGCGACTTCGAGCGTCGCGTCGCCGAGCTCGTCCGCGCGAGCACCGACCAGTCGAAAGCGTTGACCGAGCGCACCCGCTCGACGGCCGCTTCGGCCCGCGGAATGCTCGGCAAGACCAGCGAAGTCGCCGCCGCCGCCGAGCAGTCGGCCGTGGCCATGCGCGAAGCCGCCCAGACCGCGGCCGGCCTCATCCGCGCGATCGAGGACGCGCGCTCCGAAGTCGAGGTCGCCGCCGATGTCGCCATCCGGGCCGGCGACCAGGCGAGCCAGGCCGTGAAGGTCAGCCAGGCGCTGTCGGCCCACGTCGAAGCGATCGAGTCGATCCTCAGCCTGATCCGCGACATCGCGGGCCAGACCAACCTCCTCGCCCTCAACGCCACGATCGAGGCCGCTCGCGCCGGTGACGCCGGCCGCGGCTTCGCGGTCGTCGCGCAGGAGGTGAAGAGCCTCGCCTCGCAAACCGCCCGCGCCACCGACGACATCACCGCCAAGATCACGGCGATCCAGCAGGCGACCCGCCAGACCGTCGAAGCCAACGGCTCGATCCAGGGCACGGTCGAGGAAGTTCAGTCGTCAGCCGACCGAATCCGCGAGGCGATGGAGCTGCAGGCTCAGACGGTGACGATGATCACCGCCGCCGTCGACGAAACCGCGCTTGCCGCCGACTCGATGAGCTCGACCATCGCCGCGATCCGCACCGACACCGAGAATGTCGCCAAGGATATCGACCAGGTCGAGCAGGGCTTCGGCCGTTTCTCCGAGCAGATCACCAGCTTCAAGTCGACGACCAAGGCCTTCGTCAACGGCGTGGCGGCCTAGGCTTCTTCCCCCGCTGCCCGCGCAGCGGTAATCGGGGGCATGAACATCCTCATCACCGGGGCGAGCCGCGGCATCGGTGCGGCCGCCTATGCGCACCTCAAGCAACATGGGCACCGGGTCGTCGGCCATTCAACGACGGGCAGTGACGTGCTCATTGCCGGGGACCTGATGGACCCCGCCGCACCGCGCGACATCTGGGACACGGCGATCGACGAGCTCGGCGGCGAAATCGATGCGCTGGTCAACAATGCCGGTATCTATGAAGGCGTGGCCGACAATGCACCGGACGAGGAATGGCATGGCGCCTGGCACCGGACGCTGACGATCAACCTGCAGGCGGCGGCCGATCTCTGCCGGCTGGCCGTATCGCACTTCCTCGACCGCGGCGTCGGCGGCCGAATCGTCAATATCGCGAGCCGCGCCGCCTATCGCGGCGATTCACCGCAGCACTGGCATTATGCGGCGTCGAAGGCGGCGATGGTCGGAATGACCAAGACAATCGCGCGGGGCTATGCCAGCGAAGGCATATTGTGCTTCGGCGTCGCGCCCGGCTTCACGGTCTCCGAGATGACCGCGGAATATCTGCAGGGCCGCGGCGGCGCGCAGATCGTCGCCGACATTCCGCTCGGGCGTGTGGCCTCGACCGACGAAGTCGCGGAAGTGATCCGCTGGCTCGCGACCGAAGCTCCGGCCTCGGCGACCGGCAGCGTCATCGACGTCAACGGAGCAAGCTATGTTCGCTAAGACGATCCTACTCCTCGCGGCTTTCCAGGGGATCGTCATCCCGCTCGGCCGAGCGCCACGCGTGATCGAGCAGCCGCGAGCGCCGATTGAAAGCGCGGGCCCGCGCTGGGCGGTGGCGTGCGAGGGCGCGAAAGACCCGGACTCGTGGAACAAGCCCGCACCGCCAGTGCGCATCCACGCCAACACCTACCTCGTCGGCAGCTGCGGCATCTCCTCGATCCTGATCGTCGGAAGCGCCGGCAACATCCTGATCGACGGCGGCACCGAGGAGGATCCAAACCTCATCGCCGACAACATTCGCGCGCTAGGCTACCGCGTCCAGGACATTCGCTTCATCCTCACCAGCCACGAGCATTTCGACCATGTCGGCGGGATCGCCAAGCTTCAGCAGCTGAGCGGCGCGACGGTGGTCACGTCCACGCCGGCCGCGAAAGTCCTCTCGACCGGCACACCCTCGACCGACGATCCGCAGTTCGGCGTCTTGAAGACTTTCCCGCCCGTGCAGGTCGGCCGAACGGTCCGCGACGGCGAAGAAGTGCTGCTTGGCAACGTCATGCTGACCGCAATCGCCACGCCGGGCCACACGCCCGGCGCGCTCAGCTGGCGCTGGGTCAGCTGCGACGGCGGTGTCTGCCGGACGATCGTCTATGCCGACAGCCTGACCGCGGTCAGCGCGCCAACCTATCGCTACAGCGACCACCCGGCCGTCGTCTCCGCCTTCCGCGCGTCGATCGCCAAGATAGCCGACAGCCCGTGCGAGATCTTGCTGACTCCGCACCCGGCCGCGAGCCAAATGCCCGAGCGGCTGGAGCTCGGCCGGCCGTTGCTCGACGGCGATGCCTGCAAGAACTACGCGGCTGCGCGGACCAAGGACCTCGACGAGCGGCTAGCCAAGGAAGCCGCGGGATCGCCGCCAGCAAAGCCGTGAGCTTCCGGGTCACGATTCCCTGCACTCGCGAACAAGGCGAGGCGATCGCCGATGGAGATCACCTATTCCCGAATGCCGACGACCCGCCCGTGCTGGTCGCCGACGAACCGGACGAAACCCGGCCCGACGATTGGCTGATCCATGGCTATTTCGACCATGAGCCTACCGGCGAGGAAATCGCACTCCTCAGCAGCCTCGGCACTGGCCCGCCGCAGATCGAGAAGCTCGGCGAGGAGGACTGGGTGACGATGAGCCAGGCCGGACTCCAACCGATCCGCGCCGGCCGCTTCACGGTGCATACGCCGACCTATCCACCCGATCCGGATCGTGTGAATTTCGAGATAGACGCGGGCTTGGCGTTCGGCACCGGCCAGCATGCGACGACCAGCGGCTGCCTCGCCGCGCTCGACCGGCTTGAGCG
>Ga0207648_10005142_pt1 | contig 13243 bp, 13 predicted proteins | sample KBSMisM32_FD_184310 | JGI IMG/M metagenome (GOLD analysis project Ga0207648, IMG submission 184310) | Miscanthus rhizosphere microbial communities from Kellogg Biological Station, Michigan, USA - KBS Miscanthus M3-2 (SPAdes) (version 2) | ecosystem: Host-associated > Plants > Roots >...
ACCGCTGAAATCATCGAGTGCGCGCATCAGCCTCTCTATCTCCAGGATGTTTACACCGGTGAGCAAGTACCGCTCAACCGCCTTAACGACACCTACATTGGTTCCTTCTGCGGCATCGCTGCGCCGGAAAGTTTTGAGGACGGTCTGCGCAAACTGGGCGCCAAGATCGAGTTGGCCAAGCGCTTCACCGACCATCATCGTTATAGCGAAGGTGAACTGCAGAGTTTCATCAATCGCTGCCTGCGCCGTGATGTCGACATGATCATAACGACAGAAAAAGATGCCGTCCGTTTCCCGCGCCTTCCCGCTCCGGAAGTGCCAATCTATTTTCTGCGAGTCGAAATCCTGATTTTGAGCGGACACGAAACCTGGGAACATTGCGTCGGACGCATTTGCCAACCCCAGCCAATGCTCTCTCCGGAACGATTCTTCTCTTAAGCCGAAGGTTAAACGATGAGCAAGAAAACCGAATTGATCGTCGAAGACCGGACCCTCATGGTTTCCAACCTCGAGAAGGTTCTCTATCCGAAGGACGGCTTCACCAAGGGCGACCTGATCCATTATTACATCCAGATTGCCGGCGTTCTCTTGCCGCACCTGAAGGATCGGCCACTGACGATGAAGCGCTACCCCGATGGCGTTGAAGGCGAATTCTTCTACGAGAAAAATTGCCCGGCTCATCGGCCGAAGTGGGTGCAGACCGCAAAGGTCTGGAGTGAAGGCAACCAACGCGAGATGCACTATTGCCTCGCGCAAGACTTACCCACACTCGTTTGGGCCGCGAACCTCGCTGACATTGAATTGCATACTTCGCTTTCACGAAAAAAGCATGTCGCACGGCCAACGATGATGGTTTTCGATCTCGATCCGGGGCCACCAGCGGACATCGTGCAATGCTGCCAGGTTGGACTTTGGCTGCGGGAAATACTTGAAGGGATGAAATTGCAGAGCTGGGCCAAGACCTCCGGCTCGAAAGGACTGCAAGTCTATGTCCCGCTCAACACGGCGGTAACTTACGACCAGACAAAAGAACTATCGCACGCCCTCGCCGAACATCTCGAGCGCGCGCATCCAGAGCTGGTTGTTTCGAAAATGGCGAAGGCGCTTCGCAAGGGAAAGATATTCGTCGATTGGAGTCAGAACGATGAGCACAAGACAACGATCTGCGTCTATTCGGTGCGCGCAAAAGAGAAACCGACGGTGTCTACGCCGGTGACTTGGGATGAGGTCGCGGAGACGCTGAAGAGTAAAAAAGCCCAGAAATTGGTTTTTCGCTGCGACCAGACTCTCGCCCGGGTCGAGAAGATGGGGGATCTTTTCGAGCAGGTCGAAACGGTGAAGCAGAAGCTGCCGAAAAAATGGCAGCTGTGACGGGGCGCGGAGCTTCGTCTGTTCCGTCTAGCGCCCATAGGCGCCATCGAGACTTCGGGAAGACCTCCGTACTACAACCGTGTAGCCTCAAAATCGGGTCCGCCTTCTTTCTTGACGTTTCTGTGAACTCGACTGGTTTACCCAGTCTAGTTCGACTTAGAGCTTTGGTGCCAGTCCAATCCGCAGGGCCGCAGGCGGCACCTCGCCGTCCTGATCGCGACCCAACTAGCGCACGGCGTAATGACCGTGAATCCAAACACGCCGTCCGTGGCGATGGCCCCAGTGGCCGCCGACCCATACCCAACGGTGGCCGTGTTCAATGTAATAAGGCCCGCGAACGTAATAGGGACGGTCTTCGACTGCGACGACTACACCCGGTGGAGGCGCGGCAGGACCGTAGTAAGGCGCAGGCGCACAGGCGCTGAGCAACGTGACCAAGCCAAGCAAGAGAATGAGCCAACTTTTCATAATGATATCCTTTGAATGGAAGGGACGATGCCAATCCCTCGTTTATTCGTTTTGAAAAATGCAGTCGGACTCATTCCGGCTCTGGCGGCGGTCCGCCCGGGTGCCCAATGATCACGTGTTCATGTCGGAAGTGTTTTCGGTGTTCCGCTTCCATCTTGTCCAACTCCACTCGTTGTTCGGGAGTAAGGAGAGACGAAATCTCGACGTGACTCTGACGAAGGCGCGCCACCACGCGTTTCATTGTTTCCCGATGAATCGTTTCCATGTCAGCCCCCGTTTTCTCAACCAGCGGTTTGACTTTCGCGGTCTGTTCAGGCGTCAGATGAAGCCGCGATTCCAAGTGTTCGAGCATGTGGCGAGACATCTGATCAGGTCGAGGTGGCCGCATGAAAGTGCGACCGATCATCGGAGCAACGAGCGCTCCAGTGGCGGCGCCGGCAAGGAAGATTAGCGCGGCGTAGAGGATAACTTTGCCGGACATAGCCCTATTCATAATCAAAACCGGCGCTGATCGCGGAATCGGCGACGCGCGTTTCAGGGTCGAAACGATTTTGGAACGCGGCCAGTTCGTCTTTCTTCAATGTCGCAGCAAGAAGAGCGATGGCGCATGCCGTTAAGGCGGCCCAACGCATTCCGCGCAGCAGACCCGCGCTGCCGTCCTTCTTCGCGGACGCTTCGCGCCAATGGGCGAGTATCGCGGTCTCAAGACCAAAAGGCATTTCGTTAGGCGGAGGAGGCGGCGGCGGCGCGCTGCGCGCGAGCGAAAAGATGCGGGCGAGAAGGTCGTTCGTGTTCATCAGGCAAATACCAGCTGCAAGTTCGCCGCGGGATGCAGCATTTTTTTTAGCTTCGCGCGCGCCCGGAAAGCGCGGACTTTGATCGCCGCTCGGCTCCAGCCGGTCAGGGCATGAATTTCCTCGATCGAGCGTTCCTCGAGATGCAGGAGGTTGATGAGGAGTCGATCGTCAGGCGAAAGTCGGGTGAGCATCTGAGTGAGAACCTCTTGCGCCATCCGGGCATCATCATGTGAAGCCATATCGGTCTCGACGCGCCCCAGGCGCTCAATTGCAGCAGACGTATCCTCGTCAAAATCGGAAAGCCGCCATTCCGGGCGGCGCTTTTCGGCGCGCAGTTCATTCAGACACGTGTTGACCGCGATGCGCGAAATCCAGTGCTGAAGCGGAACTTTCCCTCGGTATTTGTCGAGGTTTTGAAAAATTTTGATGAAGATCATCTGGGTCAGGTCCTCTTCGCTCATTCGCCGGGGAAGATGTGATCGGACAAGCTTAAGAACGAATGGGTGGAAATGCCGGAGAAGTTCGCGCACGGCGTTTTCATCGCCCGCTGCGATCCGATGAAGGCATCCCGGCTCGTCAAAATTCTCATCTGGCATGGGCGATAACGGAACGGGTCCACATCTCGATTAAAGACAAGTCCGGTCGCGGAAAGGTTACAGGTTTAAGGGGATTTGGCGATTTTGTCTTCAAGCATGTAACCGGCCAGAACATGGCGTGTCTGTAGGGTGACACAGCGAAGTCTGTGGCAATCAACCAACAAAAAAATGAAATCGAACAAACTGATCCTTAGCACTATTACCGCCGCTGCAATGCTCGCCATGAGCCATTTCGCCGGCGCTGAAACACCAGACTGCGGCGGAGCCGACTGGCACCACCACGGCCCACCAAATATGACTGCGATGTTGAGCCACGTGCTCAACCTGACCGATGCGCAAAAAGCCCAGGTGCAGCCCCTCGTCGACGCGGTCAAACCGCAACTCGAAGCGATCCATCAGCAGGCGCGCACGGCTGCCGAACCGATCATGAAGCAACTACACGCGCAGATTCGCCCACTGCTCACGCCCGAGCAGCAAAAGAAACTGGACGCGTTGGAAACGCTGCACGGTTCGGGGCCGACGGAGTAATTCGTTAGGCGAATTGGTCGAAAGACCGGGGCTGCGGTGATTCCGCAGCCCTTTTTTTTGGCATGGGGGCGGCTGTGACGATTCTTAGAAAGCAGACCCCACTTCTCATTTGAACGAGCAAGGCCCAGCCACTACATCATCGCCGGTGCAACCCGGCTCTTCTTCGCATGGTCCGAGAACGATCTCGCTCCTGACCGCGACCTGCATCGTTGTCGCCAACATGGTTGGCACCGGCATTTTCACCAGCCTCGGATTCCAAGTGGGCGATTTGCCGACCGGTTTTGCCATCCTGGCGCTCTGGGCAATCGGCGGTGTCTGTGCGCTTTGCGGCGCGCTTTCCTACGCTGAGCTGGGTGCAGCGCTTCCGCGTTCCGGAGGCGAGTATCATTTCCTGCGCGAAATTTATCACCCATCAATCGGCTTCGTGGCCGGCTGGATTTCCGCGACCGTCGGTTTCGCCGCGCCAGTCGCGATTGCCGCAATTCCGTTCGGCACATATCTGGCCGGCGTTGTGCCCGGATTAAATCCGCTGTTTTTGTCCCTCGCCGTGGTCTGGGGAACAACACTCGTATTGCTCTGGGATCTGCGGCTGGGGAGCGGATTTCAAAACGCTTCTACCATTTTGAAGATCGCGTTGATTTTGATGATCATTGCCGCCGGATTCTATGTAAAACAGGCGACCGCCGTCTCTTTTCTGCCGGTCAAAGCGGATCGGACGCTGCTCGTCGGCACACCGTTCGCGATTGGTCTCTACTGGGTGATGTACGCTTACGCGGGATGGAACGCTTCGACCTACATCGTAGGCGAGGTGCGCAATCCGGCGCGGACGGTTCCGCTTTCTCTTGGACTCGGAACGTTATTAGTCACGGTAATTTATCTCGGAATAAACGCCGTCTTTTTGCGCACCACGCCCGCGGCGGAGATGGTTGGGAAACAGCAGGTCGGATTGATCGCTGGCGTGCACATCTTCGGTGAGGCGGGCGGTAAGGTGATGGCGGTCTTCATTGCCCTCGGTTTGGTCTCGGCGGTCAGCGCAATGATGTGGATTGGGCCGCGGGTCACGATGACGATGGGCGAAGATTTTCGCGTTCTCTCGTGGCTGGCGCACCGCAGTCGGCGCGGTATTCCTATCCGCGCGACGCTCGTGCAATTCGCAATCGTGAATCTGCTGATCCTGGTCACGACATTCCAGAAAGTGGTCAATTACGTTCAGTTCAGTTTGACGCTCTGTTCTGCGTTGACCGTGCTCGGTGTCTTTGTCCTGCGCTGGCGACGGCCGGATTTGCCGCGCCCGTATCGAACTTGGGGTTATCCAATCACACCCGCGATCTTCCTCCTGGTCAGCGGATGGATGCTTTGGCACATGCTTGAAGATCGCTCGACGCGCGAACCATCCCTTTGGGGACTGGCGACCGCGCTTCTCGGGTTGAGCATCTATTTCGTCTCGTCGAAGAAAGCCCCCGAACGACTTGGCTGATTCGGGCAATTCAGGCGAAGTCGTTGATCACTGGCTGTGACAATTGCGGAATAGGTCCTGCTTTTGAACCTGCCGTGGCTGCGTCAACCGGTCACGCATATGAACGTCAAGCCACTTCCATCCTTTATCGTCCGTGTGCTCGCTTTCGGGATCCTAAGCAATTTGTCAGCCCTGTGTGCCGCGCCGCTCGGACCGCAGCGGATGCAGGTCAATCAGTCATATCACAATGACGTTTCGCGTTCGTTGCGTGCGTTGGCGGCTGCCGATCGTCCCGATCGCCACCAGGAACGGGAAGCTGCGGAGAATCCACGCGTGCCGAATTTTCACGTTGATGGCCCTGATAGGGTCGTTGATCGGGGCTCGATGCTGCGCCGCCTCGCGCCAAGCATTCCCGCGCCCATTCTTAGCTTCGATGGCATCGTTTTTCCAGGCGTCGCGTGCGGCTGTGCGCCCCCAGATACCAATGGAGAGGTCGGTGCGACCCAGTACGTCCAAATGGTCAACGCCGGCTATCAGGTGTTCGACAAAGCCACCGGCGACTCCGTCCTTGGTCCAAACAGCATCTCGTCGCTTTGGGCTGGCTTCGGCGGCGCTTGCGAGACCGGCGGCGCGGGTGATCCGATCGTGCTTTACGATCAATTGGCCGATCGCTGGATTATCTCCCAGTTTGCGACCGCGACTGGCGGAGTACCGATCACGGACGAATGCGTGGCTGTTTCAACCGGAAGCGACGCCACGGGAACTTATAACCGGTATGGGTTCCATCTTGGCTCAAACTTCTACGATTATCCCCACCTCTCGGTCTGGCCCGATGGCTACTACATGAGCATGAACGTGTTTAATGCCGCGGGGACGGCTTATCTCGGACCGCAACCTTTCGCGTTCGATCGAAGCGCGATGCTGAATGGCACGCCCGCCACTTTCATCAGCCCGGTCGCCCCGCTTGGTGATACCATTGCGCCTTTCCTGCCAGCCGACCTCGACGGCTCGACTTTACCGCCTGCCGGCGCACCAAACACCTTCGTCGAGTTTCCCGATACCGGCGATTACACGACTTATCACTTCCATGTGGACTTTGCCACGCCAGCTAACTCTACGTTCACAACTTTCGCTAACCCGCCCGCAGCGGGCTTCACTTCACTCTGCCCCGGGACACGGGCCTGTGTTCCTCAGCTCGGGGTGGTCGCGGCGAACAAACTCGATGGCATCGGCGATCGCCTTATGTTCCGACTGGCCTATCGCAACTTCGGAGACCACGAATCAGTCGTCGGCAGTTTCACTGTCAGCTCGAGCGGAGTGGGGGCGATCCGCTGGTTTGAGCTCCGCGATGTGACGGCTGGTCCAGTTACCGTTTTCCAGGAAAGCACCTATCAACCTGACACTACTTGGCGATGGTTGAGTAGCGCAGCCATGGATAGTCAAGGCAACCTCGCCATCGGTTTCAGCGCCTCCGACTCTACGATCAACCCACAACTCAGATATGCGGGCCGACTCGCGACCGATCCGGTCAACACCCTAGCGCAAGGTGAAGCCCATCTTTTCGATGGCACCGGTAGCCAGAAAGGCAGTGGCAATCGCTGGGGCGACTACAGCGCCCTAACCGTGGATCCTGAGGACGACACGACCTTTTGGTTCACGAACGAATATTATTCGACGACGGCTAGCTTCGCTTGGCGCACGCGAATCGGGAGTTTCAAACTGGCACCGGATGGAACGCCGACACCAACGCCAACACCAACTGCAACACCAACCCCAACCCCGACGGCAACACCGACTCCAACGCCGACGTCGACCCCAACCCCGACAGTTACCCCGACTTCTACGCCAACTCCTACGGCCACATCCACACCGACCTCGACTCCGACGCCAACTCCAACCGCGACACCCACTCCAACTTCAACAGCCACGCCTACGCCCACACCGACTCCAACGCCACCCACAGGTCTCGCTAATATTTCGACGCGCGTACTTCAAGGGACCGGCGACAATGTGAGTATTGGCGGTTTTGTTGTGACCGGCACACAGTCGAAAAAAGTCATTGTGCGGGCGATTGGACCTTCGTTGCCGCTCGCAGGCAAATTGGCAGATCCAATTCTGGAGCTGCACGGCCCCGACGGAGCGCTTATGGCGCTCAACGACAATTGGCGGAGCGCGCAGGAACCCGAGATCGAAGCCAGCGCGGTTGCGCCGACTAATGACCTGGAATCGGCGATTGTCGCAACCTTACCGGCCACTCCGGTAGGTCTTGGTTACACCGCGGTGATGCGGGGCGCTGACAACACGACCGGTGTTGCGCTAGTCGAAGTCTATGACCTCGATCCGGCGGCGGATTCCAAGCTGGCTAATATTTCGACTCGCGGTCAGGTCCAGACAGGCAACGACGTCATGATCGGCGGTATTATCGTGACCGGAAACGGCACGCAGAAAGTCATTGTGCGCGCGATTGGGCCATCGTTAGGGGGTAATAGTGTAACGGGTGCGTTGCAGGATCCGACGCTGGAATTGCGCGATGGTAATGGCCTCCTTCTCATCTCCAATGACAATTGGCGTGACACTCAGGAGGCGGAAATCATGGCCACTGGTGTACCCCCTGCGAATGACTTGGAATCAGCCGTTATCGCAACCCTGCCCGCGAGTCCCACCGGCCTCGGTTACACCGCAATTGTAAAAGGTGCGAACGGGAGCACTGGGGTTGCCTTGGTAGAATTTTACGCCCTGGCACCCTAGGTGTGCTTTCGATTTCACTTCCCCAGCAGGAGACGCAAAAACTTCGCATCGGAGAAACGTCCGCCGCCGCCGTGCCTAACGACAATAAGATCGAGCGAGGGAATGACATAGAGGCGCTGGTAGCCGGAGCCGATACAAGCGACCAGATCACGCGGTGCTTCCCGGCAAAGACAAGCGTCGTGCCAATCCTGGCGTGACCATTTCGGGGCCAGCATGTTCTCGAAATCAAACTCCCGTCCTCCCGGCGCGGCGCGGTTATTCCACCAGCCTAACGAAAACGCGCGATTCGCGACTGAGCCTCGCCAACACTGCTCAAGCGATTCCGGCCTAACGACCGGCTTGCCGCGATCGAGCACGAGCTGGCCGATCTTGGCCCATTGTCGCGCCGTAAGAACAAAGCCGGCGGCGAGGAGCGGATTGCCGGCCCGATCATCAAGATATCGTTGCGGGCCCAGTCCGAGCCGCCGCAAAACACGGCGCTCAAGGTAATGGGTGGGTGACTCGTCGCCTAATCGCTGCTTTAAGACTTGGTGAAATGCCTGCAGGGCAGCCGGTCCGTAGATAAACGCCTGTCCCGGTTTCGCTACGATTGGGAGACGCAAGGCCGCCTGGTCGCGATCACCATACTCATTTACCTGCAAGCCGAACCCCGGGGCGAGTCCAGCGGAGAAATCGAGTAGCTGCCGAATCATGACTTGTGACTTGCGCGGATCTTTCCGCCACGTCGGGATCGTGTCCGCCACCTTCGCATCGAGATCGAGAATTCTGTCTTCGGCGGCCGCCAACGCAGCCAAATTCCAGAAAGCTTTCGTGCCACTGTAAATTCGCTGCGGTTGATCCGCGGAGACGCGCCCGGGATACTGCTCGAGGAGCGTCTTGCCATTCCGAATGACAAGAAAAGATGTCCCGCGATGCGTCGCCGAATATTTCGCGGCGTCGTGAAGTGCTGCGGAATCGAGCATCGCGGCGGTCGCATGGGCGGCGGCGAAGATAAGTAGGCTAAACGAAACAAGTGATTTCACGTCGTGATTGCCTCCGACTCGCGGAAAGATTTTCCTCCGCATCATTTGCCGGCTGGTCTAGGTTTCCCGCTTGATCGCATATTACCTCGATAATTTCAGTCCGTTCATGGTCAAGTTCGGAGAGAACTTTGGCATTCGTTGGTACGGATTTTCTTATCTGCTCGCTTTCTTTTTTGGCTTTCTTCTCCTGCGCTGGCTCGCGCAACGTCGTTACTGCGAACTGCCGGCTGACAAAGTTGGCGACTTCATCCTGCTCGTCGCATTAGGCGTTGTGGTCGGTGGGCGGTTCGGCTTTGTCCTTTTCTACCGGCCTGCCCAAACCCTGGCGGATCCGCTTTCAATCATACGGATCTGGGACGGCGGAATGTCGAGCCATGGTGGCATGATTGGCCTAACCTTGGCCACGTTTCTTTATGGGCGGTCACAACGTGTTTCGTGGGTTGGCTTGGCCGACAACATCGCGGTCGTTGCGCCGGTCGGCCTGTTCCTCGGCCGCTGTGCGAATTTCATCAATGGTGAACTCTACGGTCGCGCTACCACTGTCCCGTGGGCCATGCAGTTTCCGAAGGAAGCGCTCGATGTGCCTGAGATTGGCGAGCGACTGCTAGCCGCGGTGCATGCTGTTCAACCTGACGCAGGAGATCTCGGGCTGGTGATTGAACGCGCCCGTCACGATCAAGGTTTGCAAACTGTTTTCCATCAGGTTTTGACCCCGCGGCATCCTTCGCAGCTTTACGAAGCGTTGCTGGAGGGCGCGTTTCTTTTCAGTTGTCTTTGGTTTCTGCGCCTTCGCACGAAACAACCGCGCGGCATGCTAGCCGGTCTCTTCTTGCTCCTTTACGCTTTGGTGCGGATTGTCGTCGAATACTTCCGCGAACCTGACGCACCGCTGACGGGCCCATTCACGCGCGGGCAAACGCTCTGCGCGCTGCTCATAATCGGCGGAATTTGTTTCATCGCATACTCGCTAAGGACGAAGGTGTACGAAGAGGCGCAACGAAGCTAGTAAGCGATTCCTGCCGGGAGCGAACGTGGATCGGCGCGGGCTGCGATGAGTTCAATAGGCAAGATTACGCCATATCGTTCTCAATTTGTTCGATCGTCGGGTTGTCATCGGCAATGATCTCGATGGAATCATCCAACAAATCGAAAACGTAGTGAGTCGGCGTGTATCCTCCCATGCGCGGATCGAGTGCGTCGGGGAAGAGCTCAGACAGCCAGGGCGATCTGTCAGTGTAGCAAAATCGAGACGGTAGTTGAGGCTTCTGCTTGTCTTGCGGTTCAAGAAACTTCACCGATTCATCGCGGACTTTGACGGCAAAGGGCCGTTCAAATGTGAGCCGCCAAACACGCGATGATGCCGTCATGCCAATCGTCTGGACCTCCTGCATTCCTTCGCCAGCTACCTCCATCTGTTCTGCCGAACCACTCTCCAGATATTCAAACAAATCCAGGATCAGCCTTTGGCCCCAGAGCAGATTGCGGCAGCCCACCAGCTCGACGTCGGAGAACAGTGTTTGAAATGCTTCAAATGACACGGTGCGGGTCTAACGAAAACAACATGAGCTAGTGAGGGCAGGTGTTTTCATCCACTTCACCAGATGAACCAAGACCCCCATCGATGCCAACGCTTACGCACGTTTCTTTAGGATAAGTGCGGCAACCAACCCAACGCAAAGAAAGCCAACAAATTGGATTAGCATGTAGGCGCCAGTGTAATTGCCTGGAAAGCCGTACCAATTCCAGTAGGAAACATTTGTCGAAACCGCAGCGATGATTCCAATTACCGTCACAAAGATCACTCGAGCGCCATAGCTGGTCAGCCGCGTCTGCGAGAGGAGGAAAACGGCGAGGAACGCTTCGATCAATTCGGTCAAGAATTCGACCGATAAGAGCTTTCCCATGTTGAAAGGGTGCGAACCCGGCGCGTGATAAATGAGAATTCCGGAAGGATGGCTGGCGAGCGTTTCGTTCATGTGTTTCATCGCTTCGTTTTTCTGCTCGCGCGTTGGATTTGGCCCGAGGCCCATTCCCGGGAAGAAATAGAACCCGGAATCTGAGCCGATATGGCTCTGCATCGCTTCAAGCACTTTTGATTCGTTAGGCATCTCGCGCACTCCGGTTTCCCCGAGTGGAAGTGCCATATGGGCGAGCGACGTCCAGATAAACATTGCAATGCCGCCAAGCAGGCCGGCCAGAAATATACGCATCATAGAAAATCTCCTGCGCATAGCGTGACCGAAGGTGGCCCGGGAAGTCGAGCCTTAATGTAACCTAATGTGGGAGGGGTCTTTGCGCCCCGATTCGCCAGCCCCGTCGCTACCTTATCGGGACACAAAGGTCCCTCCCACATTTTCAATAGACCGGTTCGGTCGCTCGCGTGTTTTTGAGAAAGACCTGCGCGAAGACGAAAAGGATGGCGAAGATGACAACTGACAACGCGGCCGCCCAGCCAAAGCGATACATGTTGAAAGCCGCCTTGTAGACGTAGGAAACGAGAATGTGAGTAGAATCCGCCGGCTCACCCATGTTCGAGACGAGCCAGACAACGTTAATGTTATTAAATGTCCAGACGATGCCCAGGGTGATTGCCGGGATCATGACCGGCCGAAGAAGCGGCGCGGTGATATTCCAAAATTGGAACCACTTGGAGGCGCCGTCCACATCAGCCGCTTCGTAGAGCTCGTCGGGAATTGATTGGAGGCCGCCGAGCGCAATCACCATCATGAAGGGAAAACCGAGCCAGATGTTTGTGATAATGACGGCGAGGAACGCTTCGAAAGGTGAGGTGAGCCATTGCACGGGCGAGAGGTGAAGATATTTCGTGATGAGCAGATTCACCGCGCCGTATTCATAGTTGAACATTCCGCGCCAGGTGAGAGCGCTAATATATTGCGGCAGCGCCCAGGGCAGAATGAGCGCAACGCGCCAGGCGGGTTTGCCGCGGATGAACTTCTGGTGAAGAACGACGGCAAGGAAGACACCGATGACGACGTGGAAGACGATGTTGACCAACGTCCAGATGATGGTCTTGAGCAGGATTGACCAGAAAAGCTGCTGTTTAAAGACGGACAGATATTGAGCGAAACCGATCAATCGCCAATCGCGAATGTGATAAAGATTCGCGTTCGAAAATGAGAGGACGACGTTGAAGAGAAACGGGAATGCGACGACCGCGAGAATGACGAGCAAAGCCGGCGCGAGAAGGAAAGTGATGAAGAGGCGGACTCTAAAATTCATGCCGGGCATTGATCAGAGGCTACTTTAGTAAAGATGGCGTTTTCGCAACTTGGAACACTCCTGCTTTTCCTGATTCACGTCGCGGTCATCGCGCGAGTGATCTTACGGCCGCATCGGGAACCGGCTTCGAGGATTGCCTGGATCGTGATGATTATCGCCTTACCCGGGGTGGGCATGGTCTCTTATCTTCTTCTCGGTGAAACGAATATCGGTCGCCGTCGTGTGCGGCGTATGCATGAAGTGCTCGCCAGCCTGCCGGATGTCAGTGATGCGGGAATCGACGGATCAGCTTTGCAGGCCCAGATCCCAGAACGTTATGCGCATCTGTTCCGGGTCGGACAATCGGTCAATGGCTTTGAGCCCGTGGCCGGGAACCGCGGGGCGCTGCTGTCGGATTCCAATGCCAGCGTCGACTCTCTGGTCGCAGACATTGATGCCGCAAAAGATCATGTTCACCTGATCTTCTATATTTGGTTGCCGGATACGAACGGTCTCAAAGTCGTCGAAGCACTGAAGCGGGCTGCGGCGCGCGGCGTCACCTGCCGGGTTATGGCCGACGGTCTGGGTTCGCGGATCATGATTGACTCAGCGCATTGGAAAGGGATGCACGAAAATCGCGTGAATGTCGCCGTCGCTCTCCCGATCGGCAATCTGCTCCTACGGCCGTTAAGGGGCCGCATCGACCTTCGTAATCATCGCAAGATTGTGGTGATCGACGATTGGATTACCTACTGCGGGAGCCAGAACTGCGCGGATCCCGAGTTTCGCATCAAGCCAAAGTATGCGCCCTGGGTGGATGCGATGGTGCGTTTCCAAGGCCCGATCGCGCGGCAGAACCAGTACCTTTTTGTCGCTGACTGGATGGCGCTCCGGGACGAAGACATTCGCGAACTCCTAAAGCGACCGCTGCCTCCCGACCCGCCCGGCTTTGCCGCACAGGTGATCGGTACCGGGCCGACGATACGAAATTCCGCCATGCCAGAGGTGTTCGGAGCGCTGATGTTTGCCGCACGGGAC
>Ga0207648_10005144_pt1 | contig 13243 bp, 15 predicted proteins | sample KBSMisM32_FD_184310 | JGI IMG/M metagenome (GOLD analysis project Ga0207648, IMG submission 184310) | Miscanthus rhizosphere microbial communities from Kellogg Biological Station, Michigan, USA - KBS Miscanthus M3-2 (SPAdes) (version 2) | ecosystem: Host-associated > Plants > Roots >...
GTCCCGTTCCACTGGTTCGCCTCGAGCTTGAATGCGACGTCGAAGAGACCGGGCCGGCTCAGGCTTTCGAGCCGTCGGCCGAGCCGGAACGCGATCGCACTCCCCGAGTCGCGCCCGTCCGCGCGCACGCGGAACTTCAGGTGCTTGCCCTCGCCGACGGCGGTCAGGTCGGCCAGCTCGCAGCCCGCGAGCAGGAGCGTCACGTTCGGGTTGCCGAGGCCGAACGGCGCGAGCCGAGCCAGCTCGTTGCAGAGCTCGAGCGTCAGCTCGGAGCCGTGGACGAGCGCGTCGACGAGCGCAGCCGGGCGGAGGTCGTCCTCCGCGAGCGCGCCGTCACCGACCGCCGCGAACGCCTCCGCGAAGGCGGGGACGTTCTCGGGTTTGATCGACAGCCCTGCCGCGGCGGCGTGGCCGCCCCAGCGCTCGAGGTGGCCCGCGCACTGCCGCAAGCCGTCGTGCAGGTCGAAGCCGGGGATCGAGCGGCCCGAGCCCTTCCAGTCTCCGTCGGTGCCGGCGATCAGCACGACCGGCCGCGCGTAGCGCTCGACCAGCCGCGAGGCGACGATCCCGATCACGCCCTCGTGCCAGTCCGCGCCTGCGACGACGAAGGCACGGTGCTGGCGCCGGGCCTCCGGCCACGACTCGATCTCCTCGACCGCCTCGCGCAGGATCCGCTCCTCGACGGCCTGCCGGTCGCGGTTCAGCTCCTCCAGCTGCTTTGCGAGCGCGGCCGCCTGCTCGCGCTCCTCGGTCAGCAGCAGCTCGAGCGCCGCCTCCGGCCTCCCCAGCCGGCCGGCCGCGTTCAGCCGCGGCGCGAGCCGGAAGCCGATCGTGCCCGCGTCGACCGCGGCCGGATCGACGCGCGCGACGCGCATCAGTTCCCGCAGCCCCGGCTTCTGCGTCCGCGCGAGCGAGCGCAGGCCGGCGACCGCGAGGCCGCGGTTCTCGTCCAGCAGCGGCACGACGTCGGCGACCGTCGCCACAGCGACGAGGTCGAGGTGTCGCGCGAGCGCCTCCGAGTCGACGCCGAGCAGCGCTTGCCCGAGCTTCCAGACCACGCCGGTCCCGCAGAGCTCGCGGAACGGATAGTCGCCGCGGTAGGGCCCGACGACCGGGCAGTCCGGCAGCTCGTCCCCTGGGCGGTGGTGGTCGGTGACGACCACGTCGAGGCCGAGCTCGCGCGCGTGGGCGACCTCGGCGACCGCCGTCACCCCGCAGTCGACGGTCAGTACGAGACCCACACCCTCGCCGGCCAGCCGGGTGAGCGTCTCCCCGGCGACGCCGTAGCCCTCGTCGAAGCGGCTCGGCAGGTGGTACGAGACCTCCGCGCCAAGCTCACGCAGGATCAGCACCGCCAGCGCGGTGGCGCAGATGCCGTCGGCGTCGTAGTCCCCGTGGACGCAGATACGCGTTCCCGCCGCGACGGCCGCGCGGATCGCCTCGCACGCCTCGCGCATGTCGCCGAGCTCGAACGGGTCGTGCTCGGGCAGCTCGCCTGCGAGGAATGCTCGGGCCTGCTGCGGGTCCTCGAAGCCACGGCGCGCGAGCACCGAGGCGAGCACTTCGCTCACCTCGAGCTCCGCCGCGAGGGTCTCGACCTCGCGCCGCTCGCACTCGTCTCGCAGCTGCCACGACATGGGCAGTCCACCGTACGGGCGGGCCCGGACGTTATTCGCGCGGGAGCTCGAGCCCGAGCAGCGAAAGCACCGCGATCGCGGCAAAGGCGGCCAGGGCGATCCCGGCCACGAGCCACGGCCGACGCCGTCGCCTCAGCGCCTCCCAGCCGACCTTCGCCCAGAGCACGACCACGCCCGCTCCGGCGCCCACGGCCACGACGATCACCGGCGCCAGCAGCGCCGCCCGCGAGAGCGAGATCGCGAACACCCAGACGACCGCCAGGACGAGGCCGGCGGTGACCAAGCCGGAGGCGATTGCAGCCCTTGTGCTCACGCAATGCAGTCTAGGGCCGGGGCTATCCTCCCTTGCGTGGATGCGGACAACTACTCGTCGGGCGACGACATCGTCGTCGAGTTCCTGCGGCTCCGCTTCAGCTTCAACGCCGCCGACTTCGCCCAGCGCGTGTGCGCGGCGGCGTTCCGACTTGGGCTCGTGGATGAGAACGAGCTCGACACGGACGAGACCGAGGACCTGGTCGAGCTGACCGCGGACGGCGTGATCGAGGAGCCGCGGAGCGAGCTCGGCCGGTATCTCGTGCGTCACTGGGAGCGGCTCTCGCTGGTCGAGGGCGAGTCGCTCGTCTACTGGCTGCGGAAGCTCGTCTTCCGCGGCGCCTGGCTCGACCACCGCGTCAAGGACGGCCGGCTCGACGTGACCTGGGACGAGGGCGCCTCGGAGTTCGCCTACCTCGAGCCCGGCGGCGAGCGCGCGCTGCTCGAGCTGGCGCCGACGCCGTCCTGGCACGAGCTCCAGTTCCGGCGTGCTTGACTCCAGACTTACGTAAGCGTACACTTACGTAAGTCATGGCTTACAGAGACGCCATGGATGCGTTGGGCGACCGAACCCGCCGGGCGATCTTCGAGCAGCTGCGCTCGGGCCCGCGAGCGGTCGGCGAGATCGCGGACGAGCTGCCGGTCAGCCGCCCCGCCGTCTCGCAGCACCTGCGCGTGTTGAAGGAGGCGGGCCTAGTGACCGAACGACGCAACGGCACGCGGCGGATCTACCGGCTCGATCCGGACGGGCTGGGAGAGCTCCGCGACTACTTCGACGACTTCTGGAGCGAGGCCCTCGCCGCCTTCAAGGCGATGGCCGAGGACGAGAGGAGGAACGGATGAGCACGCAGGCAACGGAGACGGAGGCGATCAAGCGCTCCGTCACGGTCGACTGTTCGGTCGAGCACGCGTTCGAGACGTTCACCGAGCGGATCGCCGACTGGTGGCCGCTCGGCAAGCACTCGATCGAGCAGTACGAGTCCGGCAACCCCGCCGAGACCGTCGTCTTCCAGGGCGGCGCCGGCGGACGGGTCTACGAGCGGACGACGAAGGGCGAGGAGCTGAAGTGGGCCGACGTCGTCGCCTACGAGCCTCCCCATCGGTTCGTCCTCGCCTGGCGGCCGAGCCGCGAGCAGGAGGGGCCGAGCACGGAGATCGAGGTGACCTTCACCGACGAGGGCGGCAAGACCCGCGTCGACCTCGAGCATCGAGGCTGGGAAGGGCTCGGCGCAGAAGCTGCCGAGGCACGGCAGAGCTACAGCCAGGGCTGGGAGTCGGTCCTGGCCGGCTTCGCAGAGAACGCGAACCGCTAGCTCGGGATCAGAACAGCGCGTCGGCGTCCGCAGGGGCGCCGACGTGCTGGCGTCCCAGCTTCGTCACGATTCGGCCGCGCGGCGTGCGCTGCAGGAAGCCGAGCTGGAGCAGGTACGGCTCGTAGACGTCCTCGATCGTGTCGGGCTCCTCGCCGAGCGCAACTGCCAGCGTCGAGAGGCCGACCGGCCCGCCCTCGAACTTCTCGACCACCGCGCGCAGCAACGCGCGGTCGGTGCGCTCGAGCCCGCGCTCGTCGACTTCGAGCAGCTCGAGCGCCTCGCGGGCGATCTCGGTCGTGATCGCGCCCTGATGCCGCACCTCGGCGACATCGCGCACGCGCCGCAGGATCCGGTTCGCGATCCGCGGCGTGCCGCGCGAGCGGCGTGAGATCTCCTCTGCCGCCTCGACCGCGATCTCGACGTCCAGGATCTGCGCCGAGCGGCGGACGATCCGCGCGAGCTCCTCGGGCTCGTAGTGCTCGAGCCTGAAGGTCATGCCGAAGCGGTCTCGCAGCGGCGTGGTCAGCAGGCCGGTGCGGGTCGTGGCGCCGATCAGCGTGAAGGGCGGCAGGTCGAGCGTGAGCGTGCGAGCGGCCGGGCCCTGGCCGACGATGATGTCGAGCCGGAAGTCCTCGAGCGCCGGGTAGAGGATCTCCTCGACCGCCCGGTTGAGCCGGTGGATCTCGTCGATGAAGAGGATGTCGCGCTCGCCGAGGCCGGTCAGGATCGCGGCCACGTCGCCCTTGCGCTCGAGCGCGGGGCCGGCCGCCGAACGCAGGCCGACGCCGAGCTCCTCGCGGACGATAAAAGCGAGACTCGTCTTGCCGAGCCCGGGGGGGCCGATCAGCAGCAGGTGGTCGAGCGCCTCGCCGCGAGAGCGCGTCGCCTCGAGCGCGATCGCGAGCTGCTCCTTGACGCGTTCCTGGCCGACGAACTCGTCGAGCGAGCGCGGGCGCAGCGAGCGTTCGAGCTCGTCCTCCTCCGGCAGCACGGCCGGCGCGAGGAACTGCGCCTCGGTCTCGGTCACGCCGCCCTCAGGGCCTGCCGCACGCGCTCCTCGGGCGAGAGCTCGGGATCGGTCGCGGCGAGCGCCTCCTCGGCCTCGGTCACCGACCAGCCGAGCTCGACCAGCGCGTCGCGGGCGACCGCGTGCGGCTTGCCGGCGAGCGGGGTCGGCTCGTCCATCGAGCCGAGCTTCTCCTTGAGCTCGAGCACGACTCGCTGCGCCGTCTTCTTGCCGATCCCCGGGATCGCCTCGAAGCGAGCGGTGTCGTCGAGCGCGATCGCCCGTCGCAGGTCTGCAGGGGATGACCCGGAGACGATCGCCAGCGCGACCTTCGGCCCGACCCCGGAGACTGCGAGCAGGTGCTCGAACAGCTCGCGCTCGGCGGGCTCGCCGAAGCCGTACAGCTGGAGCGTGTCCTCGCGCACGTGCAGGTACGTGTCGAGCGAGACCTCTCCCCCACTCTCCGCGAGGCGCAGCGCGGTCGGCGTCACCGCCAGCGCGTAACCGACGCCGCCGACGTCGAACACGATGCGCTCCCCGTTGCGCGCGACCGCGGTCCCGCGCAGCCGCGAGATCATCCAACCGCCTTCATCAGCGGCGGCGCCATCGCGTGGCAGATCGCAACCGCCAGCGCATCGGCCGCGTGGTGCGGCTGAGGGATGGCCTTCAGTCCCAGGATCGCAGCGACCATCCGCTGCACCTGCGCCTTCTCTGCGCGGCCGTAGCCGCAGACCGCCTGCTTGACACTCGAGGGCGCGTACTCAGCGCACTCGAGGCCGTACGAGGCGGCCGCGACGAGCACGGCGCCGCGCGCCTGTCCGACGGAGAGCGCGGTGCGGGCGTCGACGCCGACGAACGACTCCTCGAGGACGACCGCATGAGGCGTGTACTCCTCGATCAGCTCGACCACGCCGTCGAAGATCGTCTTGAGCCGAACCTCCGGGCGCTGCCGGGCGGTGGTCTGCCACCACCCGAAGTCGACCGCCTTGAGGCGGTTTCCTCTTTCGCGGACTATCCCGAAGCCGCATGCCGCCGTCCCTGGATCGATGCCGAGAACCGTCACGGCGACACCTTAGGCACGCGCTCGGACGTTCCTGCCCTACAGTCGGAGGCCGCGATGGAGCTCAGGATCGAGCCCGCCTCGGACGAGGTTTACGAGCAGCTGCGGGCGTGGCGCTACCCGCCGCCGTACGATTTCTACGACGGGGACATCGACCCGCCTTTGAACCCGGAGCGCTACTTCGCGGCACTCGACGCCGAGGACGGCCTGGCCGGCTTCTACTACTTCGAGGAGAAGCCGCCCGACCTCGACTACGGCCTCGGGCTGCGGCCCGATCTCGTCGGCCAGGGGCTCGGGCTGGAGTTCTTCCTGGCGGGCCTCGCGTACGCGCGCGAGCGCTACCGGCCGCGGCGCGTGTTCCTGCACGTGGCCGAGTTCAACGAGCGCGCACGGCGCGTCTACGAGCGAGCGGGCTTCGAGGTCGTCTCACGGCACGTGCGCAGCTTCGAGCGCTTCGGCGAGGTCCCGTTCCTGACGATGGCCGACCACTAGGGTGGGCAGATGGGAGTCATCGCGCAGGCAGAGCACCGCGTCGCGAACCTCCGGACGCGTGGCGCCGAGTGGGCCGAGAGCCGCGACCCGGCCTCGGCGAGCGGGGTCGCGATCGCGGCCTGGCGCCGTTACGAGGCGGTCGACGGCCCCCAGCAGTCGGCGCTCCTCGCGCTCTACTTCCTGATCGCGATCGTTCCGGCCCTGCTCGTGATCGAGGAGTACCTCGAGACCACGCCGGGGGCGCTGGCGAACAGCCTCGTGCACCACTACTCGCTCTCGGCGCAGACGGCCGAGCTGCTGCGCAGCGTGCTCGTCGATAGCCGCCAGCATGAGCTGGGCTCGGCGCTGCTCGCGGTCGCCGCCGCACTGTTCTTCGGGCTCGGCTTCGGCCGCGTGCTGCAGCTCGTGCACGTGCGCGCCTGGGGACTGCCGGTGCCGAGCCGGCAGGCCGACACCGTCCGCTACGCGCTCGTCCTGCTCGGTCTCTACGGCCTGATCCTGCTGTTGCTCGTGCAGCTGAACGAGATCGGCGGCGATCCGTCGTGGGCCAACCTCGCGCTCGCGCCCGGGTGGGTGGTGCTGCTGGCCGTTTGCTTCGCCTGGGCCGCGCGCCTGCTGACGCATGACCGCATCTCGTGGCGCGACCTGGCGCCGGGCGCGACCTTGAGCGCGATCGGAGTCGTGGCCCTGATGCTCGTCTCGAGCGTGGTGATGGAGCTGTGGGTGAACCTCTACGCGCGCGACTACGGGGGCTTCGGCGTCGTGATGGCGATCTTCTTCTGGATCGCGATCAGCTCGGCGATCGTCGTCTGGGCTGCGGCGGTCTCACCCCCGCTGGCCGAGCGGCGCGCGGCGCGCGGTTAGCCGGCGACGGCCTCCATCACGCGCTCCGGGATGTCGAAGTTCGCGTAGACCTCTTGCACGTCGTCGTTCTCCTCGAGCGTGTCGATCAGGCGCAGGGTCTTCTTGGCGGCGGCTTCGTCGTCCAGGCTGACGGTCGTCTTCGGCACCATCGTGAGCTCAGCCGAGTCGACCTCCATGCCCGCCGCCTCGATCGCCTCGCGCACGGCGGTCAGGTCCTCCGGCGCCGCGGTGACGCGGAAGCTCGAGCCGTCGCGCTCGACGTCCTCCGCCCCGCCCTCGGCGGCGGCCAATGTCACGTCGTCCTCGTCGAACCGGTCCGCGTCGACGAGGATCAGCCCGCGCCGCTCGAACAGCCAGGCGACCGCACCGGAGCTGCCCAGGTTCCCGTCGTGCTTGGCGAAGGCGGCGCGCACGTCTGCCGCGGTGCGGTTGCGGTTGTCGGTCAGCGCGTCGACGATCACCGCCACCCCGTTCGGCCCGTAGCCCTCGTAGACCACTTGCTCGAAGCTGTCCGCGTCGGCGTCGGCGCCCGACCCGCGCGCGATCGCGCGGTCGATGTTGTCCTTCGGCATCGAGTAGGAGCGCGCCTTCTCGATCGCGTTCGCCAGCGCGAGGTTGGCGGCCGGGTCGGGCCCGCCCTCGCGCGCGGCCACGATCAGCGCCCGTGAGAGCTTGGAGAAGAGCTGGCCGCGCTTCTTGTCCGCCGCGCCCTTCTTGTGCTTGATCGAGCTCCACTTGCTATGCCCGGACATTCGCCTCCTCCCGTACGAGGTCGAGGAACCGCTCGTGCACCCGCGTGTCGTCGGTCAGCTCCGGGTGGAACGACGCCACGAGCACGCGGCCGTCGCGTAGCAGCACCGGCTCACCGTCGAGCTCGGCGAGCACCTCGACGCCTTCGCCGACCTCGGCGACCCGCGGCGCGCGGATGAAGATCCCGCGCAGCGGCTCCTCGTCGCCGGCGAGCTCGAGGTCGGCCTCGAAGCTCGCGACCTGCCGGCCGTAGGCGTTGCGCTCGACCTCGAGGTCGAGCACGCCGAGGTGGTTCCGGTCGAGCAGGATCATCCCGGCGCACGTGCCGAGCACGGGGCGCGCGAACTCGCGGATCGCGTCCTCGAGCCCGTACAGGCGCACGAGCCGCATGATCGCGGTCGACTCGCCGCCAGGGATCACCAGCCCGTCGAGCCCGTCGAGCTGCTCCGGCTTGCGCACCTCGACCGGCTCCACGCCCAGCCGCCGGAGCACCGCCTCGTGCTCGCGGAAGTTCCCCTGTACCGCCAGAACACCGATCTTCATGCCGGAAAGTCTAGTGCCGGCCTCTGTTCACAAGCGGGTCTGCACCATAGAATCCGCCGCGCAGAGTGCGAGCCGAGGTCGCCCATCCGATTCGCTCGACTCCGCTCCGCCGAGGGGGGTCCGTCGGCGGGCGGCGTCTCTGGCGTTGCAGCGCCGGTGACGGTGCACGCCCGGGATCCGAGGCGGCGGACCGTGGCGACGCGATACCGGCCGCCGGCACCGCGCGGCGGGTGCTCGTCGTCGACGACGAGCGTTCGATCCGTCTGCTCTGCCGGGTGAACCTGGTCGCCTCGGGCATCGACGTGCTCGAGGCCTCGGACGGGCGCGAGGGTCTCGAGCTCGCGCGCCAGGAGCGACCCGACCTGGTGCTGCTCGACGTGATGATGCCCGAGCTCGACGGCTGGACGGTCGCGCGCGAGCTGGCCGCCGACGAGCGGACACGGGACATCCCGATCGTCTTCCTGACCGCCCGCGCCGACCCGGCCGACCGGCGGCTGGGGCAGCAGCTCGGCGGCGTCGGCTACGTGGTCAAGCCGTTCGACCCGGTCACGATCGGCGACTTCGTCGAGGGCGTGCTCGTCCGCATCGAGCGCGGCGAGCGCGACGAGCTCAAGCGCGGGATCTCGTCCGAGCCTGATCGGTGACGACCGCCGAGAGCAGCGAAGCCGCCGACCGAGCGCGACGACTGCAGCGCGTCGCGGAGCTCCTGGCGGAGGCCGTCACTCCGCAGGAGGTGCTCGACGCGATCCTGACCGAGGGCGTCAGGGCCGCCGAGGCCCGCGCCGGCGCGATCGGGGTGCTCACCCAGGACGGAGCCAATGTCGAGCTGCTCGCCCAACGAGGGTACGACGCCTCGGCGGTGACCGGCTGGTCGAGCTTCCCGCTCGAGGCCAAGGTGCCGATGTCGGACGTGATCCGAACCGGCGAGCCGCTCTTCCTCACGTCGGTGCAAGAGCGCAACAAGCGCTATCCGATGTTCTCGGACCGGGGACAGCAGAACCATGCGCTGGTGGTCGTCCCGCTGGCGGTCGAGGGCCGCGTCTTCGGCGCGATGTCCCTGTCCTTCGACCGCGAGATCGAGTTCGAGCCGGAGCGCCGCGAGATGAAGCTGACACTCGCGCGACAGGCGGCCCAGGCGCTGGCGCGCTCGCGCCTCTACGCGGCCGAGCAGACGCTGCGCGAGCGGATGACCTTCCTCGCCGAGGCGAGCGAGCTGCTCGCCTCTTCGCTCGACTACAACCACACGCTCAAGCAGGTGGCCCAGCTCAGCGTCCCGGGCCTGGCCGACTGGTGCGCGATCGACATGGTCGGGCCCAATGGCGAGATCGAGCGGCTCGGCGTCGCGCACGAGGATCCGGCCAAGGTGCGCTGGGCGTACGAGCTGCAGGACCGCTATCCGCCCGACCCAGACGCGCCGACCGGGGTGCCGCAGGTGCTGCGCACCGGCAAGCCGGAGTTCTTCCCCGAGCTCCCGCAAGAGCTGCTCGACGAGGCGATCGGCGACGACGAGGAGCTGCGGCGGATCATCGACGAGCTCGGACTGAAATCGACCATCTGCGTGCCGCTGGTCGCGCGGAACCGGACGCTGGGCGCGCTGACGCTGATCGCGGCCGAGACGCACCCGCCGTACACGGAGGCCGACCTCGCGCTGGCTGTCGAGCTCGCGCGCCGCGCTGCGGTGGCGGTCGACAACGCACGCCTCTACCGCGAGGCCGAGCGCGGCGCCGACGCGGCGCGGGCGCTCGCCTACGTCGCCGACGGCGTTGCGCTGATCGACACCAGCGGCAGCGTGCTCCACTGGAACCCGGCCGCCGCGTCCATCACCGGCGTCGCCGAAGAGGAGGCGCTCGGCCGGCAGGTCAGTGAGGTCGTGCCCGCCTGGGACGCGCTCACCTCACATGTGCCGTTGGTGCCGCCCGGCGGGGACGCGAGACCGGTGACCGTTCCTATCGTGCTCGGAGGCCGCGAGCGGTGGGTCTCGGTCTCGGGCGTCGACTTCGGCGACGGCACGGTCTACGCGCTCCAGGACGTGACCGAGGAGCACGCGCTCGAGAAGACGCGCAGCGACTTCGTCGCCACCGCGTCGCACGAGCTGCGCACTCCGCTGGCCGCCGTCTACGGTGCCGTCCGCACGCTCCGGCGCGACGACGTCGAGCTGACCGACGCCGACCGCGCCCAGTTCCTCGAGATGATCGAGTCCGAGGCGACGCGGCTGGCCAAGATCGTCGACCAGATCCTGCTCGCCGGCCAGCTCGACGCCGACGCGGTCGAGTTCGAGCTGGTCGAGTGCGACCTGGAGGAGGTCGCCGCCGGCGTGATCGATTCGGCGGCGTTGCACCTGCCGGCGTCGATCTCGCTCGACCTCAGCGTCGACGGTGCCGCGCCGATCCGCTGCGACGAGAACAAGCTCCGCCAGGTGCTCGTCAACCTCGTCGACAACGCCGTCAAGTACTCGCCCGAGGGCGGGCGCGTCGAGCTGCGGGTGCGGAGCGAGAACGGCTCGTGCCTGATCGAGGTGGCCGACGAGGGGCTGGGCATCCCGGCGGATGAGCGCGAGCGGATCTTCGAGAAGTTCTACCGGCTCGACCCGCAGCAGACCCAGGGCGTCGGCGGGAGCGGCCTGGGCCTCTACATCTGCCGCGAGCTGGTCGAGCGCATGAACGGTCGCCTGCGCGTCGAGTCCGAGCCCGGCAAGGGCTCGCGCTTTACTGTCGAGCTGCCACTTCGGCGCTGAGCATCATGGGCGAGCCGCTGCTGACATTCGAGACGCCTGACGGGCGCACGCTGGCGTACGCGCTCTGGGGCGATCCCGGGGACTTCCCGGTGCTCCTCCTGCACGGAACGCCGGGCTGTCGGCTCGAGCGCTGGCCGGACGAGGACGTCTACCGCCGCGCGGGGATCTTTCTCATCACGCACGACCGGGCCGGGTACGGCAGGTCGACCCGGCGGCCCGGCAGGCGCATCGTCGACGAGGTCGACGACGTGGCCGCGCTCGCCGACCACCTCGGCCTCGAGCGCTTCGGCGTCACGGGCGGCTCCGGCGGCGGAGCGCACGCCCTCGCGTGCGCGGCACGCCTGCCCGACCGGGTCGTGCGAGCTGCCTGCGTGGTCGGCGTCGCACCGTTCGGTGACGCCGGGCTCGACCAGGACGACTGGCTCGCCGGCATGGACCCCGAGAACATCAAGGAGTTCGGTTGGGCGGTGGCCGGCGAGGAGGTCCTGATGCGCGAGCTCGAAGCCGAGTACACGAAGATCGCCGCCCTGGTGGCCGACGACCCGACCGCCGTTCTCGGTGACTTCGACCTGAGCGACTCCGACCGGAAGGAGCTGGCCCGCAAGGAGCGCGCGCAGATCATCCGCGAGTCCTGGGCCGAGCACTCCGCGCGTGGCGTCGGCGGCTGGGCCGACGACGACCTCGCACACATCCGGCCCTGGGGCTTCGAGGTCGGCGAGATCACCCTTCCGGTCCTGGTTCGCTACGGCGCCACCGACGTGCTCGTTCCCCCTGCGCACGGCGACTGGCTGGCCGCGCACGTTCCCGGGTGTGTCGTCAAGGTCGACGGGGGCGCGGGTCATCTGGGCACCGACCCGACCGAGGAGATCGCTGAGTCGGCCCGCTGGCTGCGCGACGGGGAACCGCCCGCCGGAAGCCGTTCCTCCTAGCTCTCCCAGACCACATCGATCGGCCGGTCGAGTGGGAGTGGCAGGGCGCGGGCCTCGGCCTCGACCGCCTCGCGCGCGCCACGGGAAAGACGCTTCCATGACTCGATCCGGACGGTGTGCTGCGCCCGCCGCCAGGTTCCGCGGATCTCGCCCTCGACGAGCAGCGCGCCCGGCCAGACGCGGGACGTCCAGAGCCGTTCGCGCCGGTCGCCACGCGGAACCAGCAGCTCGCGCTCGGCTCCCCGCAGGAGCAGGAAGTACGCGTCGCCGCTCGGCAGCAGGCGGGCCGGCGCCGCGGCGGCCTCGTCAGCACGAATCGCCGGCTCGTCTTCGGCGAGCAGCCACTCGTCGCCGAGCGGCGAGCGAACCGGAAGCAGCGAGCCTTCGAGGGACGCGAACGTGGCGCCCGCCGCGCGCTTCGACACGCCCGCCCAGCGGGCGAAGGCGTCGGCGGTCGAAGGCCCGAAGACGTGGAGGTAGCGCCGGGCCAGCTCGCGGCGAGCGTCGGCCGGGTCGATCTCCGGCACCTCGACCGCCCAGACGACCGGAGCGCGCGCGCCGCCCCACCGAATCGCGAGCGTGCCGGTCGTCGTCGCGTACCGCATCTCGTTGCCGATCCGAAGTGCCCGCCCGAGCTCACGGTCGGTCATCCGCCGGTCGCGGAGATGTGCATGAAGCCGCTCGGCCATCTGCGTCGCCCGCAGACGGCCCTTCTCGTCCTCCGGCAGGCGTGCCAGCGAGAAGAGCGCGAAGTCGCGCTTCGGGACGACGTAGACCTGGTACCGAGGCCCCCACAGCTGGGCGAGCGACGAGTGCTCCCACGTCGAGGGCTCGACTCCCTCGACCCGCGCGTGCAGCGAGAGCACGGCGGCCCTGGGCATGCTGTCCTGCAGGCCGGCCCACGCCGCCCGCCGCAGCGACGCCACGCCCTTCGGCAGGCGCGCGTCGAGCGCGCCGGTCCGTTGCCGGAACGCGAGGATCTGCTGCCGCGTGACCTTGAGCCCCATCGAGCCCGGGAACTCTACGCAGCTAGTGGCGGAACCCCGAAGCGGACGAGTGGTCGTGGACCGGCTCCGGCTGGCTCTCGAGCCGCGGCAGCTGCCGCTTCAGGTCGGCGAGCAGCAGGTCGGCCATGTCGTGCGTGAACCCGCGCCGCACGACCACCCTCAGCGCGGCGAGGTCCTCGCGGTTCTTCGGGAAGGTGTAGGCGGGCACCTGCCAGCCACGCTCGCGCAGCGCGTTCGAGACGTCGAAGACCGTGTAGTTGTCGATCTCGTCCTTCACCTTGAAGGCGAAGACCGGGAGCTCGTCTCCCCGCGTGATCAGCTCGAAGGGACCGATTTCCTCGATCTCCGCGGAGAGACGCGTCGCCACGTCCCGCGCGTATTGCTGAACGCGCGCGTAGCCGTCGAAGCCGAGCCGCAGGAAGTTGTAGTACTGGGCCACCACCTGCGCGCCGGGCCGTGAGAAGTTGAGCGCGAAGGTCGGCATGTTGTCGCCCAGGTAGTTGACCCAGAAGATCAGGTCATCGGGCAGCGCGGCGCTGTCACGCCAGACGACCCAGCCGACGCCCGGGTACACCAATCCGTACTTGTGGCCCGAG
>Ga0207648_10005147_pt1 | contig 13241 bp, 9 predicted proteins | sample KBSMisM32_FD_184310 | JGI IMG/M metagenome (GOLD analysis project Ga0207648, IMG submission 184310) | Miscanthus rhizosphere microbial communities from Kellogg Biological Station, Michigan, USA - KBS Miscanthus M3-2 (SPAdes) (version 2) | ecosystem: Host-associated > Plants > Roots > Rhizosphere...
GCACCCTGGCGGTCGGTGTAGTCGCCGATCAGGTACACGCTCAGGTCGGGCGTGATGTTCCAGAGGTACTTGAGCTTCACGCCCGACTGCTTCTCGCCGAGGTCGCTGCCAACGGCCGGACCCACCTGCGAGACGAGTTCGCCCTGCTGCGTGCCAAACACGTTGACACGCAGCGCCGAGTCCGCCGTCACCGGCGTGTTCAGCGTGACCTGCTCGACGGCGCCGTTGGTCGCAGCCCCACTGGTGCGGCGCTGCAGGTCGACGCGCACGCGCCCCTCGGTGACGCCCAGGCGCGGGCGCGTGGTCGTGACGTTGATCAGGCCGGCGGTGGCGTTCTTGCCGAACAGCATGCCTTGCGGGCCGTTGAGCACCTCGATGCGTTCGATGTCGGCGAACTGCATGTTGCCCATTTGTGGGCGTGCCATGTTGACGCCGTCGATCGCGACCGCCACGGCGCCTTCCAACAGGTTGTTGCCTGCCGTGTTCAGCGTGCCCACACCGCGCAGCGAATAGCTGTTGGAGTCGCCCACTTGCAATGTGGGGGCCACCTGCGTCAGCGTCAGCGGGTCACTTACCCCGCGCGACTCGATCGTCGTCGGCGACAGCACCGTCATCGAGATCGGCACGTCCTGGCCCTTCTGCAAGCGCTTCTGCGCCGTCACGGTGACGACCTCGAGCTGCCCGGACGTCGGCGCCTGAGCAGCCGGGCTCGACGCCGCGGGCGTCGGTGTCGAGGCAGCGGCCGCCGGGGGCGCCGCACCAGGGCTCGCCTGCGCGTAGACCTGAGCCGGGAGACTCAAAAGGACCAGCTGGATGGCGGCAGTGATCGGGGTGATGGTTGCTCTCATGGTCTCCGTTTCCTCTTCTCGCTTTATGGATGGCCTCGTTCACGGGGCGTGTTGGCTCGGCCAGCACGCGTGCAGGGTCGCACGCACTGAGCCGATTCAGATAACGTTATCAGTCGCGCGTGCCTTTCGGATCGGTAGTTACCCTTTCGGGGTCGTCAGTACAGCGCGTCCGGAACACCGCAGGTGGCATCGACGGGATGGCCGCCCGCAAACGGGCGCTCGCCGACAAGGCACGCCACCACGGCTCGCTGGACGGCAGGAATCGCGCTGTAGGCGTTCACGACGCACGGCATGCGCGGCGCGTCGAAGAGGTAGTACGGCTGCCCGAACGACACGAGCAGGCAAGGCAATTCGTGCCAGTGGCGGCGCATCGCGGCCTCGGGCGAGCCCATCACCCGCCGCCAATCGAGAAAGATGTTGGACTGCGTGAAAAGAGATTCCTGCGCCAGCACGTACATCACGAGGTCGGTGTCATTTGTGCTCGGGGGATGCGCCGGATCATGGTCGCGAACCTCGAAGCCGCGCGCGCGCAGCAGAGCTGTCAGCTCGAGCTCGCCGAGCGTCTGCTGATTCACGAAGCCAGCGCGCTGCGGGTCGGTGACCAAGACGATGCGACGATGGCGTGCCGCGTCCAGCGGCAGCAGGCCGCGCACGTCCTTCACGAGCGTGACGCTCGCGGCCGCAGCCTGCTCGGCCATGCTGCGATGCGCCGGGCTGCCGACGACGCGACGCGTCTCCTCCCAGGGCGGCATCCGCTGATCGGGCCGAAGGAGGTGCAGGCCGAGCGCAGCCTTGAGCGCGAGGATGCGCGTCACCGCGGCATGCACGCGCGCCAGCGACAGCCGCCCGTCGTCGATCGCGCGGCGGAGGTGGGCCAGGTCGGACTCCGGCTCGAAGGAGAACAGGATCATGTCGCAGCCGTTCTCGACCACCTCGGGAATGACTTGCGAGCGCGGCCCCCAGCTGCCCAGGCCCGCCATCATCGTGGCGTCCGAGACGATGAGCCCGTTGAAGCCCAGCGCCTTGCGCAGGAGCGCCTGATTCAGCGGCTGCGAGATCGACGCAGGACGGTACCGTTCGACGCCGCTGGCGCCGCATCGCTCGGCCCAGGCCGGCATCGCGATGTGTGCCGACATTACCGTCATGGCGCCTTCGCCGATGAGCTCGCGGTACAGGCGGCCGAACGTGCGCTCCCACCCTGAAACGTCCAGCGGATTGATGGTCGTGAGCAGGTGCTGGTCGCGCTCGTCGTAGCCTTCGCCCGGCCAGTGCTTGAGCGTCACGGCGATGCCCTCGCGCTGCATGCCCTGCACATGCGCGCGCCCGAGGCGAAGCACGCGCTCGGGGTCACTGCCGAAGGAACGGGTGGCGACGATGGCACTGCGGTGGCGGGCGTTGATGTCAAGCACCGGGCCGAACGCCCAGTTAAATCCGAGAGCGCGGCCCTCGCGCGCGATCAACGAGGCCAGTTCACGATGCAGATCCACCGAGTCGGCTGCCGCCATTCCCAGCTGATTGGGCACCGGCGTCGCGCAAGGCATGCCGATGCCACCGCCTTCGAGGTCGCCGCTCACCAACAGCGGTACCTCGGCCGATTCGACCAGGATGCGCGTGGCCTGCCACGCGGCGCGCAGGTCGGCGCCAACGAAGCGAGTCACGCCGCCGAAGCGGCACGCTGCAAGTTGCTTCGCGGCGTGCGGGTCGTCGCCCATCGAGGCTTCACAGAACAGCTGCCGCAGCTGGTCGTCATCGGTGAGTCGGGCTTGCGTCTCGCGTACCCAGCGGATCGCATCGGCGTCCAGGCAAAAGGGCGCGGCGGCCAGCGACGCGTCGTCGGGCTGCGACGCAGCAATGGAATCATGCATGTTGAGGTGCCGCAGGTTGCACGGCGAAGTTGTGGTTGTCGTGTAGGCAACGTCGCTGCTGAGCCAGCCGCCACGGGTTTGGCGACACAGCGCCATCACCCGGTCGTATGCAGATGCGTACGGCCAAGGCCACCCACAGGCAAACCCCTAGCCTCGCGCATTGCACAAGCGATGCCATTTAAGGTAACGTTATCATACCAACCTGAAGTTTCTGCGCGGTGATAAGAGTCCACCATCCGCGCTTACCCGGAACACCTTCCAGGAATCACCGTCCTGAACTCGACCCATGAAAAGTTCCAAACGCAGCTTGCTCTCCATTTCCCTCTTCGTCGCCTGTTGCACTGCAGCCGCGCAAGTGCCGGTCACTCCGGCAACCGATCACGGCAGTCTGCTCGTCAGCGCCGATTCGAAGCTCGCAGCCAACAAGCGCCTCGTGTACGACTTCTGGCGCGAGGTGTTCGAGGGCGGGCAACTGCAGCTTGCGGACCGCTATCTCACGGAGACCTACATTCAGCACAACCCGAATGTGCCGACAGGCCGGGCGGCCTTCGTGGAGGTCTTCTCCCGCTTCACAAAGCCGCAGCCGGTCAAACCGCGAGTCGGAGCCCCGCTGGTCTCGATCACGGCGGAGGGCGATATCGTGGTGCTCTCTTTCGCACGCGAGCAGGCGGACCCCAAGGACCCGTCAATGAAGTACACGACGACCTGGTTCGACATGTTCCGCATCGAGAACGGGAAGATCGCCGAACACTGGGATCCCACCGTGCGCTAGCAGGCGCGCGGGAACGCCTAACCCATTCACAAAGTTTGACCAGAAATTGCCTTGCGCCATTTGATGGTCAACGACAACGGAGACACAGGATGTCCAAGCCAACGAAGGATCGCAGGGTCCCCAATGAGTGGTGGGTCGGCATCGTGGCCGGAATGGCCTCGTACATCGATTCGGCCGCGATCGTCGCCAACGGCATCGCGCTGGTGATCTATCAGGCCGCGATCGGGATCACGCCCAACCAGATCGGAATCTTGAGCGCGGCGCTCACCGTCTGCGTCGCGATCGGCGCGTTCGTGGGCGGGCGTGCGGGCGACCGCTTCGGCCGCCGAAGCGTCTTCATCATCACCATGGTGCTCATCATCGTCGGATCGGCGCTGAACACTTTCAGCAATTCGTTCTCACCCTTGCTTGCGGGCGTGGTGCTGGTCGGGCTGGGCATAGGCGCCGACCTGCCGGTGTCGCTCGCCAGCATCGCCGAGGCCGCATCGGACCGGAACAGGGGCAAGATCCTCATCCTGTCGAACATCTTGTGGATGGTCGGCATCGTCGCCTCGGTGGTGATCGCGTCGATCGCCGGCGGCATGGGCAGGTTCGGCGGACAACTCCTGTTCGGGCAGGTGGGCGTGGTGGCATTCATCGTGATGCTGGGCCGCTTGACCATTCCCGAGTCACGGTCCTGGCTCGCCGCGCGCGCCGAGGAGGGCGCCGGAATCCGGACCACTCGTTCCCAACACACGTCGCTGCGCGAACTCGTGTTCGGCCCCTACCGAAAGCCGTTCCTCGCGCTGCTCGTCTTCTATACGCTCACCAGTTTCGCTGCCAATACCAGCGGGAACTTCAACACCTTCATCGCCGTCAACCTCGCCGGCTCCAGCGTCGAGCAATTCAACCGCATCGCCCTCGTCGTGCTGCCGTTCGGTGCGCTGCTATCGATCCTGTTCATGCGCGTCGTGGACACGCCGCACCGAATGACGTTCTACGTCGGCGGCGGCGTGGTGATGGTCGCGTCGGCGCTCGTATTCACCGCGTTCGGCTTCAGCCTCGGGACACTCGTTGCGAATTTGACGCTCGCGGCCATTGGCGGCACCTTCGCGTTCGAGGGAATCATGAAGGTCTGGGCCCAGGAGTCGTTTCCCACCATGCTGCGCTCCTCGGCCCAGGGCAGCATCATCGCCATCGCCCGCGGCTCGTCGGCCGTGCTCGCCATCGGCACCCCGGCCCTGCTCGTTTCGCACGGCCGGGCGTTCTACGCGGTGCTCGGGCTGGTGACCGCAATCGGTCTCGCGGTGGCGTGGTCAGTCTTCTCGCGCCGCGTCGGCACGGAATTCGACCGCGAAGCGGCCATCGAGTCTGAGGCCGGCATTCTCCGCAAGGTCACGCATCAGGAGGCGTTGGCGCCATGATCGCCGGGACTGCCGAACCGCGGGTGACCCATCTGCGGACCGACCACCTTGACGCCCCGATTGCGCTCACGCGCGTCTCGCCTGGGTTCTCGTGGCGAATCGAAGCCCCCGGAAGGGCAGGCCTTGCTCAGGCGGCCTATCGCATCGTCATAGCTGACGTCGCTTCGGCGCACATCGCCGCAGACACCGGCGTCGTCTCATCGGACACGTGCATCGCTGTCCGGGTGCCGGGCTTCGAGGGCCGGCCCGGCGCCGACTATCGGTGGCGCGTCGACGTCTGGCTTGCGGGGGTTAATGCCTCGCTGAACGCAGCGTCCACTTTCGGTATCGCGCATCGCGACTGGGTGGCGCCGTGGATCGAACCCCGCCAGGAGCGGGTGGTCGCGGAGGGGCCGACCAACCCGCGACCCGACCTGGTCGCCGCCGCATGTGCCGCGGTCGAAGGCGTGCCGCTCACGCGGCGGCTGCACCCGCCGCGCCGCCTTCGCGACGCATTCACGCTGCGGTCGTTGCCGCGCCGCGCGGTGCTGCGCATCACCAGCCAGGGGATCTACAGCGCCTCCGTCAACGGCCGGGCGGTGGACGATGCGCTGCTGGGGCCGGGCTATGAGAGCTACGAGCTGTCGATGCCCGTGGTCTCGCACGACGTCACCGCCCTGCTGGCGCAGGGCCCCAACGTCCTCGGCATCGAGCTCGCAGACGGTTGGTGGGCGGGCCGCATCTCGTTCCTGGGCCGCAGCGCACAGTACGGCGACATGCTGCGGGCGAGTTGGCAGCTCGAACTCGATCATCATGACGGCTCGCACGAGACCCTGACGCCTGCAGCCCCTGCTGTCATGTCCGCTCGCGGCCCGATCGACTGGAGTGACCTCTTCATCGGCGAGCGTCGCGACGCGCGGCTCGATGAGCCAGGCTGGGACGCAACGGGTTTCGTGCTCACCGATTCAAACGCCTGGACTCCCTGCACAGCGGTGCCATTCGACGCGCCGGTCCACCCCTTCCATGGCGAGCCCGTGCGCCGACTCATGTCAATGCCGGCGCAGCGCGTCTGGACCGCTCCGAACGGCGACGTGCTCGCCGACTTCGGCCAAGTCCTCGCCGGGCGGGTGCGGCTGCATGTCCGAGGCCCGCGCGGCACCGTGGTTCGCCTCGAGCACGCGGAAGCGCTCGGACCGGACGGAAACCTCGCGATGAACATCATCGGATTCGCGAAGGACCAGGCGGACGAGTACGTCCTCGCAGGCAGCGACTCGGGCGAAACCTGGGAGCCCGAGTTCACTTTCCACGGATTTCGCTACGTGCGCATCATCGGGTGGCCTGGCTACCCCGCCGCAGAGGATCTCACCGCAGTCGTGATCGGCAGCGAGCTCGAAACGACCGCAGAGCTGCGCACCTCCGATCCGCGCATCGACCAGCTGTTCCGCAACACGGTCTGGTCGCAGCGATCGAACTTCCTGGCCGTGCCGACCGACTGCCCGCAGCGCGAGCGCGCCGGCTACACCGGCGACATGCAGATCTTCGCGGAAACGGCAGCCACGCTGATGGGCGTGGCGGCGTTCATTGAACGTTGGCTCGCGGACCTGCGGCGAGATCAGGTGCGGCGCGGCGGCGGTGTCTCCGTGATCGTGCCGGAACCTCCGGCGATGAGCGGAGACTTCGGCGCAGGCACCATCTTCGGCGAGATCCGCACGCCGGCAGGCTGGGCCGACGCCATCACCATCGTGCCGTGGGCGCTGTACCGTCACTCCGGCGACCGTCGGTTTCTCGAAGACAACATCGAGGGGATGCGTGCGTGGGTTGCGTTCCAGAGCGCACAGGCCGCTGCCCGCAACCCAGCGGGGCTCGCCAGCCTCAGCCCGGAGCGCGCGGCGCGCCACGCGCTCCTGTGGAATGGGGGCAGGCACTTCGGCGACTGGCTCGCGCCTTCGACGATGGTGGGCTTCGACGAGCACCCGGGCGACGCGATCCTGCGCGCGCCCCTGCTGACTTCAGAAATCGTCGGACCGGCCTTTCAAGTTCTATCGCTCCAACTGCTCGCCCGCGCCGAGGCCGAACTCGGCAACGAGGCGGCAGCGGCCGGACTCGAATCCCGCCTGAAGGCGGTGCGCGGCGCCTTCGCCGCCGAGTACCTCGGGGACGACGGTTCGATGAGCCCCGATCTCCAGGGCCTGTATGTTTTGGCCCTCGCCTTCGACCTCGCGCCAGAAGGCCTGCGGCCCCGCCTGGTCGCTCGACTGGTCGAACTTGTGCACCGCGCCGGTGACCATCTGGACACCGGTTTCCTCTCGGTGCCGTATCTGCTCGACGTGTTGTGGGACCACGGCGAACGCGACCTCGCGCGCACGCTGCTGCTGCAGGACACCGCCCCGTCGTGGCTCTACGAGGTCGCCATGGGCGCCACCACCATCTGGGAGGCCTGGCATGCAGTGCACGAAGACGGCAGCGTCGAGCCGGTGTCGTTGAACCACTACGCCTTCGGCTGCGCGATCGACTGGGTAATGCGACGGCAGGCCGGCATCGAGCTCACGTCCCCGGGATATCGCACCACCCGCATCGCACCAGACTTCGGCGGCCCGCTCACATCCTGCGCGGCGCACATCGACACGCCGTACGGTCGCCTGGCAGTCGACTGGCACTGCACGCACGAGCGCGCCACCCTCGTCGTCGAAGTTCCTGTCGGTGTCACCGCGCATGTCGCGCTGCCGGATCGCTGGAGCACTCGTGAGCACACGACCATGGCCCACGGTCGCCATACCTTGAACGCGACCAGAACCTGAAAATGATCATGCAAATCAATATCGAAAACCTTGCTGTCCCTGGCCCTCACGGCAATGTGCCGTTGCGCATCTACACGCCCAATGCGCCATGCGGGGACGCCCTGCTGTGGATCCATGGCGGCGGATTCATCAAGGGCGACCTCGACATGCCCGAGGCCGACACGGTCGCACGCGAACTCGCCGCCGCGGGCATCACGGTCGCCTCTGTGGACTATCGGCTGGCGGTGAACGGCGTCCGCTTTCCCGTCCCGGGCGACGACGTGGACGCGGCGTGGCGCTGGGCAAGCGCCGGCACCACGCTGGGCATCCCGGCGCCGCGTTGGCACCTAGGGGGAGCGAGCGCAGGAGGCAATCTCGCCGCCGCCGAGGCCCTGCGCGCGCGGGACACCGGGCTGCCCGCTCCGGCCAGCCTCGTGCTCGCATACCCGGTGCTGCATGATGTCCTTCCGGCCCCGTCCGCAAAGCTCGGCGCCCTGCTCGCGAAGTTGCCTGCCGAAGCCCGCTTCCCCGTGGAACTCTGCCGTGAGCTCAACCTCAACTACGTCGGCAACCCCGATCTGCTCCAGCACCCGTACGCGTTCCCGGCCCATGGCGACCTCGCTGGCCTGCCGCCGACGCTCATCGTCAACGCCGAGGTCGACGATCTCCGGCCGTCAGGAGAGGACTTCGCCGCCCGACTCGCGAAGGCAGGCGTGGACACCGCCGTAGTGTGCGCGCCGGGGACGTGGCACGGCTACCTCAACGACTTCTCCCACGAGGCAGCGGCCCAGACGGTCGCTCGTTTCACGGGTTGGATTGTTGGCAACGACCTCGGTCGGACCCGAACATGAAAGACCGACATAGCACCGCCTTCTCGTCGATGGTCCTGGCATTCGCCAGCCTCGCTCCCCTGCCGGCATTCGCGGGGTGGGACCTTGATCCCTCGCACACCCATGTAAGCTTCCAAGTAGGGCACCTTGGGGTGTCGCAAACGCCCGGCCTCTTTCGCAAGTTCAACGTGCGAATGAATTTCGACGACAAGAACATCGAGGCGTCCAGCGTCACGATCACGATCGACGCCGCATCAATCGACACCGTCAGCGCAGAGCGCGATGCCGGTCTTCGAGGGGCTGATTGGTTCGACACCGTGAAATATCCGAGCATCACCTTCGCGTCGACCGCAGTGCGAAGAGTCGATGACAAGCACTACGTTATCTCCGGCAACATGACGATCCGCGGAACGACGCTGCCAGTCGACTTTTCCACCGTGCTCACCAATCGCAAGACGAATCCGTTCCTCAAGGTGCCAATGGTCGGCTTCTACGGCAATGCCAAGATCAAACGCAGTGACTTCGGGCTCATGCAGTATCCGGCGGTGATTTCCGACGAGGTCGACCTGAAGTTCGCTATCGAACTACTTCAGAAGCCATAGTGTCTGGACCATCGGGCCAAGCTATCGGCCCGACGCTGCGCGAGGACTCAATAGGAGGCTTCGCGAACGCTCGAAGTCGGCGGTCCGTCGGGAGTCGGTGCGCCGGTGCATGCCACGCTTGAGGAAGTCGCTCGGGGTAATGCCGAACTCGCGCTTGCCCAGACGGCAGAAGTGCGCATTGCTGCTGAACCCAAGCGATAGGCCAGCGCAGAGATGGAGATCGCCGAGGCATCGGCACTTGCCACAGCCTATCGGTCGTATTGTCCGCCGGATAGTGCCGTGTCATCTAGGCATTCCAGGGCTTCATTACGGCGTCGCTTCCCATTGGGAGTCATCGGATCTTGGGGCGAGCATCGACGCCGGATCGCCGGGATTGATCGCGAATCTGGCACACCTCGTGCTCTGCGCGCATCGTGATGCCGAGTGGCGGCCGCCCCTCACATTGCCGAGTTGTCACTCGCGAGTCGCCGACCGAAGACCGCCCGGCGGTCGCTCCTGGCAACACCCAGTTCCTTGTTCCAACGTTTCCGGCGCGCTCACCCGTGCAAACAACGTACCCCAAGACAACCTCGATGATGGGCTCTCGCGGTCGAACGGTGCCAGCTTCTCGATGAACCAGACGCCTTGCAGCAGCGCCGCAGTGCCAGCCCGCGCGCCGTCTGGACCCATGAAACGTCATGCCGGAAAGACCGGCTCTCCGAGGTTCAGCATCAAGCGGTTGGCCCAGGCAAAAATGGCCGCGGCATGGACGAGATCCAGCACCTCCAGCGGCGTCAGGCCTGCGGCGCGCACGGCCTGCAGCTGAGGCACGCCGAAGCGCGCCGGCGCCCGTGTCAGGTCAATCGCCAGTTGCACCACGGCGCGCTCGCGGGTGTTGGTGCCGGCGCCTTGCGGCTCGCTGAAGAGCTGCACGATCACGTCGTTGCGCTTGGTCAGTTGCTCAAAGCGCTGCGCGTGCACCGAAGCGCAGTAGACGCAGCCGTTGACGCGCGAGACCGCCGCGCTTGCCAGCTCGCGTTCGGCACGCGACAGCCCACCGGGCGCATACATGATCGCGTTGAAGACCACCGATCGCTCATGCAGGATGCGCGGCTGATGCACCAGCACGCGGTAGTAGTCGGAGGTCTTCGCGCTCGGGTGGCTGCTCTCGAGGACGGCTAGTTGCTCGGGCGTGGCGGACGCGAGGTCGACCACCGGCAACCACGCCTTCCATCCGAGGGTTTCGCTGGTATAGCCGTTCACACGCACGGGTTCGCCGGGCTTCGGCAGGTTGGCAGGGTGGACGAAGGGCGCCGTCGGCTCGTCGGGCTGTGCCGGCGCGGCCGCGGCGCCGGTCGAGTCCATCGCTGCCATCGCCTGCAGGCCGGCGACCACGCGCACCTGGTAGGCGACGAACGCGATCAGTTGCGCCAGCGTGATGACCTCGGGCGTGCCGAGGCCGGCCGCTGGCAGTTTCAACAACGCGATGCGGTCGCCTTCCACCGGATGCTCGGTGAGCGCCTCGGTGAACGCGAGGATGGCCTGCACACGCTCAACACCCGGTGGCGTTGTGGGCAGGCGCTCGAGCCGATCGCCGTAGTGGGCCTCCAGCGCGGCGCTGCCCGACAGGCGTGCGACGGTTTGCGCCGCGAGCAGGCGCTCGGCCATGGACAAGCCCGGCAATGCCGGATCAAAGATCGCGTCGTGGCTGCCCTGTGTCGCCGCCACGACCTTGCCGCGCTGGTGGCGAACGGCGTGCAGCGGGCTGGCGGCGTGCAGCGCCAGGAGGGCGTCGATGACATCGGACATGGCAGGTGCTTTCAAGGTGTTTGATCGAGGGCTTGTTCAAGGAAACGCAGCACGCCCGCCCACGAGGCTTCGTCGGCCCGCGCGTTCGCGGCCGGCGTGCCGCCGGTGGTGCTGAGGCGCCCGGACACCGGGTGGGCATAGACGAGCTGCGTGGTCGGGACATAGGGGAAGACGATGGCATGGCCCGCGCCTTCGAAGTCCAGGTGCTCGACGGCATGGCGATGCCCGAAGCGCGCCAGCCGCTCGGCGACCATGCGGCCGTAGACGCTCGAAGGCCACGAGCCATCGTCGCTGGCCGACAGCAGCAGCACCGGACCGCGGATGTTCTCGACGCGGATGCCCGCGCGCTCCACCGCCTCGGGGTCTTGGAGTGCGGTCAGCAGCGCGTTGGCGTGACGGCGCGGCGCTGGGCCGTCGTCCCACGGCGCCCAGGTGGCGGTGCGATTGTCTTGCCACAGGTGCGGCAGCGGGCGGCCGCGGAAGACCCACGCCGGACCCTCGCGGCCAGTCATCGGGTCGCAGGCGTTCTGCGCGCTGTGCACCAGCGCCGCGGGCACGTAGCCGATCACGGCCGACACGAGCTGCGGGAACAGCGACCCCAGCAGCAGCGCCAGTTCGCCGCCGCGTGACTGGCCGCTGACCGCCACGAAGCCCTGCCACGGCCGCAACGTGCGGTGCAGCCACGCGAGCGCACTCTCGAAATACTCGAGCGGCGTGTTCGAGATGTAGTCGGACAGCCCCGGCACCTTGAAGTAGCCCAGCGCCAGCGCCGCATAACCGTGCGATGCATAGAGCGCGGCGCGCGGCTCATTGATGCCGCCGCCTGAGCCGTTGAGCACCAGGATGGCCGGGTGCGCACGTCCGTCGGCGCGGTCCGGCGGCAGGAACAGCGTGCCGACGAGGCCGTCTTCGCGCAGCTCGCGCCGCGCCACGCCGCGGCCTGCGAGGCGCTGCACGAGCCGGCCGTTGAGTGGCCGCGATGCTTGCCGTTCCACGATGATCTCGGTACTCAGCGCAGCCGACGGCTCGGCGGCGAACACCTCGCGTGGTGCGCCGGGCGGCTCGGGTGCCTGCGACCAGATCAGGCCCATCGCCGACACGCCGGCGTAGCTGCCGCCGACCGGCGCGTCACGCTGCAGATCGACTTCACCGCGCGCGTCGGCGCGAAAGGTCGCGGCCGAGCGCCAGACCACCGCCGGCCCGCGCGCGGTGCGCGTGTGCAGCACGACTTCTTCACCCGGCGCCAGCGCCGTCACCGCGATGCGGCGCGGCACGTCGATCAGCGCGTCTTCCGGCGTGACGGACAGCACCGCCGCGGCCTCACTTGCCGACCTGAGTGACCTGCATCGCGCTCGTGCGGTCGCTCAGCAGCGGCACGACCTTCAGGCCCTTCTTCGCGGCCCAGATGTTCTGGTAGTGGAACAGCGGGATGTGGCCGACGTCGTCGGTCACGAGCTTCACGGCGTGGCGGAACATCGCTTCGCGCCGGGGCGCGTCGAATTCCACCGTCGCCGCGTCCAGCGCCTTGTCGACCGACTCGTTGCTGTAGCGGCCCCAGTTGTTGGCGCCGCGGCCGCGCTTGGCGTCGTTGGTGGCCAGCGTCTGCAGCAGCCCGTAGCCGGCCTCGCCGGTGCCATTGCCCCAGGCAATCACGCTGACGGCGTATTCGTTCTTCGTCGCGCGGCTCGAATACACCGACCATGGCACGACCTCGACCTTGGTCTTCACGCCGATCCGGGTCCAGAACTGGGCCACCGCCTGCACCGTCTCGGGCGCCTGCGGGTAGCGGTCGCCAGGCACGTGGATGCTGATCTGGAAGCCTTGCGGGAAGCCCGCGTCGGCCAGCAACTTCTTTGCTTGTTCGGGGTTGTACGCAATGTCCTTGACCTCCGGGTTGTAGCCGAAGGTGTTCTTGGGCATCCACTGGTTGGCCTCGGTCACGGTGCCTTGCAGCACGCGGTCGGCGATCGCCTTGCGGTTGATCGCCAGCGACAGCGCCTGGCGCACGCGCAGGTCCTGCAGCGGGTTCTGCGCCAGCGGCTTGCCGCTGTTGTCGGTGATGAACTCGTTCGGCCCCGGCCGATGGCTGGGTTGCAGCAGCAGCACGCGCAGGCCGGGGTAGGTGTAGACGCTGACCGACGCTGTCTTGCGGAGCTTGTCGACGTCGGTCACCGCGACCTTGTCGATCACGTCCACGTCACCCGACAGCAGCGCCGCGGTGCGTGCGGCGCCGTTGTTGATGAAGCGGTAGTTGACCTTGTCCCACAGCGGCTTCGGGCCGTAGTACGTGGTGCTGCGTTCGAACACCGTACGGTCGCCGGGGCTGTACGAGAGGAACTTGTACGGGCCGGTGCCGATCACCGCGCGGCCGGCGTTG
>Ga0207648_10005149_pt1 | contig 13239 bp, 5 predicted proteins | sample KBSMisM32_FD_184310 | JGI IMG/M metagenome (GOLD analysis project Ga0207648, IMG submission 184310) | Miscanthus rhizosphere microbial communities from Kellogg Biological Station, Michigan, USA - KBS Miscanthus M3-2 (SPAdes) (version 2) | ecosystem: Host-associated > Plants > Roots > Rhizosphere...
GTTACCAGGACCGATGCCCAGGGCGTATTTCAAATTAATGTTCCTTCAAGCGAATCTATTCTGAGTTTTACACATGTTGGATTTGGCGTGTATGAAGCAAAAGCAGGATCGGGTAATCTTTCCATTCCCATGTTCCAGACAAATCTTGACCTGGAAGATGTGGTGGTGGTTGGTTATGGAACACAACGTCTGAAAAATGTAACTGGTTCTATTGTGGCCGTTGACCCAAAAAAATTACAGGAATTACCTGTGCCTTCACTTTCAGATGCATTAAGAGGCCAGGTGCCAGGATTGAATGTAGTAGGTCAGGCCGGCCGCCCCGGTGCGTTTCCCACATTAAACATACGCCAGCAATTTAACTGGGGTAAAGATGGTGGTAGCCCTGCTCCATTAATTATTATTGACGATATCATACAAACTGATCCTTCAACAGGTCTTGCTTCTCTGGATCGTTTTAACCTGCTGGATATATCAGAGGTGGAAAGCATCACCGTATTGCGTGATGCAAGTGCAGCTATTTATGGTTCAAGAGCATCACAGGGTGCTATACTTATCAAAACCAAGAGAGGTAAATCCGGTCCTCCAAGAGTTAATTATTCAGGAAAGTTTGAAACAAATGATGCCGTAAGTCATGGTAAAGTGATGAACGCATATGAGTATGGAATATTTAACAATCGTTTTGGAAGAGCATTGGGTTGGACCAATGATCAGTTGTTCAGCACAAATGAACTGGAGCGTATGAAATCCCTGAATTATGACTGGATGAGACATGACTGGGAGCGTGCAGGAGCGATGAATCATTCATTAGATGTAAGTGGCGGATCTGAAAAAGCTACTTATTTTGTTGGTGGATCTTATTATACACAAGGGGCAAACCTGGGAACCCAGGATTATAAAAGATATGGATTCAGATCAGGTACTGATGTGACTGTATTGAGTGGTTTGAAAATAGGCGTCAATATCGGAGCCTATAGCACAAACGTTGAAAAATCATTTACCAAGATCAATGTACAGGACGGAAGTTATGGACTGGGTGGTGAGCAGAATGATTATAGTTACCTGTTGCATATGCCCAAATATATTCCATGGGTGTATACTATCGGTGGAGTAGAAAGATTTGTTTCTCCGTCAATGGGACCTAATAAACTGAGTAATGTCAGTGGTAATGGAACTATTGCAAATGGAAACTATTATGCATGGTTGGATAATGGATCAAAAACTTTTAATAAAGGATTTGGATACAATGCTAATTTCTCAATAACGTATGAAGTTCCTTTCATTAAAGGTTTATCTGTGAAAGGAAGTTATGGCGTAAACTACACTTCAAGTGTTAATGAACAGGTGTTGATGCCGGTTACACTTTCCAGGAATGGGCAGGCCAATAAGGCAGAGCATCACCTGTATGATTCCGCTGTGTGGGATGCTCCAGTTCTTAATCGCTCCCAGTCCAGGGTTACTTATGAAAATGGCACCGGTAAGTCAGAGCAGTTAAACTTTACTGTGAATTATGATCGCAGGTTTGGTAACCATGGAATCTCTGCAGTGTATTCTGGTGAACGCGCAAAGAATGAATTTGATAACAGGTACCAGATTTATGAAAACCCATTACCTGGTGTATATATAGGTACTTCAGCTTCTGCAGGAACATTAACTCCCGGTAATACATTTACCAACCGGTTGATAAGCGGTACGCTTTCCTATCTCGGCCGTGTGAGTTATGATTATAAGAATAAATACCTCGCACAATTTATATTTCGATCAGATGCGTCATCACGTTTTGCTCCTGAGAATTATTGGGGTCGTTTCCCGGGTGGCTCTGTGGGTTGGGTAATTTCAGAAGAGCCCTGGTTCAGGGATAGATTTGCCTGGATCAACAGCCTCAAATTCCGTGCTTCATTCGGTATCACGGGTAATGATAATGTGAAAGCCTGGAAGTGGTTGCAGCTTTACAAATTAGAAACTGATAAAGGAATGGCTTTCGGAAGCAATTCAACTACTGGTGGAGGTACGCTTACCAATGGCATCACTATGGAAGTTACTCCTAACAGGGATATTAAATGGGATCGTACGGTTCAGAGAAACTTTGGAGTTGACCTGAGTATTTTAAGAAGCCGTCTCTCGATAAGCGTGGATCAATATTATAATACTTCTACCAATATGCTAACCCTTATGACCGGTGCGATCAACGTTCCGATTTCTTTAGGAGGTGCATTTGCTGAAGAAAACTATTCAGGCATTACAGCATGGGGTTCTGAAATCTCTGTTACATGGAGAGACAGGATTGCGAGAAAGGTTGATTATTCTATTAATATGAACTTTGGTGTGGGTTATAATCATATCAACAAATACTTTGAACAGCCATTTGATTACCCATCCAAAATGTCAACACGTAAAAACCAGGGTCAATCTACTTTCGCACCATCATGGGGCTATAATACATGGAAAGGAACATCGGGTAGTGATGGAATTTTACGGACCGATGCTGATATCGATGCTTATTGGGCCTACCTCACAGACCTGGCAGTTAAGTCCGGTATTCCCGGCGCTGCACCTAAGTTCCTGAACATTTCCGCTAAAACAGGTTTAAAGAAAGGCATGCTTGTTTACGAGGACAAGGGTGGAGCGCTTAACTCAATTACACGTACTTATGGTGGCAAGAACGGATCTGTACAACCTGAAGAAGATTATGTGAAGTTGAGAAGAAAAGCTAAACCTTATGGATTTACAACAAACCTCAACTTCTCGTATGCAGGGATCACTTTAATGGCACAGATATCTACTTCATGGGATGGTGGAGTTAATTACCTCGATTATATCAAACAGGGAACAGCCAGTACTCACAGCATGTGGGCACATCCAATTTATTTGAATGATATGTTTGATCCGGTTGACAATCCAAACGGCAAATATCCGAACATGGCTTATTATGAAGATTTTGGCGGAACCAATTCCGATTTCTTTGAGCTTCCTTCCTTCCGCTGCTTTGTTCGTTCATTAAGTATTGGATATACTTTACCAAAAGAATGGGCAAGAAAAGCACGTATGGAGAGCGCAAGACTTTATATATCCGGTAATAATCTTTGGGATTTTTATAATCCTTATCCAAAAAAATACCGCAATATGTATGACGTGCCAAATGTTGGATATCCAACATTACGGACATGGAACCTTGGCGTAAACTTAGGGTTCTAATTATTTTATTCGTTAACCTGATTAATTGTTATTATGAAAAATAAATTAATTTATTTCCTGGCTTTCCTGGTTGTTGCGGTCTCAGTGGGATGTAAAAAGGATTTCCTTGAAGACATGAAGAATTTTGACCGGTTTGATGATACCATGTTCGAAAATGAAGGGCAAACTGGTTATTATATAGATCGTTTGTATAACTGGTATTATGCAGCCTACAACAGCCCGACAAAAACTGTTGTTGGGCTTTATAACGACGACAGGAGAAATATTACTGAAGAAGTTGGTGGAACGATAAATAACTGGATCAATCCAAACAGAACATTGAAGCTGGCATCTGAGGCGGATGCATATTATGGTGCGGCACTTCCCGGCGGTATCAACAATAATTCTTATACCCGTATACGTGCTGCAAATTTGCTATTAGAGAAAATAGATTCACTGGGCCAGAATCTTTCCGAAAGTTTCCGTAATACAGCCAGAGGTCAGATGTATTTTTTCCGGGCACTCCAGTATTTTGATTTAATGCGTGTGTATGGCGGGGTTCCTATTGTATTACACACCCAGGCAGCAAGTATCGTTGATGAATCGATCAGAATTCCACGCGCTAAAACTTCTGAAGTAGTTACACAAATTATAAAGGACCTTGATTCAGCCGCTCTCCTGTTGCCAATGAAATGGGATGCTGCAAACTATGGTCGTTTGTCTGCTGCAGGTGCATTGGCAATGAAGAGCCGTGTGTTATTAACTGCAGCAAGCCCTTTATTTAATGCAGATTGGGACAATCCAGGCAGTGACAAATGGCAAAAAGCGTTAGATGCCGGACTTGCAGCGGAGGTAGCTTTGACTGCTGCCGGTTATGGTAACTCTATCAACTCAGCTAAAGACTGGGGAGAAGTAACAACAAAAAATGACAATACCTTCAATGGTGAGGCTATAATGGTGCAACTGCTTACCTCCAGTACACAAACTACTTCTCTTTCTTTATACAATGGATGGGAAAATTCAATAAGACCAAAGGATCATAATGGAAGTGGAAATGGTATTTCAGTTCCCAAACAAATGCTTGATCTGTTCCCCTTAGCAAATGGTCTTCGTCCTACTGCAGCAAACGGTTATGTTGATACATTCTTTTTTGAGAACAGGGATCCCCGATTCTATCGCACGTTTGCATTTTCAGGAGTCAGGTGGGGATTAAGGGGCAGGCCTGATAAGGTTACCTGGTTCTACAGATGGAAACCTACTGCTACAACTACCACCTATTTTGCAAACAACCAGACAAACAGCCCTACTTTGGTTCGCAAAATGTCTAATCCTACTGCTGACAGTACAGCTTATAATATTTCAGGTACAGATATTTTTGAATACCGTTTTGGTGAGTTACTGCTGAATATCGCTGAAGCATATGCCGGGAAAGGTGATATCAATAATGCGATGGTCTATCTTGGAAAAATTCGTAAACGCGTAGGCATTGTGCAGGGTGCAAACAACTATGGTCTTGGCACACCTGCAACAAAATACCAGGCACTTGAAGCCTGTATCTATGAGCGTCGTGTAGAATTGGCTTATGAGGGAAAACGTTTCTGGGATATGCAACGCTGGATGTTATATGACGATGATGCAGGCTATGGTGATAATACCAATGCAAAATTAGGAATACCTGCACTGAATGGTACAAGCCGTCAGGGTTATTACTGGCAGAGTAAAGTAATCGGAGGCGACCCGCTTACCAGTACTGACAAAGCGATCTCCATTGATCCTGATGGATCAGCAGCAAATTTCACTGCTGAAATTGCCAAACTGAAGGCAGTATATCAAAGCAAATTGGTGATGACGCCACTTGACCAGGCCTGGGACAGGGATGGGTCAACGCCGATTAATATTTTATACAGACCGAACTATTATATTTCAGGGTATACGAATACCATTTTATCTAACAACCCATGGTTACCACAAACCAAAGGATGGTTGGATTATAATGGTAGTGAAGGAACGTTTGATTACAGACAATAGTTTTAGAGTATAAATTGACAGAATGGACTATGAGCTGCAGGTATTGGTTATTAGAACCGATACTTACAGCTCATGGTATTTAATAAAGTAACTATTGAAAAACTTTTTAAAACATGCATCTTTAACCAATAGAAATCGTCTAAATAATATCATTGATCCGATATAATCCAACTTAATCATCATGAAGTATAGTTTCAAAAAAATATTTACTCTCGCAATTACTACCGGAATTCTTCTTGCAGCGGATGCGCAGTATCCAACCATACCCGCGGATGTGCAGCGTTCTTCTGATTCTTTATTGGAAGCGGCGCGCATTCATTCAGATAAGGCATGGGCTGAGGCTCTTCCTGTTATTGATGCAGAAGCAAAAAAAGGAAAACCCTATGTTCCATGGGCATCAAGACCGGATGAATTACCACAGGCAGAAGTACCTGCATTCCCCGGAGCAGAAGGCGGGGGTAAATACAGTTTTGGCGGACGTGGTGGTAAAGTAATTGTGGTAACAAATCTGAACGACGATGGTCCCGGTAGTTTCCGTTGGGCCGTTGAGCAGGGTGGTGCAAGAGTTGTTGTATTTAATGTTGCAGGGATCATTCGAATCAAAACGCCGGTAATCATCAGAGCTCCATATATTACTATTGCCGGGCAAACCGCTCCCGGTGATGGTGTTTGTATTGCAGGTGAAAGCGTATGGATCAATACGCATGATGTGATCATCCGTTATATGCGATTCCGCAGAGGTGAAACATGGGTAGGGCGCAGAGATGATGCTATCGGTGGAAATCCAATTGGTAATATCATGATTGATCACGTTTCAGCGAGCTGGGGCCTGGATGAGAACATGAGCATGTACCGTCATATGTATAATGATAGTACCGGAAAGATCGAAGACAAATTCCCAACTGTTAATATTACAATTCAGAATTCCATTTTCGCAGAAGCGCTTGATACCTGGAACCATTCATTTGGAAGTACACTGGGTGGAGAGAATTGTACGTTCATGCGGAATCTCTGGGCCAATAATACCGGTCGAAATCCTTCTGTTGGCTGGAATGGTATTTTCAATTTTGTAAATAATGTAGTGTTCAACTGGGTTCACCGTTCAATGGATGGAGGAGATTACAGGGCTCAGTTCAATGTAATTAATAATTATTTTCAGCCTGGTCCTTCCACTCCCCGTGATAATAATGTGGGTCATCGTATTGTGAAACCGGAAAGTGGACGCAGCAAATTAAAATACAAGGTATATGGCCGCGTGTATGCTAATGGTAATATAATGGAAGGATATCCTGCAGTTACCAAAGACAATTGGAATGGTGGTGTTCAGGTAGAAGAACTGCCAAATGCCGGAGAGTACACTGCTTACATGAAGGTGGATAAACCGCTTCCAATGCCGGCCATTTCAATTGTAAGTGCTGATGATGCAAAAAAATATGTACTGGATAACGCAGGAGCTGCTTTGCCAAAACGTGATGCTGTTGATTTGAGGATCACTAAACAGGTAAGAACCGGCAAGATCGATTATATAGAAGGTGTGAAGCTGCCAACTACACAATTTGAGCACAGAAGGGCTCCTATTGATTCTTATAAAAAAGGAATTATTACTGATCCTGCCCAGGTCGGTGGTTATCCCGAATACAAAGGCACCCCGTACAAAGACAGTGATAATGATGGTATGCCTGATGATTATGAGAAAAAGAACGGACTGAATCCCAACAATTCGGCAGATGCCAGTCAGGTTAGTAAAGGGAAAACTTATACAAACATTGAAGAATACCTTAATAGCGTGGTGCCAGTACAGAATGTAACGCCAACGCCGTTGAAGGGATTTTAATTACAATTAGAAGCATCGGTGAATTCCGAGGTATAGTGGAGGTATAGTGGAGTTACTTCTAAGTTACCCGATAGGTACGTCAGATATATTTCACGGATATAATGCTGCTAACAGGGGTTGTTGATGTTAATGTCATTAGCGACCTTTATCGAACAATATTTCACAGTTTTGGATGATCAACTAACAATAAGCGGGAATTACCAATGTCGCGTTTCAGCTATATGCCTGGGGCTGGCATTGGTAATTCCTGTTCTAATTCTTAAGGCACAAAAGCCGGCGGCGAAACCGCAACCACCTATTTCCTGGTCGCAGGGAAAGCTTCAATATGCACCCGATTCCCTGGGCAATCGGATCCCTGATTTTTCTTATTGTGGATATAAGGCAGGTGAAGAATCAATTCCTAAAATTTCCAATGGCGTAATGGTTCCTCTTATTGCAGGTGATGCAACAGCGCTTATCCAGACTGCAATTGATTATGTAGGCAAATTGCCGCTTGATAAAAATGGATTCCGGGGAGCTGTATTCCTGGAAAGAGGAACATATAATGTGGGTGGGAGTTTAATTATAAAAAATTCTGGAGTAGTGATCAGAGGTTCTGGTTCAACAGATGCCGGAACTATTGTCCGCAGCACGAACCGTGATCGTGCAACGCTGATACAAATAAAAGGTATTGATGACAGGAAAATTAATACTCCTGGATTGGTAATAAGTGATGGTTATGTTCCAGTCAACGCCAATACTATTACTATTCCTAAAGCAGAAGGTTATAAAATAGGTGATCTAATCATGGTGACCCGAAGATCAACAGCGGAATGGATTGCAGAATTAGGGGCGGATCATTTCGGGGGAGGAATTACTGCCTTAGGATGGAAACCCGATCAGCGGAACATAGTATGGAATCATGTGATCACCGCCGTGAATGGAAACCGGATCAGTTTTGATGGACCACTGACTACCGCACTCGATAAAAAATTCGGGGATGCTTATATAAATAGCTATTCATGGCCCGGTCGTATCAATAATTGTGGAATTGAAAACCTTCAACTGGTTTCAACCTGCGATCCTTCTAATCCAAAAGATGAAGATCATGCCTGGAATGCAATTGGAATTGAAAATTCCATAGATACATGGGTGCGGCAGGTGGTGTTTAAGCATTTTGCCGGAAGTGCAGTGGCTGTTTATGCAACTTCTACCAGGGCAACAATTGAGGACTGCATATCTCAACAACCAGTTTCAGAAATAGGAGGCGAACGGAGAAATACTTATTATACTGAAGGACAGCAAATACTTTTTCAACGCTGCTATGGAGAAAATGGAATGCATGATTTTGGTACGGGCTTTTGTGCACCCGGTCCCAATGCATTTGTTCAATGCCATTCTCAACAGCCTTATGGATTTAGCGGGGGATTGGATAGTTGGTCCTCTGGAGTTTTATTTGATGTGGTTACAATAGATGGACAGGCAATCAGCTTTATGAACCGTGGCCAGGATGGACAGGGTGCGGGCTGGAATATTGCCAATAGTGTATTATGGAATTGTTCGGCCTCAAGGATAGATTGCTATAAACCACCTACGGCCCAAAACTGGTCATTAGGTTCATGGAGCCAGTTTGCAGGTGATGGATATTGGGGTGAATCCAATAACAGCATAGAACCGAGAAGCCTGTATTATCAGCAATTGAAAGAAAGGCTTGGTAAACCATTGAAAGACCGCGTGCAGGTAATGGATATTGAAACAGATGCTACCAGTAGTCCTACTGTGGAGCAGGCGGCAACGCTTACTAAAATGGCCTATGCTCCTGCGGAAACAGTATTGGAATATATCCTTAAAGCACCGACCAGAGAACCGTTAACGATCCCGGGTAATTATATTAAGACAATCAGAGAAACAGATATCCCTAAGGCAGCAGTTGCTATAAACGTCCCGGCATTGCAGACAAAGAATGGCTGGCTGGTTCGCGGTGATCAACTGATCATTGGGTCAAGATCAGGTGTTCCCTGGTGGAATGGTTCATCAAGATTATATGCTGCAGCAAAAGCAGGCCCCGCCATTACACGGTATGTACCCGGTAGAACGGGAAACGGACTGACAGATGATCTGACTGCATTGACTGATACCATGCTTGCCAAAAATATTACTGCTATTGAGCAGAACTATGGATTATGGTATGACCGCAGAAGAGACGATCATGAACGCATCCGCCGAATGGACGGAGATGTATGGCCCCCATTTTATGAATTGCCCTTTGCAAGAAGCGGGAAAGAACTGGCCTGGGATGGATTGAGCAAATATGATCTCACAAAGTATAATTACTGGTACTGGAACCGGCTAAAACAATTCGCAGACCTCGCAGACCAGAAAGGACTTGTCCTTATTCACCAGGATTATTTTCAACATAACATTATCGAAGCAGGGGCGCACTATGCTGACTTCCCATGGCGAACAGCGAATAATATTAATAGCACTGGATTTCCCGAGCCTGTTCCTTATGCCGGAGATAAAAGGTTGTTTATGGCGGAACAGTTTTATGATACTGCAATCGATGTTCGTCGTGAGTTGAACAGGAAATATATCCGCCAGTGCCTGGATAATTTCAGTAATAATAACGGAGTGATCCAGTTGATCGGGGAAGAATTCACCGGGCCATTACATTTTGTACAATTCTGGCTGAATACCATTCGGGAATGGGAACAGGAAAAAGGTAAAAAAGAAATAATTGGATTGGCTACTACCAGAGATGTGCAGGACGCGATTCTTGCCAATCCTGCATTTGCGTCTCTTATAGATATTATAGATATACGCTATTGGTATTACCAGGCTGATGGATCTTCCTATGCACCGAAGGGCGGACAAAGCCTCGCTCCACGGCAGCATGCTCGAATATTAAAACCCAAAAGCACTTCACCCGAACAGGTATATAGGGCAGTACTGGAATACAAAACGAAATTTCCAGACAAGGCAGTTATGTATTCGGCTGATGCTTATGACCGTAACGGATGGGCAGTGCTAATGGCAGGAGGATCCTTCGCTAACCTGAATATAAAGAACAAAGAATTCCTGGCAGCTGCTTCACAAATGCGACCCATAACAAAAGGAGATTCAAAACAATGGGAATTATCCAATGCCCAGACAGGATATATAATTTATGAGGCTTCTGGCAGCAGTCTTTCTGTTGAACCACCTGCTGGTAATTATGATGCAGTTTGGATCAATACAATGAATGGACAGGAGAAAAAGGGCAAAACGGTAAGAGGCGGAAAAGCGATCAGTATGAGCAAACCTTCCGGAGGCAATTGGGTATTGTGGTTAAAGAAGAAATAATTAATCGACACTATAGTTGTCTTAATAATCTGAATGAAAAAGCTGTTAATTGCAGGTGGCTTTCTTTTCTCGTGTTTCGCCAATGCACAGGTCAGGCCATTGCAGGCGCTGACCATATCTTCCAATAAACGATTCTTTCAAACAAAGGATGGTAAACCTTTTTTCTGGTTGGGTGATACAGGATGGTTATTGTTCTCAAAGACCTCCAGGGAAGAGGCGATTCAATACCTCCAAATAAGAAAGGACCAGGGATTCAATGTGGTGCAGGTAATGGTACTCCATGAAATAATTGAAAAGAATGTGTATGGTGATTTTGCGGTAGAGAACCAGGATGTATCAAGACCGGTTGTTACTCCGGGTAATGATTACCGGGACGAGAAGGCCTATGATTACTGGGATCACATTGATTTTATAATAGACGAGGCAGCTAAAAGAGGGATATATGTGGGACTTGTACCCGTTTGGGGAAGCATTGTGAAGAGCGGGAAAGTAAGCGTTAAACAGGCGGAGAGCTATGCAAAATTCCTTGCGCTTAGATTTAAGAATAAAACTAATGTCATCTGGTTGAATGGAGGTGATATAAAAGGTACAGATTCAATCGATGTTTGGAAAATGATTGGTACAACGATAAAGAAGCACGACCGAAATCATCTTCAAACCTATCATCCACATGGCAGGAATTCTTCTTCTGAATGGTTCCACAAAGAAGCCTGGCTTGATTTCAATATGTTTCAAAGCGGCCATCGTAATTACAGCCAGGATACAACTGCGAGTGAAAATAATCACTTTGGTGAAGATAACTGGAAGTATATACAGGTGGATTATGCCCTTAAGCCAGTAAAGCCAACGCTGGATGGTGAACCTTCTTATGAGAATATTCCCCAGGGTCTTCATGATTACAGTCTGCCAAGATGGATGGCAGCAGATGTTCGCAGGTATGCATATTGGGAAGTATTTGCAGGAGGCGCGGGTTTCACCTATGGAGAGAATTCTGTAATGCAATTCCATACACCCGGTGATGCTGATGCCAACTATGATGTGAAGGGTATCTGGAAAGAAAGAATAAACTCACCGGGTGCAATCCAGGTGCAATACCTTAAACAGTTATTATTATCTCATTCTTATTTTGACAGGGTGCCTGATCAAAGCCTGGTTGTGAATAATGGTGAGCGGTATCAACGAGTGGCCGCAACCCGCGGTAGGGATTATGCTTTATTATATACCTATACCGGAAGGATAATTCAGGTTCAATTGGAGAAAATATCCGGATCAATATTGAAGGCATACTGGTTTGATCCGCGTACCGGGAAAAAGATAGATGCTGGTAGCATTGAAAACAAGGGGGTCGGAACTTTTGATCCGCCCGGGGAGGAAGGAAATGGAAATGACTGGGTACTGGTGTTGGAAAAACTAAAATAAAAGGAATGAGATCTGGTAGAACAGGAGGCATTTTAGCATTATTTATTGGATGTATAGCAGTTGTACTATTGTCTTCCTGTTCACCAAAGGCTTACCTGTTCACTTCCTTTCATGAGCCTGCGGACCGGGGATTACGAATGCTGTATAGTTATGACGGTTATCACTGGACGGATCTTGATACAGTATTGCTTAAACCTGAAATCGGTAATCAAAAAGTAATGCGTGATCCATCGATGGTACAGGGTCCAGATGGTACTTTTCACCTGGTATGGACAAGTAGCTGGAGGGGAGATAAGGGCTTTGGTTATGCCTCTTCAAAAGACCTGACCCACTGGAGTGAGGAGAAGATGATCCCGGTAATGGAATATGAACCCAATACAGTAAATGTGTGGGCGCCGGAACTGTTCTATGATGATGCAGGGAAACAGTTCATTATTATATGGGCATCTACCATTCCGGGAAGATTTGAAAGAGGACTTGAACCAGATAGCAATAATCACCGGATGTATGTAACCACTACAAAAGATTTTCAGTCGTTCACGCCAACGCGATTGTTCCTGGATCCCAAATTCAGTGTGATTGATTGTGTGATCCTGAAGAGAGATGAGAATGATTACGTATTGGTATTGAAGGATAACACCAGGCCGGAGCGTGATATCAAAGTGGCATTTTCCAATACTGCATTGGGACCTTATACAAATGTTTCCAAACCATTTACTGAGCAGTTTACGGAGGGGCCGAGTGTGGTGAAAGTGAAAAATGACTGGCTGATCTATTATGATTCCTACCGAAAAAGTATTTATGGGGCTGCCACTACAAGGGATTTTGTGAATTTCAGGGACATAACCAATGAGGTTTCTGTGCCTAAAGGACATAAACATGGTACTATACTCACCGTTAAGAAGAAAGTAGTGAAGGATTTACTAAAATATGCAAAGAAGGGATGAGGAATTTATTCAAAATACTGATCATTATTATTACTTCAGGCCTGGTATCAGGTGTTAATGGACAGGATACGGCAAGATATACTGGCAAAACCCTGGTGAATGTAGATTATCATCATGGGCAATTGAGTCCTGCCATCGGCGTGCATAATATTCAGACTATGCGGGCAAACCGGGGAAGCGCTACCAATAACTGGACCTATAACCATGCGCCCATGCTGGCGTACTGGAACAATACTTATTACCTGGAGTTTCTATCTAATCCTGTTGGGGAACATGTACCGCCTGGTCGCACTGTTTTGCAAACTTCAAAAGATGGTTACCACTGGACAGATCCGGTTGAGCTATTTCCACCTTACAGGATACCGGATGGATTTGTAAAGAAAGGAGAAAAAGATACTGCTCATAATGTGGATGCAGTGATGCACCAACGAATTGGATTTTATACAGCTAAAAGCAAAAGATTATTTGCTCTGGCTTATTACGGTATTGCCCTGGCAAAAGGAGATGATCCGAATGGTG
>Ga0207648_10005150_pt1 | contig 13238 bp, 15 predicted proteins | sample KBSMisM32_FD_184310 | JGI IMG/M metagenome (GOLD analysis project Ga0207648, IMG submission 184310) | Miscanthus rhizosphere microbial communities from Kellogg Biological Station, Michigan, USA - KBS Miscanthus M3-2 (SPAdes) (version 2) | ecosystem: Host-associated > Plants > Roots >...
CTTCGCCGCGGCGCGCGCCTGCTCGACCAGCTCGTCGACGACCTCGAACGGGCTGACCGGCGTGCCCATGAAGAGCGCGCCCTGCAAGTTCAGCACGGCCACCGGAGTCCCGTCCTCCGCCTCGACGACGGCCAGTCCGCGGCCGGGGGTGCTCGAGGCGAGGTTCGCCGGCCGGACGACGCGCTCGGCGGTCTCGAGGTAGGGCACGATCTCGCGCCGCCGCCAGACGTGGTTGCCGAGGGTGATCACGTCGGCTCCGGCGGCGAGCAGGCGCTCGGCCAGGCGCGGCGTGATGCCGGCCCCGTCGGCGACGTTCTCGCCGTTGACGACGCAGAAGCCGACGCCGTGCTCCTCCTTCAAGCCGGGAAGGCGATCCTCGACCGCCTTGCGGCCGGCCGTCCCGAACACGTCCGCTACGAAGAGGATCTTCAGGGAAGCGAGAGCGTGGCGGGGTGGACCTCGACCGCCACGTGGTTGCCCGCGTCGGTGGTCACGCGCGCGAGGGCCTGGCGCTCGACCCGGGCGAGATCGATAAGCGTCCCGACCTTCGAGGTGGTCGCTCCGACCGTCGAGCCGACGGTCAGGTTCGGGTCGGGGCGGAGGTGCGTGAGCGAGACGACCAGCGACGGGTTGCCGCTCGGCTGGATGTCGATCCGCGCGCCCATGTGCTTTCCGGCCAGGACGTACGGCGTGATCGCGACGACCCTGCCGTCGACCGGCGAGTAGACGTCGGTCCCCGGCGGCGCGCCGACGTCGAGCGAGGCGGTGGCCGGACCGGTGCCGCCGCCGAGCACGTAATAGCGCAGGTTGTTGGCGCTGCCGTTGCCGAACAGGCTGCGCGCGACGCGCCCGACGAGGCCCTGGTTCAGCTGGCGCCCCACCGGCCGCAGCGCGAGCGAGCCGTCGCCCGCGGCGTGGTATCCGACCGCGGTCAGCCGGCCCTGGGCGACCGGGAGCAGCAGCCGGATCGATCCCAGCAGCGCGACCACCTGCGGCCGCGGCGGGCCGGCGGGCAACAGCCGTGTCGACGGTGCGGGCGCCGCGGTCTGGACCGCGCGGTTGCCGCCCGACCCGAAAGCGGTCAGGAGCAACGTGATCAGCGCGACCGAAGCAAGCAGGATCAGTCCCGCCAACCGCCTCTTGCGGCGCGCGGCGGCCGTCTCGGCTCGCCGCCGCCTCGCATGAGCTGAGGCGCGTGGCATCCGCGGCACGGTAACGAAGGTGGCCTCCTCCTGCAACGGGACCCGCTGCGGCTCGAGCGCGAGCGACCCCTCGACCCCGAAGTCCCAGTTCCACTCCGGCGGCCGAAGCGGTACGACCGGGGAGCTACGATGCCTGCCATGGCCGGGCCTTCTGCCGGGGCCGCGAAGATTCAGATCCCGCGCTGGATTCAGCTCGTCGGCCTCCCGCTCCTGCTCCTGCTGTTGTGGGTGATCGCCGGTGCGGCGCGTCACGTCGTCTTCCTGTTCCTCGTCGCGGCGCTGATCGCGTTCCTGCTCAACCCGATCGTGCGGATGCTGACGCGGGTCTGGATTCCCCGGGGGTTCGGCGTCGCGCTGGTGTACCTCAGCTTCTTGGCCATCCTCCTCGCCGCGGCCATCGCGCTGGGCTCCGTGGTCGTCGACCAGACAAAGTCGAGCGCGAACCGCGTGAACGACTACTTTACGGTCGAGCACGGACACCCCGCCCGCACGCACGCGGACCTCGACGTCGACCGTTTCCAGCACTGGCTCGACACACACCGGCTCGGCGGGATCGCCGTCCAGAAGCAGGGCCACGACCTCGTCCGGCAGATCCGCAAGAAGGACGTCACGCGCTACACGGGCGACGTGATCAACTTCGTCGAAGGCGCCGCGATCGGGACGATCAAGTTCCTGTTCGCGCTCGTGCTGGTGATCGTGGTCTCGATCTACATGCTGCTCGACATGCCACGGCTGGCGCGGTTCGTCGACCGGCGCTTCCCGCCGCATCCGGGCTCGGACGCGTTGCTGCACCGGATCGAGCGCTCGCTGGCGAGCTACGTCCGCGGCCAGTTACTGCTCTCGCTGATCATCGGCACGAGCGCGGGGCTCGGCATGTGGCTGCTCGGGACCCTGGGCTGGGTGCCCGGGGCGGACAAGTACGCGGCGCTCTTCGGCGCCTGGGTCGCGGTGACCGAACTGATCCCCTACATCGGCCCGTGGCTGGGGGCGATCCCGCCGTTCATCTACGCCCTGGTCGTGCATCCGATCTCGGCGCTCTGGGTGGCGCTGCTCTTCCTCGGCATCCATCAGCTCGAGGGGCACGTCGTCGTGCCGAACGTGATGGGTAACGCGCTGCGCCTCCACCCGCTGCTGGTGATCTTCGGGCTGCTGGCGGGCGGGGAGATCTACGGCCTGCCGGGCGCGCTCGTGGCGCTGCCGCTGCTGGCGGCGGGGCGCGCGATCTGGGAGTTCTTCGGCGAGCGGGTGTCGCTCGAGTCATGGGAGCAGGGCAGCGCGATTCCGGTGGAGGTCGAGGTGGAGGAGACGCGCGTCGCGCCTCTGCCGCCGGCCGATCCACCTGCAGCGGCGAGCCGTTGACGCACTCGACACCTCTGCTCGCGGCCCGCGGCGCCGGGCGCCGGTTCGGCCAGACGAGCGCGCTCGAGCCTGTTGACCTTGAGGTCTGGGACGGCGACGCGCTCGCGCTGGTCGGACCGAACGGGGCGGGCAAGTCGACGCTGCTCGCGCTGCTGGCGGGAGCGCTCCGGGCCAGCAGCGGCAAGGTCGAGCGGCGCAAGGGCACGCGAGTCGGCTGGGCGCCCCAGCGGCCCGCGCAGTACGGGCGTCTGTCCGCGCGCGAGAACCTGGAGCTGTTCGCGCGGCTCGAGGGCGAGCACGACCCACGCGCGGCGGCCGAGCGGCTGCTCGAGGCGTTCGAGCTGCCGGGCAAGGCGGCGCCGAGCGCGAACCTCTCGGTGGGCAACCGCCAGCGGCTGAACCTGGCCATCTCGCTGCTCGGCGACCCGCAGGTGCTGCTGCTCGACGAGCCGACCGCGGCTCTCGACCCCGACCAGCGACGGCGCCTGTGGGAGCGCGTGGCCGCGTTGCGGGCTCGCGGCGGGGCGGTCGTGTTCGCGACCCAGAACCTCGAGGAGGTCGAGCGGATGGCGAGCCGCGTCGCCGCGCTGCGCGAGGGTCGGCTCGTCTTCGCCGGGACGAGCGACGAGTACGACCGAGCGCATGTCGAGAGTCTCTCCGCATGAACCGGATCGCGTTGCTGTTGCGCAAGGACGTGCTGGTGCTGCGGCGCTCGCCGCTGCTGCTCGGGATCCTGATCGCCTACCCGCTCGCGATCGCGCTGCTGATCGGCCTGGTCGCGAGCTACGGCAGCTCGAAACCTCGGGTCGCGTTCGTGGACGAGGACAACCTGCCCGCGACCGTCGTGCTCGGCGGCAAGCGCTTCGATGTCGGCCACACGATCGACGAGGCGAGCAAGAAGGTGAAGCTCGTGCGTCTCTCCCCCGAGGAGGCGAAGCGCCAGCTCGACGACGGCCGCGTCGTCGCCGTCGTGACGGTGCCGCCGGGCTTCATCTCGACCCTGCGCGGGATGGTCCGGAGCCCGCAGCTCGAGCTCCAGCTCTCGACCGGCACGATCTCCTCGCGGGTCGAGCAGCAGGTGCAGGCGCTCGTCTACTCGCTCAACCGGCAGCTCCAGCGCGCGTACATCGCGAGCAACCTCCGCTACGTGACCCTGATCCTGCACGGCGGCGACGGCAGCTTCCTCGGCGCGCCGATCACGGTGCTCGGGATCGAGAAGGCGCAGGGGCTCCTGCGCGAGATGCCGCAGACGCCGAGGACGGCGCAGCTGCTCGACTTCCTCCACGACGCGCGCCTCGCGCTGGCGAACACCAACGACGCGCTCAGCTCGACCGCGCATCCGATCGAGCTCGTGCGCGCGCCCGCGCGCGGGCGCACGTGGGCCCTCTCGGCCGAGGTGCAGGCGTACGCGCTCGCGCTGACGATCACCTTCCTGGCGCTCCTGCTCGCCGCCGGCTCGCTCGCCGCCGAGCGCGACGAGAACGTCGTCGGCCGGCTGGCGCGCGGCCTCGTCGGGCTCGGGCAGCTCGTGTGGTCGAAGGTCGCGCTCGCCGCCGCGGTCGCGCTGGCGCTCGGGCTGGCGATCGCGCTCGCGTTCGGGCTGATCATCGAGATCGGCGGCGTCACCGGCGGCGAGCCCTGGCGGCGGCTGCCGCTGCTCGTAGTCGGCCTCGTGCTCGCGGGCGGCTCGGTCGGCGCGCTCGGCGCGCTGCTCGGGGCGCTCGCGCGCGAGGCCCGCTCGGCCTCGCTCGTCGCGGTACTGGTGGTGATGCCGATCGTCTTCCTCGGGCTGATCCCGTCCGAGGTCGTGCCGCCGGCGGGCTGGCTCAGCGACGCGCTGCCGTTCGCGCACGCGGTGCGCTTCTTCCGCTCGGCGCTGTACGACCTGAGCCCGTGGGGAGCGGTGCTCCGCGAGGGGCTGTGGCTGGTCGCGCTCGGCGCCGTCTTCGGCGGACTGGCCCGGCTGGGAGCGCGTAGATTGTTGGTGTGAGCTCGTTCCCGGTCACGCGCCTGCGCCGGCTCCGCCGCAGCGACCGCCTGCGGGCGCTCGTGCGCGAGACCCGGCTCGACCTCGACGACTTTGTCCTGCCGCTCTTCGTCGGGCCGGCCACCGAGCCGAACCCGGAGCTACCGGCGTTGGGCCGATTCTCGGTCGAGGGCCTGGCGGGCGAAGCCGACGAGGCGACACGCCTCGGCGTGAAGGCCGTGATCCTCTTCGGGATCCCGGACGAGAAGGACGCCGAGGGCTCGGGCGCGTGGGACGACGACGGCGTCGTTCAGCGGGCGCTGCGGGCGCTCCGCGAGGCGAGCCCGGGCCTTGTGCTGCTGACCGACGTGTGCCTCTGCGAGTACACCTCGCACGGCCACTGCGGCGTGCTCGAGGGCGACGAAGTGGACAACGACGCGACGCTGGAGCTGCTCGCGCGAACGGCCGTCAGCCATGCCGCCGCGGGTGCGGATGCCGTCGCGCCGAGCGACATGATGGACGGCCGGGTCGCGGCCATCCGCGCCGCGCTCGACGAGGACGGGCACGGCGAGATTCCGATCGTCTCCTATGCGGCCAAGTACGCCTCGGCGTTCTACGGGCCGTTCCGCGAGGCGGCCGACTCGACCCCGGCCTTCGGCGACCGGCGCGGCTACCAGCTCGACCCGGCGAACGTCCGTGAGGCGCTGCGCGAGTGCGAGCTCGACGTGGCCGAGGGCGCCGACGCGCTGCTGATCAAGCCGGCCCTCCCGAACCTGGACGTGCTGCGCGCCGCGCGCGAGCGATTCGACCTGCCGGTCGGCGCCTACAACGTCTCGGGCGAGTACGCGATGCTGAAAGCCGCAGGCGCGCGCGGCTGGCTCGACGAGCGGCAGGCCGCGCTCGAGTCGCTCACCGCGATCAAGCGCGCGGGCGCCGACCTCGTCGTCTCCTACTGGACGAAGGAGCTCGCCACGTGGCTGTAGCCGTCGACCTCTGGGAGACGATCGCCCAGGAGGCCGCAGACGAGAGCCGGCTCTGGGGCGAGGCGCTGAAGGCCGACCCGGAGCGCGAGCCGGTCTTCTCGCCGCTCGGCGAGGCGCGCTACGCGCTCGGGCTCGAGACGATCTACGAGGGTTATCTGCTCCACTACGGCCGCCCGCGGCTGTTCGCGCCGGTCGACGAGGACACGGCCCTGCTGCTCGGCGACTACCTCTACGCGCACGGGCTCGTGCGCATCGCCGAGGCCGGCCCGGTGGAGGCGGTGACCGACCTTTCCGCCCTGATCTCGCTCTGCGCGCAGCTCCGCGCCGACGGCCAGCCCGGCGACGGCGAGGCCTGGGCGGCCACCGCCGCCACGCTCGGCCGCGGCGAGGACGCGCGCCTCGCCTGGGCCCCAGGGCCGGAGGCCGAACGCGCCCTGACGAGCCACCACGGTCGAGTAGGATCGCCCTAATGCTGCCGCTTGCCGCGAAGACCGCCGCGCAGGAAGGGCTCGACGTGATCCGCGCGATGCTGGTCGTCGGCCTGATCTTCCTCGGCGTGATCGTGCTGGGCGAGCTGACGCACTGGCTCCGGCACCGCCGCTAGGGACATGGCGCCGCCGGGCGACGTCCGTGACTGGATCGCCCTCCTCGAGCGCGAGGGCGAGCTCGTTCGCGTCTCCGCCGAGGTCGACCCGCACCTCGAGATCACCGAGATCGTGGACCGCGTCGTCAAGGCGGGCGGGCCGGCGCTGCTGTTCGAGAACCCGAAATCACAGCACCCGCTCCTGATCAACCAGTTCGGCACCGAGCGGCGGATGTGCCTCGCCTTCGGCGCGGACTCGCTCGACGACGTCGGCCGCCGACTCGGCGACGTGCTCGAGATGCAGCCGCCGCAGGGCCTCGCCGAGAAGGTGCGCGGGCTGAAGAAGCTGAAGTCGATCGCCGACTCCCAGCCGAAGAGCGTCCGCAACGGGCCGGTGCAGGAGATCGTGCTGACCGGCGACGAGGTCGATCTCGGCACCCTTCCGGTCCAGACCTGCTGGCCCGGCGACGCCGCACCGTTCATCACGCTCCCGGCCGTCATCACCAAGGACCCGCGCACCGGCGCCCGCAACGTCGGCATGTACCGCCTGCAGGTGCTCGACGAGCGGACGACCGCGATGCACTGGCAGATCCACAAGGACGGACGCGCGGACTACCTGCTCGCCGACGGCAAGCTCGAGGTGGCGGTTGCGCTCGGGCTCGATCCGATCACCGCCTACAGCGCGAGCGCTCCGCTTCCGAAGCACGTCGACGAGTTCATGCTCGCCGGCTTCCTGCGCGGCGAGCCGGTCGAGCTCGTGCCCGCGAAGACGGTCGACCTCGAGGTGCCCGCCAACGCCGAGATCGTGCTCGAGGGCTACATCGCCCGGGACGAGCTGACCGAGGAGGGCCCGTTCGGCGACCACACCGGCTACTACACGCCGCCCGAGCCGTTCCCGGTCTTCCACGTCACCGCGATGACGATGCGGCGTGACGCGATCTACCCGTCGATCGTCGTCGGCAAGCCGCCGCAGGAGGACGCGTGGCTCGGCAAGGCGACCGAGCGGATCTTCCTGCCGGCGATCCGGATGAGCGTGCCCGAGATCGTCGACTACGACCTGCCGGTCGCGGGCGCCTTCCACAACTGCTGCATCGTCTCGATCCGCAAGGCCTTCCCCGGTCACGCGCAGAAGGTGATGCACGCGATCTGGGGGCTCGGAATGCTCAGCCTGACCAAGTCGGTCGTGGTCGTGGACGAGTGGGTGAACGTGCACGACTACGAGGAGGTCTTCTTCCGCGTCGGCGCCAATGTCGACCCGAAGCGCGACGTGCTGATCAGCGAGGGCCCGCTCGACCATCTCGACCACGCGCCGACGCTGCAGTTCTACGGCGGCAAGCTCGGGATCGACGCGACGCACAAGGGCCCCGAGGAGGGCACGCGACCGTGGCCGCCCGAGATCGAGATGACCGACGAGGTGCGCCGCCTGGTCGACGAGCGCTGGGCCGAGTACGGGCTCGGCATGGCCGCAGACGGCGACGGACGACGCGAGGGCGCGTTGCGCCAACTGTTACGTCGTTGACGCGACAGACCTGTAACGATTGAATCCCGACGCCTCGCAAGGGAAAGGGAGACGCTTGGAAGAACGCCCGGGGGACGAGCCACCGCAGCTTCCGCCGCCCAGCCTGTGGCCGGTGGGGTTCGCCGTCGGCATCGTCTGCCTGCTCGTCGGCCTGGTGATCAGCTGGCCGGTCGCGGCCGTCGGCGCGGCGATCGCGCTGGTCTTCGGCTTCCTCTGGGCCCGCGACGTGACGAAGGGCCGGCCCGAGGCGCCCGAGGGGTCCGCGCTGCCGGCCGACGAGGGCCCGCCTGCGATGCCGGAGTCGGAGCCGGCCGAGCGCTTCCCGCGTAACCGCTTCCTCGAGGGAGCGACGCTCGGCCTGGGCGCGCTGATCGGCGTGATCGTGACCCTGCCCGCCGCCGGCTTCGCGCTCCTCCCCGGGTTCCTGAAGCAGAAGCAGCACAAGGTCGACCTCGGCCCGATCTCCGGCTTCGAGGAGAACAAGTGGAAGATCGTCACCTTCGTCCGTGACCCGACGCATGGGGAGATCTCGCGCCGCACCGCGTTCGTGCGCAACAACGGCCTGCTGAACGGCGTCCCGAGCTTCACGATCCTCTCGAACCGCTGCGCGCACGTCGGCTGCCCGGTGCAGCCCGGCGGGCCGGTCTTCGCGAAAGAGGAGAAGACGATCAAGAGCCACAACGGCGAAGTGCTGATCACCCCGATGCTTCCTGCGGCCGGCTACATCTGTCCGTGCCACGGCGGCTCGTACGACCAGGAGGGCAACCGCATCGCCGGCCCCCCCGTGCGGGGCCTCGACCGGTACGAGTTCGACATCGTCAACGGCCGCCTGGTGCTCGGCGACCTGTACAGCGTCATCAAGGTCGAGGGCTCCGGGAAGACCGCCAAGATCAAGGCGGTCGAGCTGCACGGCCCCGGCCAGCACGCGGACGGCCCCGAGTCCTGGCTCTACCCGCTGCAGCCCCCACACTGATGGCAGCCAAGAAATCAGAGCGGCGCGACAAGCTCCAGTCCGCCGCGCTGTACCCGCTCGACTGGCTCGAGGAGCGCTCCGGGCTCGTCGGCGGGCTCAAGTACTTCCTCTTTCGCAAGGTCCCGGGCGACACGAGCTGGTGGCACACGCTCGGCTCGGCCACGCTGACGGCGTTCCTCGTCCAGCTCGTGACCGGGGTGATCCTGGCGATGTACTACAAGCCTTCGCCGGCCGAGGCGCACTCCTCCGTCGAGCACATCACGCACGACCTCTGGGGCGGCTGGCTCGTCCGCGGCATGCACCGCTGGGGCGCGAGCGTCTTCATCATCCTGATGTTCATGCACATGGGCCGCGTGTTCCTGTTCGGCGCGTACAAGTACCCCCGCGAGCTGAACTGGATCGTCGGCGTCTTGCTGCTGGCAACCGGCCTCTTCGAGGGCCTGACCGGCTACCTGTTGCCGTTCGACCAGACCGCGTACTGGGCGACCGTGGTGGCGGTGAACATCAACGGCACCGCGCCCTTTGTGGGCCCGTACCTGGCGACGGTCTTACGCGGCGGGGCCGAGATCGGCCCGGACACGCTCAGCCGCTTCTACTCGATTCACATGCTGCTCGTGCCCGGCGCGCTGATCGGGCTGATCGGGCTGCACCTGTACCTGGTCGTGCGGCTGGGCGTGAGCTCGCCGCCCTGGTCGAAGGAGGCCGCCGGCGGTGAGCCCGACGACGCGCCGCCGCCCGCGCGCTCCGGTCTCGTCCAGCCCGGCCCGCGGGCAGCGGGCGTCCGCAGGAGGCCGACCGAATGAGCTCACTCGACGAGCGCCGCGCAGGGTTCCAGCGCTACAAGCAGGACGTCAAGAAGCGGGGCAAGCCGTTCTACCCGTTCGCGATGTTCCACGACACGGTCATGAGCCTGGTCGTGGTGATCGTGATCGCCGGCCTAGCCTGGGTCTGGAAGACCTCCGACATCCTCGGGCCGCTGATCGGAGCGAAGGCCGACCCCGGGACGGTCTCCTTCGTCCCGCGGCCCGACTGGTACTTCTACTTCCTCTTCTACCTGCTCCGGATCTTCAAGTGGCCGGAGACGGTGATCCTCGCCACGATCGGGATCCCGACGCTCTGCCTCGTGCTGCTGCTCGCGCTGCCGTTCGTCGACGTGCGCACGGAGCGCCGGCTCTCGCGCCGTCCGGTCGCCATCGTGGCCGCCGCTCTCGTAATCCTCTCGATGGGTGTCCTCACCTACAAGGGTGCGGTCGCGAAGGAGCCGATCGCAAGCGAGATCAAGGCGGCGATCCCGAGCTGGTCCAAGAAGGAGAAGTTCGCCCGGAACCAGCTCGCCCTGCAGGGCGCCAACCTCTTCGCCGAGTCGGGCTGCACGAACTGCCACACGTACCTCGGCTCGGGCGGCTCGAACCTCGGCGCGCCGGACCTCTCCGCCGAGGGCGCGAAGGGCAAGGGCATCCAGTTCCAGATCGACCACCTCAAGTGCCCGAGCTGCGTCAACCCGGGCTCGCCGATGCCGCCGTTCGCCGCGCTCGGCGAGGCCAACCTCCGCGCGATCGCTGCATTCCTAGAGGCTTCCAAGGGTCCCCAGTAGGCTTGACGCCATGCGCGTCTTCCTCGGCATCACCGGCGCCTCGGGAGCGCCGTACGCGGCACGGCTGCTGGAAGCGCTCGCCGGGGCCGGCTGCGAGATCGGGCTCTGCGCCTCGCGCGCCGGGATCGAGGTGCTGGCGACCGAGCTCTACGGCGACGCGCGGCTCTCGTCCGACGAGACGCTCGCGCGCCTGATTGAGCCGGTCCGCGAGTCGGTCACGCTCCACGACGAGCGCGACTGGCACGCGCCCTACGCCAGCGGCTCGGCGAAGGTCGACGGGTACGTGATCTGCCCGTGCTCGATGGGGACGCTCGGCACGATCGCCTCGGGCGCGATGTCGAACCTGATCCAACGGGCGGCGAGCGTCGCGCTGAAGGAAGGCCGCAAGCTCGTCCTCTGCCCGCGCGAGACGCCGCTCTCGACGATCCACCTCGAGAACATGCTCCGCGTGCGGCAGGCGGGAGCGACCGTCCTCTTCCTGGCGCCGGGCTTCTACCACGGTGCGGAAACGGTCGGCGACCTCGTGGACTTCATCGTCGCGCGCTGTCTCGACCAGCTCGGGCTCGAGCACTCCGTCACCCCGAAGAGGTGGGGCGAGTGAGCGTCGAGTCAGGGCGGCTCGCGCCGGAGGCGGTGCGCTCGATGTTCGACCGCATCTCGCCGGTCTACGACGCGATGAACCGGACGATGACGGTCGGGCTCGACCAGCGCTGGCGGCGCGCGACCGTGGCCGCGGTGGTGCGGCCGGGCGACCGCGTGCTCGACGCCTGCTGCGGGACCGGCGACCTCGCCGTCGCGGCACTGCAAGCGGGCGCGACCGTCACCGGCCTCGACTTCTCCGAGCGGATGCTCGAGCGGGCGCGGCGCAAGTCGGGCGAGATCGAGTGGGTGCAGGGCGACGCGGAGAAGCTGCCGTTCGAGGACGCGAGCTTCGACGCCGCGACCGTCGGCTTCGGCGTGCGCAACCTCGCCGACCTCGAGCGCGGCCTTGCCGAGCTGCGGCGCGTGCTGCGCCCGGACGGTCGCGTCGCGATCCTGGAGATCACGAAGCCGAGCGGCCTGCTCGCGCCGTTCTACCGGCTCTGGTTCGACGGCTTCGTGCCGCTGCTCGGGAAGGTCCTTCCCGGAGGCGCGGCCTACACGTACCTGCCGGCCAGCGTCCGCCGCTTCCCCGGGCCCGACGAGCTGGCGGGCCTCTTGCGCGGAGCCGGCTTCGACGATGTCCGCTGGCGCACCTTTGCGGGCGGAATCGTGGCGCTGCACATCGGGGTCGCGAAGTGAGCCTGGCGACGATCCGCGAGACCCCCGGGCTCGACGCCTACCTCGACGATCTCGAGCTGCGCCTGGCCGACGCGGTCCGCTCGTATCCCGGGCTCGTCGCCGAGGTCGGCGGCGAAGCGCTTGCGGCCGGTGGCAAGCGGCTGCGCCCGCTGCTCGTCTTTCTCGCCTCGCGTCCAGGCGAAGCGCCGCTCGCGGCCGGCGTGTCGGTCGAGCTCGTGCACATGGCGACGCTCGTCCACGACGACCTGATCGACCAGGCCCACTACCGGCGCGGCCGCGAGGCCGCCTGGGCGAGCCACGGCCCCGAGGCGGCGCGCGCGGCCGGCGACTACCTGTTCGCCCGGGCATTCGCCGAGCTCGCCGCGACCGGCGACCGCGCCGCCGTGCAGTGCCTGGCCGGCGCGACCCTCGCCCTGGCCCGAGGCGAGGCGCTCCAGCGCGCGCAGACCCACGACCCGGATACGAGCGTCGACGACTACCTGGCCCGCTGTGCACTCAAGACCGGGAAGCTGTTCGAGGCCGCGTGCCTGCTCGGCAGCGGGGGAGACGCGGGCCTCGGCGAGTTCGGGCTCGCGCTCGGGATCGCCTTCCAGATCGCCGACGACATCCTCGACTGCACGGGAGAGACGATCGAGACCGGCAAGATCGCCGGCACCGACCTGCGCGAGGGAACGCCGACGCTGCCGCTGATCCTGGCCGCGCGCGAGGACGAGAGCGTGCGCCAGGCGCTCGCCGGCGGGCCGCTCGACGGCGCGCTCGTCCGCGTCGCCGAGACCGGCGCGCTCGAGTCGTCCCGCGAGCTCGCCCTCGATTACTCCCGCCGCGCCCGAGCCTGCCTCGACGGGCACCTGCGCCGCGACGAGCTCGACGCCCTCACCGACGCCGTGGTGGACCGCGAGTCGTGATCAGGCTGGGCCGCATCTCGTACGTGAACATGGCCCCGGTCTTCCACCGGCTGGAGGCCGAGGTCGAGCAGGTGCAGGGCGTGCCGACCGAGCTGAACGCGCGCCTACTGGCCGGAGAGCTCGACCTGGCGCCGATCTCCTCGATCGAGTACGCGCGCAACGCCGACCGGCTGCGCCTCTTGCCGCGCCTCTGCGTCTCCTCGGAAGGTGCCGTCGACTCGATCCAGCTCGTCGCGCGCAGGCCGCTCGAGCAGGTGCGCACGGTCGCGGTCACGCCCGAGAGTGCGACCTCGGTCGTCCTGACGAAGGTGCTGCTGCCCGAGGCCGACCATGTGCCGCTCGGCGAGGAAGCCGACGCGACGCTGTTGATCGGCGACGCGGCCTTGAAGAGCGCCTTCGAGGACCCGACGCCGCACCACGACCTCGGCCGCCTCTGGCTGGAGCGCACCGGCCTGCCGATGGTCTTCGCGGTCTGGGCCTGCCCCGAACCGGTTCCGCCGGGCATGGGCGAGCTCGAGCAGGCGCTCGTCGACTCGGTCCTGACCGCGCGCGCCGAGCCCGAGCAGCTGGCCTTCGAGGCGAGCGAGCGCTACGGCTACCCGGCCGGCTTCCTCGCCCGCTACTTCGAAAAGCTGCGCTACCGCTTCGGCCCGCGCGAGCGCGCCGGGCTGCTGACGTTCCTCGAGCTGGCCCGCGACGTGGGCGAGCTAGATGAGGTGCCCGAGCTGAGGTTCGTCTCGCGCGCCGAAGCGCCCGTCTGACGGGTCGTCAGGCGACAAGCACCGTCGCCCAGGCGAGGTTGAGGTGGCCGTGATGGGCGTCCCGTGTGCCGCTGCGCCGGGTAGTGCTTCGGTGGTCGGCAAGACTTACTCG
>Ga0207648_10005152_pt1 | contig 13237 bp, 9 predicted proteins | sample KBSMisM32_FD_184310 | JGI IMG/M metagenome (GOLD analysis project Ga0207648, IMG submission 184310) | Miscanthus rhizosphere microbial communities from Kellogg Biological Station, Michigan, USA - KBS Miscanthus M3-2 (SPAdes) (version 2) | ecosystem: Host-associated > Plants > Roots > Rhizosphere...
AACTTCATCGACCATGCGTATCGTCGGCCCGTCACAGACGCCGACGTTGCCCCGTTCCTCCATCTCTTCCAGGATCGATACGACCAAGCGCTCGGGTTCGCCAGGTCGCTGCTCTCGGCCTATACGGCCGTGCTGACGTCGCCGGGATTCCTGTTTGTCGAAGAATCCCCCGGCAAGCTGGACGAGCACGCCTTGGCGACGCGCCTGGCGTTGTTTGTGTGGAATTCCGCGCCGGACGAGCGGCTTCGCGAACTGGCCCGGCGGGGAAGAATCAGCGATCGCGACGTGCTGCGCGCCGAGACGGAGCGCCTGCTCGACGACCCCAAGTCGCGACGCTTCGTCGAGGCGTTCACCGACTATTGGCTCGATCTTCGCAAGATCGACGACACCACTCCTTCCCAGACGCTGTACAACGACTACGAGCTCAATGACCCGCTGAAGTTGGCAGCCATCGAGGAAACGCGGCTGTTCATGGCCGAGTTGTTGCGGGAGAACTTGCCGGCGCGCAATCTCGTCGACTCGAAGTTCACATTCCTCAACGAGACACTCGCCAGGCACTATGGCATCGACGGCGTCCAGGGCGTCGCCATGCGGAAGGTGGCGCTGGACGAAGGGAGCGTCCGAGGCGGACTGATGACGCAGGCCAGCGTCCTGAAGGTCACGGCGAACGGCACGACGACGTCGCCGATCCTGCGCGGCGTCTGGATCACGGAGAGGATTCTGGGATTCGAGACGCGGCCCCCGCCGCCGGTCCCCACCGTCGAACCGGACATTCGCGGCGCGGTAACCATCCGTCAGCAACTCGAAGCCCATCGGAAGGACCCGAGCTGCGCCGGCTGCCATGACCGCAGCGATCCGCCCGGCCTCGCGTTGGAGAGCTTCGACATCATGGGCGGATGGCGCGACCGATACCGCGCCGTCAATGACGAGGTCCCGGCGCAACCGGGCATCGGCATGGATGGCCAAGCATTCAAGTTTCACTATGCGCTCGCGGTGGATGCGAGCGGCGAAATGATGGATGGCCGCACGTTCCAGAACGTCCGCGACCTGAAGAAGCTGCTGTTGGAGGACGAACAGCAGATCGCTCGCAACTTGACCCGACAGTTGACCGTCTACGCAACCGGGGCGCCGATCGGATTCTCGGACCGCGCCGAGATCGAAGAGATCCTGGCGCGGACACGCTCCCGCGGTTACGGAGTCCGTTCCATCGTCCAAGAAATCGTGCAGAGCCGGTTGTTTCAAAACAAGTGACGCGCTTTCTCGCGCTCTGCCACGCCTGAATTGGGTCCTGAAGAAGCCATGCCCGAACAGCGAATCAGCCCAGCCAGTCCCGGCTCCGTGAGGAGAAAGGCGCTGACGCGTCGCCACTTCTTGCGGGGCGCCGGCGTGGCCCTGTCCCTGCCGTTTCTCGATGCCGCGACTCCGGCGTTTGCCCGGGCTGCGCCGAAGGCTCGGCGTTCCGTGCCGCGACGCATGTTGGCGATCTGCAACAATCTGGGCGTCCTGCCGGAACACTTCTTTCCGGCCAAAGCGGGGTTCGACTACGCCCCGTCGCACTACTTGTCGTTCTTGCAGGAGCTCCGCAAGGACTTCACCGTATTCAGCGGTGTGTCGCATCCGAATGTCGACGGCGGGCATCCCTCGGACATCAGCTTCCTGACCGCCGCTCCACATCCGGCGAGCAGTTCTTTCCGCAACTCGATTTCGCTGGATCAGCACATCGCCGAGCACTTGGGCGGCCACACCCGCTTCCCGTCGCTGACGTTGGCGGTCAACGGCACCCGCAGCCTTTCCTGGACGGGTTCCGGCGTGGCCATCCCACCGGAGCAAAGCGCGGCCAGTGTTTTTCAGCAACTGTTCTTGCAGGGAACCGAGGACGACATCGGCCAACGGATCCGCGATATCGACACCGGACGCAGCATCCTGGATTCCGTCTCGGGCCAGGCGCAATCGCTTCAGCGGCAAGTGGGCACTCTGGATCGTCATCGACTGGAACAATACTTCAGCAGCGTGCGCGACTTGGAGAGCCGCCTGCAGGCCGCGCGGGCTTGGGAGCGCAAGCCCAAGCCGGTCGTCGCTGAAGCCGCGCCGGTCGATCCCGCCAGCTCGGCGCAATTCATCGGGCGGGTCGAGGTGATGTACCGGGTCGCGCGCTTGGCGTTTCAGACCGACTCGACGCGGTCGATTACCTTGATGCAGAACGGCGTGGCCACCCCGGTCATGCGCCTCCAGGGAGTGACGATCAACGACGGATACCACAATCTTTCGCATCATGGAAAGTCGCCAGACAAGCTTGCCCAGCTCAAGGCGATCGACGAATGGCAAATGCGAACGTTGGCCGCCTTGCTCGGCGGCCTGAAGAGCGTCGACGAGGGCGGCGAGTCGCTCCTGGATCGAACCATGGTGCTGTACGGTTCGAACCTCGGCGACGCGAACGCTCATGCGACGACGAACATGCCGATTCTGCTGGCTGGCGGCGGATTTCGCCATGGGCAGCATCTCGAGTTCGATAGGACCAGCAACTATCCTCTTCCCAATTTGTTCGTTTCGATGTTGCAGCGGTTGGGGATCGAAACGCACGTCTTCGCATCGGCGACCGGCGCCATGCGCGGCCTGGAGTTGGCTGGATGAGGATGCGTGAGCCCGTGCTGTGCCGGGTGTTCGTGGCGCTGGTCGCGGTCCTTGCGACCGGGACGCCGGCATCCGAGGCGGCGGCGGAGAAGATCATCATCAACTTCGAGCAGGTTTCCATCCTGCCCGATCCGACGAACGACGAGATTGTGACGCGCCCGGAGAGTTGGACCGACCAGGGTGTCGAATTCACGTTGGCACGCCAACCGGCGCGCAGCAGGGCACGCGGCCGCTTGATGTTCTTTCCCCACCTCCCGTCTGGTCGCCAGGGGATTTTGAACGCGATGGCCGACGAGCAGGAGATCCCGGTTCGCGTCCGATTCCCTCGCCGCGCCTCGGCAGTGGCGATCGAGTTTTGGGCCTCGACCGGGGCCGCTGCGCGCCTGGAGGCTTTCGACGCGCACGACGCCATGGTGGCTCGCGATGCCCTCGACGTCGTGCCGGGCCGCAAAGCGCCCGAGGAGCCGATTCCCCTGTTCACGCTGGCGGTCCGGGCAGCGGAAATCGCGTACGTCGAGTTCAGCGGCCCCCGCACCGGCGAATTCCTCGCGGCGGCCGCGGTGCTCGTGACGCTCGCTGACTCCCGTTAGACGAAACTGCACGAAGAACACCCTGGCGCCGATGCCTTCGGGAACGAGCCCAATTTCCCGCACCCGCCGATGGCCGTCAAGACGTGGGAAGTCGTCAAGCCAGGCGGGCTCGCCCTCCAACGACCTCGGCCGGCGTCAGGATGAGCCTGTTGGGCGACGCTAGCGATGCGAGCATCATCGTTGGCGTGCGCCGTGGCCTTCCTGCAGGCTCCGCGCCGTGCCGCGTCGCTGCCGCGTTCAACCCCTCCAGCTGCCGATCAGTGCAGGTTTCGTCTCCGCTCCTCGATCTCCGCAGTCCCGCTCTCCCCATCAGCCTGCCAACTCCGGCCTTGGCGGACGTCTTCCCAGCAGAACCGCACGCCTTGGTTGTCGTTCGGGTTGAGCGACAAGAGCCGCTCGAAAACCCGCTGTGCCTCAGCGAGCTTGCCCAGACGCCAGAGGCAGAGCCCGTAACCGTGGAGGCAGCGCAAGAAGGGCCGGTTGTAGATGCGCCCCCAGACGAGCACGCCGTCGAAACCTGCCGGCAGCGACAGCTCCACGATGCGGATGCCGATCTCGTAGTGGACTATAGCCCGCTCTGGGGAAGTCTCGAACTCCAGGTTGCCGAGGTGGGCGTGCGCGTCGATGCAACGAAGGTCGGTGGCGAGCACCGCCATGAGGATCTGCCGCGCGCCTTCGCGATCACCAGCGGCCGCAAGCTCCGCCGCGTCACAGGTCGGGTTCTCGTCGTCATCGGCTTCCGGGAACGCGCCCCACGCGATCGGGTCCAGCTCGTACCAGGCTCGCCGCTTCGCCGTGAGCTTCCGCCACAGGGGCGCGTACGGATCGGGGCTCCGGTACGGTTCGTAGGCAGAGCGCAGATCCTTGAGCTCACCGCCCGTGAGGGGCAGAGGAACGAGGCCGAGCTTCTCGATGTCGATTCGCGGGTTCTCGAGCCGCCCGCTCGCGTAGGCGTCGTCACGCCATGTCCAGCGCTTCTCGATGACGAGCGTGACCAGGTGGCCCGGCACGGCCTTCCAGACGTCCTGAGACCGGAACGTCACCTGTTCGTCCGCGCCGACCAGGCGGATCCGTGCCGACTGTTGGTTCACTTTCAGCACTGCCGCTTCGGTGCGCAGTGGTTTCGAGAGCACGGATGCTTCGGACTCGAGTGCGAGCAACACTGCACGCTCTCGCATCACGTGCTGCCGCGCGGCAGTATACGACTCGCCGGTCTTGCACTGGCGTTCGCGGATGATTTTCTTCAGATCGTGGTGGGCGGTCATCGACGTTCTCCTCGCTCCGCGCCGCCTTGGCCCCCGCCCTCGGCTGCGCAGCGAAGATCGCGCGACGAGCCAGCCGGAGGAGTGCGCTCCCCTTTGCCCCGGTCGAGGGATCCTGCGGGGGCGGATCCATCGGGGTTCGGCGTCGGTGCCGCCGTGTGAGGAGGGTGGCATGGGACACGGCCGCCGATCAAGAGATTCGTGTCCACGCGACCCAGCGGCACCCCGCCAAGACACGGACTCAAACCGCTCGCCCCCGGTTCGCTGCGACGACGTCTGGCCGTGTTCTGGTCCTCGTTGATCGCGCGGATCTTCGCTGCCACGAGGGGGTCCCCCCCCCGTTCGTTACAAACGAAGGATTTCGAAGAGCCGTCGATGGCCATCTACCTACTCAGCGGACTCGAGCGTATCCTGGTCGGCGTCCAGTGTGGCGCGCTCGATGAGCGAACGCCGCTCCGCGAGCGTAAGCTGTCGAATGGCGGCGAGGAGTTCGTCGATGGTGGGTCGGGCCATGGTGGTGTGCTGGTCGCTGTAAGCCCCAGGGCAATTCGCCAACAGCCTGTTGGCGATCTGGGAAGTCTGCCCAGGCAGCGTCAAAAGCGGCATGACCCACCCAGCCACATCTCAGAACTCCCATTCCGAGGTTGCTCGCCGAAGCGGCCATGCCGAGGTCCATTCCACCCGACGGCGCCGCCGCCTGCATCGCCACCACACCTTGCCGTCCACCTCCAGCGATCGATGGTTGACGTCCAGGTCCCCCACGAATCGCCCAGACACCCCGGCAAAACTGGCCCCGGCCAGGTCCGTGCGAGTGCCGCCACGTCGCCCCAACCTGCCAACTTACGCATAGCGACCGGAAACGGCCATCGCGTGCCGCGCCAGCGGCTCCGCCCAACCCGACGATTGCGGAACCGCGCCGTCAGTGTCACGGCGACGATCGAACCGCAGCATCCCCGCGCGCTCCTGCAATCGCCCTACTCGTTATGCCGAGCTCCGCATAAGCGCCACATGTTCGCAAGTCATCTCGTCATGCGCGGGGCGCCGATCAAGAACTTCTGGGGCACAGCACGATCGAGATGACGATGCGGTATGCGCACTTGAGTCCGGATGCGCGCCCGGGGGCTGGTGCAGTGCTCGATTTAGAGGAAGCGGCCTTGCTGACTTGGATGACCACCAACGGCGACCTGCTCAGATTTTTTAGAGCCCCGGAAGAGGCGTGCCGCCATCGAGGCGGCGTCCGAACTGGGTCCCTGACTGTCCTGCCGCTAATGATTTGGGTCACGCCGCCGGGAATCGAACCTTGCGCCGCCCTCGCACGCTCCGTCTCTTCGACGGCTACTCTCGCTCGTCAGTCGAGCCCGTCGTTGACCTGGGTTCCGGGAGTATCCTCCGAGTCGAACGGGCCGTGGCGCTGCAAGCAAGTGCGCAAGAGCCAGGTGCGGGCCGCAACGACGGGCGGCTCCGTCGAGCCGCTCGAGCGTTGCCAGTCGGCGCGCGCTTCGCGCGCTCCGAAGGCGAGCGCTTCGGGCCGTGAGAACGCGCGAAACCAGGGCGCGGACGAGCGGGAGTCGACGAAGCCCGCAGCAATACCGTCGGGGCCGGCCTTGCGTGCTGCGGGGGCGTGTTTGCGGGCGTTGAGCAAAACGTAACGCAGGGCGAGCTTGACCGCTCGCGGGGTGGTCAGCGCGCGGGCGTGGTAGCGGTCGGCGAAGAGTCGGCCCTTGCGCGACAGCTGCCGATTGACGGCGCGGGCGATGCGGATCGACAGGCCTTGAATGCCTCGCGAGAGGGCTCTGCGGTCGTGGGCTTCGGCGATGAGGTGGACGTGGTCGCGCTGCACGGAGAACTGGATCAGCGAGAAGCCGAACTGGCTCTTGCCGTCGGCGAGTGCCTGGCGCACCTCGCGGAAGAGGGCCTGCTCGCGCAAGGAGCGCACGCCGCGCTGGACGCGCAGGGTGACGTGCAGGGGGTGGTGGCGGGACTGAGACGGGCGACGCAGATGGGAAACGCCGGCGCGCTCGCCGCTCGGAGGGCGGCCGGCGCCCTTGCGAGCGCCACCCCAGGTGCGAAAGGTGAAGCCGAGCTGGCGAGCAGAGCGAGCCATGGGACTTGAAATAGCACTAATCTGGAGCGGCGGGGTCTGTCTCCATCACGGAGCACGGACGGGAATTTGGTAAGAATTCGATACATGCCTGACACTTCTGACCAGAGAAATCTCTGACGGCAGTCGACAATGACTGCTGACATCCCTGACACTCTCTCGGGATGTGGAAACGGACGGATGCAGGGTCAGAGCGAGTGAATTCATCCTCGAGTGGGAGCGCCGTTGGCAAGCCTCCAAGGGACGGATCGACGTAGCCGAGCTCAGTCGCATCTACGGCGTCAGCCAGCAGACCGCTCACGTCTGGATCGCCTCGTCGCTGCCCGCAAGCAGCATCCCCGATGGGACCGCTGAAGCTGCGAGCGTGGCTCGTCGAACGCCATCCACAACTCAGCCTCCCTAGTGTGAGATCGGCGCCGTGCTCCGGAGGCGCGGAATGACCGCAGCGCGCACGCCTCGACGTGGCACGCCCCTGTGCGCCACAATTGCGCCTCCAAATGACGCGTGGGTATGGACTTCAAGGGTTGGAAGCGATTGCGCTCCGACGGGGGGCGGGAAAGGACCAACGCCCCGCCAGCCTCGGACGACGGCGATCCGGGCGGCCGTGCACGAGACGAGCTGGACCCGTCGCAGCCGGAGGGGCACGGACGACGTCCGGCGCTGTCTTCAGGGGTTGCCGAACAGCGAGGACAGATCGGCCGCGGTCAGGGCTCCGGCGGGGCCGGCGGCGGTGGTCTTTGCTCCGTCGAGGTAGCTCAGCGCCGCGCTCAGATCAGCGGCCGAGACGCTGTCCAGCGCGCCCAGCATGTCGTCGACGCCTTGGCGACTGCCGGCGGTCATCTGCCAATCGGAGAGCAGGCTGGCTTGGCCTGCTACCGTGCTGCTGCCCACCAGAATTTCCGTGCGCAGCGCGGCGCGGGCTGTCTCCAGCTCCCGCTGGTTGGGACCATTTGCCCTCAGATCGGCGGCGACGGCGCGCACGATGGGCAACGCCTGCAGCGGGCTGTCGGTCGTCAGCCAGAAACGCCCAAAGGTCTGGCGCGTGAAGGTGAGGCGGGCACCCGTCGTGTACGCCAGGCCGCGAATGTCGCGCACCTCCGTGAACAGGCGTTGGTCGAGCACGCGCAGGGCGAGGTCGAGGGCCGCGTAGTCACTGCCGTTTGCCGCCGGGCCCGTGAAGTAGCTCACGATGTGCCAGGTAGGCGATGCCGGGTAGTCGAGCACGACCGGATCCTGGGGAGCACTGGCGGCCTCGTCCGCCGACGGCTCCGCATCCGACGTCGTCTCGGTATTGGCCGCCGCGTTCGCGGGGACCAAGGCGGGGATCTTCTGGCTGTTGGCCGCGGCGTCCGTCAGCTCGCGCACCGCCTGCTCGACCTCTGCACGCTCCAGATCGCCGACCAGGGTCACGAGCCAGCGCGTCGTATCGCGCAACCCGGACCAACTCTGCCGCAGGGCCGCGATGTCGATCCGCTTCAGGTCGGCCTGCGACTCGCGCGGCAGGTTGTAGCTCTGCCCATGAAATACCCGCGACCAGGCGTCCGTGTCCGCCGCCGACTCGGGAGCGTCCATTTCCGACTCATAGCGGCGTACGAAGAACCCTCGTAGGCTCTCCAGGTCGGCGTTGTTCGAATAGGGCCGCTCCACGGCGGCGGTCAACATGTGCCACACCTCGCGCCAATGGGGCAGGGGAGCCTGACCCCCGATGATCGAGTAGTCGAGTCGATTGCCGTCCGCAGCCACCACGGCGCCGAGATGCAGCAGCTGCTGGGGCCAATTGACAGGACCCAGATTGACGCTGCCGCCCGCGCCCATCAGCCCGAGCGCGACCGTTTCGGTCCATTGCTGAGCGCCGCTCAGCCCTCCGCCATCGATGCTGATCTGCAGGGCGACCATGGGATGGCCGACAATGCGCTTGTACAGGACGGGCACTGCAGCCACGTCGAGCGACTCGGCGCCGACGTTCAGGCACGCTCCAGAAGGCTCGGCGCAGAGCACGGCGGGAGCGAGCTCGAGCTGAGCTGAGCCATCGTCTCGAGCCCCACACGCGACAGACAGACAGCCGAGCAACGCCGCGAGACAGTTTCGGAAGCCCGGGGCCCCGAGCGGTCGCGGACAGGGGCTGGCGCTGGTCTTCATTGGCTTGCTTTCTCGAGCCACGCGGCATCGATCGCTTGGCTGCTGAGGTTCTCGGGGCTCGACATGAGCACCGTCACGCGCGGACTGCCACGCAGGTACGTGCGCGCAAAGCGCGTGAGCGCGTCCACATCGATGGCATAGAGGTCGTCCGCCTGATCCAGGTAGTCTTGCCAGTCGCCAGGCCCCCACGCGTTCGCGAGCGCGCCGGGTACGGCGCTGGGCGTCGTATCGCCAAAGAGCTGCACACTATAGGCGAGATCCTGAGCGATCTCGAGCTGGGAGAAAGACACGTTGCCGGGCTCGCCCACTGCCCGCAGGATGTTGCGCAGCGAGCTGAGCGCCGCTGCCTCTTGCCCAGGGAAGACCCCCAGCTGCACCTGCACGTAGCCCGCCCGTCGGAAGCTGGTAATGCCGAGCCCGGCGCTGAAGATGGGACCGGAGACCAAGCGCCGAAACGAGTGATTCACCTGGGCGGTGACCAAAGACAGCAATTGCCCGGCCAGGGCTCCCTCCCGGTCTTGCTCGACACTGGGCCCGGGCCACCAGAGCTCGATGCTGGTAAACGTCACATCGCCACTCATGACGCTGTACTGGGGCGTGGCCACGGGCTGCGGCGTCGGCGGCGGCGCAGCCAGCACTGGATCCCCGGCGCGGGGCCAGGCACCGAAATGGCGCTCGGCGAGCTCTCGACCCTGGGCAGCGGTCAGGGCTCCCGAGAAGACCAGCAGTGAATTTTCCGGGACGTAGTAGCGATCGTGCATGGCCTGCAGCTGGGCAGGGCTGACGCCAGCTACCGCCGTCCGCGACCCGAGCGGATCGAGGCGCACCGCATCGGCGCCATACAGCAAGCCCAGACCCGTCCGGTAGCGCAGGAACCCCGGCTGCGACTCATTCAAGTCGAACTCGCCGATCACGACGCCCTTCTCCTTCTCCAGAATCGTGGCATCGAGGGCGGGGCGTTGCAGCGCCCCGGCCAGCAACGCGAGGGCAGGGTCGAGCGTGCTGCTCGGCGCCGTGAAGAAATAGGTGACACGATCGACGGAGGTGGTCGCGTTGCTGAGGGCACCCAGGGCATTCAGGCGTGCCCGATACTCGAGCGGGTCCGGCACATCCGTGCTGCCCTGAAACATCATGTGCTCGAACAGGTGCGAGTAGCCGTTGACCTCGGTAGCCTCGACGGCGGACCCCGCCCGAACTCCGACCAGGGCCGTGACGACCGGCGCGGTGGCGTTCGGTATCGTCACGACCTCGAGCCCGTTGGCGAGTGTGCCGTGGGCGACCTCGAGCGCGATGCTCAGGGGCGGGCCGCCCGGTTCGGCCTCCTCCTGCGCGCAGCCGAGCAGTGCGGCCCCGGCCAACACAGGGCCGAACCACCCGCGGCCGACCCACGGAGTGAGGCGCCTTGCCCGTTCTTGCATGCGGCAAAGACGTAGCTCACTGCAAAATGTCGTACTGACATTCAGACCATCGGCGGGAACGGCAGCGCGCGTCATGGCGGCATTCTAGTTCCCTCGGCGCCGAAAGCGCCGCCTGAAATCAGCGGGTGTCGTGTCCAGATCGCTGAGCGGCTAGTGCGTCGGGTCGAGCCAGGCGGGGGGCTCGCCGCTGCTCGAGCTGAGCACGAGCAGGCGCGTGTCTTGCTGGCGGGCTCGAAAAGCCGGCACCGCTGCGATGGTGGCGAGCAAGCTCGAGGCCGCCGCTCGGTCCGCGAGCTCGATGGACCAGCGGCCAGCGGCCTGCCCCTCGCCGAACGAGAAGGCCTCCAGGCGATCCCCGCGCCACGCGAGCGCGAGCTGCTGCGCCGCCTGCGCGCTCTCGAGCTTCGGCCGGCAGAAGAGATAGACGCCCCAGGCGCCGAGCGTGCTCCAGGTCTCGAGCGTCGCGTCGGCGGGTCCTACGGGCAAGGGGTCGATCGACGGCAAATCGGGCGCTAGGGCGGCGTCGCCCCAGAGCTGCGCCAGGATCTGGCGCATGTCTCGTGGCGGCGCACGCAAGAGCTCGCGCACCTGGGCAGGCCCGCCTTCGGCCCAGAGCCGTGCGACGTATTCGGTGCCGTGGGCGTACGGCACGCGCAGCAGCGACGCAGAGTACAGATCCTGCTCCTCGAACAGCCCCTGCTCGGCCGCTTCGCGCTGGCTCGCGAGCTCCCTCGGCCAGTCGACGGCCTGGACGTCGACGCCGCTTCGGGCGGCGTGGAAGCGTTGCGCGTAGAGCTGCGCCTCTCCTTCGATCACGCTGCTGCCCCGAAGGCTGCCGTCGCTGTCCGCCTGGTAGGTGCGTGCGAAGTCGTCGAGGCTGCGCTGTCGGTCCTGCAGGGCGTGGATCAGCTCGTGCAACACCAGCGCCTGGCTGGCGACCGGATCGGGAGCCGCGGCGCCCGCGCCGCTGTGATCGATCACGACCACGTCGCCCACGTCGCGCCGATAGAACGCTGCCCAACGCTGCGCCAGCCGCGTGGCGCTGTCGGCAGGTTGCAGCGCCTGCGGCACGGTCAGACCGAGCTGGGTCAGCACGATCTCGAAGTAGTCTGGCTCGCTCGCAGGCGCCCGCGAGAGCGAGCCGAGCAAGAGCTCGCGCGCTTCTGCCTCGGAGACCAAGGACACGGGCGGGCTCGGGTCCGCCGTTTCTTCCCCCCGCATGCACGACGCGATCTGCACGAGATGGTCCACGCACGCGGGCGAGCGAACGTCGCAGTCGCGGTAGTCGAACGCGGCGCAGCCCGGTAGCGGCAGCGGCTGCCCGTAGGGCGGCGGCACGGCGGCGGTGCCCGTGTCGCCCGGATCGGCGCAGCCCAGGCCGCAGACGCAGGCGAGCAGGCCCGCGCGAGCCCAGGAGCCGCGACCCGCCGCGAGCCTGCAGCCGAGCGCGGTCACGACTCGGGAGCGATGAGGATCAGCTCCTGATCGGACTCCACCGTAGCGCCGACCTGAACCTGCACGCTCACCACCCGGCCTGCGCTCGGCGACTGCAGCTCATTTTCCATCTTCATCGCTTCCACGCTGAGCAGCGGCGTGCCGGCCGCCACACGGTCGCCGACCTTCACGTTGACCTTGACGATGCGACCCGGCATCGGAGCCGCGACGCGCGTGCCAGCCGGGCGCGCCGCGCTCGGCAGCGGACGCACGCGCCGCTCGAGCTCCGTCTCGAGCGCGACCGACAGCGCCTGCCCGTTCACGCGCGCGCGGCCAGCGCCGGCTCGGCGCGCCGTGCCGGATGCCGCTGCCGGCTCGCTCAGCACCCGAAACAGACGCCCGTCTACCTGCACCAGCGCGGGCCGACCCTGCCGGGCGGCGCGCAACACCTCCACGGTGAGCTCGCGTTCGGGCGCTTCCCCGACGGGCTCTGCAGAGACAGGGCCGCCCCCCGGCACGGGGTCGGGCGCCCAGAGGCGGGGCGCCGCGCCCGCCGAGCGCTCCAGCCGCAGCGGGAATTCACGGCCGTTCAGTGTAACGAAGTAGCGCATTCACGTAGGTTGGGGTGCGCGGGCAGCGTCGGGGTGCGGGATGTCCCGCAGCAGCCAACTGTAGCCCAGCACGAGACGAGGGGACAACCCACCTACCTGCCGAAGAAGACCTGCCGAGGAGACCGGCGCAGGCGCGAGACGTCGCGTGCACATAGAGTCGAAAGTTCTGGATGTCGCCCTGGTCTGACCGACGCCGGCGCCCGTTGCCCCAGCGCGCGGGCGCGACCGAGCACGGCTGCGCGCCCGTGGCGTCGCTGAGCGAGAGGCGCCGACAGCAGCTCATGATGCGCGTGCGGCGATCCGATCCGCACTTCGTGCCGGCTCGACGCGAAGGTGACTCAAGCCGTGACGCGTTCTCGCGTTCAGGGTTTGTAGACAAACCACCGGCGCGCCCCCGAGGCGTGCGCTACATTGAGGATAAGTCGAGCGTATGGAGCACAGCAGTAGCGTTCTCGCGATGGCGGGCGCTTTGCTCCTGGCAGGTGGAGGCGGTTCTCGCCTCGATGACGTGACGAGCGGAGGCTTCGCTGAGCGCAGCGCAGCCGCGACCTGGTCACGCCCGCTGCGAGCCACGGAGCAGACCCCTATATCCCGGCCGGCCCTCGCTCAGGGCAGAGCGGAAGAGCGTGCAGCGGCGGCACCGGAGTCCGGACGCTTCTCCCTGCTCACCTACAACGTCGCAGGCCTGCCCGAGCTCGTCTCCGGCTCGGACCCAGAGGTGAACGAACGCCTGATCAGCCCGCTGCTCAACCACTACGACGTGGCGCTGGTCCAGGAGGACTTCTCCTATCACAGCCTGCTCATCTCGCGGGCGCAGCACGAGTACCGGTCCGAGCCCATGCACTCGAGCCTGGCGCTGATGCCGGATGGCTTGAATTGGTTCTCGCGCTTCGCGTTTGGCTGGGTGCATCGGGTGCGCTGGGCGCAATGCAACGGCTACCTCGGAGCCGCCAGCGACTGTCTGGCGGACAAGGGCTTCTCCTTCGCCGAGTTGACCCTCGCGCAAGGGGTCACCGTGGACGTGTACAACCTGCACGCCGAAGCCGGTCGA